>Ga0210389_10001654_pt1 | contig 18000 bp, 15 predicted proteins | sample IncBWH28OmetaG_FD_160127 | JGI IMG/M metagenome (GOLD analysis project Ga0210389, IMG submission 160127) | Forest soil microbial communities from Barre Woods Harvard Forest LTER site, Petersham, Massachusetts, United States - Inc-BW-H-28-O ...
CCCGCTCTCTCCGAGTTCGCCGGACGTGTCTCGGATTCCGGCGAAGGCCGGTGGACCATCAAGGCCGCCATCGATGAGGCCGTTCCAACACCCGTTCTTTCCACTGCTCTATACGAGCGCTTCGCGTCTCGCGGCGAAGCTGATTATCAGGACAGGTTGTTGTCTGCGATGCGCTTCGCCTTCGGCGGTCACTTGGAGAAGGCCGCCGGTAAGTAGCCTCCAGAAGGAGACCGCGATGAACGATTCCCATTCCGATGCATTGGTGTTCTTAGGCGCCACGGGCGATCTCGCATATAAGAAGATTTTTCCCGCGCTACAGTCTATGGTGAAACGCGGACATCTCAACGTTCCGGTGATCGGTGTTGCCAAAAGCGGTTGGAAGCTCGATCAGCTTCGCGAACGGGCGCGGGACAGTGTTCAGAAACATGGTGGCTTGGACCAAGCCGCCTTCCAGAAACTGAGCGCGCTTCTGCATTACGTAGACGGGGACTACTCCGATCCCGCAACCTTTCAAGCGCTCCGCAAGGAGCTCAACGGTGCGCGGCGGCCGGCGTTTTACTTAGCTATCCCGCCGCTCCTGTTCGAAACAGTTGTGGAACAATTGGCGAAGTCGAACTGCGCCCCGGGAGCTCGCATCATTGTGGAGAAGCCCTTCGGCCATGATCTCGCTTCGGCGCGCGAGCTTAACTCCGTTTTGCATCAGGCCTTTCCCGAATCTTCGATCTTTCGCATCGACCACTATCTTGGCAAGCAGCCGGTGCAGAATGTGGTGGTTTTTCGTTTTGCAAACGCATTCATGGAGCCGTTCTGGAATCGGAACTACATCGAAAGCGTGCAAATCACGATGGCGGAAGATTTTGGTGTCGAGGGGCGCGGCTCTTTTTACGATGAGACCGGCGCCATTCGCGACGTGATCCAAAATCATCTTTTCCAGATCTTATGCAACCTTACGATGGAGCCTCCGGTTCGGACCGACAGCGAAACGATTCGTGATGAAAAAGCGAAGGTGCTGAAAGCGATCCGGCCAATCGAAGCGGCGAATCTGGTCAGGGGACAGTTCCGCGGCTATCGCCAGGAGAAAGGCGTCGCGGCCGATTCCAAGGTCGAGACGTTTGCCGCTTTGCGGCTGGAAGTCGATTCCTGGCGCTGGAAAGGCGTGCCCATCTATATCCGCGCCGGAAAGAATTTGCCGGTGACATGCACCGAAGTATTCGCTCAATTCAGAGAAGCTCCGACGGTTGTAACTGGTGGAAATATAGCCAGGAATCACATGCGTTTCCGTATCAGTCCGGAGATAACGATCGCCGTAGGAGCGACCGTGATGGGCCCTGAAGAGCGGAAATCAAATGAATTGGTCGAGATCATCGCCAGCCGTCATCCCAGCCCGAAAGAGATGGATGCCTATGAGCGCGTCCTGGGCGATGCCATGGCCGGCGACGCCACCTTGTTCGCCCGCGAAGACTACGTGGAAGAGGCCTGGAGAATTGTGGACTCTGTTCTGAAGGCCGGAATTCCGATCTATGAATACAACAAAGGCGACTGGGGCCCTGGTGAGGCCCAGCAAAGACTCTCGCCGCCGGGAGGCTGGCACAATCCCGCAGCTACGGAGCCGGAGGATTTCCGCGTTGCCGACGAAACCGAGTCTCAGACAGAGGAGTTCCATGAAACTCGAGGTGTTTGACGACGTCGATTCGGTGGCAGGAAAAGCCGCAGCCGCTATAGCCGCCGATGCCCGTTCGGCAATCGACACGCGCGGGCGCTATGCTTTGGCTGTTAGCGGTGGCCACACACCCTGGATAATGCTGCGCGCCTTGGCAAAAGAAGATCTCCCGTGGGCGGGCGTGCATATCTTTCAGGTCGACGAGCGTGTCGCGCCGGAAGGGCACGCGGATCGAAACCTCACGCATTTGCGAGAAAGTTTATTGCAGCACGTCCCTGTGCGTCCGGAACACGTCCATGCGATGCCGGTAGAATCGCAAAATCTAGAGTCGGCAGCTACCCAATATGCGATCGCACTCCAAGGCGTTGCTGGATCGCCGGCAGTGCTTGACTTGGTCCACCTCGGTCTCGGCCCGGACGGCCACACCGCCTCGCTGGTGCCAGGAGATCCCGTACTCAACATTACGGACGCCGACGTCGGGGTTACTGGCGTCTACCAGGGCCGCCGCCGGATGACGTTGACCTATCCGGCGCTCAATCGCGCACGGCGCGTACTTTGGGTAGTAACCGGAAGCGAGAAGGCGGAAATGCTTCGTCGTCTCGTCGACGGCGATCCGTCCATTCCCGCCGGTGGCGTCCGGCAGGAGCAAGCGCTTCTGATGGCTGATCGCGCAGCCGCAGGCGCATTGACCGCTGAACACAAAGCAGGGGGAGCCAAATCATGAGTGCAACACTGGCATCGCCCGCAGCAACGAGTACGTCCCAAAACCAACTGTGCATTAATACGATTCGCACACTTTCGATGGACGCCGTTCAGCACGCCAACTCGGGACATCCAGGAACCGCGATGGCGCTTGAGCCGCTGGTTTACACGATCTGGAATCGTCTCATGAACTTCGATCCGCAGGACGCGATCTGGCCCAATCGCGACCGGTTTGTGCTCTCAAACGGTCACGCCTCGATGCTGCTTTGGTCGGTGCTGCGCCTCACGAAGACCGAAGCAGTGAATGCGGAATACGAAACGCTCGGCCAGCCCCCCGTGACACTGGATGACATTCGCCATTTTCGCCAGCTCAATAGCAAAGCACCCGGCCATCCCGAGTACCACGATGGCCCGGATTCAACATTTTCGACTACGACATCTATACCGTCTGCGGAGACAATTGCCGGACGGAAGGCGTTGGGTCAGAGGCGGCTTTGCTGGCTGCCCATCTTGGTCTCGACAACCTATGTTGAATCTAAGACAACAATCACATCACGATCGAAGGCAGCACGGGCATCACCTTCACTGAGGGCGTGGCAGGACGATTCTTGGCCTACGGATGGAACGTGCTCGGCGTGAGCGACGCCAACGACACCGGCTGCACCGAGAATGCACTCGACGTTTTCCGAAACACGAAGGGGCGGCCCATGATAATTCTGGACAGCCATCTCGGATATGGCGCTCCGCACAAGCAGGACACCGCCGCGGCACGTGGCGAGCCACTCGGCGAAGAGGAAATCCGCCTTAAGGCCTTCCCGGAACTAGCCGCTGAGATCGATCAGATGCAGCGCCGGGAACTCCCCGCCGGGTGGGGTCGCAACCTCCTGGTTTTCCGGGCGGACCCAAAGGGCATCGCGGGACGAGACATCTCAAGCAAGTTGCTGAACGTGATCGCGCAGAATATTCCATGGTTCTTGGGAGGCTCGGCCGACCCGGGAGCATCGAACCGGACGCTGCTGACCTACGAGGCTGCTGGCGAGTTCCAAGCCGATACGCCGGCCGGAAAGAACCTGTACTATGGCATCCGCGAGCACACCATGGCGTCGATCGTGAATGGCCTCTCGCTCTCGAAACTTCGCGCATTCAGCACTTTCTTCATCTTCAACGATTACGCGCGCCCCGCCATCCGCCTCTCGGCGATCATGGAACTGCCCACGCTTTTCCTCTTTACTTACGACGCGATGCGCGACGGCGAGGATGGCCCCACTCACCAGCCCGTCGAACAGCTGGCGTCGCTGCGTGCCGTTCCCGGCTTAGTCAAGCTCCGGCCCGCCGACGCTAACGAGGTCATAGAGGCCTATCGCTACATCTTGCAGTTGCGTCACGAGTCCGTTGCCCTCATGCTGTCGCGCCAACCATTGCCGACCGTCGACCGAACCAAATACGCGCAGGCATCCGGACTCGCGCGCGGAGCCTACGTTTTGGGTGATGCGCCAGGCGGTAATCCCGAAATAATCCTGATCGCCTCCGGGTGTGAAGTGAGCCTCGCTGTGAATGCGCACGAGACACTCCTCGCCCAGGGCATCCGCTCGCGAGTGGTTTCCATGCCGTCCTGGGACATCTTCGATCATCAAAGCCAGCACTACTGCAATAGTGTGCTTCCTCCGGCCGTGAAAGCGCTGGTCGCTATTCAACAGGCGTCTACGTTTGGATGGGAGCGCTTTACCGGCTATTCAGGGCGGATCATCGGAATGAAAACGTTCGGTGCATCGGCGCCACTTGAGGAACTTCAAAGGAAATTCGGCTTCGAACACGAACACGTCGTCGCAGCAGCGAAGGAGTTGCTGGGCCGGTGGTGAAGGCCGCGGAGAATTCCGGGCACAGCTCGCCGCTCGGGGCCACGGTTCTGCCAGGCGGCGTGAATTTCAGTATCTATTCGCGAAGCGCTGCCGGCATGGAGTTGGTTTTCTTTGATGGGGAAGACGACCGCCAGCCCTCGCGCGTGATTCCGATCGACGCGGCGACCAACCGCACCGATCATTACTGACATGTATTCGTGCCTGATGTGAAGCCAGGGCAGCTTTACGGTTATCGAGTCCAGGGTCCTTTCGATCCGGCGAGCGGAATGCGGTTTGATGCCGCCAAGGTACTGCTCGATCCATACGGGCGCGGCGTTGTTGCTCCAAAAAACTATAGCCGTGAGGCCGCACGCCGTAACGGCGATAATGCGGCGACCATGATGAAGTGCGTCGTCGTTGATCCCCGCGCGTACGATTGGGAAGGTGACGCTCCACTTCGCCATCCGGCGTCTCGAACAATCATCTATGAAATGCACGTGCGTGGCTTCACACGTCATCCTTGCTCAGGACTCGCGGAGAATGTACGTGGCACTTATGCCGGCTTGGTCGAAAAGATTCCTTATCTTCAACAACTCGGCGTCACCGCGGTCGAACTTTTGCCGGTGTTCCAATTCGATCCCCAGGACGCCCCTCCTGGTCGCGTGAATTATTGGGGCTACGCGCCTATCTCGTTTTTCGCGCCGCATCAAGCCTACAGTTCCCGCCAAGGCCCGCTCGGGCCAGTGCACGAATTTCGTGACATGGTGAAGGCCCTTCACCGCGCCGGTATCGAGGTTATCCTCGACGTGGTGTTTAATCACACAGCGGAAGGCAATCATCTTGGGCCGACACTAAGCTTCCGTGGTCTCGAGAACAGTACTTACTACATTCTTGACAATGATCGCTCGCGCTATGCGAACTACAGTGGCACGGGAAATACGTTGAACGTAAACCATCCGATCGTCCGCCGGATGATCCTCGATAGTCTCCACTATTGGGTGGAAGAGATGCACGTCGATGGCTTTCGGTTCGATCTGGCATCGATCCTGGAACGCGATGAATCGGGCAATTTGTTGCCGAACCCCCCGGTTTTGTGGGATATCGACTCCGATCCGCTGCTCGCCGGGACAAAGCTCATCGCCGAAGCCTGGGATGCGGCCGGCTTATATCAAGTAGGCAATTTCCTCGGAGACAGTTGGAGGGAGTGGGATGGGCGATTCCGCGATGACTTTCGCGGCTTTTTCCGTGGTGACCAAGGTTTGGTGGGGTCAGTGGCGGACCGTCTGCTTGGCAGCCCGCAAATCTACGGTCATAAGTGCCGCGAGGCTGAAGCCAGCGTGAATTTCGTGACGTGTCACGACGGTTTTACGCTGAACGATCTCGTCTCATACAGTCAGAAGCACAACGAGGCCAACGGCGAGAACAATCGCGATGGGACCGACGATAACCGAAGCTATAACTGGGGTGTCGAGGGTCCAACGGATGACCACGCCGTGGAAGCCTTGCGAAACCGCCAGGTGAAAAATTTCTTCGCGGTGACGATGCTATCGCTCGGCTTACCGATGATTTTAATGGGCGACGAAGTGCGGCGCACTCAGTACGGCAACAACAATGCCTACTGTCAGGACAACGAGACCAGTTGGTTCGACTGGAGGCTGGTCGCACAGCATGCCGGCTTGCATCGTTTCGTAAAACTTCTTAATGCGTACCGCCTGATGCAAGACTGCGAGCCGGAGTTTCAGAACCTCAGTCTGAACCAGCTCTTGCGAGAGTCGCACCGGGTCTGGCACGGCGTGAAACTCGGGGATCCCGATTGGAGTTTCGATTCTCATAGCGTGGCCTATAGCGCGGCATGTCGAAAAAGTAATCTGCACTTCTATGTAGTGTTGAACGCTTATTGGGAAGCCCTCGAATTCGAGCTGCCGCCGGCAGGCAAATCTGACACGCTATGGCGCCGATGGATCGACACGGGCCTGGATTCGCCAGGTGACATCGTGGAGTGGCAGGTCGCACCCGCGGTTGCCAGTCGTACCTATCGAGCTGAGCCACGCTCTGTGGTCGTTCTGTACGCCCGGGTGCAAACCCCATCGGAGTCCTTAAAAGAGTGAAAACGGATCACTGTCCCGGCGCGCTGAGTATGATATGTCGTCGAACTCGCCAAACAGTCGAGACGGCAGTCCGTCGTAGCGCGAAAAGATGGTGAGGCGGGTCTAGGCGGAGTGTGACCTGCGTCCCAGTGTTTGCCACGGTCTTCAGCCAGCACCAGCGCGCGCTCAATCAGAATATACTCCTCCGCATGGATGGATTCGAATCGACACCTGCCGCAGGGCTGAGAAAGCGGGCTCGACACAAATGCGAGGAGAAACGCTCCTGCGCTAAAAATGGAAGCATCGAGCGGGCTTTCACGCCTAAAGGCAGAGTCATCGTGTAGGGGAACGTCAACAACGACACGCCGGCCAAGCGGCCGACACTAAACTAAGCAGGAATCCTGGCGAGCGGCTTCAATCGACGCCTCGTCTGGGCGGTCTTCACCATCGATGGTGCATGAGCGGCGCATTCAATTTTGGCGACCTACAGGGGTTCTCGCTCGCCCTGGTTTCGATGGCCACCCGAACATCGACGGTGGTTAACCTACCGACCGGATTGCGGCAGCAATGGGCAACCCATTCCGGGAACCGGTAGCTTCGGAACGATTAGCGGCACCCGCGCACGAATCGATATGCGAGAGTTGCACTTCAATCTGAAGGTGATCTTCTAAACTCTCGACAGGGTACCGCTTATTGTTGGCTGTCCGTGGCCTTCCCCGGAAGTTCCTCCGGCGGTTGGAACACGTGTGAGTTCGCATATCCGACGATGGCGAGCCGGGTCGCCATTCCGTCGCCTGCAAATCGTATGCGGTGCCAGGTTAGGACCGGGGCGTAGACGATGTCGCCCTGGTCGGCGACGAAAGTAGGAACTGAGCCAATCTTGAACTCCATCTTGCCTTCCAGAATGAACCAGAATTCGGGTCCGGTCACGTGCATGTGCCCTTTGTCCTCTTCGAGCGCCGGTGACTGCTTTTTAGGATCGCCGCGGATGATGTTGGCGATACCGTGGGGATCGTTGATGAACTGGGTCGGATTCTTTTTGGGCGTCGGATGTCCGGCTATGACCTGGTTGTAGTCGATGAAGGGAACGTTCGCGTCGTCGTATTTTCCTTTGATATTTGCCACCCTTGACCTGACATACTTTATGCCCGGTGTAGGCGCCGGCGTTTCATCGATGGGATACATCGTATTCGCGTTCGCGATCATCACTTCAAACCGCAGAGATGGCTTGTCTCCCACGGTCTCCAGGCTGTAGACCATGCGGTGCGGGACCTGAACCATGAATCCCTTAGACGCGATAAACGGCTCCTGCCCTTCGATCGTGAAGCGGATTTGCCCATCCTCGACGATCCACCACGCGCGATTGTCTTGATGAAAGCGTCTGGGCGTCTTGGCCCCCGGAGCCATGGAGATGTATTGGCCGCGGAAAAGGTTATCGTCGACAATCGTTTCCGTCCAGTTTTGCTCGCCCGCGTGCTTCGCGCGCAGTTCGGTGAGCCTCGTGATCGGCTTATTGGGCGGGATATATGGGTTCGCCTGAAGCGGCTGCGGCGCCCACACAGGAATCTGGTTTTGTGCGCGCATTTCGGTTTGCAGTCGAGGCAGCATCGAAAGCAGTCCCAAAACGGCCGGCACCCACCCTACTCGTTTTAGTGATCGCATCTTGAACCAACTCCTCGCTGCAGGGTACCACGATCGCGTCCGTGCTTCGGGCGGATCTCATTGGTTGGAACACTAGTTCAGCCGTTAGGGTGCCGCCGCCCATGCTGCCTATTCGCCATGCGGGGCGTGCAGTTCGGACGGAAGCCGATGAGATCACAAGCGTTTACTGCGCCAATAATCTTTTGTGCGCTGGGGGCATTCATCGCCTTTCCACAACTCTCTACCCAGGACCGGAATCCTAAGCGGCCAAGAAATGGCCACGCCACCGGATGGGAGTTCTCGGCGTTCGATCTTCATCAGGACATGAGTAGCGCAGGAATTCGGCTGCCGAAAGAGTGTAATCGAATTCGACTCGAACACAAGGCGCTGAATACACTGGTGTAAAATGGCCCTCTAGGCAGTTGCGGAAGAAGAGGAGGCGCATGTGGTTTGATCGCATTAATCGGCGCGAGGCGCTCTTTGTACTTGGTGGCGCGACGGTAGCGCAGATTCGCGCGGAAGGAGGACTACTCCCCGTCACGCGTGTGGATCACGTTGCACTCTCGGTCGGGGACATTGATAAGGCCCTGCTGTTCTACCGCCGGCTCTTCGGCAACGAGGTTCTGAAAGATAGCCGGACACCGCGGCGTTATCTGCGCCTTGGCCCTTGCTATATGGCGATTGCCCCGGCCGCGCCAGGTGAGGCCAAGCGCATCGATCATTTCGGGGTCGGCATTGAAGATTTCCAAGCGTCCAGCATCAAGCGCGCCCTCGAAAATGCGGGGTTGAAAGTGCGCGAATCGAATGTCGGCCTCTTCATCGTAGATCCCGACGGTACTAGTGTGCAGATCTGGGCGGATCAATCGTGGAAACAACTGAGCAACGCCGCGCCGGAGGCGGCGCCCAGACGGGAAGCTGTCTTTCATCCCCGTGGAATGCATCACCTTGCGATCCAGGTCCACGATATGGGGAAGGCGACCGCATTTTATCGAAAGCTGTTCGGCGAGCCAACACCAGGACAAGGGAATCCGCCGCAGCCAACCTTTCAAGCTGGCGAGACGAGAATCTTGCTCTACAACCCAGCGCCCAACAAGCCGGCCAAGATTGACCACTTCAGCGTGCTGGTCGATAACTTCGACGCTGTTTCAGCATTAAAGATCGTGAAGTCACTCGGCGCTAACGCGGAACTGTCGAAACAGGGAACCTTGAATGAATTTTTCGATCCCGACGGCATTCGCCTGCAAGTGACATTTCCTGGACAAACCTACGGGGCGCCGACGAAGAAGTAGCGGCCGCCTGCATTACTTAAACCGCTCGGTCACTCAAAGCGTTCAAGCCCCTTCGCCTGCCAGACAGACTTCGCCTCCGGCCGTAAGATATATTTGACGAAAGCGATCGCATCATCGCGATGCATCGCTCGCGCCGAAACCGCGGTGGACATGTCGATCCAGGCTTCTAGTTCCCGCGGCAGCGGACCGACGACCTCGATTTCCTTGTGAGGAAGAATTTCGCAAATAGCCTGAAGCGCCATATCGCCTTGTCCGCGCGCCAGCGCTTGACCGCCTTCTCCTTGTGTGCTGGCCATGCTATTGACACCGGCGAACTCCGGTCGCTTGATCACCTTGTCTTCGATTACTTTCGCCACCATGCTTCCATGGGATGGATCCGAGCGCATCACAAGTTTCGCGCTGCGCAAAGCGGCGGCTAATTTCTCGACCGTCGAAATGTCCGGGTGAGGCGCGCCCGCCCGCACGGCCAGGCCCATTTCTGAGCGGCCAAGCGGCAGGTAGGTGCCCGGCACGATATTACCATCCAGGGCCAACGAACTCATCAGCTCAAATGGCAGCATGATCACATCCGCAGGCGGGTTGGCGGTCTTGATCGCGTTGACGGCGCTACCCATGATGATGGTGTTCACTGCTACCTTCTTGCCTGTCTCTTTCGTGAAGGCGGTGGCGAGATCCACTAAGCCAGCATTGTAAATGATGCCAACGGTCAGGATTCGAACGTCGGCGGCGGCATACCGCGCGGCGGCTTCTTCCACCTGCGCACCTCCGCGGCCTCGACCCGCCGGTTGTGGAGTTTCTTGAGCCAGCATCGGCCAGGCCATCAGCAGCATGACAACAAGAGCAGAAAGGTAAGGGGGGCGCATATCGTTCCTTTAAATTTTGGACGTCACTTACGAAATTGTACGAAATCGGTGCGGAAGCGTCGATCGAAAGCGATCGGATCATGCATAAATGGTGCAGGTATGCCGCGCAACACATCAGAAGACGAGCTTCATGCTGAGTTGCAGCTCTCGCATGTCAATCCCGGTACGCGTGGAGGTGATCTGGCCGAACGTGGCTCCGGTCAAAGTATCATTGGGGTCGTTGAAGTTTGGATGATTCAGGGTATTGAACGCCTCAAATCGCAATTGGAGATAGATACGCTCCGTGAAATTGAAGTTTTTCAGCAACGCCGAATCGACGGTGAAGATGCGGGGCCCTGTGACCGTGTTTCGAGGAAGGTTCCCAAAGGTGCCTTTCGGCTGAAGAGCGAAGGCCGCTGTGTTGAACCATTCGGCTGTTGTCGGGTTGGGGAGGCTCTCGGATACGCCGTAAACAGCGTTCGGGCGATCGTACCCCTCGCCCGTATTGGACTGGTCGACTCCAGCTTGAATGTCATTGGGGAAGCCGGTTGAGAAGGTCCAGATTGAGCCGAGCTGCCAACCGCCGATGAGCGTGCTGGCCAGACCCCGATTCAGAAACTTCTGCCCCCGGCCGAACGGAAGGTTGTAAAGAGCGGAGATGACCAGCCGATTCCGAGCGTCGAACGACGACAAACCGCGCTCGCAGGTAAAGCAGGTACCATTGGGGGGCTTTAACTGATCGGTGTTGTCATTGCGTATGCCACTGCCCTCGTCGATCGACTTTGCGAAAGTATATCCGACCAGAAATGTGAGACCCTGAGACAGCCGTCGTGTCACTTTGACCGTCAGCGCGTTGTAATTCGCGTTGACGACGCTGCCCACATACTGGATGTTGCCGAATGACGGATCCGGTTCGCGTGAGTTCACCGTGGCGGTGGGGCTCATCGTTGCGGGCATGTTCAAAGTGAGGAAGCGCTGGAGGAAGTGACTCATCGAACCGAGATAGCCGACTTCCACTACTGTGTTCGAGCTCAACTGCCGCTGAACGTTGAACTCCGCCTGTCCGGTATAAGGGGTTCGCCGGTTGTATTGGTTCGCCAATCCCTGCGGCGTGCTGAGGCAAGTGTAGGGTGGACTCGGCACGTTGCAGGGATTGGTTCCACCGGTGTTAAACGGATTCTCGAACGTCAAATTGTGCGTTACGATATTTGTGAAGTTTTGCACATTGCCGAAAAGATTGCGAGCCATATCGAAGACCGGGTTACCAGTATCCTGTACATAAAAAATTCCAACGCCGGTGCGGATGGTCCACTTTGGAGAAGGGCTCCAGGCGATGCCGAGGCGCGGAGCGAAGTTCTTGTAGTCCGCCTTAACCAATCGATCACCTAAGCGGCCATCCCGGGCAGTGCACATCGCAGGGTTGAAAACAGTAAAAACGCCCGCATACATATCGCCATGGCCGACGCGGATCATGCAGAGCGGCGGCCCCGAATAGTTGGCAGGACCAGTCCCAGCAGGGTTAAACGGAAATTGCGGAGGGACATACACGTTTGCCTCCGTGTTGTTTTTCATCGACCATGGCGGATTGTATTCGTAGCGCAAACCTACATCAATCGTCAGGTTGGGCTTCAGTTTCCAGTTATCGTCGACGTAATAGGATTGAATCAAGGATCGATACTGACCCACCGCTAATGCGGCGGCATCCTGATTTTCTTCCAGGTATCCCAGCATGTAGTCCCCGAATCCATAGCCGGTCGCCTGATTCTGTACCGTTAAAGCTGCCCGCGCGTCCTGGGTACCAAGTTCGTTAAATTGATCGCGTATGAACTCGGCTCCAAACTTCAACGAATGCTTACCATGGGTCCAAGATATGTTGTCGGACCATTGAAAATTGTGATCGTTGATGATCCAGGGGCCTTGCACGCTGGTGCCAAAACCGCTAAAGCTCGTGATGGAGATCCCCGGAATTCCCCACGCCGCCGGTTGTGGATCAAAAACGCCGATCCCCAGATTTTTGATTACGTCAACCTGATTTTGCAGTTCGTTCCCAAAATTGTTGTAGAAACCCGCGTAGCCAAAACGAAATTCATTCACTAAAGCGGGAGAAAGAATGCGAATGTTGGACAACATCCCTTGCTGTACACCGGTCGCCAGGATCGTGCCGTTTTGATCGAGGGCGGGTGAAACGGCGTTCTCGTTCTGAAAACTGTAGCGGCCATACCAGGTCGACTTTTCGTTTTCCACGAAGTCGATACGCTGCGTAAACTGGTCCTTGTTCAACACGTTATTATCCAGCGCCAGGTAGTTGCTCGATAGCCCCGCTCCGGGAATATTGGGTGCAGGGTAATACGCCAGCAGCCCCACTGCGGCGTGGTCAAAACGATTAGTCGGGATCATGTTTCGCGGGAACGGCGCATTGTTGTTTAGAGGGTCGGTGATCACGGTCTTTGGCAGGATTTGCGAGAAATCACCGTTGCGCATCGCGACCGGCGGTGTCGAATAAACGGTCTGAGTCTGGTTTCGAAGCCGGAAGGCTTCATAGTTAGCCATGAAAAACAGCTTGTCCTTGCCATTAAAAAGTTTTGGAATCTGAACCGGACCACCCAGGGTAAAGCCAAACTGATTCCACTTGAAAGGCGCGGATGCCGGTACACTGGACGTAAAACCGAACGGCCGGGCGTCAAAATCGTTGTTCCGCACAAAATCAAACAGTGTGCCGTGGTATTGGTTCGTCCCGCTCTTGGTGGAAACATTGATTTGCGATGCCTGGTGTCCAAACTCGGCCGAGTAAATGCCGGTCTGAACCTTAAACTCCTGGATCGCGTCGATCGATGGGAGGAATGTATAAGTGTTGAAATTGGGGTCAGTGTTGACGATTCCGTCCAGAGTGAAATAGTTGTAAACCTGCCGCTGACCTGACACCGCGATCTGCGCGACCGTGGTGCGGTCACCACCCTGCCGTGTAGAGGCTCCTCCGCTGGCCGCGAAACCGGACGTGACGTTAGGACTTAAGGCAATCAGCGACGTGAAGTTGCGACCATTGAGCGGTAAATCTACAATGCGCTGGTTATCGATCACTGTTCCCACAGTCGCGTTCTCCGTGGAGAGAAGCGGCGCGCCCCCGGTCACTTCCACCGCAGTCGAGACAGTGCCAACGCTCAGCTGGAAATCGAGACGAGCGACTTGTTGGACCTGCAACTCAACGCCGCTGCGGATCTCCGGCTGAAAGCCCTGACTCTCGACCTTGACGTTGTAAACGCCCGGCGGCAGCGCGGGAAAAGTGTAATTGCCGACGCTATTCGTGACAGCCGTTCGCGTTGCGTTGGTTTGTGTATTCGTGACCGTGACGGTGGCGCCCGCCACAACCGCGCCCGATGTATCTGTCACTACACCGGTGATTTCTCCAAACGTCTGAGCGTAAGAAGATTGAATCAGAGCCAGACCCAGGACAATGACGATGAGCCCCGGAAACTTAGAATACCGAACCAGCCTGTCAAGGGCGGGTTCGTCTTTGCGTCGACTTGGACTTGCTAGCTTCGCCACATCTGCCCCCTCTTTTTTCAGAGATGGAGAAAGCATATCCTCCTCGGGTGACGAAAGCAAGCCCTTATATCGCTTTTGTCGACTGCTAGTACGGTATGGTGCAAATTGGGCTGGCTTCTGAATACTCGGGCTGTCATCAAGATCGCGCCCCGCAGAAATTCACGATTCGACGCCGCCGAGATTTCTATCCAAAGGGGACCTAGCTTCCTTGTTTGCAGTGGGGAGCTGTCGAGGTCTAGAAATTATCGCTCCACGCCTCAGTTGGGCCCGCAACACTTCATATTTCAAGATGGCGGAGCCATCTGCGCGAGAGGCAACGTGGCCTTGCCCCACTCGACGCCAACCGTGATAAAGTTGCACCTATGCGCTGGCTAATCCTGCTCGCGGCTTCGGCCGCATATCTGTTCGCACAACTGGCCCCGCCGAATGACCGCGGGATCTCCATGGGGCATGTCCACCTGTACGCTGCCGACCCGGACGCGCAAAAGAAACTCTGGGTCGATCTTCTGGGCGGACAAGTGACCCACTCGGGGACGCTCGAGCTTTTGAAATTTCCCGGCATCCTGGTAGTTGTGGCGAAAGCGCGGAACCCAACCACCGGCGGCTCCGATGGATCAACCGTGAATCACTTTGGTTTTCTGGTGAAGAGCTATGCCGACACCAAGGCCAAGCTCACCGGCGCCAATGTCACTTTCACCATGGATCGTCCGGAGAACAAGCAGATGATCGCGGAATTCCCGGACGGCGTGAGAGTGGAGTTCACCGAAGACGCGAATCTAAAGGTCCCGATCGCCTTCCATCACATCCATGAAGTGGCTACCGATCCGGAAAGTGTGCGCGCGTGGTATGTGAAAACCTTCGGCGCCAAGGCCGGCAAGCGTGGCGAGTTCATGGCGGCCATGGTTCCCGGCGGTGAAGTCGATTTCCGCAAGGTCGACACGGCCGCGGCGCCAACAAAAGGCCGTTCGCTCGATCACATCGGATTCGAGGTCACCAACCTGGAAGCGTTCTGCAAGAAGCTGGAAGCCGACGGCGTGACTTTTGACACAACCTATCGCGTGGTACCGCAACTGGATGGGCTGAAGATAGCCTACGTTCTGGATCCGATGGGCACGCGCATCGAGCTGACCGAGGGATTCGCGTCTAAATAAAGCGGCCGGTTACTGGGCTGAGCGCCTCTTGCCGTACCCGGGCCGGTACTGCACGTGGCAAACCACGCAGGCATCATTGAGCTGATCGTTGAGCGCCACGATGCCGGCCATATCCTTCGCCATCGCCGCCTTGAATGCCGTCGTCCCCACGTCCACCAGCATCTTGGCATCTTTGTTCCAGTCGCCTTCCCGGACGCGGTTGGGCAGCATTAGCAAATTCCCGGATTCGGCCAGCGTAAGCGCCTGATTTCGAATGGCGTTCCATTCCACGTCGGTCTTGGGCGGATTCCGCTCAATATAAAATAAAGCATCCGAGGCGGGGTAAAGGACGTAGATCATCAGTTGGCTGATCGTCCCTACCGGTTGGAATGAGGGAGCCTGCGCAGTGGCCGCGCCAACAACAAAAAGAAGAAGAAATCCGAGAGCCCGCATCGCGCCTCCTTAGACTGACGACTTATTATCGGAGTCTAACATTGTTGCCGCACGGCTAGTAGATTGAATCCATGCCACGTTTTAGAACACGCTTGTTTCCTGTGGCGGTATTCGCCGTGCTTTTATGGGCCGCTCAAGCTGCGGGGTCCGGTCACCAAGATGGAATGGATCAATCCGCACGCCTGGATGCATATCGACGTGAAAGACGACGACAGCAAGGTGACCAGTTGGATGATCGAAGCCGGCACGCCGAACACTCTGTTTCGAGGTGGCTTCACAAAGGATTCGTTGAAGATCGGAACCGAAGTCCTGGTGGATGGCCATCAAGCCAAGGATGGATCGAACACCGCCCACGGCCGGGACGTCACGCTGACTGATGGACAAAGCTGTTTATTGGGTCTTCGGGCACCGGCGCCCCCGAGGACGAGAAGCATTAACAGCCGCGCGTCGGCAAGCGGTTTTGCGCATACTAAAGAGTGGCGCTCCGTTGGCAAATCGTCGCGGATTTTCTGGTGCTGGCAGTGGCGTTCTATGCGTTGCTCCGCTGGGCCCGATCCGCTCGTGCCATGCGCATTGCATTGGGCATCGTGGGGCTGCATGCCTTGGCGCTTTTTGCGCGCCGTCTGGATCTGGTGGTTACAAGCTGGGTGCTGGATGCGGCCGCAATCCTCGCGACCCTGGTCCTGCTCCTGATTTTTCAGCCTGAACTTCGCCGCGCCTTCATGCGGCTCGACAGCGCTTTGAAACGCTGGCCGCGGCCGGCAGTGGTTCGCGATCAGACCAGCGTCGCCATTGCCAATGCGTCTTTCGGACTGGCTCGATTGCATCTGGGCGCCCTGCTGGTAATCACGCGCCAGGACTCGATCAATGAACTGCTGGAGGGAGGCATGGCCATTCGCGCGGCCGTATCCTCTGAACTGCTGGAAGCCATATTCCAGAAACTCTCGCCGCTGCACGATGGCGCGGCCATTATCGAAGGCGACGAACTGGTGAAAGCCAACGTCGTGCTTCCTTTAACCCAGCGGCAGGACTTGCCGGTCTCTTATGGGACGCGTCACCGGGCGGCGGTCGGGCTTGCGGAGCGGTGCGATGCGCTGGTCGTCGCCGTTTCAGAAGAACGCGCCGAAGTGTCGTTAATGGATGGCGGAAGAATCTATCACATAGACGATGCCCAGCACTTCGTCACCACGCTCGAAGGATTGCTGAGCCCTGTCCGAGAAAGTATTCGAGCCCGTTTGCGCCGGCTTTTCTTCACGAACCTGGGCCTCAAGTTCGCCGCGCTGGGCCTGGCAGGCGTGATCTGGGGAATGTCGTTTCTTGCTTCCGGCACAACCATTCGGACGGTTAGTGTGCCGATCGAATTTAGCAATGTGCCGCCAGGCATGGTGGTTGGCAGCCAATCCGCCGGCGCCCTGGAGGTCCAGGTCCGGGGAAGCCCTTGGATTATGGATTCGGTCAACCTCGAAAGGCTGGTCGGGAATTTCAACCTGGGCGGCGCTCAGACCGGGTGGCATACGCTGCGGCTAAAACCGGAATCGCTCGATCTGCCGCCGGGGATCGTCGTGGATCGCGTGACTCCGGAGACCATCCGTGTTCAGGTAGCGTTGGCCCAGGCGCAACGGCCCCCTGGGAGGTAAAACCGGCCGCCCCTTACGCCTTGACATTCGAAACTGGTTGAAGGTAACCTCAAAATCGGCACAATCAGGCAATCTGGGGTGTACTTTCAGGCCCCTTGTGTATCATGTGGGGAGGGATCGATCCGATGCGTAATCCGTTTCGAGACATAAAGGCTGCTGGGATAACCGTGCTCCTGCTGGGCGCAATGTCGGCTGCTGGTCAGACCGGGGCTTATAAAGCACCGCGCGGGCCGGATGGACACCCCGACCTCAATGGCATTTGGCAAGCCATGAATACTGCCAATTGGGATCTCGAAGGCCATGCGGCGCAAGCCAGCCAGGTAGTCGCGATGGGAACGCTCGGGGCCGAGCCCGGCGGCATCGGCGTGGTGGAAGGCGGCAAAATCCCGTATTTGCCTGCGGCATTGGCGAAGAAGCAGGACAACTACAAGAACCGCTTGAATGCCGACCCGGAAGTGAAATGCTATCTGCCGGGCGTGCCGCGCGCCACGTACATGCCATATCCATTTCAGATTTTCCAGAGCCAGAACTATATCGCGATCGCCTATGAATATGACAGCGCATTCCGTAACATCTATTTGAAGGACCCAGGACCGGCGCCCATCGACACTTGGATGGGACAGTCCTATGGCCACTGGGAAGGCGAGACGCTGGTGGTGGACGTGACAGGTCTCGACGAACGAACCTGGTTTGACCGCGCCGGCGACTATCATAGCGACGCGTTGCATGTAGTGGAACGCTATACGCCGTTAGCCCCGAACATCCTCAACTACGAAGCCACCATCGAGGATTCCAAGGTATTCTCGCGGCCGTGGAAGATCAGCATGCCGCTGTATAAGCACGTGGAAAAGAATGCGCAGTTATTGGAATTCAAGTGCGTCGAGTTCGTGGAAGACCTGATGTACGGGCAATTCGAAAAGAAGCCCACCAAATAAAGTTTCGCTCTTATGAGCCGTAGACTTCTCGAATCCGTAGTCGCGCTGCTTGTGGCAGGTGTGATGCCGATTGCCGCTCAGCGCTCGGCGGTCCTCCGTACTGCGGGCGGTCATCCGGACCTGCAAGGAATCTGGACGAACGCCACTGTTACTCCCATGGAGCGGCCTGCTCAGTTTGCCGGGAAGCTGACGGCGACGGATGCGGAAGCCACCAAATACGAGAAGCAAAACAACGACAATCTT
>Ga0210389_10001655_pt1 | contig 17980 bp, 10 predicted proteins | sample IncBWH28OmetaG_FD_160127 | JGI IMG/M metagenome (GOLD analysis project Ga0210389, IMG submission 160127) | Forest soil microbial communities from Barre Woods Harvard Forest LTER site, Petersham, Massachusetts, United States - Inc-BW-H-28-O ...
TCCGCCGTCGCCGGAGAGCACCGCGTTGCCGCCATTCCCGCCGTTGCCGCCGGGGTCGCCGAAACCGACCCCGCCGGCGCCGCCGTCGCCGCCGTCGCCGATCAAACCCGACCTGCCGCCGGCTCCGCCGGCCCCACCGGTGGTGAGCGCGCTGACGCTCGGAGTTCCGCCGGCGCCGCCGGCGCCGCCGGAGCCGTTGAGCATGCCGGCGTCACCGCCGGTGCCGCCGGCCCCACCGCTGAACCCGCCGCCGCCGCCGGCTCCGCCGGCCCCGCCGTCGCCGAAGAGCATGCCGCCGGCACCGCCGCCGCCACCGGCCCCGCCGGTGCCGACGCCGGCGTTGTTCCCGCCGCCGCCACCGGCCCCGCCGGCTGCGCCGAGGCTGAGCATCCCGGCGTTACCGCCGTGTCCGCCGGTGCCGGCGGTGGTCTGGCCGAATCCGCCGGTGCCGCCGTTGCCGCCGGCGCCGAACAGCCCGCCGTTGCCGCCGGCCCCGCCGGCCCCGCTGGCGCCGTTGAGGTTGCTGAACCCGCCGGCCCCGCCCGCCCCGCCGCTGGAGAACGTCGTGCCGTTGCCGCCGGCTCCGCCGGCCCCGCTGGTGAGGCCGAACCCGCCGTCGCCGCCGACCCCGCCACTGGCGAACAGCCCACCGGCCCCGCCGGCGCCGCCGGCCCCGCCCGTGCCGGTGGCGGCGACGCCGGGTGTGAAGGCCACGGCTCCGGCGCCGCCGTCCCCGGCGGCGCCGGAGAGGAAGCCGGCGTTGCCGCCCGCCCCACCGGCTCCGCCGGTGGTGCCCGTGCCCGCTGTCCTTCCGCCGGCTCCGCCGCCGCCACCGGAGCCGAACAGCATGCCGCCGTTGCCTCCGGCCCCGCCGGCCCCGCCGGTTCCGGTCGCCGACGTGCCGCCGGCGCCGCCAGCGCCGCCGGCGCCGAACAGGAGGCCGCCCGCCCCGCCGTGGCCACCGGCGGTGCCGGTGCCGACCGCGCCGGATCCGCCGATCCCGCCGTTGCCGAACAGGATGCCGCCGTCCCCGCCGGCAGCCCCCGTTCCCGCAGCCCCGTTGGCGCCGTTGCCGATCAGCGGGTGCCCGGTCAGCGCCTGGGTGGGCGCGTTGATCGCGTTGATCGCCTGTTGCTGCACGGTGTGCAGCGGGTTGGCGCTGGCTGGGGCGTTGAAGCCGTCGAGGCCCAGCAGCTGACCGCCGACGCCGCCGGCGCCGGTCTTGCCCGGCGTTGCGCCGAGGCCGCCGTTACCGCCGTTACCGCCGTCGCCGACCAGCAAGCCGTTGCCGCCTGTCCCGCCCGCACCGCCGGTGCTGCCGGCGCCGGCCTCGCCGGCACCTCCGCTACCGCCGTTACCGCCGTTCCCGATCAGCCCGGACCCGCCGCCAGCGCCGCCTGCGCCGCCCAGAGTGGTTCCGCCGTCGCCGCCGGCTCCGCCCGCGCCGCCGGAGCCGGTAAGCAGGCCGGCGGTGCCGCCCGTCCCGCCATGCCCGCCGGTCGTCGGCCCGACCCCGCCGTTGCCGCCGGCCCCGCCGTCGCCGAAGAGCAAGCCGCCGTTGCCGCCGGCCCCACCGGCCCCGCCGAGGCCGCCCACTGGGGTGATGCTTTCGCCGCCAGTGCCGCCGGCGCCGCCGGCTGCTCCGAGGCTGAGCACGCCGGCGTTGCCACCGGTCCCGCCCGCCCCGCCGCTGATTGAGCCGTGCCCGCCGTTGCCGCCGGTTCCGCCGGCGCCGACCCCCCCGCCCCCCCCGCCGGTCCCTCCGAGCCCGCCGGTGCCGCCCACGGTGGTTCCGCCAGCACCGCCGTTGCCACCGGGGCCGAATATCCCGCCGGTCCCGCCCGCCCCGCCGGTCCCGGCGGTCCCGCCTTCGGTGACTCCGCCGAGCCCGCCGGCCCCGCCGCTGGAGAAGAGGCCGCCGGCACCGCCGGTGCCCCCGGCCCCGCCGGGCGCCGAGACGCTGTCGGTGAGCCCGCCGGCGCCGCCGGTCCCGGCCGCGCCGAAGAGCATGCCGGCGTTGCCGCCTACCCCGCCTGCCCCGGCGGCCCCGGCTGAGTTCCCGCCGGCCCCGCCGATCCCGCCGGAGCCGAACAGCCCGGCAGCCCCACCGTGGCCGCCCGCCCCACCGGTGCCGACCAAGGCGGTTCCGCCGGCCCCGCCGGCGCCGCCGTTGCCGATCAGCCCCGCGGCAGCGCCGGCCCCGCCGGCCCCGCCAGTGGCGCCATTGGTGCCGGATCCGCCGGCGCCGCCGTTGCCGATCAACCACCCGCCGGGCGTCCCGTTTTGCCCGGTGCCCGCGGCGCCGTTGGTGCCGTTGCCGATCAGCGGACGCCCGGTCGCCGCCTGGATGGGCGCGTTGATCCCGTCGAGCACGCTCTGCAGCGGCGACGCGTTGGCCGCCTCGGTGGCCTCAAACATCGCCCCGCTGGCACTCATCGCGTGGACGAACTGCTGATGGAACACCGCCGCTTCGTTGCTCATGGCCTGATACACCTCGGCGTGGCCGGAGAACAGGGACGCGATGGCGGCCGACACCTCATCGCCGCCAGCGGCGAGCAACCCGGTGGTTGGGGCCGCCGCGGCCGCATTGGCCGCGCTCAATGCCGATCCGATGCTCTGCACATCCGTCGCCGCTGCCGCCAACATCTCGGGGGCCACTATTACAAACGACATCGCCGTCCTCCCGGTCGTTATGAAGCGATCAGGGCGATGCGCATCGCTAGCCCGGCCCGACGTTCATGTGCAATCGGGTCAAGAATGCGGGCCCGTACGTCGACGAAACGTCGGTCAAAGCTCGTAGATTGCGTACGGCGGGGGTCGTAGATTCGGCGCACGGCTCAGCCGTGGCAGGCCACTTCCTGGGCAAGCTGCACACGAGAGGTGACGCCCAGCTTCGCGTACACGTGCGTGAGATGGGTTTGCACCGTCCGCCGGGAGACGAACAGCCGGGCAGCGATCTCGTTGTTGGCCAGTCCGTCGGCCAGCAGTCGCACGACATCACGCTCGGTCGGGGTGAGGGACGCCCAGCCGGTGGAGGGGCGTTTACGCTCGCCGCGACCGCGCCGCGCATAGGCGATCGCTTCGTCCACCGACAGGCCAGTGCCTTCCGCCCAGGCGCTGTCGAAGGCATGTTCGCCCATGGCGTCGCGGAGTACCGCGACTGTATCTTCGTGATCGGCGTCGTAGATCTTGAATCGAACAGCGCCGATACGTTCTCGAATTTCGTGCGCCGCGCCGAAGAACCGTGCCGCGTCGCGGTGGCTGAGGCAGTCTGCGGCCACCCGGCCGAGGCACTCGAGGATATCCGGTACGGCCAGGTGTGCCTCGTATCCCGCAGCGCAGCCGAGCGCCTTCTGCGCGTCGCGTTCGGCCTGATCTGGCTCACCTTTGGCGATCGCTATGCGGGCCCGCGTTGTCAGTGCCCGGGCCAGGTGCCAGCCCGCCGACGCCGCGACCTGTTGGTCGGCCCAGCGTCCGGCCTCGATCAGATCGCCGCGCGCCAGGGCAACCTCGGCAATGGGGTTGGCAATTGGCGCACCGAGCTCGCCCTGCGCACTCAGTCGGTGCTGGGCCTCCGCGCTCGCTTCGGCCGCGGCCGCCACATCGCCCGCCGCCACCGCCGCGGTGGCCAGTACCGCGTAGCTGAATCCCTCGTTGTACGGCCACAGATCCGCGGCGGCCCGCAGCGACGCGGTGGCGGCGGCTCCCGCCGCGCCGGTACTGCCCTGGAAAGCGAGCGCCAGGGCAAGGCTCAGCCGGGCGCCCCACCTGAACAAGACGTCGTGTGCGGCATCGGCATCGGCGGTCACCGCGCCGAACTGCGCGACGGCTTCGGCCAGATCGCCCTTCATCATCTGCGCCAAGCCCAGGGTCCAGCGGCACGAGCGCGAGTGGAACCGGTCGCCGATCGCGTCGGCAAGCTCGCATCCTTCCCGGGAGGCCGCGCCCGCGGCGATCGGCTCCCCCGCGTAGAACGCGCCGTTCGCCTGCCAGGTCAAGATTTGGGTCAGCCTCCACTGGTCGTCGAGCGCGCGGGCAACGCCGATCGCCTCGGCGAGATACGGGCGAGCCGCATCGGCACTGTAGGACGCAATTGCGCCGCAGGCAGTGAGCGCGCGCGCCAGCAGGGCGGGGTCGTCGATTTCGCGGGCGATCGCCACGGCTTCTTCTGCCTGCTCGAGGTTGTCGTGGATGCTGCGCGACGCGTCGAGGGCCGCCCTGTCGGCCAGCGCACGTCCGCGCACCACCGCCGAGATATCGCAGAGGCGTGCGTTGTGATCGGTGAGGGTGGCGTCGAACCAGGCCAGCCCCTCCTGAATGCGGCCCCGGGTCTGCCAGAGCGGCTGCAGCGACGACGTGAGCTCCAGCGCCAGTTCGGTCTCTCCGTTGTGGCGGCTGAACGCGAACGCGGCCCGCAGGTTGTCGATCTCGACCTCGACCTGTTCGATGCGGCGGTGATGGTCGGTGTCCGCGGGGCTGTCCAGTAGGGCAGCCATCGCGGTGTAGTGATCGCGGTGGCGGGCGCGGATCTCGTCGGCCTCCCCGGATTCCTGCAGCTTGTGCGTCGCATAGTGCCGCACCGTCTCGAGGAGTCGGAAGCGCGTCCGATGCGCGGCGTTTTCCGCCACCACAAGGGACTTGTCGACGAGCTGGGTGAGCTGATCGAAGACCTCGTCTTGCGGCAGGGGGTGGCCGGCGCCGACGACCCGCGCGGCGTCGAGGTCAAATCCGGCCCGGAAAACTGCCAGCCGGCGAAACAAGATGCGTTCGGGTTCGCTTAGCAGCGCATGAGACCAGTCGACCGATGCCCCCAACGTCTTCTTGCCACGCATCCCGGTCCGCACTCCGTCGGTTACCAGCCGGAAGCGGTTACGCAGGCCGTCGAGGATCTCGAACAGCGACATCATCCGCACGCGCGCCGCCGCGAGCTCGATTCCGAGCGGCAACGCATCCAAGCGGTCGCAGATCTCGCGCACGGCAGGGGTGTCGTCAACGGCGATGCTGAACTCGGGCCGGGCCAGCCGCGCCCGGTCGACAAAGAGTTCGATCGCTTCGTCGGCCAGCGACAGCGGCGGCACCCGCCAGGTCAACTCGCCCGACACCCCGATCGGCTCACGGCTGGTCGTGAGGATCGTCAACTGCGGACAGCCGCCCAACAGGGAGACGGTAAGTGCGGCGGACACGTCGAGCAGGTGCTCGCAGTTGTCCAGTACCAGGAGTACCCGCCGATCACCGAGGAAGCGCACGAGCGTATCGATCGCGGAGCGGCCGGGCTGGTCGGGGAGGCCGAGCGCCCGGATCGCCGCGACCGGCGCCATCTCGGGGTCGGTGACCGGTGTCAGATCCACAAACCACACGTTGCCGTCGAATTCGGCTGCCGCCTGGGCCGCGACCTGCACCGCCAACCGCGTCTTTCCGACACCGCCCGCGCCGGAAAGGGTCACCAGCCGGTTCTCGGACAGAGCCTTGGCCACGTCGTTTGTCAGGCCGACGCGACCCACGAACCGCGTCAGCTGCACCGGAAGGCCATGCGGAACAACGCCGCCGGTGGTGCGCAGCGGTGGGAACTCGACGTCGAGGTCGGGGTGGCACAGTTGGGCCACCCGTTCCGGGCGGGGGAGATCGCCGAGCTGATGGGCGCCCAGCTCGGTCAGCCAGGCATCGGCCGGTAATTGGTCGACCACCAGATCACGCGTGATGCCCGACATCAGAATCTGGCCGCCATGCGCCAGCTCGCGCAGCCGGGCCGCCCGCTTGGGCGTTGGGCCCGCGTAATCGCGCGCGTCACGCAGCTGCACCTCGCCGGTGTGCACGCTGACGCGCGGCCGGATCGGCGCCAGCGCTGCCCGCTGCAACTCCACAGCACACGCCACGGCGTCGGTCGCGTGCGCGAAAGCGGCCATCAAGCCGTCGCCCGCGCCCGGCTCGGCAACCAGCGCGCCGTCGTGGGCGGCAACAATCTCGGCGGCCGCACGCTCGAGCCGAACGCTCGTGGTCGTCATTTGCTCCGGCTGCGTCTCCCACAGCCGAGCGGAGGACTCGAAATCGGCTAGCAGCAGGGTCACCGTTCCGGTGGGCAGAAACTCGCTCACGCCACGGTCACGCCCGTTCCATGACCCGATATCCGCGCGTGCATCAATTTCGCTCATGCACGCCACCATCGATCCGATACCAACCGGAGACCGTCGAGGTCATGGGGTCGGCGAGGCAGCGCTGCGCCGGCCCGGGAATACGGGCCGACTCTTTGCCCTGTCCGGGTCTACGACCCCGCACCTCACCGCAATTACGACCCCTCATGCTGAGTATCTACGCGATCCGACCGACGTTAGTTCGACGTCCCGCCGCCAATATTTGACTCGTTTCCTACACACGCCGGGGCCGGGGATCGCAATTCGCTGCGCTATCACCGATCACCCGACGCCAACGGAGCGCGGAGCACGGTGTGCCGGCCGCCGATCCAGAAGGGACGGACAATGCATTTCCTGGTATTACCGCCGGAAATAAATTCGGCGCTGATGTATGCCGGGGCGGGTTCGGGGCCGCTGTTTCTGGCGGCGGTGGCTTGGGACGGGTTGGGCGCGGAGTTGTACGCGTCGGCTTCGTCGTTCGATTCGGTGATTACCGGGTTGACCGCGGGCCCCTGGTTGGGTGCGGCGTCGGTAGCGATGGCCGCAGCGGCGGCTCCTTATGCGTCGTGGTTGGCGGCGTCGGCGGCGCATGCGGAGGGGGCGGCGGCGCAGGCTCGGATGGCGGCGGCAGCGTTCGATGCGGCGCGGACGGCGACGGTGCATCCGGCGGCGGTGACCGCGAATCGGGTCTCGTTGGTGTCGCTGATTGCGACGAACTTTCTGGGTCAAAACACTCCAGCGATCGCGGCCACCGAGTTCGACTACCTGCAGATGTGGGCCCAGGACGTGGCCGCGATGGTCGGGTACCACGCCGGGGCAACGTCCGTGGCCTCGACGTTGACGCCGTTCGCGGCACCGCCGGTCGATCTGGCGGGATTGGCGTCGCAGGTCGCCGGGGAGGCGTCGGTGGCGGTGCAGTCGCTGGCTTCCGGCGCGCCGCTGCAGTCGTTGACGTCTTTGGCGCAGATCGCCATGTTGCCGGTCAGCATGCTGATGTCTCCGATGACGTCGTTGGCGCAGGGCGCGAACGCGGGCACGGCCGGGTTGGCTGACGCGGCGTCGGTCCCGAAGTTCGTCGACAGCACCGCTGCGGCGATGAAGCCGTTGGGCGGTGGCGGTGCGGGGCTCGGCGGCTCAGTGGGCGCGTCTGCGGGTTTGGGCAATGCGCGGCTGGTCGGGGCGATGTCGGTGCCGCCGACCTGGCAAGGGTCGTTGCCGGCCCGGCTGGCCAGTTCGGCGATGTCGGGGTTGGGCGGCGAAACGCCTTACGCCGCTGCGGCGGCCGGGGCGCCGATGGGCGGCATGCCGATGATGCCGATGCCGCTGGGTGGTCTGGGCGGCGGCGGGATGCCCGGCGGGATGTTGGGCCGCGGCGGGGCGAGTCCGCACGTGGTGCAGTCGCGGCCCAGCGTGGTGCCGCGGGCCGGGGTCGGATAGGGCGGGGGTGATCGGTCGAGCTCTTCAGACCGCCGCGGCGGGGACACATGGCGGCTCATGATCAGGAATTCATTCGTTTCATGAAAGGAAACACGTTGTGGCTATTCGATTTATGACGGATCCGTACGCGATGCGGGCGATGGCGAGTCGCTTTTCGCTGCACGCGCACACGGTTGAGGACGAGGCGCGTCGCATGTGGGCGTCGTCGCAAAACATCTCAGGTGCCGGCTGGAGTGGGGCCGCTGCGGCCACGTCCTACGACACGATGGGTCAGATGAACCAGGCGTTTCGCAACATTGTGAGCATGCTCGAAGGGGTGCGGGACGGATTGGTGCGCGACGCCAATCACTACGAGCAGCAAGAGCAGGCGTCGCAACAGGTTTTGAGCAGCTAGTGCTATTCCACAGTCAGGAGGATTCGCGGTGACGATTAATTACCAGTTCGGTGATGTGGACTCTCATGGTGCCTTGATTCGGGCTCAGGCGGCGTCGTTGGAGGCCGAGCATCAGGCGATCGTGCGTGATGTGTTGGCAGCAGGGGATTTCTGGGGTGGCGCCGGTTCGGTGGCCTGCCAGGAGTTCATCACGCAGTTGGGCCGCAATTTTGCGGTGATTTACCAGCAAGCCAATGCTCACGGGCAGCAGGTGCAGGCCGCCGGCAGCAATATGGCCGGCACCGATTCCGCGGTGGGTTCCAGCTGGGCGTGATCAGTCGCCACGGGCGCGGGTACCCTATCCGCGCCCGTGGTGGGTTCAACACCACGCGAACGGCGATCGCCAGAGCTCAACCGACCACCGCCGCCGTGTCGGCCGACATCACCTCGGCAGCGGCGCGCTCACCGGAGCGAATCGCACCGTCGATCCACCCGCACATGGTGGCCGAGCTCTCGGTCCCGGCCCAGTGCACGCGGCCGCAGGGCTCACGCAGCATGTACCCGTATTCGGTCAGCACGCCGGTCGGGGCGTGGCTGATCATGCCGCCACCGGAATAGCGCTCCACGGTCCAGTTCTGCTCGTGGAATTCCAGGCGCGCATTGGCCTTGTTGCCGAACCGATCGACGAGTTCGCGGATCACCACCGCTTTGCGTTCGGCCTCGTCCAGCTTTCCCAGCCGGCGTGCTGCGGGTCCTTCCGTGATGACGCACATGATCCCCGGTGTCCCGGTGTCCGTGCAGGCGTCGATCGTCAGCGTGGCCGGGGATCCGGGTGAGGCGGACTGGCCGGACAGTCCGTCGGCGCGCCAGAACGGCTCGTCGTAGACGACGGAAATCTTGAAGACCGCTCCGCTCGGCATGCGTTGGTGCAGAAACGCGCGGTCCACCGGCAGCATCGGCTCGTAGTCGATCGAGGTGGCGATCGCCAGCGGGATCGCCACGACGACCCGGCGCGCCCGCACCGTCAGATCGTGCGCGCGGACCGTTACACTGTCCGCGTCCTGGGCGATCTGCCGGACCGGCTGCGAAAGGTGCACTGCGTCTCCCAATTCCGCTGCCATCGGGCGGTAGATGGCGCCCATCCCGCCGACGGGACGGGCGTCCTGGGAACCGCCCTTGCCGGAGATGACAAAAGTCGGACCACCACCGGACGCCATCTGTAGCAGCACCCACAGCAGGGACGTCTCTGACGCTGCCGAGGTGTAGGGGCCGGCCAGGGCCATGTCCAGCATCTGGCGGGCCTGCGCGGACATGGTGTTTTTTTCGATCCACTCGCCCAGGCTGATCCGATCCCACTCCTCGGCCTGCTTGGCCTCCCATGGGGCCTCGCGCGGTATCGATTTGCACATTTTCTCTATCGCGTGCAGACCGAGACCGAGGTTGGTGACGGCCCACGGGCTCATCGTCCAGGGGATCGTGCCGCCGTAGCGGTGCTTCTTGCCGTCGACGATCATCATCGCGTCGCCGTCGTTGTGTTGCTTGTATTCCGGCACCCCGAACTCATTCATCAGCGCGTAGATCCGGTCCTGGCCCGGCCCGATCCAGGCCCCGCCACGATCGACCCACGTTCCGTCCGGACGCGTCTGGGTGAACGTCCGACCGCCGACCCGGTCGCGCGCCTCCAGCAAGGCCACCGAGCGTCCGGCCCGCTGCAGCCGAAGGGCGGCCGTCAAACCGGCGAATCCCGCACCGACCACGCAATAGTCGACCTCAGCCATGCCCGGCTCCTCAGCTAGTGCCGCCCCAGCAGCAAACTACACCGAACGTCAGCAGAGCAGCGGCGCGTTCACTGTGATTTCGCGGGCCGTTCAAGCCGGCCGGCGGGTGGACGAACAGGTGCCTGCTCCGTGCTTCTCGTCGCGTTGGGCCCTGCGTGTGGTTCGATCGTCATGAGCGTGCGAAACGTCCGCGCGGTGACCGGCATAGCGAAGTGAGGGCAGCGGAGATGCGGCGCCCCATGGCCGCTATTTGCACGGGTGAGGCAGGCGAAAGCCGCGGCCCGACTGAAGGAAAACGAAGCCCAACGGCAGGAGAAAAGTGACACTACGATTCCGCGGGCTCCTGGTGGTCCCCCTCTTCTTGGCGCTCGCGCTGGCGCTGGCGCCGTCCGCGTCGGCCGACACCTACACCGACCAGGTGATGGATAAGTTCAACGCGCAAACGCATGTGGTGGCCGATTCGGCGGCGAGGCCGCCGTTGCAGAATCCCGAGCAGCTAAACCAGCAGATCCTCGGCAGCCGGTGGACATGGAGCCCCGCACCGCCGATCTGGGTCGCCGCGGTGGCCGCCAACCAGAGCGGCGTGACCACGGCGGATGCCATCCACAACGCCTTCCTGGGGCGCGATCCCGTGTTCAGCGGGATCATCCTGGTCATCGATTCCAGGGGCTACCACGTGCGCGCCTACAACGTGCCGAAGGCGGTCGCGGACAGCGTGGACCCGTTCATGGGTCAGTCGGCCGGCGATCATCGCGGTGACCCGTACGGAGCGACCAGTGAATTCGTCAGCAAACTGGCCAACGTGAACGTTTCGGCCAATGGACCGGCGCAGACCTCTCCCACTGCGACCGCGAACCACAGCAGTTCGCCGTGGCTGTGGGTGCTCATCATTTTCGGTGGCGCGCTGCTGGTGGCCGGCCTGATCTGGTTCGCCGTGAACCGGAATCGTAAGCGCCGCAAGGACACCGAGGCACGAGACCAAATCAAGCAGCAGTTGATCGTCGCCGAGTCTGAGGTCAGCGACCTTGATAACGCCGTGGTCAGCAATAGCGGTGCGGACGTCAGTGCCGAGTCGCTGAAAGCCAACTCCGGCCTGTACGACGCCCGCAAGGCGTACCAGGCAGGAGATTACAGCGCGGCGCGTGCGCACCTCAGGGTCGTGCAGTCCGCCGTGGCCAGGGCCAACCGCAAGCTCTACCCGGACAGGCCCGCGCCGGACGTGGACGCCGTGACCGCGGTGCCGGATGAAGATCGCAAGCAGGCGGTCGTGCGGGCCAAGGACCCGGACACCGGTCAGTACGTGACGATCAACAACAACAACTACAGCACGACGCCGCAGTCCGGTTACCCGAACTACTACGGGGGCGGCTACTACAACGGGGTCTTCTTCTACCCCGGCTACTATCCGTACGCGTTCTGGGGTCCGGGCTGGGGCTGGGCCCTCACCGATGTGCTGCTGATGGACACGTTGTTGGACGACCGATGGGACGGCGCCTACGACCGCGGCTTTGGGGCCGGCCGAGATTCGGCATGGGCCGACTCCAACGTTGACGGCGGGCAAACCGCCAGCTACGACAGCCAGCAGGGCGATGTCGGGTTCGACGGGAGCTTCCAGGGCTCGGGCGGCGGCGACACCGGATTCGGCGGCAACGACTACTCCGGCGGTTTTAACAGCGGCGGGAACTTCGACTTCGGTGGTTTCGGTGGGTCCGATTCCGGTGGCGGCTTCGATTTCGGCGGGTCCGACTTCGGAAACGACTCCGGCGGAAACTTCGGGTTCTGAGGGAAAAACGTTGAGGCGCAACGCCGTACCGAATCCCGTCGTCGAGGATGAATCAGGGGATCGGCCGCCCGCAGGTTGAGACCTTTCGACGCCGACGGCGTCGTTGACGGAAATCGGCTGGCGCGAAAGTGAATACGGCCTGGCGCGAAGACCTACGAGGGTGACCTACGAGGGCTCGCCGTACTGCCACATCAGGTTGTGGGCGTCCGTCACGGTCGGGTTGCACCACATCGTCCGGCCGTTGACGTCGTGGGTGGTTGCGTGGAACACGGTGCAGGTGTCGCCGGGCGCGGGCGCGTCGGCCCGCGCGACACCGCCCCCGGCGAGGACGGCGACCGCTACCAGAGCGGGAATCGCCAACACGACGAACAGGTGTCTGCTCATGGTCGACTTCTCCTTGCGTAGGCGTCGACTCGCGTTCACCGTATGCGGCGAAAGACTCGCCGGCAAAAGATTCTTCGCCCGAACAAGGGCACACTCGCGAAGAACGCTTCTAATGTGACAAACCATGGGATTCCTCAAGCCCGAGCTGCCACAGATCGACATGACTGAATGGAACAAGGGCACCCGCAGCGAGAAGATACGTCCGATGGCCAGGCACTGGGCCGAGGTGGGCTTTGGCACGCCGGTCGCGCTGCACCTGTTCTACGTCGTCAAGATCCTGCTCTACGTCCTGGGCGGGTGGCTGTTTGCATCGGCCACCAAAGGAATCGGCGGGTTCACCAACGTCGCGTCGTGGTGGTCGGAGCCGATCGTGTTCGAGAAGGTCGTGCTCTACACGATGCTGTTCGAAGTGATCGGGTTGGGTTGCGGGTTCGGCCCGCTGAACAACAGGTTCTTCCCCCCGATGGGTTCAATCTTGTACTGGATGCGGTTCGGCACCATCCGGCTGCCACCGTGGCCGGATCGCGTCCCGTGGACAAAGGGCACCGCCCGCAAGCCGGTGGATGTCTTCCTGTACGCGGCGCTGCTGTTGACGATGCTGGTGGCGCTGCTGTCCGACGGCACCGGCCCGATACCCGAGCTGGGCACCAAGGTCGGGCTGCTGCCGGGGTCGGAGATCGTGATCATCCTGCTATTCCTCGGCGTGGCCGGGCTGCGCGACAAGGTGATCTTTCTGGCCGCCCGCGGCGAGGTCTACGGGACGCTGACGGTGACCTTCCTCTTCGGCGGGGTCGACATGATCGTCGCGGCCAAACTGGTGTTCCTGGTGATCTGGATGGGCGCGGCGACGTCAAAGCTCAACAAACACTTCCCGTTCGTGATCTCCACCATGATGTCCAACAACCCGCTGGTGTGGCCCCGGGGGCTGAAGCGGCGCTTCTTCGAGAAGTTCCCGGACGATCTGCGGCCCGGGCGGTTGTCCCGGTGGCTGGCTCACGTCAGTACGGCCATCGAGATGCTGGTGCCGTTGGTGCTGTTCTTCTCTCACGGCGGTTGGCCCACCACGGTGGCCGCCACCGCAATGGTCTGCTTCCACTTGGGAATTCTGTTGTCCATTCCGATGGGGGTGCCGCTGGAGTGGAACGTGTTCATGATCTTCGGCGTGTTGTCGTTGTTCGTGGCGCACGCTCGGCTGGGGTTGAGCGACCTCAAACACCCGGTGCCGGTGGCGATCCTGTTCGTCGTCATCACCGGAATCGTCGCGCTGGGCAACCTGTTTCCGCGCAAGATCTCGTTCCTGCCGGGCATGCGGTATTACGCGGGCAACTGGGACACCACGCTGTGGTGCATCAAGCCCTCGGCCAACGAGAAGATCGGCAAGGGCATCGTGGCGATCGCCAGCATGCCGCAGGCCCAGCTGGAGCGCTTCTATGGCAGCCCGGAAGCGGCGCAAATCCCGATCTACATGGGATACGCGTTCCGCGGTTTCAACACGCACGGCCGGGCGCTGTTCACGCTGGCGCACCGGGCCATGGCGGGCCAGAACGAAGACGACTACGTGATCACCGACGGCGAGCGGATCTGCAGCACCGCGATCGGCTGGAACTTCGGTGACGGCCATATGCACAACGAGCAACTGATCGTCGCCATGCAGCAGCGCTGCCGCTTTGCACCCGGTGAAGTGCGCGTGGTACTGCTCGACGCGCAGCCGATCCACCGGCAGACCCAGGCGTATCGCCTGGTGGATGCGGCCACCGGCGAGTTCGAGCACGGCATCGTCAGGGTCGCCGACATGGTGACCAGCCAGCCCTGGGCGGACGACATTCCAGTCCAGGTGCTGTCGGACGAAGCTGCCGAATAGGCGCGCATCGCCGCTTCGCGTGGCGTCACGCCGAGCGTGAGTTGGATTGCCCGGCTCCTTCTCACGCCGCTTCGCGGCGCGCATCGTCGCCGAGCGTAACGCCACCGCGAAATTTCGGTTCGAAAGTCGCAGTGGCGTTACGCTCGCGCGAGAACTACGCCCCTGCCCGCACTTCCTGCGCCGCGGCGACCATGTTCTGCAGCGACACCGTCACCTCGTCGGTTTTGCGGGTCTTCAGGCCGCAGTCCGGGTTGACCCACAACCGCCCCGCCGGAACGGCTTTCAGCGCCGCGCGTAGCGATGCCGCCATCTCGTCGGTGCTCGGCACCCGCGGCGAGTGGATGTCGTAGACGCCGGGGCCCACGCTGTTGGCGAAGCCGATCGAGTTCAGGTCGTCCAGGACCTCCATGTGCGAACGGGCCGCCTCGATGGACGTCACGTCGGCGTCCAAGTCGGCGATGGCCCCGATCACCTCACCGAACTCCGAGTAGCACAGGTGGGTGTGGATCTGGGTCGAGTCGGCGACGCCGGAGGTAGCCAACCGGAACGACCCGACGGCCCAACGCAAGTACTCGTCCTGATCGGCGCGACGCAACGGCAACAGTTCCCGCAGCGCGGGCTCGTCAACCTGAATGACCGCGATGCCGGCGGACTGCAGATCCACCGTCTCGTCGCGGATGGCCAGCGCCACCTGATAGGCGGTGTCGGCCAGCGGCTGGTCGTCACGGACGAACGACCAGGCCAGGATCGTCACCGGTCCGGTCAGCATGCCCTTCACCGGCTTGTCGGTCAGCGACTGGGCGTACCTGGCCCACTCCACCGTCATCGGCTGCTGGCGGGTGACGTCACCGTAGAGCACCGGTGGCCGCACGCAGCGGCTGCCGTAGGACTGCACCCAGCCGTTCTTGCTGGCGAAGAAACCGTCCAGTTGCTCGGCGAAGTACTGCACCATGTCGTTGCGCTCCGGCTCACCGTGCACCAGCACGTCCAGCCCGAGTTCCTCCTGCAGCTTGATCACCGCAGCGACCTCGGCCTGCATCCGCCGGGTGTACTCGGCCTCGTCGATCTCACCGGCGACCAGCGCGGCGCGGGCCTTGCGGATCTCGACGGTCTGCGGAAACGACCCGATGGTCGTGGTCGGCAGCGGCGGCAGATGCAGCCGCGCGTCCTGGCTGGCGCGCCGCGCGGCCGCGTCACCACGATGCGCACCGGACGCGACGATCGAGTCGATGCGGGCCCGGACCTGGCCGTTGTGCAGCCGCGGGTCGCTCTTGCGGGAGGCCACGGCGGCGTTGGATGCCGCGATCTCGTCGGCGACGGAGTCGCGTCCTTCGTGCAATGCGCGGGCGAGAGTGACGACTTCGCCCACCTTTTCAGCCCCGAAGGCCAGCCAGCTGCGCAGCGCGTCGTCCAGGCCGGTTTCCGGTTCCAGCGAGTACGGCACGTGCAAGGTCGAGCAGGACGTCGAGACCGCGACGTTGCCCGCCGAGCCCAGCAGGGTCGCCAGCTTGCCCAGCGCCGACTCCAGGTCGGTGCGCCAGATGTTGCGCCCGTCGACGACACCGGCCACCAGGGTCTTGTTGGCCAGCTCGGGCACCCCCGCGATCGCCGTGTCGGCGCCGTAAATCAGGTCGACGCCGATCGCCTCGACCGGCGTGCGGGCCAGCCCGGCCAGCGACGCGCCCGGGTCGCCGAAATAGGTGGCGACGAAGATGGCGGGCCGATTGCTCACCGCGCCCAGCTTGTTGTAGACGGCCTCGGCCAGGGCGGGCGCGTCGGGGGAGATGTCGGTCACCAAGACCGGCTCGTCGAGCTGCACCCATTTCGCCCCGTTCTCGGCGAGCAGCGACAACAGCTCGGCGTAGATCGGGACGAGCTCCTGCAGCCGCTCGATCGGTGCGCTCCCGCCGTCGACGCCCTTGCTCAGCAGCAGAAACGTGACCGGACCGATGATCACCGGGCGGGCCGGAATACCCTGCGCGAGAGCTTCTTTCAGCTCGGAGAGCACCTTGTCCGGGTTCAGCGCGAACGTCGTCGCGGGCCCGATCTCGGGAACGATGTAGTGGTAGTTGGTGTCGAACCACTTGGTCATTTCCAGCGGCGCGACGTCTTTGTTGCCGCGCGCCGCAGCAAAATAGCGGTCCAGGTCGTCGGGAACCTGCGCGGCGCGGGCCGGCAGCGCACCCAGCAGGACCGCGGTGTCGAGCATCTGGTCGTAGTAGGAGAAGGTGTTCACCGGTACCGAGTCCAGGCCGGCGGCGGCCAAGTCCGCCCACATGTCGCGGCGCAACGTGGCGGCGACGGACTCCAATTCCGTGCGGCTGGTGCGTCCGGCCCAATAGCCCTCGGTCGCACGCTTGAGTTCGCGTTTCGGGCCGATGCGTGGGGAGCCCGTAACCGTGGCGGTGAATGGTTGAGAGGTCACTATCTTGTCCTTCAATCGACGTGGTGGTCACCGCCGGTGGACATGCAGCCGACCCGGTTGCGGTGGCACCCCTAGGTGTTTAACCGCAACGGCTTCAGCCAAACGCCCATTCCACGAGGCGATGTGCCGCCGGACGCGGCGCGCCCGGCACAGCTGGCAGGTCTTCGGACTCACAGGCGCGCACCGCGTGGTGCTCCTACTGGCCGTCGCTTCCCGGGGGTTCGGGCCCAGTGCTTTGTGACGGCGGTCGTTCCTGCATACCGCTGCGGGACAGTCCCGGATTCTCACCGGGTTCCCTCTTGCGACGCATGTCTAACATGCCTCGTTCGATGCCGGCGCCGCGTTCGCGGCGACGGCAGACCAGTTGCGTCGTGCAGTCTACTCCGCAGCTCGAACGCCTGGAAAACGCCGGTTCAGGTTGCCAGCGCCTCGGCGATCGGCACATCGCCATTGTTGAATTCGATGGTTCGGCGGATCGTCGAATCGTCTGCCAGGGCGGCGGCCACGACGGCCGCGACGTCCGCACGCGAGACTTCACTTTTTGCGATGCGTGTTCCCGCAGCCCCCAATTCGATCCGACCGGTCGGAGCGTCGAGGGTCAGCCGGCTCGGTCCCAGGACCGTCCAATCCAGGCCGCTGGCGCGTAGGTGGGCGTCTGCCACGGCCTTGGCCTGCGCATAGGGGAAGAACGGATCATCTTGCGCTACACCGTGATCGGGGCCGGCCCCGAAGTAGGACACCATCACGAATCGTTTCACGCCCGCCGCCGCCACGGCATCGATCACCCGGATCGCCGCGTCGCGGTCGACGGCATAGGTCCGTGCCGGGTTACCCCCGCCCGCGCCGGCGGAAAAGACGACCGCGTCGTGCCCGGCCAACAGGTCGGCCAGCGCGTTGGTGTCGAGTTGCTCGATATCGGCCACCACCGGGTCAGCGCCCGTGGCGGCCACATCGGCGGAATGGCCGGGGTTGCGGAATACCGAACTCACCGCGTCGCCGCGCTCGGTCAGGATGCGGGCCAGCAACAGCGCGACCTTGCCGTGGCCGCCGATGACGACGATGCGTGGCATGCCACGACGGTACTTCAGGTGAGCTGGACGCGGCCCATGATCAGGTCGATGATCGGCTTGCCCGGCGCGAACGCCCCGGTCAGCGACGCCATCGTGTGCCCGTAGTCCACCAGCAGCGTGATCCCGTTGATGCCGAAGGCGGCGGAGCTGTTGAGGAAGCACATGACGTCGCCCATCTGCTCCGGCGTGTGGACTTTGGAGCCGGTCTCGTCGCGATAGTCCTGGGCGAACGTGAGCCACAGGTCCGCATTCGCCTGGGCCAGCGGCGTGTCGGTAGGGCCGGGGCAGATCGCGTTGATGCGAATGCCCTTCTTCAGCAGCGGATAACCGTGCGTCGCCACGTACGCGTTGACCGCCTTCTTGCTGAAGCCGTAGTGGATGATGCCCTGCGCCTCATGCGCCGATACCCAGTTCTGGGCCGCCGCGAAGTCGGGTGCGGCCAGGAACTCCTGCAGCAGGGGCAGATCGTTCTCCCACCCCATGCCGGCCACCGACGAGATGAAGCAAATGGCCGAGCCGGAGCCAAGCCAGCCTCTGTCGATCAGGCGCTCGATGAGATAGCGGTGGCCGATGAAGTTGATCTTCATCAGGTCCGGTCCCTCGGCGACCCCGGCGGCGGAGAACACCGCATGGACCGGTCCGCCCACCTGCTCGAGCGTGGCGTCGATCGAGGCCGGGTCGCGGAGGTCGACCTGTAGGGCCTTGGCGACGTCGTAGGCCACCGGCGCGTAGTCCATCACG
>Ga0210389_10001656_pt1 | contig 17977 bp, 16 predicted proteins | sample IncBWH28OmetaG_FD_160127 | JGI IMG/M metagenome (GOLD analysis project Ga0210389, IMG submission 160127) | Forest soil microbial communities from Barre Woods Harvard Forest LTER site, Petersham, Massachusetts, United States - Inc-BW-H-28-O ...
CCTGGTTGGCGTTTACCTTCGCACCCGCATGCAAGAGGACCCCTGCGTTCGCTATCCACTGGCCGTGACAAGCGCCGCGCTCGACCGTACAGGCCCGTATCCACAAGGGATTCACCCGATGCACGAGTGTATTTTGCGAAGTCATGTACTAAGCTGCGGTGGCAGGGTTCACTCCGCCTGACCGTTATGCTGCGACGATAAACGATAGGAAAGGGAACTTCCACCTGCCGGAATGGTTGTAAGAAAATTTCCGGCGGTGCGTCTAACCGTCTTGAATCCATGACGTACGCAGAACGCGAACGGCTGTTTGTTCATCTGTTCGAGCAGAGCCGGGCAGGGATCCGTCGCCTCTGCTACTCATACCTGAACTCCGCCAGCGAGGTGGATGACTTGTTTCAGGAGATCATGACCAACGTCTGGAAAAGCCTGTCAAATTTTCGCGGCGAGGCGAAGCTGACCACCTGGGTGTACCGCATTGCTGTCAATACGGCGCTGATCCATCACCGGCGGCGAAGGCCGTCGGAGGAACTCTCCGATGTGCCCGACCACCGCGTCTCCACACAGCGGGATCTGGAGCGGCAGGAGCAGTTGGAGGCCCTCCATCGCGCCATCGCCCAGTTGGGCGACCAGGACCGTCTGATCGTATCGCTGCTGCTGGAAGGTCTGGATTACAAGGAAATCGCCGAAGTTACCGGCATCACGGTCAACTACGTGGGCGTCAAAATTTCGCGGATCAAGCAGGCGTTGGAACAGCTGATGACGGAGGTCAGTCATGGTGCCTTTTGAGGAAGACGGGCAAAACGGGTCGCGTCCGGGCCGCCCCCCGCTGGAAGCGTTCCTCTCATTTCCGGCGGCACGGGAAAGCGCCCTTTGCTCCTTTGAGGAACTCCAACAACTGTGGCAGAGCCAGCCGCAGCCTGAGCCGCCGGCCGTGGCGGCGGAATCGCGCGGCATGGCCGCCGCGCTGCGGCGCTTCCGGCGGCGGCAGTACATTTTCAACGGCCTCAAGCTGATGATAATCGTCTGGCTGGCCTGGTTCCTGCTGTCGCGGCTCGGCGTTTCAGGGCTTACGGTATTGGGTGTGGGGCTGTTACTGGCAGGGATGATCAACCCGATGGTCTCGGACTGGCGAAGCCAGTCGGCCATCGCGCGACTGGATTTCACGCGGCCTTCGGTGGGGTTCCTCGACGCCACGCTGGAACGGCTGCGCGATCCCAACGATCCCGGCGCCCCGTTTCGTCGGGCCGGGTGGATGGGCATCGCGATGATTGCGACAGGCGCCAACCTGATATTCGCGCGCCCATGGGCAACCGAAACCCTTCTCTTCCGTATTGCCTCCCATACGGCCATCACGCTTGTCCCCTTCGCCGCGTTCACCTTCGGTCTGAAGGTCCGCGCGAAGCGTTACGCCATCGACTACAAGCCCCTGGTGGAACGGCTGGAGGCGATGAAAGCCGCGCTCGAGGAGCACGATCAATGAATTGGGAACGGATCGGCGATCTGATCCGGCTGCGCTACCAGCTGATGTGGGCGAAGACGCGCTCGCGCAACGGCAAGATCGCGCTGTTCATCATCGGCTATCTGCTGTTCGTGATGGTGGCGGTGCTGGTGGCACTGGGCGGCGTGGGCGCGGGCATCGCGGCTATCCGAACCGGCAGGGCGGAAAGGATAGCGCAGGTGGTGCTCTCGGGGCTTTTCATCAACGCCGTGATGGCCACTATTCTGCTTGGCTTCGGCATGAGCGCAGTGTTCAGCGAAGCGGAACTGCTCCGCTATCCGCTGCACGAGCGGGAGCGGTTTGTGGCGCGCCACTTCCTCGGCATCGCGGACCCGTTCTGGATCCTGGTGCTGCTTGTGGAACTGGGGCTGGTGTTCGGCATGTACGTGTTGGGCGCCTGTTCGCTGGGTTACGGCACGGGGGCGGCGCTGCTGCTGTTCGTCTGCGGATATCTGTTTGCGCGGGCAATCGGCGCGTGGATCGACGGGTTGATGGCGACGCGGTCGGGATCGGGAGTAGTGCTGCTGCTGATCTTTTCGATCTCGATACTGCCGCGAATCATGTTGGCAGCCCTGCAGAAGAATCCGGCAGCGCGGAAGCAGGTACTGGACGCGCTTCGGTTCACGCCGCCCTTCGGCGCCGCGGCGGCGATGACGCACACCGGCGGGACCGCGTTCGCCGGGCTCGGGCTGATTGTCCTCTGGTCCATCGGGCTGGCGCTGTTTTTGGTGTGGCTGGAACGACGCCCGGCGACGGCGCCGCGGCAGCAGGCCATACGCGGCGTCGTCGCAGGCAAAGCCGATTTCTTCGATCGCCTGGGCAGACTGTTCCCGCCGGACATTGCGCCACTGGTAAGCCACTGGCTGCACTTCTTCGTGCGCAATAAGCGGTTCCGTATGCTCTACCTGTTCTCGTTTCCGCTGGCGGCGTTTCTCACCTGGAACCTGGGCCAGTTGCCGAAGGGCCACGGCGATCTGTTCGTGGCGGCGCTCGGCACGCTTCCGATGGTGACATTCATCGGCACGTCTCGCATTGCGGTGAACCTGTACGGCTACATGGGCGACGCGTTCCGGCGATACTTCCTGTTCCCCACTGACCCGGCGGCGAGTTTGCGCGCCGGCAGTTACGCCTCCGTGTTGCTCGGCGGATTCGCTTTGCTACCGGGGGCGATCGTCTGGGCTATTTTCGCTCCCAGCCCACTCGACTTCGGCGTGATTGTCATGCCTGTGATCAACGGCCTCACGGTGCTGTTCCTGTTCAATTCGGCGGGCCTGTGGACCACGCTCTTCGGACCACGGCGCGGCAAATACGACCGGAGCCTGGGCAACGACATGTCGCTCCTGGGAAACATTGTCGTCATAGGAAGCGCGCTCACCTGCCTCCTGACGCCGCAGATACTGCGCAGGGTGGCGCCGGACCTGGTGTCGCGCGACAACTGGTGGATGCTGCTGCCGGCGGCGTTCGCGATTATGGTCTACGTGGCGTCGCTGCGTGCCGCGGGCGCCCTCTTTACCGGGCGGCGCGAACGTTTGCTGGCGGTAGTGGAAGGTAAGGCGTAATGACTCCTCAGGCGGACGCGATACGCATCACCAACCTGGTGAAGCGCTACGGAAACTCTCTGGCGGTGGAGAAACTCTCGCTCAGCGTGCCGAGGGGGTCGATGTTCGGATTCCTGGGCCCGAACGGGTCCGGGAAGAGCACCACCATTGGCTGCCTCACCGGCCTGCTTGATCCCACCTCCGGTACGGTCGAGATTCTGGGCAGCCGGTTCACCACGGAGAGCGCCGATTTAAAACGGCGCATGGGCGTGATGCCGGAAACGCTCGGCCTTTTCGACCCGCTCTATGCTCACGAGTTCCTCACCTTCGTGGCGCGGATGTACGGGTTGCAGGAACCCGAGGTGCAGCAGCGCGTGAAAGAACTGCTGGCCGCGCTCGAACTGACCGACAGCGGCAAGACCCTGGCCGAGTACAGCACCGGCATGCGCAAGCGGGTGTCCTTCGCGGCGGCGGTGATTCACTCGCCCGAAGTGCTGTTTCTGGATGAGCCGTTCGAAAGTATCGACCCGGCCGGCGTGGCGCTGCTGAAGCAATGGCTGCGCCGCTTCACGGAGCGGGGCCGGACGGTGTTCATCACGAGCCACGTGCTGGAGACGGTGGAGCGCCTTTGCGACCGCGTGGCCATCATCACAAAGCCGGGGAAGCTGGTGTGGCAGGGCGACATCACGGTGCTGGCGCGCGACGGCACGGTGCAGTTCGACGGGCGCGAGTTCGATTCGCTGGAGGAACTCTTCCTGCACCTCACCGGCCAGAAGTACGACGATCTCAAGTGGCTATAGGCCGGCTGCAGTTGTCTTTTAAGGGCCACGCGCAAAACGGGTCGCGTCCGCGCCACCAGCCCGTTGGAAGTGTTCCTTCCCTTTATGGTGGTGCGGACAGCGCTCTTTGCGCTCGTAGGGAACAGGAGCATCAGCAGCATGCCTAAAGGAATGTTTCAACGCCGCAGGGATCAGGAACAATACCTGCCAACCCTACCAGGACAGGCGTTCGCGGGGCTGATGCTGGCGGTCTTCGTTACCCAGGCGTGCGCTCTGGTGGACATGGATCTGATGAACGGTCTCCGCGGGCCCTTCTGGTGGGTGCTGACCAAGGGTGCTGCTTACGGACTGGCAGTAGCCCTTTCATTGATGGCGACCCGGAATCAGAAGAGGTTTGTCGCGAAGGCCGCTCTCGCGATCGCTGTCATCCTTATCTTCGTTTTCGTTCGGGTTGACTCAGGTCTCGCACAGAAAATAGAGCCAGGCGCACCAGCCCAACAAGACATCGCATGGCGCGTGACCATGGATGGAACCATCTCGCTGATCGCATTGTCTCTGGGGTACGTTCTCTTTTTCCGAAGCATGGTCTCGCAGGGAATAAAGCATGTGCGCACTCGAGCCGAGCTTGTCCTGGCTGAGCAGGTGCAACAGGCACTGGCTCCTCCGCTCGCCACTCGGAACGCCGGATACGAGGTCCAGGGTCGCTCCGCGCCAGGCAGCCAGATGGGCGGAGACCTCCTCGATGCTGTGGATGACCCCGCGGGGATGACGATTTATGTGGCCGATGTCGCGGGGCATGGAATTCAGGCGGGCGTTTTCATGGGAATGGTGAAGAGCAGCGTCCGGACGGCGTTGCTAAGGCCGGTTCCGTTGGCGGGGCTGCTGAACGATCTGAACCGCGTCGTCTTCGAGGTCAAGCCCACGCCGGAGACGTACGTCACGTTTGCCTGCCTTCGATGCAGTGAGAACGGCAAGGTGGAGTATTCGCTGGCTGGCTGTGGACCGATCCTGCACTACAAAGCTCGGTCGATGACGGTGACCGAACTGGCGATGGAGCACTTTCCACTGGGGCTGTTTGGAAACGCGACGTTTCAAAGCGGTGCCGTAGAAATTGAGCCGGGGGACATCCTTGCGCTTTCAACCGACGGGTTGCCCGAAACGACGGATGCGAACGACGAGCAATTCGGACTCGAACGAATGGGCGAGATAATCCCGCGAAACGCAGCAGGACCCCTCGCCGAAATAACTGAGGCCGTATTTGAGGCAGTCCGGCGGCATGGGATGCAGACAGACGACGAGACGCTGGTACTCGTGCGGGCGGCGCGCGGGCCGGGCTTTCACGCAGACACTGCGCGGTGAAGAAGGATCAGGGAAAGCGCAGGCAAGGCTTCCCAGACCAACCCACAGCACCTTACTCGGATCTCAGCGCCTCCACTGGATTCACGACAGTTGCTCGCCTGGCTGGGACATAGCTCGCCAGCGCCGCGGCCGCGAGCAGGAACACAGGGACCGTGGCATAAGTCAGCGGATCGAGGGGAGTGATTCCGAATAGCAGCGACGACATGAGGCGGGTCAGGGCAGCGGCCGCGATCATCCCCAGTACGCAGCCGATCGCCGCCAGCAGCAGTCCTTCGCGCACGAACATTCGCCGAAGCCCGGAGCCTTGCGCGCCCAGAGCCACGCGGATGCCGATCTCGCGCGTCCGCTGTGAAACGGCGTACGCGATTACACCGTAAATGCCCACGATGCCCAGGACCAGCGCCATGCCACCGGCGATCGCCAGCATCAACAGTGTGAACGAAGTACGCGCCATGGACTGATCGTAGAGGTCCTTGAGTGTTTGCACCCGGAAAACCGGCAGGTTGGCGTCCACCGACCAGATCGCCTGGCGAGCTTCGGTCAGGAAGCTCTCCGTTGCCGCCCGTTTGGTGCGCACGGCAAACACGGCGAAGCGCGTGACCTTCACGGCATCGCCCTCGAAGTTCTCCATCATCGCGGGAAAGTACGCTAATGCAGGCGGCTTCTCCTGCGGTCCATCATTGTAGACTTCCGCGACCACGCCCACCACCTCTTTCCAGGGATCATGCTGAAAGCCGCTCCGGATTTGCTTACCCAATGCGGCGCTTGGGCTGCCCCACATGTCCCGCGCCAGGTTTTGGGAAACAATGGCAACCCGGCGTTTGTCGTAGAGTTCGGTCCAGGTGAAGTCGCGTCCGGCGATCAGACGTGTCCCCATGGTCCTGAAAAACCCCGGTGTGACGTACCTGAATGGCAGGCCGGGAGGAAGCTCTCCGGCGCGGTAGGTCTTGTCTTTCGCGTAGAGAGCGTCGCCGCTGCCGAACCCCTCCAGCGGAGCGTCGCTCGCAAGGGCAACCGAGGCAACGCCTGGAATCGCCGCCAGCTTATCCACCATCTGGTTCTGCACGCGCATCACTTGTTCCGGTTCCTTCACCTGCGCCTCGTAGATCATAATCCGCATCAACTGGACTTCTTCCGGTTGCGTGAATCCAGGATCGACGCTCCGCAAAGCCTGAAAGGTACGAATCATCAGGCCGGCGCCGACCAGAAGGAGCAGCGCCAGGCCCACCTGCACCACCACCAGCGCGTTGCGCGCCCGATGGTGTTCGCGCCCGTGGCTGAAGCCTCGCCCAACGCCGCGCAGCGATGGCGACACCTGGGGCGCCGCGTACTTCAGGACGGGAATCAGGCCGAACAGCAGCCCCGCCAGCAGAGAAACCATAAGGGAAAAACCCAGCACCATCGGATCGATTCCAATTTCGCTCAACCGAGGCAGCGTTTGCGGCCCCCTGGCCACCAGGACGCGAAGCGCCCCGTAACTAAGCCCTAACCCGAGCAGACCTCCAAGAATCCCCAGCAGCGCGCTTTCGAGTAGCATTTCGCGCGCGATCGCTTTCCATCCGGCGCCCAGCGCCGCCCGAATCGCCATCTCATGCTGCCGGCTCTCCGCGCGCACGAGCAGCAGATTCGCCACATTCGCGCAGGCGATCAGCAATACCAGCCCGACGGTTCCCATAAGAACCCACAATACGGTCCCGACATTTCCAACGACGTCCTGCTTAAAGGGCCGCAGCTTCGGCCCAAAGCCTGCGCTCTCAAATACCGCGCGATTGAATCCTGGCGCCGGGGGCCACGCCTTCAGCCAGATCGCAAGCATATGCTTCTGATCCGCGTTGGCTTGCTGAAGCGTCACGCCAGGTTTGAGCCGCGCGATTCCGCGGAGGCCGAATTGTCCCAGGAACAGTTTGTCGCGCTCGAACCGCTCCGGCAGGATCAGTTCGGCGTTGTTTCTGAAATTGAAGCGGGCCGGCATCACGCCGATTACGGTGTGCGGGCGCTGATCTATGGTCAGGGTGCGCCCAATCACGGACGGGTCCCCGCCAAAGCGCCGCAGCCAATAGCCGTAGTTCAGAATGACCGTTTCCCGGGAGGCGGGTGTATCGTCGGCTTGGGAGAACCAGCGGCCGTATTCAGGCTGCACGCCCAGGGCCTGGAGTGTGCCGTAGGTGACGACCAGCGTTGGAACCACGTCCGGCTCCGCGAGGCCCGTAACAGTCGCCCCCTTGTCTTCGTACAACCCGAACTCCTGAAACGTCCGGCTTTCCTCGCGATAAGTGAAGTACATGGTCGGCGAGCACGGAACAGCATCCCCCATGCCCGGCGCGGCAGCGCCCTTCAGCCCCGGCGCGGTCTGCCAGACCCCGACCAGCGATTCGGCCTGGGGATACGGCAGAGGCTTGATCAGCACTCCCTCCACCACGCTGAAGATCGCGGTAGTGGCGCCGATGCCCAGCGCCAGCGTAACCAGTGCGACGGCGGTGAATGTCGGAGCGCGTTTCAGCCGCCGCAGGACATAGCGCGTGTCCTTGAGCAGTCTGTCGAGCCCCCAACCGGGCCGCTGCTCATAGCACTGTTCGCGCGTGCCCTCGACTCCTCCAAACGCAATGATGGCCTGCCGATGGGCTTCCAGTGGCGTCATTCCCTTTGCGACGTTCTCCCGCGTGCACTGCTCCAGGTGAAACTGCAGTTCGTCGTCAAGATCGGCCGGACGTTTGCGCGACAGGAAGAAACGCAGACGAGTCAGGAATTCTCGCAGCATACGGTTACTCCTGGACTTGTTCCAGCACCAGCGAGATGGCGGCAGTCAGGCGGCCCCAGTTGGAAAGCTCAGCCTCCAGTTGCTTCTTGCCGATGCGGGTCAGCGAATAGAATTTCGCGCGGCGGTTATTTTCGGAGTTTGCCCACTCCGCCTGAATCCATCCCCTGTATTCGAGACGATGCAACGCAGGGTAGAGCGAACCCTGCCCGACCTGCAGGACTTCTTTGGAAACCTGCTGAATGCGGCTGGCAATTCCCCATCCGTGCATCGGCTCCAGAGAAAGCGTCTTCAGGATGAGCAAATCCAGCGTTCCCTGCAGCAGGTCGGTTGATGTTGGCATTTCTTTTGATGGGGGCATATATCACTCCTCTCGACATTCGACAATAGATTATGCGCTGTTCCTGTCGAATGTCAAGGGGGAGCAAGTGGATGTAAGTGCCTGGGTCCAGGCGCGGCTCAAATTTTCCTGTGGCATCAGAGGGCACGGGAGGATCATTGCGCCCGATAATCTGCGGCAGCGCATTCTCTACACCCTTGCCATCGCCGTCCACCACGCGACCGGAGAGGCGCGGCTGTGCAGTTCATGCGTCCTTCCGGCTTTACCGGGTTACCATCGCCGCCCGCTGACCTGAATCTGTCGGGTGGCTCGATAAATAGCCAGGCAACGTGTAACCAAACCGGTAGGCTCCTGTCTTAACACCCTCGAACGGGAAGTGGCTTAGCGCGTCAGTAGTCGCATCATCGGCCGTGTCCCCGGCAACTGCTGGTTGAAGGAGGACAAACACGTCCGGGATGCCAGTGCCGGTGTGACAGAGTCGACAACGGTACCTTTCACGGTCTGCGCTTCGGCGCAGGCAGCGAGGAACATCAAGGCGCAGAAGGATCCTGAGTAGGGATTTAGCGGAATATCCGCCAGCCTCGGCGTCATTCGTTATCCCAGCCCTTTCCAGACCATCCGTTGAAAGAGATTGTCCATGTCTTCAGCTTTTTCCTTCGCGCCGCGATCAAGCCACCATCTTAAAAGTGACAGCAAGTTTCCGGCGAGAGCGTGAGCGCGCGCATCGAATTCCCTCTGATCCGGAATGGGGAGGCCAATCTCCCTGAGGCGGCGCGCAATTCCGCGTGCGAAGTAGCCCTGCGCCAGATCGAAAAACGCCTGGATACGGCCGGAGACGACCAGGGAGCGATAGAGTTTCCTGGCGCTCGCGACATGCGCAAAGAATTCCGCCACCGGGGCTACGCGACGGGATTTCTCCTGCCTGGTGCTGAGAAAGTTGCTCCACATTTGGAGGCCCTCTTCCAACTGGCTCAACAACAGGTCGTCTTTATCCTGGTAATGAACATAAAAAGTGGAGCGCCCGACTTTGGCGCGATCGAGCACCTCCCGTATCGTAACTTCCTGGATCGCCTTTTCCTCAATCAAGGCAATCAAGGCGGCGCCGAGCCGCTCGCGTGTGCGGCGGATGCGGAGGTCAGTGTTGCCTTGCCGCCGGGCGGGATTCCTGTCCGCACGGCGCGCAGACGGTCCTGAAAGGTCATTCGTGGACATTGACCGCCCCTTTGTTCAGTATCTCGGCCGCGTGCTGGACTTGCCTGCGTTTCATCGTTACATTGCGGATGGTAAGGCCATGAGAACTACCGTCAGCAGAATTATTTTAAGCCTGGAAAGAACAGGAGATCGATGATGAAACGCATCCCCATCGTTGCGATGATGAGCATTTCGATGATCGCAATTGGCGCGCTCGCGCAACAACCAGCTGCCACGCCAGGCAGCCGGGCGCAGGACAGCCTGCCTTCGGTCGAAGAGCAGCTTGGAGTGCTGAACGAGAAACTCGATCTCACCGCGGGGCAACGCGCAAAGATCAGGCCCATCCTCCAGAATTTGCATGACACCACTGAGACTGTCATGCAGGAGCACAGTCTGTCGCGCGAGGAGCGCCTCGCCAGGGTAAGGCCTCAGCGCGAGATGGCCGACAGGAAGATGCGCGAGATCCTAAGCGACGAGCAGAAGAAGAAACTTGATCAATACGAAAAGGGCCGCACCAGGAGATGCACGGAACATTGAGCGGGACGCCAAAACCGCCGGCTCGATAGCGCGGCACGACCTTTTGTCATCCTCGCCTGGCCGGAAGCTGCTGCGGGCGAACCACCAGCTATCGAGCGGAGACAGGTGCGGTGGTCCGCCACTTCGACTTGGATCCGGCAGGGATCACGTACCGGAGATTCTCAGTTGTGAACAAGAATGTTCCCATTGGCCACTCCTCACGCTCCTGACCGCTTCCGGTCCCATTCCCGTCTGAGCGGGCGTAGAGCCTGAAATCGGTACCGCCCGCTTGTACTGTATCGAAAGCTATCGAAATAAGAAAATACTTGCGCGCGCCGAGGTTGTGCTGCATACGGATGATCCGGCCGGTGCAGATGGCGTCTATCGGCACCAGGACCTTGCGCGATTTGGGTTCCAGAATCGGCGTTGTGAAGCGTGCCGAAACCACATCGCCCGCGGCGGCGGACGCCGTGTCAACGGGCGTCGCCAGGGCCAATTCGAAGAGAACGCCTTCCGGCAGAACTGGAGCCGCGGCAGGCTCTCGTTCGGCAGATGGACCGGTGGACTCGTGGCAATTCGAAAACGTCGTGACACTCTCGGTCTCCGTCGCATCGCGCATAATGTTACGGGAATGGCTCACGGACGGTAATAGCAGACCGGGGAACTGCGCGCCCTGATACTCAGCCGTGGCGCTCAGTTCGCACATCGCCGTTTCCGGTGGCAGCTCTTCGGATTCCATTGTGAATCGACTTATTTTCAGCGAACTCCTGTCGATAGTGATGGAGCCGTCGTAACCCGCCGTGCGCCATCCAGCGGGTGCCCTGACGATCAGGCGGCTCGCCTCAGTCGGTACTCGGAAGCCATATTCGAGGGGCTCTTCCTTTCCGTCGACAATCCGGAAACGGATGGATGGATTGGTGAAAATATCCATCAAATATGCGCCGAACGTCCCCGTAGCTACTGGTCCCCATTGCAGGATCTCCTCCACGTTGCGCGAAAACGTTCCGGGTCCAGTCCACGCATAGATTTCACGGCCCTGCCTCATCCTGACTTCTACTCGCAACCTGTCGGCGGCGTCGTGTTGCAGCCTGGTCCGGCCTTTTTTCTGATCGGAGCTGAGTTCTTCGCAGGCAGGCCGGCGAAGCGGCGGATTCTTACGCGAGAAATAGTTTCGATCGATGGTCTCGACGCAGGTGTATTGTGGCCCAGCGGGCACAGAGGAGAGCATTTTGTCGCGGGCCTTCGCGAGCGTGTCGGCAGTACCCTGCGCGAATACCGCACCGGCGATGAGGCCGATGGCGAGGCTTATTGCGCTACTGTAGTCCATTCCGATTTGAACCCGGCCGGGAAAACATATCGTCCGCTCCGGGACCCTGCAACGAACAGGCTTCCCGCACCTCGTGATCCGGGCGAGGGAAGCGAAAATTCTTCGCTCCGCTGGCTGAATGCGCCCCGCGTTCGGGCGTTGGTGGACTGTAACTCCCGGGTCAATTGGATCGACAGGGGCGGTACACCGGCATTCGTTTCGAGCGTGTCGAGGCGAATCGAAACCAGGAACTGCGAGGAACTATATTGATGCCGCATTTGCAGGATGCGGCCATGGACAATCGCGCCGGCGGGGACCAGAATTCGGTCCGAATGCGGGGCATGCACGGCCCCGGTAACCCTTGCCGAAACCGGATCCCCGGCGGCGGCGACGCTGGTATCAATGGGACTCAGCAGAGCCAGCGTCAGCGAAAGGCCGGGCGGAAGAGGGGCGGTCGTTTGAGGCGACATCTTCTCGTGGCCCGCCGGTTCCTGTCCGTCGAATCTTACGGTCGATTCGGCGGTGTATTCGTGGCAATTCGAAAAAGTGGTGACGCTGGAGGTTTCACCCGCATATGGCGATAAGGTCTCGAGCTGGCTCTGACGGGGTATCAGAAACGCTCCGTTCCCGATCAGCATGTACTGGTAATCGGTGGTGGTCCTTGCGCGGCACAACCTTGCGTCCGACGGGAGCTGGTCGGTCTCCATCACCAGACGTCCCAGATCACCCGTTGCGGCATAGATCCGGAACAAGCCGTGGGAGGCGGTGGTCTTCCACTCGTTTCCCACAACGACATAGTAGTGACTTGCTTCAGCGGGTACCTGATAAGCGTATTCGAAAACCTCTCCTGAGCCGTCGTCCTTCCGTCCAGTGAATTGGAATCGCACGCCGGGATTCTCGAATACGTCCACCAGGTATTGCCCGAAGGAACCCGTGCTGATGGGCCCGGTGGAAACCAGCTGAAAGACCGAACGCGAATCAAATCGGGTCGCGGCGGCCCAGGAGTAAACCTCGTCGCCGCCGGCGACCGTGACGCCCAGCCGCAGACGGTCCCTGGCATCGAGGGAAAGACCTTCGTTCCTTGCAAACTCCTTCGCGGCGCAGGCGCTCACCGGCGCTTCCGTCATAATCCTGGGACTCGTCTTTTCGATTGGCGCTGTATACCAGGTGCGTTCGATGGTCTCAAGGCAGGTGCACTTCGGCAATCGGCGCGCGGCGCCAGCGATCTTGTCACGCGCTCGGGCGAGCAGGGTGGAAGGATCGTTCAAAGACTCCGGAACAACCTGAGCGGGGGCTTCCTTCGTGTTCAAGACACCGAGGCTGATCGGCCCCAGAATATTAATCGCCCCGGCGGTGGCCATAATCAACCGCCCCGCAAGACCCGGTTTGCGCGTCGATGAATAAATTAGTCCCACCACGATTGGCTCTCTACTACATGGCATTTACAGCATATCTTGATTTGCTTGCAAGCCCGCTCGTTGAGGTGCGGCTTCCTCTTGCCAATCGCTACTCTGATTGTGAGGCCGTGCTTAATGTCGCCGATCGAGAACGAGAATCTACTGGCAAAAGACGCGTGGGATAGAAACGCGGAGTTCTGGAATGAGCGCATGGGGGAAGGAAACGATTTCTTTAACATCCTTCTTTGGCCGGCTGTCGAGAGGCTTCTTAAACCACAACCGGGTGAGCGGCTTCTGGATGTAGCTTGTGGAAATGGCCTGACGTCACGCCGCCTGGCAGCCGCCAAGGCGAATGTGACCGCTTTTGATGTTTCAGCCGCGATGATCGCGATTGCGGTTGGCTATCCCGGCCAATCCAACATAGACTACCGAGTGATCGACGCGACGGATGCTGAAGCTTTATTGGGCCTTGGGGCAGGTGCGTTTGATGGTGCTCTGTGCAACATGGCCTTGATGGATATGGCCGAGATCGGCCCGCTCATGACTGCGTTAGCTGTCTTGTTGAAGCCGGGCGGCCGGTTCGTGTTCTCTGTTCTTCACCCCTGCTTCAACAATCCTGCTACCGTCCAAATGGGCGAGCTGGAGGACCGAAACGGCGCCATGGTCACTACGTACTCTGTAAAGATCGCGCGCTACAAAACGCCGTTCACGCAAGTTGGACTGGCGATGAATGGCCAACCCGTCCCGCATCCCTGCTTCCATCGACCTCTCAGCTTGTTGCTGTCACCGGCGCTGAGTGCCGGCCTGGTGCTCGACGGCGTCGAAGAACAGGCTTTTCCGCCTGACAACTCTGGTGGCACAACGCCATTGTCATGGCATGGCCGCTTCAGTGAGATTCCAGCGGCACTCATCGTTCGGCTACGCCGCACCACGTGAAATTCGCGTGTTTGGCTGGACGCACCCTTCCGGCGATGCAGTGTGGGAAGAAATGTGATCGCCTGAACGTCTAACGGCGTCGAGGGAGGGCATTATGAACCGTCTTTGCCGCGCAACAATCTGCCTGGCGACGCTTCTCGCCATCAGAATCCCTTCCCGGGCCAAGGGCGATATGGTTCTGATCGAGATCATGGGTGGAAACCTTCCATCCACGCTCAAGATTACGGATCCGAAGATCGCCGACTTCAACATATGGGCCGGTCCTGGCGTAAATGGCGCGGGTTTGGAGCAAGCCGAAGGATTCATCATCAATTGGAAGGCTGGCCTCGCTCCGCAACCACGGCCGGAGATTGAACACTATCAAGTGGCGTTCTATGCAGGTTGCCGCACGATGCCTGACAATCCAGGATGCCTTGCCCAGAAACCGCGTCTCGCGTACGTGGTGTTGTATGAATACGATCGCCAGTCGAATCAGGGATTCGTTTATCTTCCGCGCATAAAAGAACCCTGGGGGGCTGTGAACGGCGGCTCAATCCATCACGGAAATGGCATCGAAGGCCATTGGTTTTACGCAACTGATGCGTGGCAGAATTTCGTGGCTCCGATCCTCGACATGACAATATCGGTTGTGCTGCCTCTGTAGCCGGCGAAAGAAACGCGACTTTGCGTCGCGTGTACAACGCATCAGTTTTCGGACGGCCTCTCTATATGGTCGATGACCAGGGACTCAACAGGGCCTCTGGATGGCGTGAGTTTAAGGCCCAACTGCTCCTGTATCGCCGTAAAGATCGTCGGCTTGCCCGAGTCGGAGGGCGGCTGAGTGGGCAGGTCGGGGAATGCCAGCAATTTTGGTGCGGCTTCGTCGCGGGCGAATTCGAGGTGCATGTCGAATTTGGCCGTGAGACCCGTCTTATCCACCACTGGCCGGTCCAATACGAGATTGAGCAGTTTCCCGAACTCGCTGAGAGTCTTTCCTTCTGCGTCAATGGACCCCGCGAACCCGACCCGTTCCATGCAATAGTGTCGGCCGGATGGAGGCGCCGGAAAGGGACGTGTCAGTGGCAGTTGAACACAACTTCCTTCTTTAAAGGGCTGCAGGCGGGAGGTTCCGCTCGCCAACGTCAGGTCATAGACGGGTCCCTGCCGTGTTTCCAGATGGATTTTTAGTTTGAACCGGTCTTCGAGAAGCGCCTGAAACATCGGGCCCCGCATCATGTCCATGCTGGGGTGGCCGCTGGCTTTTGCATCGATCCGGTACATATCGGTGTGTATCCACCTGGGACCTCCCTTGATGGGGATGGGCCAGTTGGGATTAGGATGCCCTCCCGCGAACACGATATATGCGCGATGGATGATGCCCAAGCCGTTGTCGTCTGTGAGGAGATCGCACCCCTCGCTCAGCCTGCCCGGAGAAGACTCTCCGCCGCGTCTCAGCGTGTTGGGCTCGATCTTGCAGGGTTTGATCGACGCCACTTCAAATTTCGGCGTTCCGGGCGGGGCGGTTTGCGCCTTGACGGCAGGCGCATTGAGGACGCCTATCAGGATCGGCGCCGCGATAGCTGCCGCAGCGGTTGCGGCCAGAGCGATCTTTCCGGCGAAGGACATTCCCGGCCCAATCGGGTTCGTCATGATGTCCTCGATTCTGTTCTTCAGATTTGCCCCGGTCACTCCTGACACGCAGGGCAGCGGCGACTCCAGATACAACTCGCAAATCTGCAGAATGCCTTCGGCGTAGGCTTCCGGTTGGTTGCCTGTCAGGAGCACTTCTTCATCGCAGGATCGCTCCCGTTCCTGCATGAGGCGTGCTCCCAGCCACCAGACGAGCGGATGAAACCAGAAGAGCGCCTCGACGGCCATGTGAATCGCTGTGGCCAGATTGTCACGACGGCGAATGTGGCAGAGTTCGTGCGCCACGATGGCGTTCAATTGGGAGCGCGTCAGGCGATCGGTAATACCGACCGGCAGCAACAGGACGGGCCGCCAGAGGCCGAAGACGCCAGGTTCGGCGAATGTGGCTGAGGTCAGCGTGGGTACCCCGACTCCCAGATCGAGAGGCGCTGCCCTGCGAAGTGCCGAACGAATAACCTGCCAGCGGCGCCACCAGAAGCAGACGAGCACTGCGGCGCCAATTATCCATAGCGCGAAGAGGGCAGCCGGAATCCAGTTCATAGCGGCGGTTCCGGCCGGCGTTTGGATTCTGACAGGCAGTACTGCCGGGGTGAACGGCTGGCTTGCCTGCTGGATGACGTACGGCAACCTGGATAACTCGGGCACGGGCGTTTCATGGCGTCCGACAAAGTTTCCCGCCTGTGTCAGCAACGAGAACGGAACGAGGAACTTCATGGATGCCGCGAGCCAGACCCAATAGCGTGCTTGCGCTCGATTTTTGCGCAGCAGCAGGGTGAGGAGGGCAGCGACGACTGCAAACAGCGTGGACTGCCACAGGTGGTTTGCAAAAGGCTGAAACACCATCGGAATCATTGGCTCGGCTCCTTTCTGGTGAGATCACGGAGCGCTTTGCGGGCTTCTTTTACCTCATCCGGTGTGAGCTTGCCGGAGTCGATCAGGTGGGTCACGATGGGGAGAGCCCGGCCGCCGAAAAGACCGACCAGGTCGTCAATCATCCGGTGCTGAACCGAGTTGCGCGAAATCACGGGCTCGAAGACGTGGGCGTTGCTGATTTTCTTCGTGCGTCGCACGGCCTTTTTCCATTCGAGGCGATAGACAACGGTCTGCACCGTTGTGTAGGCCGGCCTTCTTTTCTCGGGAAAGGCTTCCTGCAATTCGCGAATGGAGGAGGGGCCCTTGCTCCAGAGGGTTTCCATGATCTGAAGTTCGAGCCGGCTGAGTTTTGGCGAAGGCATCGGATAGCCTCAATCTACTACATGATGTTGTAGTATGCAAGGTTGACCGCTCCCTTGCGGTCGCGGCTCGAAACGGATGATCGCGGCTCGAAACGGATGATCGCGGCTCGGAACGGATGATCGCGGCTCGGAGCTCAGACGCGGGCGTCAGCCGCGTTTTTCGGGGAACACACCTGCGGTGCGTGTATATCGTTCGTCGCGGAATCAGTAAACGAGAACCTGGGCGCCGCTGGTCGTGGCTTTGCTGGATTCACGCAGCCGCTGTACGGCGACTTCAGACATCTGGCGGCGCAGCTCGGGGAAGCGATCGAGCATGCGGTTGAACTGGCCGCGCTCGAGGGAAATGCACGTGCACACCGTGACTGTGCGCACTGTCGCCGTGCGCGGGAAACCGGTGATCAGGGTGATTTCTCCGAAGAAATCGCCGTCCTGCAGTATGGCCACTCGGGTCGTGTTGCCGGTAGCCTCCTCCGTACGCCAGACTTCGACCTTGCCGCGCGCGATGATATAGAACTTGTCGCCAGGATCGTTCTGGCGCACGATCTCGCGTCCGGGCTGGAAGGTTTCGGTGGCGAAAAATGGCGCCAGTTCGGCGAGCTGCGTTTCGGTCAGATTTTCGAGGATTGGGAACGACGTCAGACGCTGCGCATCGATATCGACGTGCCGGCCATCGGCCGAAAACGTGAAGCCGGCCTGCTTGCGCCACAGGTTTGCGTACGAACCGTTCATTGCCATCAATTCGAAATGGCTGCCCTGTTCGACGATCTGGCCGTCTTCGAAGACGAAGATGTGGTCGGCGTCGGCTGCCGTCGAGAGTCTGTGGGTGACGGAAATCACGGTCCGGCCTTTGGCGAGCGAGCGCATCATGCCCGCCACTTCCAGTTCGTCGACGGGATCCAGTGCCGAGGTTGCTTCGTCCAGCAGGATGATTTCGGGATCGCGCAGGATCGCTCTTGCCATAGCCAGGCGCTGCATCTGGACGAGGGAGAACCGGACGCCATGTTCGCCGGCGAGAGTCGCATAGCCATGCGGCAGGGAAGCGATGAAATCGTGCAGCCCGACGGCTTTGGAAACCTCGATGATCGACTCCTCGGATGCGTCGGGTTTGCCCAGCCGGATATTTTCGCGGACGGAAATGTTGAAAAGAGAGTTTTCCTGCAGCACTACGCCCATTCGCGATCGCAGGGAAGCCTGGGATACGGAACGCAGGTCGTGACCATCGATGGCAACGAATCCGGCTGTTGGGTCGTAAAAGCGCATCAGGAGGTTCAGCATGGTGCTCTTTCCAGATCCACTGTGCCCGACGAAAGCTACATACGTCCCGCGCGGAATGCGCGCCCGGATACCTTTCAAGTGATAATGGGCGCCCTTCCCGGGATGTTCGTCGTAAGTGAAGTCGACATTGGCGAAGATGATTTCGGTATGAATGGCCGGCAGGAATCGGGCTTCGGGGCTGTCCTCGACGGCATTGGGCGCCTGCAGCGTTTCCTCGATCCGG
>Ga0210389_10001659_pt1 | contig 17957 bp, 21 predicted proteins | sample IncBWH28OmetaG_FD_160127 | JGI IMG/M metagenome (GOLD analysis project Ga0210389, IMG submission 160127) | Forest soil microbial communities from Barre Woods Harvard Forest LTER site, Petersham, Massachusetts, United States - Inc-BW-H-28-O ...
AGCGCGTATTGAATAATCTAATTTTGTGTGGCTTCAAACGGTCGGGGAAGACGATGCTCGGCAAACAGATTTCCCATGACCTATGCTGCCCGTTCCTCGACACCGACACTCTGGCAGGTTGTACCCTCACCGATCCTGCATTTCGGCAAAAAGAAAAAGAGGCCGTAGTTTCTCTTGCGAGGGTACAAAACTCTGTCATCGCTACAGGTGGCGGCACGATCCTAGATCCCGAAAACATCCAGCTTTTAAAAACGCTGGGCAAACTCATTTATTTGCGGCTGCCCAAAGACGAGCTCAAAAAAAGGCTCTTCCAAAAACCCCTCCCTTCCTTTTTGGATCCAAATCATCTTGAAGACTCTTTTGAAAAGATGTATCTTGAGCGTTTGCCCATTTATGAAAAAATTGCAGACGAGATATGGCCAGTAATGGATTTGGAACGCTCTTTCGTATCGTCACGTGGGGCGAGTCTCATGGCCCTGCGATCGGCGTCGTTATTGACGGCTGTCCGGCAGGACTAAAACTTTCTGCCGAAGATCTCATGCACGATCTTGCGCGCAGGGCGCCGGGCCAAGCTCAGACCTCGCCGCGCAAGGAGTCCGACCTTCCCCATATTCTCTCTGGCGTCTTTGAAGGCACAACGACGGGAGCGCCCATCTCGATCATCTTTTACAACCAAGATGTAGACTCTTCAAAATATACTTCCCTGAAAAATGTCCTTCGCCCCGGCCACGCCAGCTACACCTACTTAGAAAAGTACGGCATTTTTGACTACCGTGGGGGAGGCCGTGCTTCCGGCCGCGAGACGGCCTGCCGGGTGGCTGCTGGTGCCGTCGCGCGTAAGCTCTTGAGCCACTACGACATCGCCTGTCAAGCTCATCTCCTTGAGGAAGAGGAGATTAGAAAAAGAATCGCCGACAACCCCAGTGACTCTTTTGGGGGGGTGATCGAGTTTAGCGCGACAGGCCTTCCTGCAGGCCTAGGAGACCCTATCTATGAAAAGCTTGAGGCCAAGCTCGCCGCAGCCCTTCTTTCGATCCCTGCCACCAAGGGATTCGAGCTGGGGGCCGGCTTTCAAGCCGCAGCCATGACCGGCTCTCTTCACAACGACACCTTTACTCTTGAGAACCAACAGGTTGTGACAACAACGAACCATGCTGGAGGGGCCCTCGGGGGAATCTCCACAGGGATGCCCCTTGTCGGGCGCGTGGCGTTTAAGCCAACCTCCAGCATTCCTAGAACCCAAACCACTCTGACCACTTCAAAAAAAGCTATTACCTACGAGCTTCCCGCAGGCTCTCGCCACGACCCGTGTATCGCTTTGCGGGCTGCACCTGTTGTTGAAGCGATGGTTCTTCTCGTTCTTGCAGACACAATCTTAATGAATCGTTTATCTAAACTTAACTAAATATTAAAAAACATATCTAAATTAAATAAATTAAAATTGAATTTGTTTAATATGATTTTATTTTGTTTACAATATTATAATTATGAATTACTATAATAACGAAAATTAAAACGAGGTTTAACAAATTATGTTTTCTAATATTTGTTCAAGTTCAGTACATGCGGCTTCCTTCGGAGCTCGAGTAGCCGTCCAATCTTCTTTCCTGGCTGCACGCGCTGTCGTTGCTGTAGCACCACTTCTTCTCAACCCCAATTTTCTGGCACTAGGAAGCATGTTGCTGATGAGCTATCTGACTTACAGAGCCGGCCAGCAAGCGTTGGAAAAGGGCAAAGAGCTCTTCCAACAAGCGCAGGGAGATTTTGATGGCTTAATGAAGCACGTCGCTGAGCATGTTGTTGTTGCTAGTCAAGGAGCTCACAAAGCTGTTTCTGAAGTTGCTCAGACAGCAATAGCTGTTCAATCTGCAGAAGAGCGTGATCCAGAAAACAAGTTTGAGCCTGTTGTCTCTGCTTTGGACGTCTCAGACGAAGATGGTCAATCTCTTTCTTCTCTTCATGAAGCTGCAACAACCCTGATTTCTGATGAAGCTATGGACAAACTAACTGCAGCAATTGTTAAAGTATTTGAAGAACCAGCTGCCAAGCCATCAGTAGAAATTCCAGAAGCTGCAATGCGAAGATGGGAAAGATCTCAAAGACAGCATTGGAGCGCGAGAGACTTTGCTAATGCCGTTAGACAGCAGCAAGAAGAAGATAGCAGAAACAGCGGATTCTCCTTCTTACAATAGTTGCTAAGTCGATAGATTTTCTACTTTGGCCATCCACATCCTGGATGGCCAAATTTTTTTTCTTTCCGTATACTTCTTTAAATATGCCTCTAGTAGTCATCACGGATACGAACGTTGCTCGGCTGTATGGAAAAGAGCTTAAGGGGAGAGTCTTTGCTTTTCCGGCAGGGGAGAAGTTTAAAACACGCGCCACCAAAGAGAAGCTTGAAAATGCCCTTTTAAAAGCCGGGTTTCTGCGCGATACGACGATCATTGGACTGGGTGGGGGAGTCGTGTGCGATATGGCCGGCTTTCTGGCAGCGACCTACTGCCGTGGTGTGCGCCTTATTTTAGTTCCAACGACTCTGATGGCCATGGTCGATGCCTCCATCGGAGGGAAAAACGGCCTCAACACGTCGCAGGGCAAAAACCTCATCGGCACGATTTACCATCCTGAAAAAGTCGTCATCAACCTCGACTTTCTAAAAACACTTCCCGAACATGAGATGCGCTGCGGCCTTGTCGAAATGTTCAAGCACGCCTTCATTGCCGATGAAGGGCTTTTGGAGAGCATGGATGTGAGACGTGCGATTGAAGTGAAGCGGCGGATTGTGGCGCGCGATGCGAAAGAGAGAGGGTTGCGACGCGTTCTCAACTTTGGCCACACGATCGGCCATGCGATCGAGCGGTTATCGGACTATAAAACCTCCCATGGAGACGCTGTGGCAATCGGGATGGTGGTCGAAGCTGCGCTGGCCTATGAGATGGGAGTTTTAGAAATGGCTTCGTGGCAAAAAATCACCTCCATCTTAGGCCCTCTCCACCTTCCGTATTCTGCCGAGGCCATCATGCAAACGCTGGCTTGGGACAAAAAATCTCAAGGCAACCTTCCTCGCTTTGTAATGCTCAAAAGCATTGGGCATCCCCATCCATTTGATGGCGACTACTGCACGGCTGTTCCAGAAAACCTACTTAAGAGAGTTCTTCATGACTTTGCTCTGTGCGCTCGGCCGGCCATCACCGCAAGCTGAGCTTTATGAGATTGACAAAACTGTTTTCGATGCTGATGGGAAACCCGTCTTAATTTCAGATTATCACAATTTTCAGGAGACCCCTTTTGATCTGGAAACAATCTTACAACAACTTCCTGAAGCCAAATTTAAAAAGATCGCGACTTTTGCGCGCACGACCATCGACAGTTTACGCATGCTTGCTTTTGTTCAAGATCACCCAGGTGTGATCGGCCTTTGCATGGGAGAGCTAGGGGAGATCACGCGCATCTTGGCCCCCGTAGTCGGAACTCCGCTCATGTATGCTCCTGAGGATGAAAAGCTTGCAACGGCTCCAGGACAGCTGACCCTGCAAACCCTCTTAGAGACCTACCACTTTCGCAAACTCCGTGTCGGCACGCCGATTTTTGGGCTCATCGGAGATCCCGTAGTGCAAAGTCCAGGACACATTTACCACAACGCACGTCTTCAAGGCAGGGGAGTCTATGTAAAGATGCGTATCCAAAAGGAAGAGCTCGCCGATTTTTTCCACTGGGCTCGCAAGCTTCCCTTTCACGGCCTCAGTGTTACAACGCCACACAAAAAGAGCGCGCTTGCCTTTCTAGATGATCTTGATCCCGAAGCTGCCGCCATCGGCGCTGTGAATACGATTGTCGTGCAGGAAGGCAGATGGGTTGGCTACAACACAGATGGCCTTGGCGCTTTAAAAGCACTCGGCGATGTACAAGAAAAGCGCATCGCGATTTTAGGGGGTAGGGGAGGAGCGGGAAGAGCCATAGCCCATGAGGCAAAAAAGCAAGGTAGTGAAGTGGCTACTATCCGTCGAGGAGAAACTCCTGGCGATTACGACATCTTGATTAACGCTACAGGAGAAGATAATCCTGCTGAAGCTCTTCCAGGAACAACCGTCATGGAACTCTCTCTCAAGACAACAACGTTTCTACAAGAAGCTCAAAAGAGGGGATGCCATACCATCTCTGGCATAGAGATGTACCGGCATCAGGCTGAGTTTCAGCTTAAGCTCTTTTTGAAGACTCCCCAAAGATTTTGCCAGTAGTTGTTGCCATCGGATGTGCTTGGGAAAAGAAGTTCTTGTCCAATATCTGCAAAGCGCTGAATTGCACAGTATCCTTGCCGAGCTTGTTGTTTTTTTGGCTCTGATGCCCCTGATTCTTGAGGTATAGCCCCTGTAAATGGAATATATAAGAGAGCGTGAAGACGTAATCCCTCGGAAGGCATCATAGCATAGATACCTGCAAATATAGCCCGCACCCAGGAGAATTTTGTTAAAGCGTAATCATAGACGGTTGTTAGAAGATGAAAGAGTCCCTCTTCAAATAGATTCTGCGTTCTTTTGTATTCACCTCTATCTGTTAAGATGTTCAAAAACGCTGAAGCACATTTGCCAACACCAGCAGCTGCATTGTAGTAGAAGCTAATCTTATAAAGCCGAGGGATGGTCATGTAAGTGATGAACCCTCGCATCAAGCATATTCCGACTATTTTTACTGAAAATGTCAGTCCGTGACCTTTTGTGATGAGTCCTAGGGGAACTACCTGAGATTTTTGAGTAGGAGCGATAGATGGGCTTGCTGAAGACGTTTCTAAATTAGCAGACGGTTGAAGGGCTTGAAGCGCTACTTGGGCAGCACGTTCGTTAACTTCACTAACAACAAAATCGACGCAAGAGCCGCTGCGCAAACCTAACATGGCAGCCAGAATTTTTTTACCGTTAAAGGCTTCTAATGAAAAGGCTGACAGAGGTAGGGGTTGCATAAAAAAGACCTCGCTTTTTGCAGAAAGAGTTTATCTTGGCTCATTCTTCTAGTCTAGGCTCTTCAATCCTTGGAAGCTCTAATTGCAACAGAGCTGGAGGCTGTTCCCCTGGTGGTTGCTGATTAATCACCCGATAGACAGATTGGGTTACCCTCGCGGTGAGTAAGCCACCAAAAGGAGCAGTTACCCAAATTCGAGCCTTATCAAGCAGTTGAGGAGTAAGAGCAAAAAGTAAGAGCACAATGGGAATGTTCAAAACAGTCGGGACAACAACCAAAAAGCAGAGAGCGAAGTTATAGCCTGCAAAGGCAACGTGTTGGACTGCCTTGGCAGCCCATTCAGCTGCTTTAGGCTTTTCTTCGCGGAATAAATAAATGGCTGTAATCGTGAACTTGGCGGCAGCAGCAGCGCTATTATAGTAGCAAAAATAGGGCGCTGCAAAAGGGACGAACTTGCAAAGAGAGAAAGCTCTAAGAGCAGCCATCATCCCTGCTTCAAATTCGAAGCGGTATCTACAATCAGTTGGCCGATAGTCTGAAACACGAATACCAAAAAAATAGAAAGGCTCTTGGGCTAATTGAGCATCAAAAATATAGGTTCTTTGAAAGCCTGGATCTAAAAATTTGAGATAATCAAATAAAGGACCATCAGCCGATAAGGGTTGGAAAAAATTGCCATACCGATCAATCCCGTTCATAGAATTCTGGGCTGGACCTACACCAGGAGCGACATAAACTTGACTCATGCCCAAAGATTTTACCGACTAGACTTTTTTTTAGCGATAGTATTTAGTAAAAATTTTAGAGAAGGAGAAAAACAAGCGATGAATCGTACAGGAAAAGATGTGATTGTCATTACGGGAAGTTGTGGACGGATTGGTTCTGCCCTCTGCAAAAGACTCGGCGAGAAATACCAAATCGTCGGATTTGAACTTTTAAAAGCGCTCTATGCCTCTGCCAACGAAGAGCTCGTTCCTGTCGATTTGGGCTCAGACGAGAGCGTGACTCAAGCGTTCACACATATTCGCAACTTTTATGGCAATAAGATCGCTTCGGTGATCCACTTGGCTGCCTACTACAGCTTCAACCAAAAAGAGTCGCCACTTTACGACAAGATCACCGTGCAGGGCACACACCGTCTCCTGCAAGCGTTGGAAAAGTTCGAGGTTGAGCAGTTTATTTTCTCTTCGACCATGCTCATCCACGCTCCTTGCAAGCTGAGTGAGAAAATCAACGAAGACTCTCCTATCAATGCAACCTGGGGCTACCCACGGTCAAAAGTACAAACAGAAAAACTGATCCACGAGATGCGCGGCAAGATCAAGAGTGTGATCCTGCGCATTGCTGGCGTCTATGATGATAAGTGCCACTCGATTCCGATTAGCAATCAAATCCAGCGTATCTGGGAGAATAAGTTAGAGGCGCGTGTTTTTCCGGGAGATACTACTCATGGAGCTTCGTTTTTGCATATGGACGACCTCGTCGATGCGATTGTCCAGTCTGTCGAGCGAAGAAAACAGCTGCCTGAAGAGCTTGTGTTAGAGCTGGGTGAACCAAAAACCCTTTCTTATGACATGCTGCAGCGCCAAATCAGCCGCTTGATCCGTAACAAAGAGTTTGCCACGATGCGCGTTCCTAAGTGGTTTGCCAAGATGGGAGCCTTTGTGCAAGAACTCATCCCTTTTCTTCCAAAATCATTTGTGAAGCCTTGGATGATCGACTATGCCGATGACAACTACATTTTAGATATTGCACGGGCGAAAAAGTATCTTGACTGGGAGCCGAAACACTCTTTGAAGGAGACGCTCCCTGTGATGATCAATTTTTTAAAGAGCGACCCCAAAGCGTTTTATAAGATTAATCTTTTGAAATAGCGTTGTAAGCTACACGCGTGGCTAAAAGACCAAGAGCGATAGCAAAAATTAGCATGATCTTTGAAGTCGGGTTAGGAGCTTGGAAAATTGCGCGGATGGCTATGGCGTTGGTTATAACTAGTGCAATAAAGACACCCTGAAATATCCGAGTTACCCTGTTGTCTCTTTGAGCAACCCTAAAACCTGAGGTTGGTTGGGTTGTTGTGGTAGCACTAGGTCGAACAGACATAAATTTCACTCCTTAAAAAGATTAAAGGAGGAGAGGCTACCATCTTGCAGATTTTAGGACAAATACAACTGCAAGAGATCCCGTGATTGCAGCCATAGCAAGAGAAGCTATTTTGACATCTAAATTATCATCTTGCAAAGCATGTTTGACAGCGAATCCGGCTGCCAGCAACGATAGGCCGCAGACAACATAATTTGGCTTTTGCATGGCTAGTTCCCAGCATCGAGAGATTTTGGAAGATATAAAGCTGGTAACAGCAGAAGCTGTTGATCTTAAGGAACTTGTAGGTTGTAAAGCTTGCATGAAATTAACTCCTTTTAGTTGTGTTGATTTTATAATTATACAGGATAATTATCAATTCAAGTTTGTTGAAATTAAATAGTTTTTCGGCGATAATTAACCCACAACAAACGGGGGAATTGCGTGAGTAAGAAAAATTTTATTTGGTTTGCTGGTGCTCTATCAATTTTGTTTTTGACGGCTTCTTGGAAGCATGAGCGCATGGCGTCGTATGGCCATACGGCTTCCTTTGTACAAGAACTCAGAGGAGTTCAAATCACTGCCAAAAAATATGTACCGAATGAGAGTCGAACCTTCCTTGCCCACGATCTCTATTCTTTAGGGTATGTGCCGGTTGAGCTCACCATTCAAAATAATACTTCTAACTCTTATGCCCTTTCGGCGGCTTCTGTGCCTTTGGCCTGCGAAAAAGGGAAAAGCGTTGCTTGGAGTGTGACCAAAAAGAGCATGCCACGGTCGATCGGACTCAAGATAGCAGCGCTCTTTTTTTGGCCTCTCCTCATTCCAGATACAATGCACTCGATTCATACATATAGATCACACCAGGCTCTGTCTCAAGACTTAACGGCAAAGACTTTAAAAGAGAAAGATGAAGTCGTTCTGCCTTACACTTCGGTCAAACGCGTCTTGTATGTGAAAGAAGAGGCCTTTCAAGAGAACTTCTCTGTTGCCCTGCAAGAGATTGGTGGCGATGATGAGCTTTTAGTCATCCCAACCACGACTACTACAGCAGTCGGTTAACGGACTTGTAGAACCTTTTCGCCTTCTGTGTGGGCGACAAGAACGGCGCACGACGAGTCGCTGAAGACGTTCACCGTTGTGCGACACATATCTAAAATCCTATCGACCGGCAAGATGAGCGCGATTCCTTCTGCCGGAAAGCCCATGGCGTTTAAGATAATCAAGATTGCCACAAGGCTTGCAGAGGGGATGCCGGCGACCCCCATCGAAGTGATTAACGACAAGAGGACAATCACAAACTGGTGCATGAACGAGAGTTCGATGCCATAAAACTGAGCGATAAAGAGGGCAGCCACGCACTCATACAAAGCCGAGCCCGACATGTTTACAGAAGTCCCAAGAGGCACAACAAAGCTGCAGATCCGGTTAGAGACTCCAGCCCGTTTTTCGACGCACTCCATGGTGATAGGTAGCGTTGCTGCCGAGGAGCTTGTAGAAAAAGCGGTCACAAGCGCTGGGGCCATGGCTCGTAGATGGCGAAAAGGGCTGAGTCCCATGAGCCGGAACAGGAGCGGTAAGATCACAAACATAAACGCAATCAGTCCTAAAAGCACAGAGAGGAAGAACATGACCAGGTGTTCGAGCATTCCGAGGCCTTGGCTGGCGATCACTTTGGCCACCAAACAAAAAACCCCGAATGGCATAGCACGCATCACATAATGCGTCATCCGCATCAAGGTGTGGAAAATCCCACGCCAAAAGCTGACCAGACCATGCGAGGCTTCGCTGTCGATCTTTGCGAGGGCAAGACCGAACAAGAGGCTGAAGAAAATCACGCCCAGCATATTCCCACTTGCGGCAGCTTCAAAAATATTCACCGGAATGAGCTTTAAGAAAATCTGGCCGAGGGCCTGGGTGTGGGTTTGAGCAGCGGTCGCTAAGATTTGAGTCGTAGCGCTCTCTGTGACCATAGGATGGGCAAGTGCATAAGTTCCCGGCTTCAAAAGGTTGACCATGACAAGGCCTGTCAAGACAGCCAGTAGTGTGGTCAAGATGTAGAAAAAGAATGTTTTGCCTCCCAAGCGACCAAATGACTTATCTTTGCCTATGTTGGCTAGCCCATGGATAATCGAAGAAGCCACCAAGGGTACAACAAGTAGCGTTAAAGCGTTGAGAAAGAGCTGGCCTAAGAAAGAAAAGAGGCTATAAAACGTAATCCCAAAGACGCCACTCTCTTTGCCGACAACACTTCCCACAAAGATGGCAAGTACAATGGCAATGACAACTTGAATTAGCAAAGATGATTTTTTCATGTCAAAAATCATAAGAGTCTTTTCTCTTTCCAGCAAGAAAATCTTATAAAAGTAGAACGGCTGATTTTTCAAGTAAAAAATCTAAACCTTTAAAATTATACATTATTGTAGTAAACTAGTTGTCTTAAAAAGAGCATTACTATGAATGTTTTCATAAATAAAGCTTCAAACTGGTGTTATCCTGTTCCCCAACCTTTGGAAAACCTAAGGGCAGCAGAAACTGATTTTCTTCCTCATATAAATCACGTGCAAGATCTTATACCTCTTATTTTTAGCGACAGAACAGAAATAAATGAAGGGGTTTCTGATCTTTTGGAAAGAGTAGATTGGGATTTAGAGAGGCTTGCCAAGAGACAACGAGAATATTATGAATATTTTAGGCGTCGTGTCACCCAAATCTTTATAATAGGTTGGGACTATTTCCATGGCAGAGAAGAAAAGTTAGATCGTATTCGGGGTTTAGTTTCTTCATTACCCAACTTAAAAAATATTTGTATCCGAGGAAAAAAGTATCCCAACTTCTCTTTACCGACAAGGCTGCAAATACAGTTGTATGCGCGCGCTTTGAACCAGTTTTTCGAAAATACCCTTGTTGCACTTACAGAAGTTGAAGTTGGGGCTAACTTGGCGGTTTCGCCAAGTCTGATCGAGAGAATTGTGCAAATACAACCAAGATTAAGCCGAGTTGCTATTGGCATAGGCCACAACGATGTAAATCAGACACAAATACTAGGTGCATTAGAAGGACTTGAGCCTTTAACTCTTAAACAAGTGTGTTTAACTGGTAGTGTTTTAGAAGAACGCGAGGCAAGCATCGAGCAAGTTTGCAGGTTTATAGAGAAATATTTTTTCCTTGAATCTGTCGATTTAAGGGATTTTCAAGGAATGTTCTTGCCCTTGGCCGTGATTCAAGCATGTGAGAAACTACCCAATTTGACAGCTTTGAATCTTTCTAGGAAAGGTTTGCATCCCTCTAAACGCGAATGTAGAAAAGATGGAGAGGCTTCAACACTTAAAGCCTTAGCTTCTTGCAAAAAATTGCGCTTTTTATCTTTAGAGGGATCCGTTCGCTCTAGGCCGAATCGAGTGTGGTGTGGTCACCTTTTACTTTCTATCTCTGCAGCTGTGCCCGAATGTCATCTAAGAGAGCTCAACTTAAGTGGTTGCGATATTGGGTGGGAAGAGATAGAACGCTCTTCATCAAAATCAAAGCCGATGTCTGCTCTCACATTTTTAGCTATTAATCAAGATTGCTTAGCGCAAAGCGAGGCTGCTCATATTTTTGAATTCTTCAACAAACAGAGAATTTCAACTTTAAACATACTTTGTCCCTCTCTTGAACGACTACATGCTAGTAACTGGGGGATTGATCCAAGAGAGGTTCGCGTGTTTGATGATCTGCCACATCTAACATTTTTACAAGCGGGGTTTCCGGGTACGATTCTGTTTTACAGTACATGTACATATAACGATGCCTACATTCGAAGATTTCGCGCTGTTGAGGCTGCTTGGAAAAGGATCCCTGAAGAAATGCCTCGTATCCAACTGGAGTTTACTCCAGCACAAGCCGTTAGAGGTTCACCGTATGAAGTAAAATATCGACCTTCTACATTTTGTATCGATTCTTGGCAGGTGTAGAACTTGAAGCCATCTATTAGCTCCACTTTCGTATACCAACTATTATTTTTTAAGGGGGGGGAATGGTCATCAACAAAAAAACGGCTTTTATCAGAATTTTTTATAGATTATAGTCTTACTAATAGTTCATTTCAAAGCTCCAAAAGGAGATCTAAATAAGTGAAAAAAAAGATTCTCATGATTGCTGGTCCCAACGGTGCTGGTAAAACAACTCTGACACTAGAGCTTATTAAAGATCGTGAAGTGCTTTATGAATTCATCAATGCAGACGAAATTGCTAAAGGGTTGGCTCCTTTAAATCCAGAGAGTGTAGCACTGGCAGCTAGCAAGCTGATGATCTTAAGACTCAAAGAACTCTTGAATAGCCATAAAAGCTTTGCTTTCGAGACAACAGCCTCTGGTACAAACTATATAAAACATTTGAAAGAAGCAAAAAAAAGAGGATATGAAATCCGTCTTGTTTTTTTATGGCTTGCTACCCCTAAGCAGGCTATCAAAAGGGTTGCTCAAAGAGTTGAGCAAGGAGGACACCATGTTCCTAAAGATACAATTATCAGGCGTTATCATTTAGGTGTTAAGAATCTTTTGAGATGCTATTTGCCTCTTGCCGATAGTGGATGCATCCTAGATAATTCAAGGGATACAGTGGATAAAAAAATAATTGCCCAAAAAAACGGTGTATTAGAAATCTTAGATGAAAAGTTGTGGGAAAAATTGGAGGGGCAAGGTGAGCGATGATTTTCAGAAGAAGATATTAGAAGCTCATACAAGAAGCTTTCAAAGAGCTTTTGAGACAGCCGTTCGAACGGGTACAGCGCTAGTGTTTTTTAAGAATGGTAAGGTTGTAGAAGTAAGGCCACCATTCCGGTATGAGCTGGTTCCTATTAAAAAGCGTAAAAGGCGCAAGAAATAAGCCAACATAAGATCTATTATCAGACTTTCTATGGGTAAACACTCCCCTCTCTAATTCAGCTTAGTACGGCTTTGAATAACTAATTGAAGATCTGTCTGTGTTAGTATTATTACGTCTTGAGTAATTTTACAGAATTATTTTCTAAAGCTATGCCTGCTTCACTTATTAAAGCTTTTAAATCAAAAACAAAACGCCTCGGCTTTTCTGTAGTCCTGGAGAACAAGACAGGCTTTACATATAAAATATTTTTATGGGTGAATGTGATGGATTTCAAAGCAGGTGCTACATGAATTTCTATATCAGAGTAAGTAGGTTTGCCCTGACTATCTGCGCGAACTTTGAGCAGGATAACTCCATCTTCTTTTTTTTCAGAAGCTGATGGGATTCTAAGGATAGCTCGACTTGTATTGTTTTGCCGAGGTAAACACTGAAGCGCCAGCAAAGCCCCTGCAATATCGGGAACCAAAAACAAAGACTTCGGGCAATAATTTGGGCATTATGACCTCTTTTTATCCCCATTTTGCAACTTTTTGGGGTTTAAGAGTCTGTGAAGAAATCTCTTATGCTTCCGTCTAGATCTGCTTCTAAACCCTCGGGAAGGGGGTCATTATGGAAAATCTCATGTGATTTGAAGAAGGATCTTGTCTGGTCTTCTTCTAAATGGGACGCTAAAGAAACAGAGTCTGGGATTACCCCATCGGTCGGGTTACTTTGATCTTTATGTTGGATGATAATCTGCTGAATTCCCAGCTGCTTCAGATTTTTTGCGCCGAAGACAGTATCTAATTCTACGTCAAGAAGAGAGCAAAGAGGAGTAGCAAAAGATCCTAAAAGAGCTGCAATTAGAGCTGACAAACGGCTGAATGTTCGATCAAAAATTGCTAAATATTTGACATTGTCGGTGTTAAAGTTGTGGGCAAGCGCAGCTTCTGCCAGCATCCCACCCCCTAAAGAAAAGCCGTGAAGTAAGATACGAGTGGCTTCGACCGCTTGTTCCAAAAGTTGGAGCCCGGCTTCGAAGCCAGCGCCTTCTTGGTACCGCGTAGGAAATCCTCCGCTGCGTCCAACAGAAGGGCCATTGATCAACAAAGTATTAGCTCCGTGGAGTTTGTTTTTTGTAGAAATTTTTTCCATCGAACCTTCCATGGTCATACCGTTACCCAAGGCATGAAGAGACCATTTGCCATTAGAAGCAGTACTTGAATGGTAAATGAGGGCCGCATCGTAAGAGACTCCTGACTTGTGTAGAGTCAGTTTCTGAATAGTAAATCCTTCTTTTCTTAAATTTTCGCTTGCAATTGTTTCAGCGTCCGCAAGCGTTCTTTTGGGGAACCTTGTTGCGGGATAAACAAGATATCCAATTCCAATGGCGATAATTTTCCTAAGGGTCAAAGCAAGTATTAGATAACCTGCATATGAGAATGCAGGATGGAGCTGACGTATTCTTCGACTTGCAATAGCATAGAGGCTGATTCCTGCAGCAACAAGGCCTAGGTTGTTAACCACACGCCATACTTTGTCATGTAAAGTTGTTGTTGCGGTGAAAGTTGTTAAAGATTGCCATGGTAAAGATGAAGATGAAACTGATCTTATCATAGAAATATTTCCTTGCTTTGGAGGATCTTTTATACCGTTAACGGGACTAAAGATTCAAGTAAATTGGTGCTAAAATCGGCTTTTGAATATACTCTTTAGCTTAAACTAAAGGATTTGTATGACAGCAGCAGTGCGCGAAGATCGTAAATTGCAAAATAGAGCCCTACTTGGGGTCTTGCTCATGACGGCGGGCCTCGCTCTTTACCCTCTTGCCGACGCATTTGTTAAACATCTGATGGGAACTTATACGGTCCACCAGACGACTTTTTTAAGATCTGTAACAAGGGTGATCCCTTTGCTGATTGCGATGTTCTTCCAAGGAGGCCCAAAACAAATCTTGGCCACGGCACACCCAGGCAGGCACTTGGTGAGGCTTGCTGTCAATCTAACTTACACTCTTTCTTTCATGTACGCTGTTAAGTTGGCCTCTTTGACGAGTATTTATAGTCTGAGCTACACATCTCCCCTATTTATGATTATTTTGAGTGCTCTCATGTTGAAAGAGAGTGTGGGATGGCAAAAATGGGTGGCGGTTGCCTTGGGTCTTGCCGGTGTTGTTTTTGCAATGCAGCCAGGAAAAGGAGTTTTGGAGCTTGCCTCGATTTTGGTACTGGTAGGAACGTTTTTAGGGGCTTTGAATAAAATCTTGATGCGACGCTTGGCTTCAACAGAGCATAGTTTGGCAATTGCAATCTATCCTAACTTGATGATGATTCTGGCGATGACGCCTCTATTTTTCTTTATAGATGCTTGGAAGCCGATGCCTTTGGAGCATTGGGGTCTTTTTGCCATCGTGGGAGTATTAACAGCTGCAGGCCAGTATATGATTGCACAATCTTTAAGATTTGCACAGGCTTCGACCTTGGCTCCGATTGATTATTCGACGCTGTTCTGGGTGATCACGCTCGATATTGTTTGGTGGGATAAATCTCCTGAAAACCACACTCTCATTGGAGCGGCAATTATTATCCTCAGCAATTTTTATATTCTCTACTGCGCACGGCGCGAAGAGGCCAAGAAAAAGGTCCTTTCTACAGCTTCTTAAGATGTTTGCCTATTTTTTCGAGGGCCTCTACGCCCTCGGGGATCTGAGAAGCAAAAAGCTGCCAGGTGTGGAACATGCTGTCAAAGATTTCAAAGTAGACCTCGACGTGGGATTCCAAAGCTTTTTGTGCGAACCTTTGGATTTCATCGAGCAGGATCTCGTTGGAGCCTGCTTGAATGATCAGCGGTGGAAGGCCGTGAAGATCGCCGTATAAAGGTGAGACAAGGGGATCTTTTGGATCGTGGTTTTGTAAATACGCCTCTGCCGCTTTCTCGATCCTGCGACGCCGCATAATATCTTTCCCATCATTCGTAATAATCGTTTTACCTGTTAAAGCAAGATCGACCCACGGGCAAATGCAAATCCCGGCTTTAGGCAGTTTTTTTTTCTTTTGTTTCAAAGAGAGCAGCAAACACAAAAGAAGCCCACCTCCGGCCGAGACGCCTGCCAAGATAATCTGTTTTTCAGAGTGGCTATTTAAGAGGAATGTATAAGCAGAGTGAGCATCTTCTAAGGCTGCTGGATAGGGATGGTCGGGAGCAAGTCGGTACTGGACGGCTAAAATGTCTTTTCCTGTGGCCCGAGATAGTCGGCCCAGCAAGTCTTCGTGCGAACGGATCGACCCGGCTGTGTATCCTCCCCCATGAAAGAATAGAATCACTTCCGACCGTGTTGCCTGCGGGGCGTGAACCCATGCAGCGGTCTGACTTCCTATGGAAAAATAGTCGAATTTGATGTCAGGAGCTGCAGGAAAAGCTGCCATCCGCTTTTCAAAATCGGCTCGCTGCTGTGTCAAGGTTGCATCGCTCACAGGAGCTTGTTGCAACGTCTGATAAAATCTCTCAAACTCCAGGCTGGGCATAAATGGGTATATAGAATATGCAAAAGATTATGGCGATAGTTCTTTTTATACTTCTTGGTGTCTTAGCAGGTTTTTTAGCCGGACTTTTAGGGGTCGGGGGTGGGTTGGTTATTATCCCTGCTCTCTTTTATATTTTCCAGATGCTGGGTTTCCCTCAGGAAAACCTCATGCAAATTGCGATTGGTACGACGCTGGCTTCGATGATTTTTAATATGCTGGCCGCTGCAATTTCTCACCATCTTCACAACAATGTTTTGTGGGAAGTCGTAAAAAAAACAGGGTTGGGACTTGTTGCAGGAAGCGTCGTTGGAGCTTTCTTGGCTCACCTTCTTTCGACATCGGCCCTTAAGCTAATCTTTGCCGTTTTTGTAGCTCTTTTTGGGGTCTATTATCTGAGGCAAAAAAAACAGCGCGAGGGCTCCTACCCTCTCCCCTCTTCTCGAACTTTAAAATTTCTAGGCCTAGGAGTCGGAACGGTCTCTAATATTTTGGGAATCGGGGGTGGCACAATCATGGTTCCTATTTTTGTTGCCTTCAAAATCCCGATGAAAAAAGCGATCGGCACATCGACGGCCGCGGGTGTGATCATCACCACCATCGGAGCGATTGCCTATCTCCTCTTTGGCTACAAAGAGACGCATATCCCATTGACTTTTGGCTATATCTACTTTCCTGCATTTGGTTGCATTGCGCTGACAAGTTTTTTTGCAGCTCCTATAGGAGCTCATCTGATTCGCAAAATCTCTATTTCCCTTCTGCGTCGCTGTTTTGCTTGGGGCTTAATTGTGGTTGGCCTTATGATGCTAGTCTAAATGCCCCTGATTTTAACTAATTTTCGCTCGCTTCGCCCTCCTCACCTCCTGAGTCAAGAGGCAATCCTTGACTGGATTGCCAAAGCCCACACCCATGCAGCAAAAGAGTCTTCCCTCTATCCAGTTTTGCGAGAAAAACTCCTGCGCCTTGGAGCCGGACCTGGTAAAATTGAGGAGCGCGGTGTCACGATGACCGACTGCCTGCATGAGAATTGGGATGAGATGACAACGCAGAGCGGCTCTTTTGCCAAGCGTATGCAATTTTACGACCAAGCGGTGACGGCGATCTTCGACACGTTTTACGAAGAAACCTCTCTTCCGGCACATCTAGTGCACGTCACCTGCACAGGCTACGTCTCTCCGAGCGGCGCGCAAAAGGTTGTCTCCAAAAAAGAGGCCAAAACGGCCGTGACGCACGCCTACCATATGGGATGTTACGCTGCCCTTCCAGCGATCCGCATGGTTCAGGGCTTGCAAGGCTCGGTTGATATTGTTCACACAGAGCTGTGCGCTCTTCACATGGACCCCACGACCCACGACACAGAGCAACTGGTGGTGCAAGCTTTGTTTGCCGACGGCTTTATTAAATATTCGGTTGCCTCTGAAGGCCCTGGCCTAGAGGTCGTCTTGCTCCAAGAGGAGATCATTCCAGGTTCGTCATGGGCAATGAGTTGGGGCTGTGAAGACTGGGGCTTAAAGATGCGCGTGGCAAAAGAGGTTCCTGTGCTTATCGCTAGAGCTCTTCCCTCTTTTTTAGAAAAGCTCTCTCTCGACCCCGAGAGAGCCCTATTTGCCATCCATCCCGGAGGTCCTAAAATTATCGACCAGGTCGCAAAGATCTTGAACTTGCAAGCGTGGCAGACAGAGCATAGCCGGGCCATCTTAAAAAGTTGTGGCAACATGTCTTCGGCGACTTTGCCTCATATTTGGGAGTCGATGTTAAAAGATCCGAAGGTGCAACATGGAACACCCATTTTGAGTTTGGCTTTCGGCCCTGGATTGACCCTTTCGGGAGGAGTTTTTGTATGCAGACGTTGATCTTTCTTCCGTTTTTTGTGCAGATGATCGTGATTGGGCTCGATGAGTACGTGTTTCATCTGCGGCGGGGATTGCCCAGGTGGGAGAGGATTGGCCATCCCATCGACACCTTATCGGTGCTCGCCTGCCTCCTCTTTGTGCTCTTTGTCCCCTACTCTCCTGACCGGATCAAGATCTATGTCTTAGGGGCGATCTTCTCTTGCCTCTTGGTGACCAAAGACGAATTTATCCACAAACACGTCTCCCCTCCTGCAGAACAGTGGTTGCACGCCATTTTGTTTTTGAACCATCCGGTGGTTTTGACGTTCCTCGGCCTCATGTGGCCAAAATTGCATGGGGGCTTAGAACCAAACTGGATCCCAGCTCAACACCTTCACCCCTTTCTATGGATACAAAGTGGGATGGTTTTCCTCTTCTTCCTTTACCAAGTCATCTATTGGAACTTTTTATGGCGTCCATTAATAACAGATTCTACGACGAACTAGGTGAGAGGTGGCATACAGATTGCCACCATCCCATTGCTCTTTTGCGCGCAGAAAACAGGCTGCGTAACCCGTGGATTGCCGAAAGAGTTGGCGCCCCAGCTAAAATCCTCGACATCGGCTGTGGGGCTGGCCTTTTGACCAATCATCTTGCCTCTTTAGGCCACACTGTTTATGGGATCGACCTCTCCTGTGCAAGCCTTGATGTTGCTCGCGGT
>Ga0210389_10001660_pt1 | contig 17955 bp, 10 predicted proteins | sample IncBWH28OmetaG_FD_160127 | JGI IMG/M metagenome (GOLD analysis project Ga0210389, IMG submission 160127) | Forest soil microbial communities from Barre Woods Harvard Forest LTER site, Petersham, Massachusetts, United States - Inc-BW-H-28-O ...
TCCTGATTGGGTACGCGCTGTCCCCATTACGGGTGCTATGAGGCACGCGATGGTGCCGTTGCATACACAGCCAAACCGCAGCGATGGCGCCAACGCGAGCACGATGCGGGACCGCGATGGAACCACCGCTGCACGCCAGACCCCCTACTCGCCAGGTAGGGGCCTTCACTAGTGGACGTTGACGGGGACGAGGACCGTCGTCTCGTCGAAGGCGTCGGTCCGGACGGTGACCAGCAACTGCCAGGCGCCGGTGAAGGTGAACGTCACCGTGCCTGCCTCGTACTTGCCGGGGCCGTCACCGGCCAGCGTGACCGGGAGCGGGCCGAGATTCCGGGCCGGCAGGACCAGGACGGCTGACACCTGAGCAGGCCTCATCGCCAGCCCGGAGGGGGTGTCAAAGGTCAACGTCGCCCGGTTGCCGCCGAGGCGGGCCGGGGTGATGCTGACGTGCAGCGTGCCTGCCCCGTCGGGGCCGCCGGTGGTGAACTGCTCGACGGCGTTCACCGGCGGAGCGTAGCTCTCCCGGCCAGTGGCGGTGTTGACCAGGACCGCTGTCAGTCCGAGCACCACCGCCACGATGCCCACCTCGGCCGTGACCGACACCCGCAGGTCTCGCATGCTCGGCAGTCGCTGGGCCGCAGGGCCTGCGCTATCGCCGCCTCTGCCCGGCCCCCCGCCGGACGTGCCCCCGCCGGACGTGCTCCCGCCGGACGTGGCCCCATCGGTCATGCCACCGTCGGACGTGCCCTCGCCGGACGTGCTGCCGACAGGAGTGCGGGCGACGGCGGCCAGTGCGAGCTCGCCTTGCTGAACCACCGCCGGTGCCTTCGAGCCGATGGTCAGCAGCCTGCGGTGAATGAAGCGACGGGCCAGGTAGCCGAGGCAGATGAGCAGGCCGAGGCCGGCGGACTTGGCGACGATGAGCCAGCCATAGGTGGTGCCGAACAGCGCCCCCCATGTACCGACCAGGCGCCACGCCATGTAGCCGCCCGTCACCGCCAGGGCGATGACGCAACCCAGTGCGATGGGTGAGAACCGGCGCACCGCGACGGCTGCCGCGACGGACGCGGGACCACGCAGCGCGAAGGCGGCCAGCATGACCAGGCCGCCGCCCCACAGCGCCGTGGCGGTCAGGTGGACGATATCGGCGGCGATGGCGAGCGGCACCTGGAACCCGGTGCTGGCGTGATCGGACGTCGCCCACGTCGCGGCGATCGCGGCGGTCAGCATCCCCCAGGCGGTGCCGGCCGCCGCCCGTGTCCGGCCGGTCATCCGGGGAAGGCGTCGGATCATCACCGCCGCGGCCACGGCCGCCGCCACCGCGAGGACCTGCCGGACCTGCAGTGCGCTGCCCAGCCGGGTGTGCAGCGTCGCCAACTCCAGCGTGGGGTTCAGCAGTTGCCCGAGGGGGACGTTGGCCGCGTACGGGCCCTGGAGCAGCAGGGCGGCCAGGGTTGAGCCGATCAACCCTGCCCAGCCGGCGGCGACCAGGCCCGGGACGCCCCGGCGGCGGGCACCTGCAGGCCAGCAGAACATCAGGAACGCGACCGATCCGCCGAGCAGCGCGAAGAACCCGTACTCGCACCAGCGCGCTCCCGCATACAGCGTCGCCACCAGGTCCGCGTCGGGTGACTTGAGGACCGGCACGTGGGTGGCGCTCGGCGCTCCGATCGAGAACGTGAACGCGCCCTGCACCTCATGCGAGTCGGCGGAGACGACGTGCCACTCCGCCGTGTAGGTGCCCTTGGCCAGGCCGGCCGTCAGCGTGACCTCGATGCCATCCGCGCCGTCGTGCTGGGCGCCGCCCACGTCGGCGCGTTGCCCGGTTGGGGTGTAGACGATGAGGCTGTCTGGGCTGGCGCCGATCGGCTGGTCGAAGATGGCTGACACCCGGGCGGGCTCGGCGGACAGCACCTGCCCGTCGGCGGGGCTGGTGGTGATGAGGGTGGCGTGCACAGGCAGTGCGCGGGCGACCCCCGCGGTGGCCAGCACGGCGATGGCCGCCCCGGCGAGCACTGCGGCCAGGCGCGCCTGGTAGGGTCGCGGTCTTCGACCGGGCGCGCATCGGGGGGTACGGGGGGTCGTCCCCCCGGGAGACAGCTGCCGCGTCCCGGGAGACAGCATGTTACCGGCCGGCGACTTCACGGCCCGGGTCCTTCGCCGCGAGGGTGATCGCTCCGGCCATGGCGGCCCGCCGAGCGCGACGCCAGGCGGCGATCCCCACCGCGAGGCCGAGCAGTCCGGCGGCAAGGCCGGCCGTCCCCAAGGCGACACTGGCCGTCCCCAAGGCGAGACCGGCCGTGTCGCTGCTGCCGGGGGACGTTCCGTTAAGGCTTGAATTGGGGGAGGCGGCGGCTGTCGCGCCCGCCGGGGTGAGGGGGTGGATGGGGGCGGGGTGGTCCGGCGCGGGAAGACCGGGCTGGGGGAGGTCGATCCACCGGACGACGTCGCCGTTGGAGTAGGTCTGGATGGCCTTGAAGGCGAGCTGGGAGACGCCGGCCGGCAGCGGGTCGGCGGACACGGAGAAGTCCTGGTACTGGCCGGGGGCGATGGCGCCGCCCGTCCAGGTGACCTCGTCGACCGCGGTGGTGAACGTCCCGTCATCGGTGGACAGCGGGTGCGCAAGCGTCACGTTGTGCACCGTGATGGTCCACCCTGGGACGGGCCTGACCAGGAACTGGGCGATCGGGTGAGCGACGGGAACCTGGATCTGGACCTTGGTGACGTTGGCCTTCGCCTCCTCGTTCGGGATGCGGAAGGTCAGCTCAGCGGTGGAGCCTGCCGGGGCGCTCGACGGGTTCACGGTGATGTGCGCGAACGCCGGCGTGGCCAGTCCGATGAGCGCCGCCGCGGTCACGCCCAGGATGGCCAGGGCGCGGCCGCCGGTCGTTGAAAACAGGTTCCTTGTTGACGGCAAGACAGCCTCCATTGTGCTCGTACGCCGCTGGCGTCAAGGTGGCGGCGGTCATCACGGGAGGGGTACGCGATGACCGCCGCGCGCCGCCACCGAGTAACCAGGTCTCTACTCGGGGGCGGTGGCCATGAATGGAAGTGGCCATGATCGGACAGGGAATGGGGGTCAGTGCACGGGGATGTAGGGCCGCATCATCTCGTTGTCCTCGTGGTCGAGGATGTGACAGTGCACCATGTAGGCCGGGCCGACGGTGGGGTCGAACGCGTACAGGTTCTGCCCAGCCGAGACACCGTTGATGGCAGTGGCCTGCGGGGCCCAGCGGATCGCGAACCGGTTCACGTATCCGGGGTACGTCTTGACCGTGTCCTTCCAGCCGACCTCGTGCGGGTTCGGCGGGATGACAGGACCGGTGAGGTGCGGGGAGAAGGCGGGGTTGCCGCCCATGGCCCCGTCGGCATTCGGGTTGAAGTAGTTCAGCGGCGGCCCGTAGCCCGGGATGATGGTGCCCGGAGCGTACGTGATCGGGCTCCACGTGCCGTCGGCGGCCTCGCCGTTGAACGTCCCGCCGGGGAACGCAGCCGCCCACGTGTTGAGGTAGTCCGGCTGCCCGGTGTTCGGGTCGGTGACGACCGCCTGCCGGTTGATCAGCTGGAACTGGATGAGGTGGATGTGGATGGGATGGGCGTCCACCGTCGTGTTGAGGAACTCCCACACCTCGGTCGAGCCGACCCTCGGCAGCTCGGACATGTACAGGCTCTGGTTGTACTGGTCGCTGCCGAAGCCCGGGATCGGCGGGCTGCCGGGGCCGTCGCGGTGGCCGTTCCACTTGGTGTTGTTGATCACGTCGATGACCGGCGTTCCGGCCTGGTTGCCGTTGTTGCCGAACGGGTCCTCGAACTCGAACAGCACCAGCTGGCGGGTGGCGTAGGGGGTGACCCCGGTCGCGAGCGTCCCGGTGGCCGGGTTGGCGAGCCGGACGATCTTCGGCTCCTGGTTGGCCCCGCCGCGCAACGCCGCGCCGGTCGCCGGGTTGTAGCTGGTGTCTTTGCCCTGTAGCGGCAGCGTGACCTGGAATTGCGTGATCTCCCGGGTCGGGTCGTTGTCGGCCAGTGGCGATCCGCTGGGGAACGGGACGTTCGCGTCATTGTTCAGGGTGAGGGAGTGCCCCGCCCAGCCGGAGAAGTCGATGATCAGGTCGAGCCGTTCCGAGGGCGCGATGAACAGCCGGGTCGTGACCGACGGGGTGCCGTCGGTCGGCGGCTCGTTCTGCAGGGTCATCTTGACCGGGGCGTCCAGCAGGCCGCCGTCGTTCCCGATGATGTACGCGGGCGGGCCGATCGCCCCGCTGGAGGCGTCCACCAGGCCCATGCGCAGGAAGCGGGCGTTGGAGCCGTTCACGAAGCGGAACCGGTAGCGGCGCGGCTCCACCTTCAGGAACGGCCAGGACTTGCCGTTGACGCACATCACGTCGCCGAAGAACTCCGGGATCCAGTACGGGTGGATGTTGGGGTTGCTCGGCGGGCCGTCGACCAGGCTCGGGTCGGCGTTGCTGTCCGGGAAGTACAGCTGCCCGTTGGTGTCGAACTGCCGGTCCTGGACCATCAGTTCCACCTCGTAGTTCCCGGCCGGGAGGCCGAGCGGGTTGGTCGCGAGGCCGGTGTCGAACTGGTCGCGCAGGAAGTAGAACGCGGCCTGCCCGGCGAACACGTTGAGCCTCGTCACGCCGAGCGAGTGGTCGTGGAACCACAGCGTCGTCGCCTGCTGCTGGTTCGGGTAGAAGTAGACCGCCGAGTTGGGGCTGGTCGGCGAGTGGGTCGCGTACCCGTGGCCGTGCAGGCCGTTGTTGGTGAACCACCCCTCCGGCACGCCGTCGGAGGTCGACTGGTCCTCGCCGCCGTGCAGGTGGACCACGGTCGGGATCGGGCCGGCATAGGTGGCGTCCGTGTGGCCGGTGTTGAGCGGGTCGGCCCAGTGGATCGTCTGGTCATACGCCAGGTAGCCGCGCAGTACCGGGCTGGTGGGCAGGTTGTTGACGTAGGTGATGGTGGTCGCGGTGCCCTTCTTCTGCTCGACGGTCACGCCCGGCCAGGTTGGCTTCGCGCCGGGCGCGCCAACCCCGTAGCCCCACAAGTAGGTGCCCTTGTTGTAGGGGGCGGGAAGTGCGGCATAGATGGAGTCCGGCAGCACGTTTTGCTGGAACTCGTAAATCCCGACCTGCAGGCTGGAGCTTTGCGCCCGGCGGCCGTTGAACGTGGTCAGTGGCGTCACGTACTTGACGACCGTGCTTCCGTCCAGCGCTGTCTGGGGCACGTTGACGCTCGCGTTCGCGGCCCCGAATATCGCGGGTGCCTCGACGCGGATCGCGGCTCCGGCCCCAGCGAGCCCCGCCGCCTTCATTAGCGTGCGGCGGCTCATGCGGCCTTCGTTACTCATTGTTCAGTTACCTCCATAAGGGACGGTGACGGCATGGCGGTTGTCCGTGGTGCTGTTTCCGCACTGCGCCGCGCGCGCACGGCGATCCAGGCGAGCGATGCAATCGCGACTGGGAGGCCGATCGCCATTCCGGCGAGGCCATCTTGGAATGCGTGGGCGACCTGATAGAGGAATTCATAAGGGGCCGTGGTGACAGGCGGTCCCTTGGGCAGTGGGACCAGTCGGCCATTCTGGAACAGCACGTGCGAATGCGCGTGCACGTGAAGCAGTGCGCTGGTGGCGTAGACCTGCGCGGAGTTCGACTTGTCGGCGGCCTTTTGGGTGAACCACGCCAGCGCCGGCGCGGCCGCGAGAAGGGCGACGATGAGGGCGGTCTTTGCCGTGACGGCAGCGGGCTTCGCACCGGGCAGCCGCAGGCGCGCGGCGATCAGCTGAGCGCCCCAGCCCGCAAGCGCGACCAGCGGGACCAGGATGAGGGCGAGGACCACGGGGTCGCTCACCCAGTGGATGTTCGCGCCGATGGTCTTGCCGTGGACGTGCGCGGGAACGAGCGGCTCGCTCTGCGTGAGGTCGTTCAGCCAGTTGTGGCCGAACCAGACGGGGATCATCGCGACCGCCAGGCAGGCGGTGATGAGCAGCGCCCGCGCGACGACGTCGCGCGCGGTCGAGATGCCGATCCCGCGGCGCCCGGCGATCCACTGGGCGGCCCAGATGGCGAGGGCGAAGACCGGAGTGCAGATGAGCGCATCGCACGCCCAGCGCAGGACCTCCGAGCCCGGGCCCGCCTGGAACTGCACCGGAGCGGTGTAAAGGAAATTGTCCAGGCCAATGACGGTAAAGCTCGTGGCCAGGGCGATGATGAGGACGTCAGTTCCGTCCGGTGTAAGCACGCTGGCTGTTTGCGGGGCCGTTTTCGGGCGCGGCAAAGAGAACACCCGCCGTCTCCTCCCGGGGCTGGAGAAAGTGGTCGTTAAAACCCGTCGAGGACGACGGCAATGGTGCGGATAAAGCTGGTTGATTTAACGTGCAGTTAATGTATAACTTTACGGAATATTGCTGTCAAGATCGTATAGGATCGGGGGTTGATGACATTTTTGTCATCTGGCGGAGGCTAACCCAGGGCTAACCCAGGGCTAACCCAAGGCGAGCGCCTGGCGGGCCGCGCCCGACAGGAGCGTCGCGAACGAGGACCTCGTGGAGGTAGTGCCAGCACCGGGGTTGTCGCGAATCTCCTCCCGAATCCGGCCGTTGGCGTCGATCACGAATACCAGGTCAGTCATTACGCTGGACGATCCCGGGGCCATGTGCGAAACGAAAATCCCGTACTTGCCCCACACCGCCTGCAGGTCCGCTGCGGAACCGGTGAGGAACAACCAGTTCGGCACGGTGTCCAGGCCGTCGATGCGGTCCAGCGCACGGGTGTCCGCCACGCTGTAGTGGAACTGGCTGGCCGCGATCGCGACCAGCCGCACCTGGGTGTCGGCCCCGCCGAGCAGCGCGCCCGCTTCCTTGAGCTCGGTCGCCACGGGGCAGGCGGCCACGCACTTGGGGTCGAGGAACGTCAGCAGCGTCACCGTGCCGCGCAGCGTCGCCAGGCTCACCGGCTGGCCCGACTGGCTGACCAGGTGGAAGTCCGCGGCGGGCCGGTTCACCGTCATCGACTCGCCCGCGATGGCCCGCGCGATGAGCGGGTCCGCGTTCGGGGTGGCGGTGGCGAATATCAGCGGGATCGTCCCGACCAGCACAACGCCGAACGCACCCGCCGCTGTCATCGCACGGGCGGACGTGACCGCCCGGCCGATTGCCGCCGCGATCGCCTGCCGCAGGCGGCCTGCCAGCGGGGAGAAGGTGCGCGGTCGTTCTGTTGCGGGAACGGGAGAAGGAGGGCTGGTCACCACGCGGTAGCCGGTCCACAGCAGCAGCAACCACGGGATCATGCTGTTCGGGTCGGTGCCCAGGCCGCCAGGGACCCCGAAGTCCTGCACGAGAACCCAGACCACCAGGCAGAACGGGATGGCCGACAGTATCACCACCCGCAGCAGGCGCGGCCGCGGCGCGTGCAGGCCCAGCGAGCGGCCGATGCCTCCCAGCGGGCCTGTCGCGGGCAGCGGGCCGGCGCCCGCCAGCAGCCCGCCAGCGGCGAGCGTGAGGCCGAGGACCGCGATCAGGTTCACCAGGGCCGCGTGGTGGCTGGCGAGCTGGTAGGACCAGTTGATCATGGCGGACTGCCAGCCGGGCTGGGTCAGCCCGGCCATGTCGGAGATCATGCCTGACAGGCCGCCGTCCATGCCGCCTATCCAGGTGCTCCGGCCCGGCCAGGCCTGCAGTACCGCCATGCCGAGCCAGAACAGCCCGATGCAGCTCAGCAGCACCCGCCCGAGCCGAGGGCTGGACCAGGCATTTGCCGGAAGCGCGAGCAGCACGCCCGCGACGATGTAGAGGACGACCGCGCCGGGGGCGCCGGACAGCCAGCTCAGGCCCGGGGCGAAGACCCCGCCGAACGCCTCGCCGAACACCCAGACGACCAGGCCCCATGCCACGGACCCAAGGCCGGCGAGCCGCAAGGACCAGCCCTTCGGCGCGACGAGCAGCCATACCCCGAGGCCTATCTGGATCCACGTGGCGGCCGCCGCCGCTTCGACGGGGTGGAAGGACCAGATGGTGCCGCCCGCGTTCGCCACGGCCTGCACCCAGCCGGGCGAGGCGGCCGCGGCCGGCTGGGCGACCTGCGAGGGCAGGCCCGCCGCCATCTCGGGCTGGGCTTGCAAGACGCCGTCGAGGATCCACAGGAGACCGAACGACATCCGCAAGAATCGCCGAGCGGACGGCTCCGCGGTCACTGCCGGGTCGCCATCCGGCAGCCCGGCGGTCGCCGGGCGGAGGCGGCGGAGCAGGCCGTACGCCAGCATGAGAGCCAGGGCGATCGCGAGGACGATGAAGCCCTGGTGCAGCAGGGCAGCGCGGAACGCCGCCTCGAGCACGGGGTCGTTCGTGTTCACCCCAGAGGTCATGCCGGGCACGGGCCTGCTCCTTTACCGGGCGGGTACTAGTTGGTGGGCGGGGTCGGGACTTAATTGGTGGGCGGGGTCGGGACTTAATTGGTGGGGATGTAGGGCCGCATCATCTCGTTGTCCTCGTGGTCGAGGATGTGGCAGTGCAGCATGTACGCCGGGCCCTTGGTCGGGTCGAAGGAGTACAGGTTCTGCCCCGGGCTGACGCCGTTGATGGCGGTGGCCTGCGGTGCCCAGCGGATGAGGTACCGGTTGACGTAGCCGGGGTACACCTTGATTACGTCCTTCCAGCCGATTTCCTCCGCGTTGGGCGGGATGATCGGGCCGGTCAGGTAGGGCGAGAAGGCCCGGTTGCCGCCGATCGCGCCGTCGGCGTTGGGCTTGAAGTAGTTCCCGGGCGGGCCGTAGCCGGGAATCCACGTGTGCGGGGCGTACGTGACGGGGCTCCACGAGCCGTCAGCCGCCTCGCCGTTGAACGTGCCGCCGGGGAAGTCGGTCGACCAGTCGTCCAGGTAGGCGGCCTGCCCCGTATTCGGGTCGATGGTGACGGCCTGCCGGTTCAGCAGCTGGAACTCGACCAGGTGGACGTGGATCGGGTGGGCGTCCACCGTGGTGTTGAGGAACTCCCAGACCTCGGTCGAGCCGACCCGGGGCAGCTCGGTGATCTGCAGGCCCTGGTGGAACTGGTCGGGGACGCTGCCGGGGATCGGCGCGAAGCCGCCGCCGTCGCGGTGCCCGTTCCACTTGGTGTTGTTGATCAAGTCGATGATCGGGGTGCCCTGCTGGTTGCCGTTGCTGCCGTTCGGGTCCTCGTACTCGACCAGCGCGAGCTGCCGGGTGTTGCTCAGCTTCACGCCGGGGGAGAGGACTCCCGTCGCGGGATTCCGCAGCTGGACGATCTTCGGCTCCTGGTTAGGCCCGCCGCGCAGGGAGCCGCCCTTAGCCGGGTTGAAGGAGGTGTCCTTGCCCTGCAGCGGCAGCGACACCTGGAACTGCATGATCTGCCGGGTCACGTCGGCCGGGTCCAGCGGGTCGCCGCTGGGGAACGGCACCTGGCCGTCGTTGGTGAGCGTGAAGGTGTGCCCCGCCAGGCCGGCGAAGTCGATGATGACGTCGAGCCGCTCCGAGGGCGCGATGAACAGCCGCGTCGTCGGGGCCGGGACGCCCGGGTTTTCCGCCTCCGGCTGCAGGGTCATCTTGATCGGAGTGTCGAGCAGGCCGCCGTCCATGCCGATTATGTACGCGGCCGGGCCGGTCGCCCCGCTGGCCGCGTCCACCAGGCCCATCCGCAGGAAGCGGGCGTTGGAGCCGTTCACGAGGCGGAACCGGTAGCGGCGCGGCTCCACCTTCAGGAACGGCCAGGACTTGCCGTTGACGCACATCACGTCGCCGAAGAACTCGGGGATCCAGTACGGGTGGATGTTCGGGTTGCTCGGCGGGCCGTCGACCAGGCTCGGGTTGTTGTTGCTGTCCGGGAAGATGAGCTGCCCGTTGGTGTCGAACTGCCGGTCCTGGATCATCATCTCGACCTCGTAGTTCCCGGCCGGGAGCCCGAGCGGGTTGCTGGCGAGGCCGGTGTCGAACTGGTCGCGGATGAAGTAGAACGCGGCGAGCCCGGCGAAGACGTTGAGCCGGGTGACGCCGAGCACGTGGTCGTGGAACCACAGCGTCGTCGCCTGCTGGCCGTTCGGGTAGTGGTAGACCGCCGAGTTGGCCGCGGTCGGCTGGAAGGTCGAGTAGCCGTTGCCGTGCAGGCCGGTGTTGGTGAACCAGGCCTCCGGCACGCCGTCCGACGTCGACTGGTCCTCCCCGCCGTGCAGGTGGACCACGGCCGGCAGCGGCCCGGTGTATGGCTGGAACGACATCGCCGCGTTCAGCGGGTTGGCCCAGTGGATCGTCTGGTCATACGTCAGGTAGTGCCGCAGCGTGGAGTTCGTCGGCAGGTTGTTGACGAACTTGACGTTGACCGGGGTGCCACGGTGCACCTCCAGCGTCGCGCCCGGCCACTGCGGTGTCGCGGGACCGCCCTGCTGGCCGGCGGCGTAGCCCCAGACGTAGGTGCCGTCCCGGAACGGCTCGGGAAGGCTGGCGTAGACCGAGTCCGGCAGCACCCTCTGCTGGAACTCGAACATGCCGACCTGCAGCGAGGTGCCCGACACCCGCTTGCCGACGAACGTCGGCAGCGGCTCGACGTATTGTGGAATGTTCGCGCCGGGCAGTGGCGTCTGCGGTATCTGCACCGAGGCGCTCGCGTCCTGGAATAGCGTGGGTGCCTCGAAGCGGATCGCCGCCCCGGCCCCCGCCACTGCACCGATCTTCAGCATGTCCCGGCGGGTGAACCTGCCGTGCTCACTCATGAGCTCTCCTTTTTCTGTACTAGGTGGCTGATGGCTGGACGGGGGATGGCTCGGCTGCCTCGTGCCGAGTGCGGCTGGTTCTGGCCGCGCCGGTGCCCCAGGCGAGGACCACGAGGGCGACTGGCAGCCCGGCGGCCTGCCCAACCAGCCCGTCCTGCAGGGCGTGCGCGGCCTGGTAGCCGACGGCATAGGGGGCCGCGATCTCGGACTGGCTGGGCGTGGGAGTGCGCGAGGAGGCTGGCGGGACCTGGTGCGGGCGCGGCCGGACGGACGACGGCGAGCTCGTCTCGTACACGCGGCTCGCATAGGCGCGCTCCGCGGTGCGATGCAGCAGCCAGGCGAGCAACGGCGTGGCGGCCACCAGGACCACGATCAGCGCCGCCCGCACGATGGCGGCCGCCTGAATTGGCGGGCGACTGGCTAGCGGCCGGGTGAGCCGGAGGCCCGCCCATGCCGTGAGGGGGATAAGGCATGCGCTGGCGAGCGCGATGATCACTGCGGAGGCGACCCAGTACACGTCGCCGCTGTCGTGCGCCTGCGGGAAGACCAAAGGTTGCGCGGTGACCGGGTTATCCGTCCGGTCAATCTGGAACCATGCCGGTGCCAGCACCAGGGCGCACATCGCGGTGACCAGCAGTGCCCTCTTCAGCACGTCAGCGCGATGGTCCAGGCCAAGGCGCAGGCGCCTGGCGATCCAGTCGGCCGCCAGGACGCCGATGGCGAACAGCGGGAGCGCGATCATGGAGTCGGTGACCCAGTGCCCGATCGCGGCTGCAGGCTGACTTGAGATTTGCGCGGGAGAGCTCCGCAGGAATTGATCCAGGCCTATCACGGGGAAACTGAGCCACAGCGCGAGTGCCACGACGGCCCGGCCATCCATCGGCGCTGGATAGGGCGTTTTTGGGCGCAGTGAAGAGAGCATTGGCCGGCTTCCTCCTAGGGCCGAGGCGTTCCCCAGCCGGAGCGCCGCTGCGACGGCGCTGCTGACCGGCTAATGCAATCAATTAATGGTGTTGCCAATATGTAACGGTTTATTAATTGGGTTTGTCAACCTCCTGCGCGGCTATTGGGAGATGACATTCTGGTCATGATTGGCGCGCCCGAAGATGACAGTCCAGTCATCAGCGCACGGTGACCCGGGTCCGGCCTCCAGAGGCAACGCATGTGCGTGGCATGAGGAACCTGCCCACCGCGGCGAGGCCAGGCCGCGACTGCCGGCGGAGCACGGTCTTGCCGGGGGGCGATCCGCTTCAGCGCCTTGACTGGTAGCACTTACATTGCGTGCCACAAAGACGCCAATGGCAACTCCTGCCACTGCCAGTAATACCGCGACACATCACCCATTGCGATGTGTCACGGTAGGGGCCGTGCTGCGACCCTGCTGCCGACTCCGGTCCTCAGCCGCGCAGGCGCAGGCCTCGTGGGGTGGGGCGGAAGCCAGCCGACTGCAGCGCCCTGGCGAGCGGGGTGTCGCGGACGGTCTCGCCGTCGGCGCGCTCGACCGTGATCCGGCCGAGCGCCCCCTCGCGGACGGCGGCCGCCAGGGCCGCCGCGCAAGGCTCCAGCAGCGCCGCGTCGTCGGTCCACGACAGCAGGGACTTGCCGCCGCGCTCCACGTACAGGACCAGGTCGCCGTTGGCGAGGATGACCAGTGCCCCGGCCTTGCGGCCGGGCTTGTGGCCAGTGGCGGTGTCGTCGGGCCGCTCAGGCCAGGGCAGTGCGGCGCCATATGGCTGGGCCGGGTCCGCCGCCGCCAGCACGACCGGCGCCACGGCCGGCCCCTGCCCCCTTGCGGGCGTGCTCACCTCGGCCAGATCGGCCCACTCGGCTGGCACCTCCCATGAGGGCGGCGGCGGGGCAGACGGCGTTGCCAGGGCAGCGGCCAGCGCCCGCATCCGGTCCACCGCGCCGGGCAGCGCGAACTGGGCGGCGCCCAGGCCCTCCACGAAGTACCCGCGACGGCACTGGCCCGTTTCCTCCATCGCGCGCAGCACCGGGTACACCGCCGCGAACCCGCCCGGTATCCGCTCGGCGGCGACCGCGCCCCTGGTGACCACGCCATGCCGCTCGAGCAGGCTGAAGGCGAGCGCGTGTGCCCGCATCGTGGCCGCCTCGGCGGCCCGCCCGGTGCCGCCCGGCGGCCCGTCAGAGCCTGGCAGGCCGGCCCGGACGGGGAGCACCGACCAGCGGCCGGTCACGCTAGGCGGGCCAGTGCGCGACGGCATCGCCGGACGCCGCATCCCGGCTGCGTAGCCCGCCCGCCGGTAGCCGGAGCCGCCGTACCCGCGCCCAGCCGGACGCGGGTTGAAGACGCCGCCCGGCGAAGTCCCGGACGCTCCGAAGCCGTTGGTCAGCCGGGCCGCGGCGCCGGGCCGGGAGCCTGGACCGGGTCCCCCCAGGGCCGGCCCGGTTCCCGCCGGATCGGCAGGCGGCACCCTGGGCCGCCGCGGCTGGCCGCCACCGCCGAGCAGGACCCGCAGCGGGGCGAGCGTGTCATTCGTTGCCAGGCCTGCCCAGGCCAGGTCCCAGAGCGCGGACGCCAGGTCGCCGTCCTCCGGCGGGTGGCCCCCGGCCAGCACCGTCACCCGGTCGCTGAGGGTGCGGAAGAACAGGCCGCCGCCTCCCTCCAGCACCGAGAGCACCGCGTCGTGCAGCGGTGTCATGGTCAGCTCGCCCGGCTCGGGCAGCAGCAGGGGCGCGCTCTCGGCCGGGGCGAGCACCAGCCAGCCGTCCCCGCTGCCCACCGATCCCGCGCCCGCCCAGGTAACCTCCCCGGCCGAGGTCAGCTCGTCCAGCAGGGCTGGGGAATAGCCGGGAACCCGGCCCGGGAGCACGAGGGTCTCCAGGGCGGACGCCGGGACCGGGGCGCCCGCCAGCCGTTCGACCGCTTCCAGCACCGCGCCCGCGTCGGCGTACCGCCGCCGCGGCCCTCGCTGCCCACCGCTGGCGCCGCGGCTGGCCCCAGCGGACCCGCCACCGTTCGCGTCGAACGGCTCGATCCCGTGCCAGGCGGGCAGGAACCGCCCTAGCGCCTGCGGCGGTACCGGCTCCACTTCCTTGCGCAGCCGCGCCAGGCACCGCCTGCGCAGCAGGCGCAGCACCTCTGCGTCGCACCACTGGCTGCCGTGCCAGTCCGCCGCGCTGCCGGCGAGCGCCGTCTCGGCCTCGGCGGGGGTGCCCACCGTGAACTCGCCCTCGACGACGCGCCCGTCCGCCGCCAGTCGCCGCAGCGCCATCGTGACCACGGCGACGCCCAGGCCATACCGTGCGGCCAGCGTCCCGGCCCGGAACGGCCCGTGCGTCCTGGCCCACCGCACCACGAGGTCGCTCAGGGGATCAGCCACCGGCTCGGTGAACGCCTCGGGGATGCCCACCGGCAGCGCGACGCCCAGCCCGTCGCGCAGCCGCCCCGCGTCCTCGATCGCCGCCCACATCGGCCGCCCGGCGACCCGTACCTCAATGACGCGGCGGGCACCGACAACTGAGCGAGCCAGCTGCCTGCCTCGTTCGGCGCCACGCACCGCTGCGCGACCTCGGCAGCTGTCAGCGGGCCTGATGTTCGCACCAAGTCGAAGGCCGCCTCACGATCCCGGCAGCGCCGTCCCTCAGACAAGTGCTGCAGGTCCGCCTCTGCCTCCGCCACCACAACGGGGTCAAGCAACTCCCGCAGCCCCTCGGTGCCGAGCAGTTCCGCCAGCAGTGACGGGTCCAGCGCCAGGGCCTGAGCCCGCCGCTCGGCAAGCGGGGCGTCCCCTTCGTACATGAACGCGCCGATGTACCTGAAGAGCAGCGATTTGCCGAACGGGCTAGGGGCCGGCGTCTCGACCTCGACCACCCGGATGCGGCGGGCGGTGAGGTCCCGCAGCAAGTCGGTCAGGGCCGGCACGTCGAACACGTCCTGCAGGCATTCCCGCACCGTCTCCAGCGTGATGGGGAACCCCGGGTACTGCGAGGCGATCTCCAGCAGTTGCGCGCTGCGCTGCCGTTGCTGCCACAGGGGCGTGCGCCGCCCCGGTTGCCGCCGGGGCAGCAGCAAGGCCCGTGCCGCGCACTCCCGGAACCGGGACGCGAACAGCGCGCTGCCGCCAACCTCCGCGGTAATGATGTCGCCCACCTCGTCCGGGTCGATCAGCGCGATCGCGGCCGCCGGCGGCTCATCAGAATCGGGCACCCGGATGATGATGCCATCGTCGGTGTGCAGCGCTTGGACGTCCATCCCGCCGTAGCGCTCCCGCAGCCGGGCGGTGATGGCGAGCGCCCACGGCGCGTGCACCCGGTCGCCGTAGGGACTGTGCAGCACGACCCGCCAGTCGCCGAGCTCATCACGGAACCGCTCGACCACCAGCGTCCGGTCGTCCGGGACGTGCCCGGTCGCCTGCCGCTGGTCGGCCAGGTAGCGCATCAGGTTCCGGGCGGCCAGCTCGTCCAGGCCCGCCGCCCGCAGCCGCTCCACGGCCAGTTCGTCGGGCAGTCGCACCAGCTCGCGAACCGCCGCCCCGATGGCCCGGCCCAGCTCGGCGGGCCGGCCCGGCGTGTCACCGTGCCAGAATGGCAGCTTCCCCGGCTGCCCTGGGGCCGGCAGCACCAGGACCCGGTCGGGCGTAATGTCCTCGATCCGCCACGAGGACGCACCCAGCACGAACACGTCGCCGACGCGCGACTCGTACACCATTTCCTCGTCGAGCTCACCCACCCGGCGGGGCTGCCGTGATCCCTCGGCGGCCGGCAGGAACACGCCGAACAGTCCCCGGTCGGGGATCGTGCCGCCGCTGGTCACGGCCAGCCGCTGCGCCCCCGGCCGGCCGTGGATCACCCCGGTCACCCGGTCCCAGACGATGCGCGGCTTCAGCCCGGCGAATTCCTCGCCGGGGTACCGCCCGGCGAGCATGTCCAGCACCGCCTCCAGCACCGGCCGGGTAAGCCCGCTGAACGGCGCGGCCCGGCGCACCACCCGTTCCAGCTCGTCCACCGGCCAGTCATCGAGGGCGGCCATCGCGACGACCTGCTGGGCAAGGACGTCCAGGGGATTGCGGGGAATGCTCAGCGCCTCGATCTCCCCGGCGCGCATCCGGCTCGCAACCACGGTGGCGGACACGAGGTCGCCCGCGTACTTCGGGAAGAAGATGCCCCGCGACGTCTCCCCGACGTTGTGCCCAGCCCGGCCCACCCGCTGCAGCCCGCTGGCGACGGACGGCGGTGATTCGACCTGGATCACCAGGTCGACCGCGCCCATGTCGATCCCCAGTTCCAGGGAAGAAGTCGCGACCACGGCGGGCAGCCGTCCCGCCTTCAGCGCCTCCTCGATGTCCGAGCGCTCCTGCCGCGATACTGACCCGTGGTGCGCCCGCGCGATCACTATCTCCTGGAGGGCAGCCTCTCCATGCTCTCCTGCCCCTGGGTCCTCATGCCCTTGAAGCGCCGCCCGCTCGTTGGCCAGTTCGTTCAGCCGCCCGCACAGCCGCTCGGCCAGTCGCCGCGAGTTGGCGAACACGATCGTGGACTTGTGCTGCTCGATCAGGTCCAGCACCCGCTCCTCGACGTGCGGCCAGATCGAGCGGCGCGCCACCGGGTCATCGACCGGCGCCCCGTCTGGTCCCGTGAGGCCGGCGGAGGTCTCCAGGTCGGTCATGTCCTCAACGGGCACGACGACCTCAAGCTCGATCCGCTTCGATGCTGGCGGCGCCGCGATCGTCACCGGCCTGGCCCCGCCAAGGAACGTCGCGACGACCTCGGGTGGCCGGACGGTGGCCGACAGGCCCACCCGCTGGGCCGGAGTCCCCCGGAGGGCGTCCAATCTCTCCAGCGACAGCGCCAGGTGAGCGCCTCGCTTGCTGCCCGCGACCGCGTGGACCTCGTCCACGATCACGGTCTCGACGCCGCGCAGCGTCTCCCTGGCCTGCGAGGTGAGCAGCAGGAACAGCGACTCAGGGGTCGTGATCAGGATGTCCGGCGGCTTGGCCGCCAGCTTGCGGCGCTCCTCGGCGGCGGTGTCCCCGGTTCGCACCGCGACGGCGATGTCCGGCTCGGGCAGTCCCAGCCGGTGCGCCGCTTGGCGGATCCCGGTCAGCGGGGAACGGAGGTTGCGCTCGATGTCCACCGCGAGCGCCTTCAGCGGCGACACGTACAGCACCCGGCACCGCCGCTTGGCGTCCGCTGGCGGCGGCGACGACGCCAGCCGGTCGATCGCCCAGAGGAAAGCCGACAGCGTCTTGCCCGACCCGGTGGGTGCGATGACCAGCGTGTCCTCGCCTTTGCTGATCGCCTGCCACGCTTGGGCCTGCGCCTGGGTGGGCGCGGCGAACGCCCCTTCGAACCACGCCCGCGTGGCGGGCGAGAACCCGTCAAGGACGTCGGCTGTCATCGGTTCCTCCGCTGGCATGTCCCCATCATGCATCGACCCGCCGACATTCGAGACCCGTCATCCTCCCGCCCTCCCGCCCTCCCGGCGCGGCACGACGGTCCCGCTCGGTCGCAGGCGAGTGTGCAGTCCGGCCCAGCCGTTCTTAAGTTCCCGTGTGATCACACGGGAACTTAAGAACGGTGCCGATTGCGCCGGCCTCGCGATCGGGACGCAATATCCATACATGAGAGCAAAGCGGACACAGGGGCAGGGCGATGAATCGGGAGGGTGGGCGGCGTCTGCCATAGTGACCGAACGGGGAAGGCAAGGGAGGCACCCATGACGAGCAAGCCGTTCACCACCTGCCTGTGGTTCGACGACCAGGGCGAAGAGGCGGCCCAGTTCTATGCCAGCATCTTCAAGAACTCCCGCATCACCGGTGTGCACCGGTACTCCGACGCCGGGCCGCGGCCGGAAGGCACGGTCATGACGGTGGAGTTCGAGCTCAACGGGCAGAAGTTCGTGGCCCTCAACGGCGGGCCAGAGTATAAATTCACCCCGGCGACCTCGATCGTGGTGGAGTGCGCCGATCAGGCAGAGGTCGACTACTACTGGGAGCGGCTCACCGAAGGCGGGCAGGAGATCGCCTGCGGCTGGCTCTGCGACAAGTACGGCTTTTCCTGGCAGGTTGTCCCCAGCGTGTTCTACACGCTGATAACTGACCCGGATCAGGAGAAGGCAAGTCGCGTGACAGCCGCCATGCTCAAGATGACGAAGTTCGACATCGCGGCGCTGGAGCGCGCCTACGCGGGCACCGGGGCTTGACAGCCAGCCGGAATCCCGGAAAGTTCAGGGTGCGTGAAGTGGAGGGGCGTACTTGGGCTAGCCGTGGCCGTGGTC
>Ga0210389_10001662_pt1 | contig 17938 bp, 16 predicted proteins | sample IncBWH28OmetaG_FD_160127 | JGI IMG/M metagenome (GOLD analysis project Ga0210389, IMG submission 160127) | Forest soil microbial communities from Barre Woods Harvard Forest LTER site, Petersham, Massachusetts, United States - Inc-BW-H-28-O ...
GCTTCGATATCGGCGGCGTGATCATGGGGGCTCATCACGTCATTGCAGCACACGGGAAAAGGTCAGCTGCGGTCAGTCGGACGGTTTGGGCCTCCGTCGAGATATAAACCAGGGTCACGTTCTCCGGCGTGTCGTGTGTGTGGTTTATGTGTCGCGCTGTTCCCGACCGTCATTGCAGCACACTGGTGACCATGTCGATCAGCGCGCGTCGTTCCCGGCTCCAGTCGATGGCGGTTCCGGTGATCATCTGCGCCAGCACCACACCCCGCAACGTGGCCCAGATTACCTCGGCCACACCAGCTTTCGACGGGTCGCCGGTTATCAGCCGACCGAGCTGGCCGATCGCCGAGTTCATTTCGAGCAGATGGCGCCGCGAGGACTCGCCCGGGCCGCCGCGGGTGGCGCGCAGGATCTCGAAGGCCGCCATCGAGGTCGGACTGCTATAGCAGCTCCAGGCTTTGTCGACGACGACCTCGATGCGCTCTCGCAGCGGTAGTTCGCTGACGTCGGCCGACGACAGGCTGTTGACCAGCCCGGCCACCCCGGCGTCGACGACGGCCTTGAGCAGGCCGTCGCGGTCGCCGAAGTGATACTGGATGACTCCCCACGTCACGCCCGCGCGTTCGGCCACATGCTTGGCGGTCGCGGCGGCGAACCCTTCCTCCATGATGCAGCGGACCGTCTCGTCGATGATTTTCGCCCGCGTGTCATCACCGCGTTTGCGCGGAGCGCTGGTGCGCCGGGTGGGAGCGATAGACATTGTTGACTTTATAACATAGTCGCGACTATTTTTGGAGCCGTGAGCCCATCCCGGTACGCGCGGTTGTCCCGTCCGGAGCTAGCCGTCCTGGTACCCGAACTGCTGCTGATCGGGCAAATGATCGACCGCTCCGGCATGGCCTGGTGCATCAAGGAGTTCGGCCACGCCGAGATGCTGCAGATCGCCATCGAGGAGTGGGCGGGCGCCAGCCCCGTCTACACCAGGCGCATGCAGCGGGCGCTGAACTTCGAGGGTGACGATGTGCCCACCATCTTCAAGGGCCTCCAGCTCGACATCGGTGCTCCGCCGCAATACATGGATTTTCGGTACACCATCCACGACCGCTGGCACGGCGAATTCCACCTCGACCACTGCGGCGCGCTGGTCGACGTCGAGCCGATGGGTGACGATTACGTCTTCGGCATGTGCCACACCATCGAGGATCCGACGTTCGACGCCACCGCGGTGGCGACCAATCCGCACGCGCAGGTGCGTCCCATCCACCGGCCGCCGCGGACGCCGGCGGATCGGCATCCGCACTGTGCTTGGACCGTCACCATCGATGAGTCCTACCCAGCGGTCAAGGGCATCCCTGCGCTGGACCTTGTTCGTGAAACACAAGCTGCGACATGGGAGCTCGATCCCGTCGACCGGTCCGGCGAGGGGCAGGCGGATTACTCGGGTCCCGTGCTGTCCGATTTCGACTTCGGCGCTTTCTCGCACTCGGCGCTGGTCCGGATGGCGGACGAGGTCTGCTTGCAGATGCAGCTGCTCAACTTGTCGTTCGCGATCGCGGTCCGGGAGCGAGCCGCCGACGCCGAATTGGCCGTCTCGGTAAACACGCGCCAGCTGACCGGCGTGGCCGGGCTTGGCGCGGAACGCATTCAGCGCGCGCTGGGGTTGCCCGGTGGAATCGATGGCGTGTTGCGGGCGTTCGAGTTGCACCCGCTACTCAACCCGGCCGGTTATGTGGTGGCGGAGACGGAATCGGGCCGGGTGATCGTGCACCGGTCGCCGGCCCATGACGACCGCGCGTGGATTTCGCTGTGCTCACCCGAATCCGTGCAACCGTTGCAGGCGATCGCCACCGCTGTCGACCCGCATATCGAGGTTCGGGTCAGCGGTACGGATACCGACTGGACCGCTGAGCTGGTGGAAAGCGACACCGTGGCAACCGAAGTACCCGAGGTGAAGGTGGCGAAGTTCAGTCGTGGCTCCACATTCGAGTTCGAGCCGAGGCGTTCGCTGCCGCTGACCGTGGTCTGACTCGACGCACGCTGTCAAGGAGATGCCGGTACCGTTTCGATGACGACACGGTATCGACCGGATACCAATGAGGTTGTGACCGGGCTGAATACAGCCCGACGGCGGCTATGGTTAACGCTGGCCACCGACCCCTATAGACGAAAGTATTCGCTCTATGTACGACCCACTAGGGTTGTCGATCGGGACCACGAACCTGGTCGCTGCGCGCACTGAAACTCCGCCGGTTACTCGCCGTGCTGTACTGACGCTTTATCCGCACTGTGCACCGAAAATCGGTCTGCCCGAAGAGGATCCGAGCCTGACCGAGCCGGGCGTGCTGATGAGCGGCTTCGTGGAGCGCATCGGTGACTCGGTGGCGCTGGTGTCTAGCGACGGGTCCGCTCACGACCCCGACCTGTTGATGGTTGAGGCCCTGGACGCGATGGTGGTCGCTGCCGGTGGCGATGCCGGGTCGTCGGAAATCTCGATTGCCGTTCCCGCGTACTGGAAACCGGGAACGATACAGGCGCTGCGCAGCGGTTTACGGACGCATGTGGGCTTCGTTCGCAGCGGCATGGCACCGCGCCTGGTCTCGGATGCGGTCGCGTCGCTGACCGCGGCGAACTCCGAGCTGGGCCTCCCCGACGACGGTGTGGTCGGGCTGCTCGACTTCGGTGGCGGCGGTACGTCTGCCACCCTGCTGGAGATCGCGGTCGATTTCGAACCCGTCAGCGCCACAATGCGTTGCGTGGAATTTTCGGGTGACGAGATCGACCAGGCGTTGCTGCTTCGTGTCTTCGAGGAACTGGGCCACGGCAGCGGTATCGACCCGGCCAGTACCGCCGCGGTCGGGGAACTCCGCCAACTTAGGGAACACTGCCGTGCGGCTAAAGAGCGGTTGTCCACGGACGCCGCCACCGAATTGGCCGCTGAGCTTGGGGGGCGCCGGTGCAGCATGCAGGTGACTCGAGACGAGCTTGAAGACCTGATACAGGACCGGCTGACGGGTTTCATCTATGCGTTTGACGACATGCTGCGGCGCAACAAGAAGTGCTGGGCGGACCTTGCGGCAGTGGTGGTGGTCGGCGGCGGCGCCAGTATTCCGCTTGTCAATCAACGTCTTTCGATGCATGGCCGCACACCGGTCTTGACCGTGTCGCAGCCTGCGCTCGCGGCGGCGACCGGCGCGTTGGCGCTGGCCTCGCGCGGGGAAGCGCTGGATATGCGGACACGGACGTCCATCGGCCTGCTGACGGCCGCCGCCGGCAGCGACGTCATCGAACTGCCGGCCGGCGATGTGCTGGTGATCGACCACGATGCTGCGACCGATCGCGAGTTGGCCTGGTCGCAGACCGAATTTCCGGGCGACGTGCGGGTGCGGTTCGCCGATGACTCCTATGACGAAGACGGTCCTTCCAGCTGGTCGATGCGCCTGAACCTGATCGATCCACCTCGAGAACGGCCGTGGCGCCGGCTTCGGCTGTCGCAGTTGGTCGTCGGCTTGTGCGCCCTGGTGGCCATGACCGCGATCGGCGGTGTGGCATACACATTGGCCGGCATAGAAAACCGCCAGGCCCCCGTCGTGCCCACCATCGCGCCCGTGCCGCTGCCGCCGGCCAGCTCCGTAATGCCCAGTCCCGTCCCACCGCCCCCGTCACCCGCGCCGGTTCCCACTGTCGTGCCGGTCCCCAGCAGTGCGCCGCCACCGCCGCCACCGCCGTCGCCACCGCCACCGCCACCGCCACCGCCGGTGGTGGTGACCACCGAGCCGCCGCCGGTGGTAACCCACACGCATCAACCGCCGCCGCCGCCGTCGACGACTCAGCCGCCGATCACGACGGCCATCACGACGACGCCTCCTCCGCCGCCGCCGTCGACGACCCCTACCTCACAGCCTCCGCCGCCGCCGACCACCACCACGACGACGGTGCCGATGACGACGGAGTGGATCCGCGTCCCGCTACTCCCGGTGCCGATACCGGTTCCCGTGCCACAGAGCCAGGTCCCCCAGGCTCCGCAGTATCAGCCTCCCCAGGCTCCGCAATATCCGTATCCGGGTGGGCAGTATCCGGGCGGGCAGTATCCGGGCGGCGTACAGAACCCGTTCCAGTCCCCGGGCTATTAGCGCCCGCCCAACCGCCGGGGTCTTAGGCCCTGGGCGAATGCGCGTGGCGGATGGCTTCGACTGAGCGCACACTGGGCAATATCGGTACTAGCTGCAGGGAGGTCGCGTGAGCGAGTACGGTGCGTTCGGATTTGATCCCGAGGACTTCGATCGAGTGATCCGTGAGGGCAGCGAGGGAGTGCGCGACGCGTTCGAGCGGATCGGCCGGTTTTTCGGTGGTCCCGGCGCTCGGACGGGTTGGTCGGCGTTCTTCGAGGATCTGTCGCGCCGGCCGCGTTCCGGGCCGGAAACCGCAGGTGAGGCCGGTGATGGGGTGTGGGCCATCTACACCGTGGACGGCGACGGCGGCGCCCGCGTCGAACAGGTCTATGCCACCGAACTCGACGCGCTGCGGGCCAACAGAACCAATGTTGATCCGAAGCGCAAGGTGCGTTTCCTGCCGTACGGCATTGCGGTCAGCGTCCTCGACGATCCGGAAGAGCCGACGTAACCCGACTTGCGGCATACTCAGATGAATAGTGACTGCAACATCGCTGGTGTGCCACGTATGCGGGGCGGAGCCGCGCAAGGGTGCGCGGTTCTGTGACGCCTGCGGCTCTGCACTGACGCTGGTCGTTGACCCGGCCGAATACAAACAGGTGACGGTCCTGTTCGCCGACGTGGTGCGGTCAATGGATATCGCCGCGGCTCTCGGCCCGGAGCGGCTGCGCGAGGTGGTGACCGAGCTGGTCGACCGGGCGGTGGCGGCGGTACAGCGCTATGGCGGCACCGTGGACAAGTTCACCGGCGACGGGATCATGGCGCTCTTCGGCGCGCCACTCGCATTGGAGCACCACGCCTATCGCGCGTGCCTCGCGGCTCTGGAGATACAGCAAGTTTCTCGGCAAGTGGCTGTTGAGGTCGCACGCCGAGACGGGCTCGATTTGCGGGTGCGAGTCGGCCTGAATTCCGGTCAGGTGATCGCCGGCGAGGTCGGAGCCACCCACCTCGGTTACACCGCGGTCGGTGAACAGGTGGGAATGGCGCAGCGGATGGAATCGGCGGCACCGCCGGGCGGTGTCATGCTCAGCGAGTCGACCGCACGGCTCGTCGAGGATCGAGTCGTCCTGGGTGAGCGCGAGATGGTGCACATCAAGGGCGTCGACGTGGGCGTGCCGGCGCGTCGGCTGCTGGGCGTCGATAGCGAGCATCGCCGGAAAGCCCTTCACGAGTCCCGGCTGGTCGGACGCAAATCGGAGAAGGACGCGGTCGCGGCATTACTGGAGCAGGCCGGTCGCGGCGAGGGAACGGTTATCACGGTGACTGGCCGGCCAGGTGTCGGAAAGACCAGGTTGGTCCGTGAGTCGGCCGCAACGGCGACCAGTCGTGGTTTCGAGGTATTCGTCACCTACTGCGAATCCCACACCCGCGACGTCCCGATGCATGTGATCTCCCGGCTGTTGCGCGCGATTTTCGGCATCGTCGGTCTCACACCTGAGGAAGCTCGGGCACGGGTCCGCAGCCAAATCCCCGACGCCGCTGCGGAGGATTTGCTTCTGCTCGATGACCTGCTCGGCATCTGCGGCGGCCCGTGTCCTGACGTCGATCCGGACGCCCGGCGCCGTCGTCTTGTCGAGCTCATCAAAACCGTGTCGCGGGCACGCTCGGCGCCGGCGGTTTACGTCGTTGAGGACACTCAATGGATTGACGGCGTCAGCGAGAAGCTGCTCGCCGCCTTCGCGGCGGCGGTACCCAGACTGCGGGCAACGCTGCTCGTCGTATACCGGCCCCAATATTCGGGGACTCTGTCGCGCATCGCTGGGGCGCATCTCATCACGCTTACGCCGCTGAGTGGTTCGCACATCGCCGAGTTGATAAAGGGGCTGCTGGGCGAGCATCCGTCGGTACTGGGACTGTCGACGGTGATCGCCGACCGAGCGGCGGGCTTACCGTTCGCTGCCGAGGAGATCGTGCGCGACCTGGCCGAGCGGGGCGAACTCGAGGGCGATCCCGGTGCCTACGTCTGCGTCCGGGAGGTGCGCGACATCCATGTACCGGCCAGCCTGCAAGCGATCATCGGGGCCCGCATCGATCGGCTCACCGCCACGGCGAAGCGCACGTTGAGCGCGGCGGCTGTCATTGGTGCACAGTTCGATACCGAATTGTTGGAGTCTCTGTTGGACTCAATCGATGTGGCCCCGCTGATTGAGGCGCAACTCGTCGAACAGGTCGGCTGTGCGCCACACGGGACATACGGGTTCTGCCATCCGCTCATTCAGCAGGTGGCATACGAATCCCAACTGAAGGCCGGGCGCTCGGAGCTGCACCGTCGAGTCGCCGCGGTGATGCAACGAACACACGGCGGGTTCACCGGCCAGGAGGCGGCCATCGTCGCCACCCAGTACGCGGCCGCCGGCGATCTGCGAGATGCATACGACTGGCACATGCAGGCGGCGACCTGGTATGGCGCGCGCGACATCCCGGCGGCCCGGAAGAGTTGGCAGCAGGCGGTTCGGGCCGCCGACCGGCTGCCCGACGACGACCCCGATCGGCTGACTATGCGGATCGCCCCGCGAGCGCTGTTGTGTGGCAGCACTTTCCAGGTGGGCGGCACGCCCGCCGACACTGGTTTCGACGAATTGCGCGCGCTCACCGCCGAGGCCGGCGATAAGAAATCACTGGCCATCGGAATGGCGGGTCACCTCACCACGCTGACGTTCAACGCGCATCATTCCGAAGCGGCCAGCATGGCGTCGGAGTTCGCCGCGCTCGTCGAGTCGATTGATGAGCCGGAGATGACGGCCGGGCTGTTTTATGCGGCCGCCCAGGCCAAGTGGGAAGTCGGTGAAGCGGCCGAGAGTTTGCGGTTGGCTCAGCGCATCATCGACATCGTTGACGGTGACCCCACCATGGGTAGCTTGGTGGTCGGATCTCCGCTTGCATGGGCGCTCGCGGTCAAGGGAGCGGCCGGAATGTCCTTGGGACGGCGCGCATGGCGCGACCACCTCGACGAAGGAGTTGCCCTGGCCCGGTCGGTCGGCGGCAAGGCCACCCGGTCCTTTGTGCAGCTGTACAGGTACGCGGCCGCGACGCAGAATGGCGCCGTACTGCCCGCTGCGCAAGACGTGGCGCAGGCGGCGGAAACTCTGGAAATTGCACAGCGGTCCGGGAATGACACCGCCGTGGCGTACGCCCTGCTCAATCGAGCGACCACGTTGATCCACAACGACTCGGAAGACACGGCGGCCGGCTTGGAATTTCTGGCGCAGGGGCGCGAGATGATCGTGAACGAACACCTCATCGTGACGCTGCGACGAATGTCGGATATCGAAGTTGCCCGGGAGCGTGCGCGATCCGGGGATCTCGACGGCGCGATCGATTTGGCCACAACAATTCTCGTTGAGCAGTTCGACACCGGGGAGATGATCTTCCGCGGGCCCGCCACCACGGTGCTGGTCGAGGCCCTGCTGTCGCGCGGCTCCGCCGCCGATATCAAACAAGCCGAGCGCGCGATCGACAGATTGGCGGCAGTACCGACCGAACCGGGATTTGTGCTGCACGAGCTTCCGCTGCTGCGCCTACGGGCCCTGCTGGCGCGGGCGCGGGACGACGAGCCCGGCTATCAGCTTTTCCTGGAACGCTTCCGGGCCCAGGCGGCCGACGCCGACTTCGAGGGATATCTGGCGCAGGCCGAAGCGATGAGCTAGCACGCTGCAGTGTCCCCGCCAGCCCCGTCAGCCCTGCTGGACGACGTTCGATTCGCCGGACTTGCTGATCTTCGGCGAGCCTGAGTGATAGGTGACCTGGTTGTTGAAGCCGGCGGCCTCTATGGTGTCGACGGCATCGACGGTGATGGAATTCTGCACGCCGGACACGGTGAGGCTTGCGCAATGGCCGGTGATCACAACCGTGTTGGAAACCCCGCTGACGCTGACGATGCTGTCGTTGCACGCGATCGTCTGATTCTCGTTGATGCCGGCGACGCTGAGGTTGCCACCGGGGGGTGGCGTCGATTGCCCGGTGGCGCCAGGCGTTTGAGTCGCAGTGCTGGAAGGGGCCGGACTGCTTGGGGTTTTCCTGGGCAACGTGTTGCCCTGGGAGATGCTGGGACGGGGTGAGACGGTGATCGAGCCGACGTGGGAAAGCCGGTGCGCGACAAAGAAGGCGATGCCCCCCACGAGAACTAGAACGCCAATCACGAGGACCGCGGCCAAGATCCACCACACACGGGTGCCCGACGGCGGTCGCGGTGACGTCCCGGGGAACGGGCCGCCGTAGCTCAACGGGGGCGGCGGCGGGGTCGGCGGGGCACCAACCCACGCTGAGCCGTATGGGTCTGATGGCCCCGATGGCCCGGACGTATAGGTGTAGCCACCGGGCGGCTGCGCGCCGCCGAGTTCGGACGCGCGCGCCGTGTCAGCCAGCGGCTGCTCCAGTTCGCGGATCCGTCGTTCCGGGTCATCTTCTGCGTTCATGCACAGATGCTCCCACGTTCCTTCGGTAGTTTCTGTAGCGTGCCCGACTTGCCGAACCGCCAGATCTTGTTGCGTCGCCGCCCGACCGGGCTGGTACAGCCCGATGACACCGAGCTTGTGACCTTGCCGGCACCCCGGCCTGCCGAGGGTGAGGCGCTAATCCGAACCACTTATGTGGGGATCGACGCCGCCGCCCGCACCTGGCTCGACGGGCAACCGGGTTATCTCCCGCCCGTGCAGCTGGGCGACGTCATCCGGGCGGCCGGGATCGGCGAGGTGGTGGAATCGCACTGCGGCGCCTATACCGTCGGCGACGTGGTCACCACGCTGACCGGTTTCCAGGAGTACGTGATCGTCCGCGACGACGTGTTCACCACGCCGGTTCCCGGGCGGGGGCTTGACCAGCTGGCGGTGATGTCGGTGTATGGCCCAACCGGCGCCACAGCGTATTTCGGGATGACCGGCATCGGCCGGCCTCAGCCCGGGGAAACGGTGGTGGTGTCGGCCGCTGCGGGCGCCACCGGGTCGGTGGCGGGGCAGATCGCCAAGATCGCCGGCGCGCGCGTGGTGGGTATCGCCGGCGGGCCGGAGAAGTGCCGCGCGGTGGTGGAGGACTTCGGGTTCGACGCATGCATCGACTACCGCGAGAACGGCCTGCCCGCGGCGCTCAAGGCGCACTGCCCCCGTGGGGTCGACGTCTACTTCGACAACGTCGGCGGGCCGATCCTCAACGCAGTGCTGGGCCGGCTGGCGCACAAGGCACGGGTCGTGCTGTGTGGCGTCATCTCCAGTTACCTCACGGGCGAGCACCCGGGTCCGGCTAACTACGTGAGCCTGCTGGCGAAGTCAGCGCTGATGCAGGGGTTCAACGCGCTCGAGGAGTGGGGCCGCTTCGACGAGGCGTTCGCCGCACTCCGTCAGTGGGAGGCGGAAGGTCGGCTCAAACACCGGCAGACCATCTTCGACGGCATCGAGTCGTGCGTCGACGCCCTCAACGGACTGTTCACCGGGGCCAACATCGGCAAGATGCTGGTCAAGCTCAGCGAACCCACGCCCGCCTGAGGTTTAGCTTTCGCTAACTTTGACCCAAGGAGCGGTGTAGCGCCTTCTTGGCTTCGGTCAGGGCCTCCAGGACCTTTGTTCGGGTCTCGGCGAGCTGCTGCTTCTGCTCGTCAGTGCCGGTCCAGGTGATCGTGCGAGCCAGTCCGGCGAGTTCGAAGAGCTCCCTGCGGATCTTGAACACGTCGCCGAACTGAGCTGCCCGCGCCAAAAACGCCCGCGCAGTCTCGCTGCTGATGCCCCGCCAGGCCAGCAGGTTCTGGCCCAGCTCGGTCAGGGTGGCCACGCCGTTGTCGACGGTTACCATGCCCCGGCCCGCGAGCAGTCCAATGGCAAGCTCGGCCATCTCCTGCGGAGGGGTGAATGCGCCGTCGGTCTTTTCAGAAACCCGCTGCACGACCTGCGCGGCGTCAGCCGGCCCGTCGAGCAGCATCGCGGCGGTCCCCAATGCCGCCCGCTTGAGACCCCACCGACCGCCGGCACCGAATCCCGGCCCGCCGTGCCCACCTTCACCCCAGCTGTGTTTGCCAAAACCGCCCCCGAAGCCACCGAAGCCGCCGAACCCGGGGCCACCGAAGCCGCCGAACCCGGGGCCACCGAAGCCGCCAGATCCGGGGCCACCGAAGCCGGGCCCGCCGAAGCCACCGAAAAATCCTCCACCAGACATCCTTGTCGTTTCCTTTCCATTCGGAGTATCAACTTCCTTGATACCACTGACTCCACCGATGTCAACGAACTTGATGGTGGCCGTTCACCGGGAGCGACGGCCACACACAGCGCCCTCGGCATGGGCTGATATCGTCCGGCGATGCGGGATGCGCACTGCGCGACCGCATGGTTTCATAGGACCGTTTGGCGGAAACTTGGCTAGGGGGATGGCGCCGAGTCGGAGATTCCGGGTTTTAACGATTGGTGGTATTTGAGATGGATCGTCGCAGCATGTTGATGATGGCGGGGATGGGCATGCTGGCTGCTGCGGTCCGCGTCCCGGACGCCCACGCAGACCCCACACATCCGGCACCGCCGGCTGCGCCGTCGGCGGGTGGCGCCGGGCCCTACATTTTCCAGGACGAGTTTGATGGCCCCGCGGGCTCAGGTCCCGATCCGGGCAAGTGGACGGTGCAGACCTGGCAGGACGACGTGTTCCCGCCGGTCGCGGGGATATACCGCGACGATCGCCGAAACGTGTTCCTCGACGGGAAGTCCAATCTCGTCCTCTGCGCCACCCAGGACATGGGCAACTACTACAGCGGCAAACTGCGAGGCAACTTCCGAAGCATGATCAACCAGACCTGGGAAGCGCGGATAAAGCTGGACTGCTTGTTCCCCGGCCTGTGGCCCTCGTTCTGGGGTGTCAACGAGGATCCCATGCCGGACGGCGAGGTCGACGTTTTCGAGTGGTACGGCAACGGCGCGTGGCCCCCGGGAACCACGGTCCACGCGGCGTCCAACGGGAAGACATGGGAGGGGAGATCGATTCCGGGGTTGGTCGACGGCGGTTGGCACACCTGGCGAATGCGTTGGGATGAGGATGGATTCAAATTCTGGCGGGACTACGTTGACGGCGCGAAGCCGTACTTCAGCGTTCCGCCGAAGCCGATAGCGGTCCACGGCAACCCCGGTGACCTGCGGTGGCCGTTCAACAATCCCGGCTATTGGATGACTCCCATGTTCACGCTGGCGGTCGGTGGGGTTGGCGCCGGCGATCCAGCCCTGGGTACCTTTCCGGCGGCCATGCTCATCGACTACATCCGTATCTGGTAGGCGATTCATCGCCTTCATCGCTGCGCTTTGATGACCTGAACCAGGTTGAACTGCCAGCGCTCGACGAGCCGGAAGCCCAAGTCGTGCGGAACCGCGAAGGCGGGCGTTGCTCCGTAGAGCGGGCCGGGCGGGAGCGCCGAACCCTGCTCGTGAGCGGGCATTGACTTGTCGGCCTGGGTGATGATCCACACGACGCCACACCGACTTAACGGCTGGGCGACAACCTCTGGGATGAGGTTGGTGTCGAAGACGTCGTTGCGGTCCGTTGCTCGTTGCCAAAGGGTGAGGTCGATCAACTTCCGATAGGCATCGGGGCGCGCCGCCATCAACGGACGCATCGGCGCGGGCATGAACGTCACTGTGTCGTTGACGAGTAAGCACTCACCGGGTGCTGCCTTCGCCGTGATCAGATCAGCCACTTGGCTGTAGTCCATTCCGTACTTGGCATACGCGTTACGCTGCGCCCGAACATAATTCGGAGCTGCGGCGATAGCGAAGAGGCTGACCAGAGCCGTCGCCACCCATGGTTTGACCGCCAAAGCGCCGATGCAGACGCCCAGGATCAGTGCCATTGCCGGTGAGGTGAAGGACAGGTAGCGCGGCGTATAGATCGGGTGAACCAGCGCCGACCAAACCACGATCGAGGCGGTCGGTACCACAAGCCATGCGACCGCTAGGGTCAACAGTTGCCGGTCTGTCTCATCGAGTTTCGCGGATGTGCAGCGCCACACGACAATCGCCGCGGCAACGACCAGAGCCGACAAGATCGCGAACGGTGGGCTTCGTTCGAAGTATTGCTGAACCGTCACATCCTCGATCGTCCGGTGCCCAATCGGTGCGATCCATTTGATCTGTTGCACCTGCCCGACGACCTCAATCGCAAACGGCGCCAGGGCGCAAACGGCCAGAACAGACGTAATGGCGAATGGGACCAGGACCGTTCGACCGCGCTGGAAGGCGCACATGAAAACGACGTGCACCATCAACACCAGCACGAGATACATGTCAAGCAGAATCGACAATGCCAGGGCTATCCCGTATGACAGCCAGACCCAACGGCTTTCACGGCGCGCGGCGACAACGAGCAGCACCGTCAACCACACGGCGGCCATCATCGACATGGCATAGGGGCGCGCCTCGATGCCTGCCCATGTCGTCCGCGGCAAGATCCCGCAGACCACTCCGGAGCTCACCGCGACAGTGCGAGACGAGAACTGCTTGCCCAGCACCACAACTCCGGCAGCGGCACCTCCGATAGCCAGACCACTCGGCGCGCGGGACCAGAACTCCGTGGGCGGGAAGATTTGGAACCAGCCGTGCATGAGCAGGTAGTACAGGCCGTGGACGGCGTCAACATTGCCCAACATCCGCCACAACTGACCCAGCGATCGACTGTATGCGGCCGAAATGGTTGCGGCCTCGTCGTACCAGAAAGACGGCCGGCCGGCCCCGACCAGACTCACTGCCGCGCCCAGCACTCCAACGATCAGCGGGTCGGAAGTGGGGACGCGCACCAACTGAACTTACCGCTAGCCTTCAGCTTTCTTGATCTGCTCGTGGAGGTCGTCGCCGGCCAGCCGGGCATCCAGAAAGGCCCCCGAGGTGGGCAGGCTCAGGTGCAGTTGCGAGGCACCGCTGATGGCAACCTGGCCATGCTCGAGCTCGAAGTCGAGCACGTGACCGCCCCCGGTGCGATCGTTGTTGAGAAAGTGCAGGTGGTAGCCGGCAACTGAGATGCCCTGTTCGAAGTCAGGGGTGCGGAACCCGACCAGGGTTCCGGTCGCATCCGTTATCCGGGTTTCAGCCTGATCCTCAGTAGCTTTCGTCAACGGCGGATAGGGCTGTTGCTGGGCCATCACGGTGCGGGTGTGCAGTTCGGCGAAGCGTCCGGTGACCTTGATCGCATAGAGCAGGTTCGCGCTGGCGAGCTTGCGGTCGATGGCGGCGATCACGTCGGCGCGGTTGGTGCGGTCACAGATCGCGATCTCGATGTCGGTGTGAAACCGGGTGACGGCCGCGAAGGGTGTCCGATCGTCCTGTGCTGCGCGGGTGGCGGTTCCGTCCGCTCGCAGCCGGTAGCAGACTCCCTCGAGGATGACCATTTCACCGTCTAGGTGGTTGAACGTGCCAAGGCCGAAGTCGCCGTGTCGCAGGATTTCAGCGACGGTGACATCGCCGTCGTAGACGCCGTCGAGCAAAGCGCTGATGGTCGAGAACTGATACACCTCCGCGTTGCGATGAGCGAGAAGTGCTGCCGCCCAACGGCGGAAGCGTTCGGCCGCGCTGGGTGTGCTGGGCGTGCTGTTCAAGGTGGTGGTGCCTTCCGGACTACTCGAAGGGGTCGTCGTGCAGGTGCGCGGCGAGATCGACGTTGTGGCTGTAGTCGACGGGAACGTCGATCAGCGAGGGTCCGTCCTCGGCCAGTGCCCGGCGCAGCGTGGTCCCGAACTCTTCCATGGACTGCACTCGGTGGCCGCGGGCGCCGAACGCCGCTGCGTACGAGACGATGTCGTAGTCGCCGAGTTGCACGCCGGAGGTACGGCCGTATTTGAGGAGTTCCTGGAAGCCCACCATGTTGTAGGTGTTGTCGCGGAAGATGATGTGGGTGAATGTCAACCCGAGGCGGGTCGCGGTCTCCAGTTCTTGTGCGGAGAACAGGAATCCGCCGTCACCGGAGACGGACACGACGTGGGTGCCGGGTCGTATCAGGCAGGCCGCCATCGCCCAGGGCAGCGCGACCCCCAGGGTTTGTTGTCCGTTGGAGAACAACAGCCGGCGCGGCTCGTAGACCCGGAAGTGCCGGGCGATAAAGATGTACACCGACCCGATGTCGCAGGCGATCGTCGCGTCGTCGTCGAGTTCGTCGCGCAGCCGTAACAGCACAGCGACCGGGTCAAGGCCGGGGCCATCCGGTGTGCGGTTGCGCGCGGCGGTGTCGATGTCCGCCAGCGCGTCACGCTGTTCGCCGATTTCGGCTTGGTATTCGGGTGTCAGCGTGAAACCGGCCAGACTGCCGGTCAACGCCGTGAGGGTAGCCGCGACATCACCGCGCAGTTCCAGCGTGGGCTGGTAGTTGTTGTCGATGTCGGCGGGCACCGAGTCGATGTGCACGACGGTGCGTCCAACGTTGCTGTTCCACATAACGGGGTCGTACTCCACCGCGTCGTAGCCGATGGCGATCAGCACGTCGGCGTGCTCGACGATGATGTCACCGGGCTGGTTGCGGAACAGCCCCACCCGCCCGAGGAAGTAGTCTTCCAGCGCGCGCGACACCACTCCGGCGGCCTGGAAGGTTTCCACAACGGGCAACCCGCTGGCACTGACGAGGGTCCGCAGCGCCTGGCAGCTTTCCGGGTCGGCGCCGCGGGCACCGACCAAGAGCGCCGGTCGATGCGCGGCGCGGATCAGCTGGGTTGCCTGCGTGATCGCCTCGGCTGGGGCGGCGGCCAGTCGGGGGATCGGCATCCGGGCCGTGATACCCGCCGTAGTGGACGCGGCCAGCACATCGGCCGGCAGCACGACGGCCGTCGCCCCGCGCGGCTCGGCGATCGCGGCACGGAACGCGTTGACGGTGGCCTCGGCGACGTTGTCGGGGTCGTTGACTTCGCCGGTGAACTTGGTGACCGTTTTGAGCATCGCGGCGGCGTCCATCGATTGATGGGTGCGCTTGAGGCGGTCCTCGCGGCGCACCGCGCCGCACAGCGCCACCACCGGATCTTGTTCCGTGTTGGCGGTGAGCAGGCCGGTGGCCAGATTGGTGGTGCCGGGACCCGATGTCACCAGCACCACGCCGGGGATACCGGTCAGGCGGCCGATCGCGCCGGCCATGAACGCCGCGTTTTGTTCGTGGCGGCACACCACCAACTGCGGCCCGCCGTCGACCAGGGCGTCGTACACGGCGTCGATCTTCGCGCCGGGTACCCCGAAGATGTACTCGACGCCCTGCGCCGACAGCACGTCGACGATCTTCTGCGCGCTGCGCACGGATTTACCGGTGGCCATATGCGAATCGTATGGGGACTTCCGAAACTCTGAATTTCGGCTCCGCCACACCAATAAGGTCTTCCGGTGCCTAACTTCAGCAGGGTGGGAAGCCTTATCGACGGCTTCCTGAAGTCACCGTTGTCCGGCCTTGCACCGTGGGTCCTGCTGTCGGTGTTCTCCACCCGCGGCCACTTCGAACGGGCCGCCTGCATCGCCTTGGGCGTGTCCCTGCTGACGATGTTGCTCGCGTCGGTTCGCGGCATCTCGATCCATGCCCTCGACGTGTTCGGCGCGGCCGTTTTCGCCGCGCTGGCTGTACTGGGTTTAGTAGCCTCGCCGGGTCTGACCCGCTGGCTCGAAGAGTGGGCGGGCGAGATCACCAACATTTCGCTGGTGTCCTTCGTGATCGCGACGTTGATTGTGCGCAAACCGTTTACGATCCCTTACGCGAAAGAGGAGGCTCCTGAGGAGGTCTGGGATAGGCCGCTATTCCTGCGGATCAACTACGTCATCTCCTCGGTGCTAGCGGCGATCTTCTTCGCGGCCGCGTTCACGGAGTTCTATCCGGGACGCGCCGGCACCAAGGCATCTTGGCTGCCGAGCTTCGTCCTCGTCGCGGGAATCCTGGGCTGGTCCGCCGGGGCGGTAGCGGACGTGGTCGGAATCAGCACGATCGTCGCGGGCATCGTGGGAAGTGCGCTGCTGAGCAGGCTCACCCCGGCGATTGATTCGAACGTATGATCGATGAATGGCTCCGCTCGCGTCGATCGGGTACAACGGGCAGCCGGTCCGCGGCCCGTTTCGGGTGGTGCGCCCACCGATCACGGTGCTGGTTGACCTGACGGTGCTCTTCCCGCGCGAGCCGCACCGCTCGGGCCGGTATCAGCCCAATGGTCTGCAGCTGCACAAGGTCGTGGAGGGGCGGCTGAGCTGCTGGGGCATCTGCGAGCAGGGCGACTGGTGGGGGCTGGTGACCTATCCGATCGCGTACGGGTCCAAGCGGAAAACCGTGACGCATTGGATACCCGCCTGGACGTTGCGCCAGAAACGCTAGCGCGGCGCTACGTGTGGCGACGCGCCGGTGTCAATGGGAAGATTGCTGCCCGTGGCAGGAAGCTTGGGCTCAGTGCTGACCGGGCTTATTCCCCTCGCGCTGGTTACCGCGCTCTCACCGCTGTCGATCATCCCGGCGGTACTGGTTTTGGACACGCCCCGGCCGCGGCCGACCAGCCTCGCCTTCCTCGGCGGCTGGGTGCTGGGACTGACCGCGCTGACTGCGCTGTTCGTCGCGGGCTCCGGCGTGCTCGGGGGTCTGCACAAATCGCCGCCGACGTGGGCATCGTGGCTGCGCGTGGCCTTGGGGTCGGCGCTCATCGCGTTCGGCATCTACGGGTGGTTCACCCGAGACGGCAGCACCGAATCACCGCGCTGGATGCGATCGTTTTCCAGCCTCGCCCCGGCGCGCGCGGCGATCACCGCCGCGGTGCTGACGGTGGTGAGGCTCGAGGTGCTGATCGTTTGCCTGGCGGCCGGAGTGGCGATCGGCACCGCGGGGCTTCGCGTCGCGGGCGAATGGACATGCGCCGCGGTATTCGTCGCGGTGTCCGCGTCTACGGTCGCGATCCCCATCTTGGCCTTCGCGGCTGCCGGTCACCGCCTCGACGATGCGCTGGCCCGGCTCAAGGACTGGATGCAGAAACACAATGCCGCGCTGCTCGCGGCAGTCCTCATCGTGATCGGTTTAATGGTGCTCTACAAAGGGATTGACGCTCTTTAACCCACGCGCCGTGCGATTGCCAGCAACGCACGGGCGGCCAGATCTGTCGGCTGCAGTGGGCCGAGGGGGTTACCTTGACGGGCGGCCCGTTCACGGTTTTCTCCCGGTATCAGATGAGGCCGTTATTCACCCGGTTGAGCGAGCACGCGACCAAGCTCTTCGAGCGTCTGCGCGGGATTGGCACCGGTTTCTTGGTAGCGCAGCAGAACGAGCAGCTGAGCGACGATGGTCATTCCCGCCATCAGATTGATCATGGAATCCTGTATCGGCCGCGATGGATGGTCGGCAATTATCTGCTGCAGAGCACCCGTGGACATCGCCCCAGGTCCGCCCTCGATGAACTGGCTGTTCAGGAATGCCAGTGCATTTCGAGCGTTTTCACGGTGCTCCGGGGCGATTTGATCGTCTTCAGCCACGGCTGGATTGTCGCATGAGGGCGCTTGGGGGGGCTGGTGGAATTACGAGCGCGCCCGATCCGCTAAGCGGTCGAGCCACTCGGCCATCATTGATTTTTCGGCCGGCGTCAACGCTGCGTCGGCGTCACTCAGCAACGACTCGCGCAACGCGACGGCACGTCCGGGGAGTTCCGAAGGGGCCGGATGCTGCGGCCCGACGGTCGCTATCGCGGCGAGGGTGCTTTCCCGCACGATCTCCGACAACTGCGGGTCGCGCTCCTCGGGTGTGACGCGAATCTGACTTAGCACGTAGCCCACTGCGGCGCCATGCATCACTTCGGTGGCACGCTTGACGCTCATCCGAAGCAGGCCATA
>Ga0210389_10001663_pt1 | contig 17935 bp, 17 predicted proteins | sample IncBWH28OmetaG_FD_160127 | JGI IMG/M metagenome (GOLD analysis project Ga0210389, IMG submission 160127) | Forest soil microbial communities from Barre Woods Harvard Forest LTER site, Petersham, Massachusetts, United States - Inc-BW-H-28-O ...
TTTCTGCCAGGAATGCCGCGTCTTGCGGCGTGCCAGCATGAGCCGGGGCCAGCACTGCAAGACCGACAGCCACGACGGCGTAGATGACCGCTATTCGATGGGAGCGCACGTTAGCTCCTTTTGCTCGTCGCCATGCCCTGGCGTCGATACGCGAGAACTTCCTTTCGGCCTCTGCGAGCCGACGCCAAGGACGTAAGTACGGTGTCCACGCGGGATTATCTTTGTTCGGATTGCGGATTCTATCGACGTGTTGCCATTGGTTTCGAGCGCAGGGCGCTGCAGCGCCGTTGCGTGGTCGGCGAGCCCGGCAAGCAGCAGCGTCTCTTGCGAAGGCATGGCACCAGCTCCGCCTATGAAGGCGCGCTGCCTTTTTCGGCGAGGCGGCCAAGCCGACCCGCCGGGCGTCGCGTGCTGGGACTGGCGGGCGCTCCACCGCAACGATTCGACCGCATCTCGAGAAGCTAGAGCTATCGCCTGCTCCAACACCTCCTGACTCATGCTCGGCAATTCGATATGCTGCGCCGTTAAGCAAGCGGGAGGAGGAGCGCGGATCGTGTCGCGCGCATGCGCCTAACGGGATTTGGATGCTGCGGGTGACGTGTTGAGGAGCCACCTATGCGCCTGTTTCGGCATTGCGTTCGGCCAAGAAGCAAAGACTATTTGGTGCGCATCACCTCCCTGGCGGTTGCCCTGTCGTGTAGTTGCGCGGTGCTTCCTGCGACCGCTGTGGCTAGAGACGCTGGCGTCGACCCACCGCCCGCTCTGGCGCAAGGGGAGGCACCGCCGCTGCCTAAGCAAGGGCCGCTGGCTGGGCCGCGTTCATCAGGCCAGGTCGGCTTCCCCAAGGCCTTGACCGAGTATGTCATCTCGCCGGGCACGCTCAGGCCTGCCAGAGTCGCATTGGGTCAGAGGCTGTTCTTCGAGCCTCGACTCTCAGGTGATGGCACTGTCGCCTGTGCCACCTGCCACGATCCGGATCGCGCCTTCACCGATGGCAGGCCCGCATCAGTCGGCATCCACGGCCGAGTCGGGCAACGCAACGCCCCAACTGTTCTGAATGCCCTCTATAACAAGCATCAGTTTTGGGACGGCAGGGTCAGTTCGCTGGAGCAGCAGGCGGCAATGCCGATCACGAACCCGTTCGAGATGGGCTCGGCCAGCATCGGGGATGCTGTGTCCAGGATCGCCAGCGACAAGGACTATCAGACCCAATTCATGCAAGCCTTCGGCCGGGGTGTGAACGAGCAGGATATGTTGAGCGCTATTGCAGACTACGAACGGACGCTGGCTTCATTCAATTCCCCATTCGACCATTTCATCGCGGGAGAGCCAAACGCCATCAGCGACTCGGCCAAACGCGGGTGGGTATTGTTCAATACCAAGGCCCGTTGTCACCTCTGCCATGCTTTGACGGACAATCAACGGGATACAACCCTCTTCATCGACAACGATTTTCATAACATTGGCGTCGGAATCCTCCGGCATCGTGTCGCTCCCTTGGCGCAGCAGGCTGAGCGCGAGCTGGCGCAAGGACATTTGGCGGCTATCGACACCGCGGCGATCACGAGCGAGATGTCGGTCCTCGGGCGCTTTCTCGTTACCAGGAAGCAGAGTGATGTCGCATCGTTCAAGACGCCGGGCCTGCGAAACCTTGTCGTGACGGCGCCCTACTTCCATGACGGGTCGATGGAAACATTGTGGGATGTGATGGATCATTACAACAAGGGCGATGGAATCACGAACCCCTGGCTCGACAAGGACATGCAGCCGTTGGCGCTATCGGAGTCCGAGATCGACGACGTAGTGGCGTTCCTCGCCTCACTGACAAGCCCGCAATACAAGGAAGTCAGTGACCGGGAGTATGCACGGCAACTCGCCCTGTCAAAAATTCGCCGCCCACAGCGGGACACTGCCCGGGCATTCGGCCCGAAGCCGGTGCAGCCAGCGCCGCCTCCGTTTTGATGTGATCCATTCGCGCGATGTCCAGTTACGCGCCACACCTGATGACCTTCTAAGGCGTCCGGATCTGGAAACTACGCCATTTCCGCCTTCTTGCTGCGAAGGATCTCATGGCGATTGCGACCAGCCACCCTCAGTCGCCGTAGCGATACTTGAAGTCGCAGTGGCTGGCGCCCTGCATGATGGTCTGGCTGCGTTCGAGCTTGAGCTTGGGATCGTAGCCTTCGCAGAAGGCGCCGTCGCGGTTGCACGACAGAAGGTGGCCGATCTCGCCCAGCCCCATCGCCTTGTAGGTCTCGGCGTAGCGGCAGCGCACCACGTTGAAGGCGAAGGTCGTGTCGGTCTGCTCCTTGACCTCGATCTCGAGCGCCCCGCCCTTGGTCCACAGCGGCATCACGTCCTGGAAGGCCTTGAGCGACGGCCCGCCCGGCGCCGAGGCGGCGAACTGGCGGGCCTGTTCGATGGCCGAGCGGCGCACCGATTCGGCGATGGTCTTTTTGGCGACTTCCTCGCCGTGGCTCTCCTTCAGGGTCTCGTAGACCTCCTTCAGGATCTCGGCCTCGATCTTGCGCTTCTCCAGCATGGAGAGGCCTTCGGGATGTGTGAACTGGTTCATATTGGGATCCCACCGACCGTGTGACGATGCGCTCGCAAAAGGCTGCATGGTTTGCGCGCGCCGCGCAACAGGACGATGGCAGCCAAAGGGGGGACGGGTGGGTTCAGGGACAATCCGGGCGGCAGCATTCGGGGGAGCATCGTCGATGAAATGGCTGTTATGGTTCGTGACTGCCGTGACTGCCGCGTGCCTGACGAGTGGTTGCGCACTCATCCAGGAAAGCATCGACATCAAGAATCAGCCCGAGCAAACAACTGCACCGGCTGGCCTGGATGGCGTCATGCTGGAAGTCGAGGGATCTGACGCGCGCATCCAGCACCGCGATCGGGTAGCCACCAAGAAGAATGGCTATGGCGTCGAATTGGCGCGCATCACTTCGACAAAAAACCCCGTTGAACTGGTCCGCCGCGCCGTTGAGCAGCAGCTCAAGGCGTGCGGGGTCGCGGTGGGGCCGGGCGGTGCCGTCGTCACGACCGAGCTGCTGACGTTCTACAGCGACTTCAAGCCAGCTTTTCTCATACCGGTTGCCGATAGCGCCTCGGAAGTAACGTTCAATCTGAAAGTGGCGTCAGCAGACGGCGGCTTCATTTATGGCCGGACGTACCGGGGAACGGGCACCGATCAGGATGTGCTGATAATGACTCCCCGCGGTGCGCGAGTCTCATTGGAGAAGGCTTTGAGCAATGCAGTCAGGGACATGACGCAGGATCAGGCTTTGATGTCGGCATTGCGGGCGAAAGGCACGGCCAGGGCAGGCGGGCCGGCGCCAGCTGCGCAGCCCACGGTGGCGGCTCCTGCGCCCGCCGTCGCGCCGACGCCCGTCTACAACTCCCCGGCGTCGTCAGCCGGGACCTCGGCACCTGTGCCGATCGCTCCGGCCTCGGGTTTGTCCCGTTCGCGCCTTTAGTCACTGATGTCTTGAATGTCGGGAGGACCGAGAGCTGTGCGGACTTCTGTTGCATTGATCGTCTTGTCTACGCTGACCGGCGGCGCCGCTCATGCGCAGGTCCCATCGCTCGGAGAGAAGTACCGCGACAGCCTTGTGATCGCCGACCGCAAGATCCCGTTGCTTGACGGTGAATGGACCGTCGTCGCCGTCGGGGAGAGCAGAAGTACAAAAGGCAGCGGCGACATCGGGCGGGTTTACCTGGCGCAAATGACCGGCAATCGACTCTCGCGGTGGGTATCCATCGCCACCAACGAAGAGTGGAATCCCGCAGGGTGGGGCCGCAATAAGCATATTTGCGACCGCAAAGACGTGCACGCCGGCTATTCCGACGCCTCGAACAAGCCCAAGGATTCGGAATGCTGGGTGCTAAATCATGTCGGCCAAACCCTCGGCAAGGATCCATCCCAGGCTTCTATCGACTTCTACCGCTGGAGCGACAGCCGGGGCCGACCGAACATGGCGCTTGCGTTGTCCTACTACATCGAGAAGAGGGGCGATTTCGTCCATGCCGACTACTACTTCAATCCCGTGGCTGCCGGCTTTCGCGACACCGGTGGCGCAGGATGGAGAGGCAGTCCGTGGCATGCCGACATCGCCAGCAAGGACGAGAAGAAGCTCGCCTATTTGCGCGAGCTGAAAGCCATGGGTGAGGTGCTGTTCGAGAAGCTGAAGAGCGTCGTGAGGTAATGTCAGCCTGCGGCTCTTGACATCGTCGGCCGCCGATGAAATATGCGCCCACCATGATGTCGTTCGCCCCCTCCCGGTCGCGACGCCGCCGCCCTGAAAAGCGGTGTGGGAACGCGCGCGCCTAGAAACGCGCCGTTTCGTGAAGCCGCTGGAGAGGATCAGGCGGCTTCCCATTTCCCTTCTTCTCCGGTCGGCCAGTACCCTAAGGCCCTTAATTTGCGAGAGAGAAGACCATGACCAGCAACAAGACCAAGATCTTCATCGACGGCCAGCACGGCACGACCGGCCTGCAAATCCACGACCGGCTGAAGGATCGGCCGGACATCGAGCTGCTCGAGCTGCCGATGGCCGACCGCAAGGACCTCGCCAAGCGCGTCGAGATCGCCAAGTCCGCCGACATCGCCGTGCTCTGCCTGCCCGACGCGGCGGCCAAGGAGCTGGTGGCCGCCCTCGGTGACGCCGACACCTGCGTGATCGACGCCAGCACGGCGCACCGCGTTGCCGACGGCTGGATCTACGGCTTTCCCGAGCTCGACAAGGCGCAGCGCGCCAAGCTGCTCGCCTCCCGGCGCATCAGCAATCCGGGCTGCTATCCGACCGGCGCCATCGCCATCCTGCGGCCGCTGGTCGATGCCGGCATCGTGCGCGCCGACTCAACGCCCGCCGTGTTCGGCGTCTCGGGCTACACCGGCGGCGGCAAAGAGCTGATCGCGGTCCACGAGAACACCCCCGACGTCGAGCCGTTCGGGCTCTACGGCGTCGAGCTCACCCACAAGCACGTGCCGGAGATGAAGAAATATTCCAACCTCCAGCACGCCCCGCTGTTCGTGCCGTCGGTCGGCCACTATGCCCAGGGCATGCTGGTGATGGTGCCGATCACGCGCGACATCGTGGCGAAGAAGGTGACGGCGGCCGACGTGCACAAGGTGCTGGCCGACTACTATGCCGGCGAGACCTTCGTGCCGGTGCGGCCGCTCAGCGACCGCAAGTGGCTGGAGCGCGACCGCTTCCTGCGCGCCGACCGGCTGATCGACACCAACTCCATGGAGCTCGCCGTCTACGGCAACGAGGCCGAGCAGCAGATCCTGGCGGTGGCCTCGCTCGACAATCTCGGCAAGGGCGCCTCGGGTGCGGCGGTCCAGGTCATCAACCTCAAGACCGGCGTCGACGAGACGACGGGGCTCGCGGTGGCGGCGTAGGCGCGGCGGTTGGTTCGGGCAAGAAGCCGGCCTCGCGCACGTGGCGGACGGCGAGCACGATGACGGTGTTTCCCGACACCCGATACCGAGCGACATAGCCTGCCGCACCGAACGGTATGAAAAGCTGGCGAAAGTCCGGTCGAACGGGATCGACCGGACCCAAACGCGGGAAATCCTCGAGCGACGCCAGTCGATCGACCATCGCGTTGATGGCGCGCGCCGCGGCGTCGGGATTCTTCTCGGCCAGGAAGCGATGAAGCCGGTCCAGGCTGGAGATGGCGTTTCGCGAATAGCTTATTTGTGCCATTTCGGCGCGCGCTTGGGTTTGCGCGTGCCGAGGGATTTCGCCCACCTGTCGATTTCAGCATGTGTTGCGTGCAGGCCCGTCTGCTCGTAGTCGAACCATGCCTTGTCGGCTTCATCGCGGAAGGACTGTCGCGCCTCTTCGCGGGTCAAATATTCACGCACCGCTTCGCGTAGCAAATAGTGCGACGACCGCTTGTGCGCCGTGGCCAGCGCGGCAAGTCGGTCGCGCTCGTCGTCGCGAAGCTTCACGGATACCGGCGTCGTCGTGGGAGAAGTGCGCTTGGCCATGGTAGTCGAAAGTAATACCTCGTAATACCCTGGGCAACCGGCCGTGCCCGGACGGCCGCACCAGGCGGTCATCAAAGTGTAACGCCCCTCCGACAAGGAGGGGCCGATGATCGTCGACGCGGGTGAGCTCCTGCCCACCGCGCTCCGCCTCGCCGTCGCCCTGTTGCTGGGCTCGGCGATCGGCTTCGAGCGGCAGTGGCATCAGAAGATGGCGGGCCTGCGCACCAATGCCCTGGTGGCGTTGGGCGCCTGCGGCTTCGTGGCCTTTTCCGGCCTGGTCGGCCAGGGCGATCCGACCCGCGTCGCCGCCCAGGTGGTGACCGGCATCGGCTTCCTGGGCGCCGGCGTCATCCTGCGCGAGGGCGTCAACGTGCACGGGCTCAACACCGCGGCGACCTTGTGGTGCTCGGCCATGGTCGGCACCCTGGCCGGCGCCGGCCTGCTGGGGCCGAGCCTGCTGGCCGCGGCGTTCGTGATCGTCACCAATCTCTTCCTGCGGCCCTTGGTGCGCCGCCTCAACACCCGCTCGCTGACCGCGACCGACGTCGAGACCTATTACACGGTGGAGATCGCCTGCCGCGGCGCCGAGGAGGCGCACATGCGCTCGCTGCTGCTGCAGGCGCTCACCCATGCCGGCCTCGGCCTGCGCCGTCTCGACAGCGAGGACATTCCCGACACCTCCAAGGTGACGGTGACCGCGCAGGCCGTCGCCGAGAAGCGCAACGACACCGCCTTGGAGCAGATCGTCGGCCGCCTCAGCCTCGAGCCCGACGTCTCCGCCGCGACCTGGCAGATCGACCGGACCATCCCCGAGGCCTGAGGCGGCCCGCGTCAGAAGCCGGGAATGGTCTCGTCGACCACTTTCTTGACGCCCTCGATCTCCTCGGCCAGCGCCATCAGCGCCTTGCGCTCGTCGTCGGAGCTGATCAGCCCCCACAGATGCACGACACCGTTGCGGACGATGACGTTGCGCGAACCGAAGTCCGTCCACGCCTGATCCTCCAGCCGCTCGAGCAGGCTCAGGCGAATCGCCCGGTCGGACTCGGTGTCGGCGTCGACGGCGATGTGCGACGCGGCCAGCGCCTGGATGAGGTTGGATCGGCTGACGATGCCCACCAGCTTGCCGTCGCGCAGCACCGGCAGGCGCTTGATGCGGTGCTTCTCGAGCAAGGTGGCGATCTCGCCGAGCGGCGTCTCCTCGGCGGCCGAGACCACGGTGTCGGACATGACCTCGGCGACCTTGCGGCCATGCGCCTTGGCGAAGTCGTGCGCCAGGGTCGAAGCGGGCATGATCGCTTCAAGCCACCGCGGATGATGCTTCTCGGTGCCGATCTCCGGGCGATGCATCAGGTCGGCTTCGCTCAGGACGCCCACCACCGTGCCCGAGTCGTCGACCACGGGCAGCGCGCTGATGTCGTGCTCCATCAGGAGCTTGACCGCCTCGGCAACGTCGTCGTCCGGCCCGACGGTGATCACCTCGCGCACCATCACATCCATCGCCTTCATGGGGCCCCCGCTGCGTCCTGGGAGACCAGCAAAGGGCCGCAACGTTACAGCCGTATGATGATCGGGCAGATGCTGGCCGCCGCGGCCCGCCGACCGCTCATGCGGAGGTCCTTCCGCTGCGTATCGCATCCGGACTATTGACTCGCATTGTAGCGCGCCGCACGGCGCTCCTGGCGGTTGTGCGAAAGGCGGAGGTCGATCGTGAAAGTCCTGAACATCCTGGTCCGGCGCTATCTTCCTCTGGAACGCTTTGATGCGGCGGTCGCCTTCCATGAGACGTTGATCGGCCAGAAGGCCCGACTGCGCTTCGACTATCGCGAACACGGTCTGCGATTGGCCCAGGTGGCCTCCATCCTGTTCGTCGCCGGCACGGAGGAAAGCCTTGCGCCCTTCGTCGAGACGCAAGCGACCTTCATGGTCGACGGCATTCAAGGCTTTGCGGCCCATCTGCCGACCGTTGGCGCGGAAGTGCTCAAGCCGCCGAAGCCGGTGCCGACCGGCTGGAACATGCTGGTTCGCCATCCCGACGGCATGCGCGTCGAGTACGTCGAGCATCGTGACAAGCATCCAGCCGACCGATTGCCCGATGCCCTTCATCCCGAGCGGTTCTTTGCCTAGCATCGCGGCGAGAGCGCCGCGCAGTACGCGCCCGGCGCGGATCAAATCGGCTGCCACCTGAGGCCGGCACGTGCCAGAACACCTTAGTGACAGCGATGCTGGCTTCGCCGACAGCGATACAAGCTATTGTGTCCCTTTTCGCGTGACCAACTTTCGCTGCCCCTCTACGGGGCGCAAAAAGTCCCCGATCGATTCTTTGGCTGATAGTCGTACTAAAGTTATTGCTTCTATTCGTTAGTGTTGCTATGAGGGCGCCATGAGCACCATGGGCCGTCCCATCAGATACTCTTCAGACCTCTGTGGGCTGGCACACATGAGAGGCCTACCCCAGCGCACCCGCCGCGCGCAGCCGGTCGATCTCGGCCGGGCTGTATCCCAGCTCGGACAGCACCTCGTCGGTGTGCTCGCCGTGCCCGGGGCCGCGGCCGGGCGTCACCGGCTCAGGCGCGAAAGACATCCGGATCGGTGCGGAGAGCGTGCGCGGCATGTCGGGCAGGCTGCTTTCGACCACCGCGCCGTTGGCCACCGCCTGGTGGTCGTGCGGCACGTCGCGCAGCACGCCCAGCAGGCCGAAGGTGATCTCGTGGTGGCGCAGGCGCTTGCGCCATTCGGGCCAGGGATGGGCGGCGAACACCGGGTCGAGGATCGCCGCCAGCTCGGCGGCGTGGGCGCGCCGGCTCTCCGTGGTCCCGAAGCGCGGATCGGCCAGCAGGTCGGTGCGCTCGAGGGCTTGGCAGAGCTCGGGCCACAATTTGTCCTCGCGCACGATGGTGAGCTGGATCCAGCGGCCGTCGGACGTGCGGTACTGGTTGGCGAGTGCGCTGCGCGGCTTGGTGCGCGGCGGCCGGGGCGCCACATAGGCGCCGAGCAGCGCGCCTTGCGCCAGGATGGCGTTGGACCACAGGCCGCCGGCATGCAGCGAGCTGCTGACTTCGCTGCCCTCCCCGGTGCGCTCGCGATGCAAGAGCGCCATGGTGATGGCGGCGAACAGGTTCATGCCGGCCATCTGGTCGCCCTGCGCCGGCAGCGAGAAGGCCGGCGGTCCGCCCTCGTGGGTGAGCGCGTCGAGCAGGCCGGAGCGGGCGAAGAACGCCGTGGAGTCGAAGCCCGGTTGCTCGGCGTCGGGACCGCTCTCGCCGTAGCCCGTCATCGAGGCATAGATCAGGCGCGGGTTGAGGGGCGCCACGTCCTCGTAGCGCATGCGCAGCCGGGTGCGCACCTTCAGCGGGAAGTTCACCACCATGACGTCGGCGGTCCTGGCCAGCCGCTCGAACACATGGCGGCCGTCGGCGTGCTTGAGGTCGAGCACGATCGCGCGCTTGTTGCGGTTGGTCATGTGCCAGCAGAAATTCACGGGATGCTGCGGCACCGAATGGGCCTGGCCCAGCTTGCGCTGCGGATCGCCCTCGCCCGGCGGCTCGATCTTGATGACTTCCGCGCCGTAGTCGCCCATCACCGTGGTTGCCACCGGGCCGGCGATGAAGCTCGCCAGATCCAGCACGCGCAGGCCCTCAAGCGGCAAATGCCCGCTCATTGATGTTTTCCTTTCGACCCCTTAAACCCGCAACCTACCCCTTGGGGCCCTCTTGAGGTCAATGGCTGGCGTCGGTCGAAATCTCTCGCTTGCTGCCCTGCTGGCCGCCCTGCTCGCGGTCGGCGCCGTGGTGCTGCCGTCGGCGATGTGGGCCTGCGCGCTGGCGGCCCTGCTGGGACTTGCAGGCGTCGTGCTGTTTCGCGGCAATCGCTGGCGCACCTCGGCGCTGGTGGTGGCGGCCCTGGCGCTCAGCTTGGCGGTGCTCGATGCCTTCGCCGGCCTGCTGTCACCGACGCCGATCAACTACGGCCTGGTGCGCAAGACGGTGCCGCAATGGTGGCCGCCGCCCGATCCCATCCTGGGTTTCCGGCCCAAGCCCAACAGCGAGGCCGTCAACACCGTGACCTTCGGGCCGGAGACCCTCTATCGCCGTACCTATCATTTCGACGCCGATGGCGCGCGCGTCACACCGCAGGGACCGCCCGGCGCCGACACCTATCTCTTCGTGGGTGACTCCTTCATCTTCGGCCAGGGCCTGCCCGACGACGAGACGCTGGCCGCGCAATTCGCCAAGGCGAACGGCTTCAAGGTGCGGGCCATCAATCTCGGCGTGCCGGGCAATGCGCCCAACCATCTCGTGCGCGCCTTCGAAACCGGCCTGCTCGACCGCTATGCCTCACAGCCGGTCAAGGCGGTGGTGACCTGGATCATCCCGGCCCAGCTCGCGCGGGTCACCGGCGACGGATCGTGGCTCGGTTCCTCGCCGCGCTACGTGCTGGAGGACGGCAAGCTCCGCCACACCGGCTCGTTCAACGAATATCGCCTGCTCCATCCCATCGCCGGCGCCAAGTACCTGCTGGGCGAACTGTTCTCCTTCGTCGATGCGATCGGCATGAAGCAGCGCCAGGACGAGCAGATCGAGCTGTTCGTGGCGATGATGGCCCGCCTGCAGCAATTCTCGCGCGACAAGTTCGGCGCGCCGCTGGTCGTGATCTATTCCTGGCCCGACGCGACGTCGCAGCCCGGACACGGCCAGTCGGAGTTCGCCCAGCCCCTGCTGGTCGGCATCCTCGATCGTCTGCGCAAGCTCGGTATCCCGCTGATCTCGGTCGACCGCGTGACCGGCAAGTACGACGTATCGCGTCTGCTCATCCCGCACGATGGCCATCCCAACGCCTTCAGCACGGAAATCATCGCGGCCGAGCTCAAGCGCCACCTGATCCCGCAATGAGCGCGGCGCTGGTCATCGATCAGCTCGCGCGGTCGGCCGAGCGCGCCCCGCAGGCGCCGCTGCTGCCCGACCGCAGCGGCGAGGCGTGGCAGCGCCTCAGCAATGCCTGTGCCTGGGCGCAAAGCGGGGCGGTGGCTTCGTGGCTGATCGCCCAGGGCTTTGGACCGGGGGCTCGTTCGCTCACGGTGCCTGCAGGCGACACGCCGGAACGCGCCCTCCTTCTTCTCGGGGCGCTGCGGGCCGGCGCGCTGGTCGTCGAAGGGCCGAGCGCCGTCGAATTCGCCGTGCTTGCCCATTGCTCGATCGATGCCGCGGTGGCCGAGCGGCGCCTGCATATCGATGCCGAAACGCCGGCCCGCCGGCGCGGCGACCTCTGTCTCCGCCACGGCGATCTGGCGACGATCGCCCAGGCCGTGGACGGCTGACGCAGGGCATGGACGGCGCTCCATGACCCTGCCTACAGTGCGCGCGTGAAGAAGCGGCTCAACGCCGCCTGCCAAGGAGGACCGCCGATGACGTCGACCATCCGTCACCGTCTGCTTGCGTTAACGTCTGTCTTGGTGGCCGCGACCACGGGCTTCGGCGCCGCGCCGGCGATGGCCCAGAAGCAGGGCGGCACGCTCACCGTCGGGCTCGAACTCGACATCCCGGGCTTCGATGGCCTGAAAGTCGGCGTCTACGACACCGCGGCCAACATCGCCGCCAGCCTGATTTTCGATACGCTGGTCAGCCTCGACATCGACGGCAAGGCCAAGCCCAAGCTCGCGCTTTCGTGGTCCAGTTCCGACGACTTCAGGGTCTGGACCTTCAAGCTCCGGCCCGACGTGAAGTTCCACGACGGCACGCCGTTCAACGCCCAGGCTGTGGCTTGGACCTTCGCCCGCCTGAAGGATCCCAAGAACAACTGCCGCTGCGCCTTCTATATCGCCAACATTTTGAACGTCGAGGCCAAGGACGATCTGACACTGGTCTATACCCTGAAGGATCCGGCGGTGAATTTCCCCGCTGTGCTGGCGCGGCCCACCGAAACCAACACAGTCCATTCGCCGACAGCGATCCAAGCCAAGGGCGACGACTACAACCGCAATCCGGTGGGCACCGGGCCGTTCATCCTCAAATCATGGACGGCCGGCGATCGCATGGTGGTCGAGCGCAATCCCAACTACTGGGACAAGGGTCACCCGTACCTTGATCGGGTGGTGCTGCGGCCACTGCCCGATTCGCAGTCGCGCTTCGCCAGCCTGAAGTCGGGTGAGACCGACCTGGTGTGGGCCGACGAGTTCGAAGCCGACAACATCATGCGGGCGCGCAAGGATGCGACGCTGCAGGTGCTCTCCTATGCCGGCTCGGGTGCTGCGGTGAACGCCATCAACACCAAGGTGCCGCCGCTCGACGACGTTCGTGTGCGGCGCGCCCTGGTCATGGCGATCGACCGCAAGAAGATGTCGCAGGCGCTGACCAGCGGCATCGCCCGGCCGGCGAGCAATCCCTACGGCGACGGCTCGTGGGTCAAATGCAAGGACGACGGCGCCCTGCCCGAGGATGCGAAAAAGGCCGCGGAACTGATCAAGGAGTACGGCAAGCCTGTTTCGTTCAAGATGCTGTTCACGGCAACGCCGCGCGGCCGGGCCAACGGCCAGGTGCTGCAGCAGTTCTGGAAGCAGATCGGCGCCAATATGGAGATCGAGCAGGTCGACCAGGCGACCTTCCCGCCGCGCGCCTTCCAGCGCAAGTTCGACATCATCGGCTGGCGGATCGTCGACTTCCCGGATCCCGATGTGCAGATGTACGCCAACTTCCATACCGGCAGCCCGGTGGCGCTCGCCAACTACTCGGACCCGGAGCTCGACAAGCTGCTCGAGCGGGCAAGGGTCACGCCTGACGAGGCCAAGCGCACCGAGGACTACTGCGCGATCAGCCGCATCATCAACCAGGAGGCGATCTGGTTCTGGACCTTCCAGAACACCTACTACGCCATCGCCAAGGCCAAAGTGAAGGGTGTGCCGAAGCTGTTCGGCGGCGTCATCGACGTGTCCACCGCCTGGCTCGAATAGGCAATGGCCAGCTTTGTCGGAAAGCGGCTGCTCTATCTGCTGCCCGTCCTGCTTGCCGTCTCGCTGCTCACCTTCCTGATCGCCTCTCTGCTGCCGGGCGATCTCGCCTACACCATCCTGGGCGACCAGGCGACGCCCGAGAGGCTCGCCGCGCTGCGCGCCCAGATGGGCCTCGACCTGCCGATCTGGCAGCGCTACGGCCTCTGGCTGTGGGACGTCGTGCACGGCGATCTCGGCCGCTCCTTCCGCACCGGCGAGACGGTGCTCGGCGCCGTGCTCGATCGCCTGCCGGTGTCGATCGAGCTCATGGTATTGGCCGAGCTGATGGGCCTCGCGATCGGCATCCCGCTCGCGATCCTGTGCGCCGTGAAGAGCGGCAGCGCCGTCGACCGTTTCCTCACCGGCCTTGCCTTCGGCAACCTCTCGCTGCCTTCGTTCATGATGGCGATTCTGCTGATCTACCTGTTCGCCGTGCAGCTCAACTGGCTGCCGGCGACCGGCTGGGTGCCGTTCAGCGAGGATCCGCTGGGCAACCTGCGCAGCTTCGTGCTGCCGGCGCTGACCTTGGCCTTCGCCGAATGGCCGGCGCTGATGCGCATCCTGCGCTCCGACATGATCGCCACCCTGCAGGAAGATTATATCGCCATGGCAAAGGCCAAGGGGCTGCGGCCGGCGCGCATTCTGTTCGTTCATGCGCTGAAGCCGTCGTCGCTCACGCTCGTCACCGTGACCGGCATCAACATCGGCCGACTGATCGGCGGCGCATTGATCGTCGAGACCATCTTCGCGCTGCCCGGCATCGGCCGCCTGCTGGTGGGCGCGATCTATGCCCGCGACTTCATCATCCTGCAGGGCGTCGTGCTGTTCGTCGCCGCCGGCTTCGTGGTCGTGAACTTCATCGTCGACATGCTCTATGCCGTGCTCGATCCGAGGATCCGCCATGGCCGTGCTTGACCTCGAGGTCGACACCGCCGTCGTTTCGCCGGTACGCAAGCGCCGCCGGGTGGGCGCGCTGTTCCTCGCCGCCGTCGCCTGGATCGTGCTGATCGGGCTCGCCGCGGCGCTGGCCGGCGCGCTGCCGATCGTCAGTCCGACCGATATGGACATCCTCGCCCGCCGCGCGCCACCCGGCGCCGAGCACTGGCTGGGCACCGACCAGCTCGGCCGCGACGAGTTCTCGCGCCTGATCTATGGCGCCCGCATCTCGCTCACCGTCGGGCTTTTGGCGCCAGTGATCGGTGTGCTGATCGGCGGCAGCCTCGGCATGCTGGCCGGCTACTTCCGTGGCCGTTTCGAGACCCTGACGGTGGGCGGCGTCGACGTGCTGCTGGCCTTCCCGCCGCTGGTGTTCGTGCTCGCCGTTACCGCCTATCTCGGCCAGTCGGTGCTCAACATCACCCTGGTGATCGGTGTGCTGGGCATTCCGGCCTTCACCCGCGTGGCGCGCGCCGTCACGCTCTCGCTCTCCGAGCGCGAGTTCGTGGTGGCCGCGCGCGCGCTCGGCGCCACCCACGCCCGCATCCTGCTGCGCGAGCTGCTGCCCAACGTGGCCCTGCCGCTGGTCGCCTTCTTCCTGCTCGGCGTCGCCGTCACCATCGTCGTCGAGGGGGCGCTGTCCTTCCTGGGACTCGGCGTGCCGCCGCCGGCGCCGAGCTGGGGCAGCATGATCGCCGAGGGCCGCGAGAACCTGGATATCGCACCGTGGCTCGCCTTCCTGCCGGCGCTGTTCATGTTCCTGAGCGTGCTCGCCTTCAACATCGTGGGCGACACGTTGCGTGCCTTGACCGATCCGAGGCCGGGGGCCTTATGAGAGTGGCCCTGTGACGGCACCGTTATTGTCGGTTGAGGGCGTATCCGTCGAGCTGCCGACGCCGCGCGGCGCGTTGCGCGCCGTCGACAACGTCGATCTCGCGCTGGCGCCCGGCCGCACGCTCGGCATCGTGGGCGAATCGGGTTGCGGCAAGACCATGCTGTCGCGCGCCATCCTGCAGTTGCTGCCCAAGCGCGCGCGGCTTGGCGGCCGCGTGATGTTTGCCGGCCGCGACCTCACCAACCTGCCGGCCGAGGCGCTGCGCCGGCTGCGCGGGCCGGAGCTCGCCGTGGTCTTCCAGGACCCGATGACCTCGCTCAATCCCGTGCTCACCATCGGCACGCAGATCATCGAGACGCTGCAGGCCCATCTCGGCATGGACGCCGCGGCAGCGGCGACGCGCGGCGTCGAGCTCTTGGCCGCGGTCGGCATCCCGGCGCCGGCCCAGCGGCTGCGGCAATATCCCCATCAGCTCTCCGGCGGCATGCGCCAGAGGGTGGCGATCGCCATTGCGCTCAGTTGCGAGCCCAAGCTCCTGATCGCCGACGAGCCCACGACGGCGCTCGACGTCACGGTGCAGGCGCAGATCCTCGACCTGCTGGCGCGCGAGCAGCAGCGCCGCCATATGGCGATGATCCTGATCACGCACGATCTCGGCGTCGTCGCCGGCCGCACCGACGAGGTGGCCGTGATGTATGCCGGCCGGATCGTCGAGCGCGCGCCGACGTCCCGGCTGTTCGCCGGCATGCGCATGCCCTACACCGAGGCGCTGCTGGCCGCGATCCCCAAGCTCGACTCGCCGCCGCACACGCCGCTGCCGGCGATCGCCGGCCGCCCGCCCGATCCGACGCGGCCGCTGGCCGGCTGTTCGTTCGCGCCACGCTGCCGCTACGCCGACGGGCGCTGCCGGGCGGCCAAGCCGCCGCTCGGCGATCCGGAGCGCGCCGGCACGCTCTACGCCTGCTGGCATCCGCTCGGCCTGTCGGAGTCGGCGAGCGCATGACGGCGTTGTTGTCGATCGAGAACCTGACCGTCGAATACGCCGTCGGCGGCAAGGCCCTGTTCGCGGTGTCGGACGTCAGCCTGGAGGTCGGTCGCGGCGAGACGCTGGGGCTGGTGGGCGAGTCGGGCTGCGGCAAGTCCACCCTGGGCCGCGCCGTGCTGCAGCTGCGCCGCCCGACCGGCGGCCGGGTCACGTTCGACGGCACCGAGCTCACCCGGCTTGACGGCGAGGCGCTCCGCCTGATGCGCCGCCGCCTGCAGCTCATCTTCCAGGACCCGATCGCCTCGCTCAATCCAAGGCGGTCGATCGGCGACATCGTGGCGGAGCCGCTGGTCATCACGGGCGTTGTCGACCGCGGCGAGCGCGAGCGGCGGGTGCGCGACGTGCTGGCGGCCGTCGGGCTCGACGCCGACCTGGTGATGGGCCGCCTGCCGCACGAATTCTCCGGCGGCCAGTGCCAGCGCATCTGCATCGCCCGCGCGCTGATCCTCGAGCCGGAACTGGTGATCTGCGACGAGCCGGTGTCGGCGCTCGACGTCTCGATCCGCGCCCAGATCCTCAACCTGCTCGAGGACATGAAGCGGCGCTACGGCCTCACGCTGCTGTTCATCGCCCACGATCTCGCCGTGGTGAAGGCGGTCAGCGATCGCATTGCCGTGATGTATCTCGGCCGCCTGTGCGAGGTCGGGCCGACCGAGCAGCTGTTTGCGCGGCCGGCGCATCCCTACACGGCACTGCTGCTCGAGGCGATCCCCGTGCCTGACCCGACGGTCAAGCCGGCCGCCAACCTTGCGGCGGGCGAGCCGCCGTCACCGCTCGACCCGCCGTCGGGCTGTCGCTTTCGCACCCGCTGTCCGCGCGCCGATCAGACTTGTGCCGACGTGGTGCCTGAGTTGCGCGAGATCGCCGTCGGCCAATTCGCTGCCTGCCATCATCCGCTGGGCTAGACGAAGCTCGGCCGGGTCTTGAGTGTCTCGCGGTCGAAGCCCGCCACCTTCTTGTAGCGCTCGGAGATGGCCTCAAGCTCGGCGCTGGAGATCACGTCCTCGATGCGCTCGAAGCGCTGGCCGCCGGAGCGCTGCCAGACCTCGCGCAGAATGGCGTCGGGCGGATCGCTGCGGTTGGTCAACACGACCTTGGCCGTCGCCGGATTGCGTACCGCCTCGTACTGCCGCAGCGCCTCGGGCGTTGCGCCCAGCTTCTTGATCTGCCCGGTGAGGAAACGCGCGTCGAGGATCGCCTGGCCCGCACCGTTGGAGCCGCGCGGATACATCGGATGCGCCGCATCGCCCAGCAGGGTGTTCCGCCCGAAGCTCCAGCGCGGCAGCGGGTCGCGATCGACCATGGGATATTCCAGGATCTCCTCGCTGCTCTCGATCATGCCGCTGATGTCGAGCCAGTCGAATTTCAGCCCGGCGAAGGCCGGCATGATGTCGCTGAGCCGGCCGCGGCCGGTCCAGTCCTGGCGCACCGCCTCGGACCGCTCGATCTCGGCCACCCAATTGATCAGGGGCAGGCCTCCGGTTTCCGGCGTACCGGGCCGGACGGGATAGATCACCGTCTTGCCGACCGTCATCCAGCCCGTCGAGACCATGGTGTCGCCGCCGAGATAGGCCGGCCAGCGCACCACGCCGCGCCACATGTTGACGCCGGAATACTTCGGCGGCCCTTCGTTCGGAATGAGCTGCCGGCGCAGCGCCGAATGAATGCCGTCGCAGCCGACCGCGAGCTTGCCGTGCTGCGGCTCAATGTTGTCGAAGTGGATGACGACGCCCGCGCCGTCCTGATCCACCTTGAGGCAGCGATGCGCGAGCCGCACAGCATCGTTGCCCAGGCGCGCCTTCACCGTGTCGAGCATCACCTGATGCAGGTCGGCGCGATGGATCGAAAGCTGCGGCCAGTCGTAGCCGGCGAAGCGGCCGCGCGGCTCCTTGTAGATGAACTGGCCGTGGCGGCTGTAGAAGGCGAGCTCGCGCGTCTCGATGGCGTGCGCGGCCAGCGCCTCCTGCAGGCCGAGCTCGCTCAACTCGCGCATGGCGTGCGGCAGCAGGTTGATGCCGACGCCCAGCGGCAGCACGTCGGGCGCGGCCTCGAACACGCGCGCGGGGATCCCGGCCTGGTGCAGGCTGAGCGCCAGCGCCAGCCCGCCGATGCCGCCGCCCACGATCAGAACGT
>Ga0210389_10001664_pt1 | contig 17931 bp, 12 predicted proteins | sample IncBWH28OmetaG_FD_160127 | JGI IMG/M metagenome (GOLD analysis project Ga0210389, IMG submission 160127) | Forest soil microbial communities from Barre Woods Harvard Forest LTER site, Petersham, Massachusetts, United States - Inc-BW-H-28-O ...
TATGCGCCGTTGGCCCGCGCGATTATTGGAGGATTGCTTGTGTCTGTCACCCTGACGGTATTCATTGTGCCGTCCGCCGTCTATTTGGTGTATCGGAAACGTCACGGAAGTGGCTCTCCACCAACTGGTCGGCCAGCGACGTCCCATTGATCTAAACCCCGCTCGCCAAGAACGACGCAAGATGGATCAACGCACTTTCTGCAATCACGTACGAGTCAACCCAAAATCCGATTTTGGGGTCTCGTCCTCGTACTCCTCGTCGTCCTCGTCCTCGAGGTTTTGCTTTCATTGTGGAACCAAGGTCGAGCCAAGTGCTAACCGGCTTTTTTGTTTCGAGGCACGTTTCTGGCAACACCGGTGCTCTTCGAGGACGACGAGGAGGAATACGAGGACGATTGTCCTGCTAATCCCATTTTTGTTTGCTCCCAGTTGTCTCTACGCACAGGGCACGGCCACTCCAAAGCCTTCGTCGAGCGCGCTCGTCCAGAGTTCGACGAAAGCGACACCTGCCAAAATGAGTCGGTCGCCGGTCAAGCGCGTTACCCCGCCTGCAAACGTAACCGAAGGTCCACCAAAAAAGCTTTCGCTAAAGCAGGCGGAATCTATTGCTCTTCGAAATGCCCCCCCACTAGGGAGTGCTTACTTTAATGCGCAAGCGGCCAAGGACGTTGTTAAAGAAGCTCGCTCCCAATTTTTTCCACAAATCGAAGGTGATATCGAGGCGGTCGGAACAGCCAACGCAATCAGAAACGCGTTCGGAGGAACTAACAATCAAGTGCCTCAGATCCGGTTGGGTGCTTCCGGTGGACTTAATAACTCGTTAATTCTCAGCCGAGAATCTCAAGGGTTCAACATAGAGCAGATGATCTTTGATTTTGGCCGGACCGCTAATCTCACTGCGGCAGCGCAATTCGATGCTTTATCCCAGGCTCAAAAAGCGCAGCTAGTCCGGGCGCAAGTCGTCTATCGAGTTGATCGCGCTTATCTGAACGTGCTCAAAGCGGAAGCTCTTTTGAACGTTGCTCAGCAAACCGTGGCAGACCGGCAAGTCTTATTCGATGACATCCAGGCTCTGGCGCAGAACAAATTGAAGTCGGATCTGGATCAGAGCTTCGCTGAGGCTAACCTCGAACAAGCAAAACAACTGCTCCTCCAGACAGAGAACGCGGTGGGCGAAGCTTTTGCCGAACTCAGTGCGGCGCTGGGATACAAAGTTGAGTATCGGTTCGAGCTATCGGAGCAGGCGCTAACCCCTTTCCCAAAAGAAAGCGCAGATGCGCTTACTCAGTTGGCTTTAAGAATTCGGCCTGACGTGATTGCCATGCGCGAACAGGTGCTTTCAGCAAAAAAAAGGGCCTTGGCTGAAAGAGATGCCCGCTTTCCAAGAATTGATGCGATCGGAACGATTGGTCGGACGCCGTTAGGTGATCCCGGGGTCACAGGCAACTATGCAGCAGCCGGTGTCAACGTCTCGATCCCAGTTTTTACAGGTGGTTTGCTTTCGGCTCGACAGGATGAAGCCTCCTTACGGGCCGACGCCACCCAAAAGGGGCTAGACGACACCGAAACTGAGGTTGTTTCAACGGTACATGCCGCCTGGTTAGACGCTTCAACGGCGCTCAAGAATATCGATGTCACCGAGGCGCTTGCCGCCAGCTCCGATCAGGGACTCATTCTGGCGGAAGCGCAATACCGGGCCGGGCAAACTTCGATCATTGAACTAAGCCAAGCTCAGCTGACAGATATCCAAGCCGAGATCTCCGCCGCCTCTGCGAAATACGATTACCAGATCCTGCGCGCAGCCCTCGATTTCCAGGCGGGAACCATCCAGTATGAAATCCCAAAGCCAGCCAAGTAATTGCGAAACGGCGACTCGGCGAAAGGGCGATCGGGCGAAGGCCGGAACGTTGACCTGCTCGAGTGTAGGAGTGATGCGACGCCTCGGAGTCGGCCTGGCACTTGCGTTTTCGTTTTTCGGAGCCGGCTGCCAGAGCGAATATAACACCGTGCTCAATTCCCTCGGACCGGTGCCGAATGAAAGAAGCTCTCTATTCTACCCGCACGTATCAACCTCACTCTCTTCCACGTGCCCACCGGGCCAGGGCTCGCTACTGGTCATGACACCTACTGGAATGAGTTACGCCGGGTCGATGATGTATTTCCCGCACTTATCTTATTTTGTCGAATCAGCAAACGGTTGGCCGGTACGCTGTGTCGCCAATCGTCGTACGCGCATCGACGAGATACCGCAGGTAGTACAACTACCCGCCGGTCACTACAGGCTGGTCGCAGAAGCCGACGGCTTAGGTAAGGTGAATGTGCCTCTCCAAATCGACAACGGCACCCTGACCAAAGTGGTTCTACAGCGGTTCCGCGGTGAGAACGATATTTGGTGAGGGTTGGCGATTGGCGGTTTGGTAATCGTCCTCGTACTCATCGTCGTCCTCCCGACTCCGATATCGTTCTCGTACTCGTCGTCGTCCTCGTCCTCGACGCTTTCTTCCCTGCGTCTCTGCTTATCCTGGCGCCAGACTGATCGCTGGGTAACTCGTAACCGTGGGGGAGCGGCTACACCGTCTCGAAATCGAGGACGAGGACGACGACGAGTACGAGAACGATTAAGGAGTCGGGAAGACGACGACGAGAACGATTACGAAATCTCTAGGACGAATTCCCTTCACCTGGCCGGAATAGCCAACCGATAACCGAAGCCGCGAACAGTCTCAATATACCGGGCGCAGTCGCCGAGTTTATCTCTAAGCCGGCGCATATGGGTATCTACGGTCCGGGTATCGATTACCGAGTCGTAGCCCCAGACATCGCTTAGTAGCCGGTCCCGGCCTTGTACCCGGCCGTGCCGCTCCATCAATATCCGGAGAAGCTTGAACTCAGTGGCCGTACATTCCACGAGTCGATTGGCAGCCTTTACCTCGTGACGAGAACAATCGAGGATTAGCTCCCCGACCTTAATCCGTTCGCTGTCATCCTTATCCTTGGTGGAGCCGCGCCGACGAAAGATCGCCCGGATGCGGAGGACGAGCTCTCTCGGACTGAACGGCTTGACGACATAATCGTCGGCGCCAAGCTCGAACCCGATTACCCGGTCAATTTCGTCGGCTCTAGCCGAAAGGATCAGAACCACCACCTCACGTGTCCGAACATCCCCTTTAATCGCACGACAAAGATCAAGCCCCGACATCTGAGGCAGCATCAGATCGAGAATAACTAAAGCCGGTGGATTACTTTTAATCAAATCCAAGGCGGACAGACCGTCTGAAGTCAGCTCGACAGAGAACCCGGCCTTGCCAAGGTGATGCGAAATCAGCTCCGCCACATCGGCTTCGTCCTCAACGATTAGAATCCGTTCACTCATCAAGCGTTCGCGAAACGAGCATGGTATGACCGAGAAAAAAAAAGACGCAAGCCCGGAATATAAACAAATCAGGTCCCCGGTCCCTTCGGGAAATTGGCTTGCCCTAGGCACAGGCGATTCATTCCCGGCCATCATCATCCTCGCAAATGAGCCGGCACGCGAACGGAAGAAGGGAAGCAAGATGCAAATCTTACTAAAACCAAGAACCGAATTTAGGATCCGCAGCCGCCGGGCGTGTCGAGGGCCTAAGAATCTAGCCAGCTGCTGAAAAAACAGCTCCGTAGGAGCGACATCTTTATAGCTGCCGACGTAAAAAACGAGAACAGCTCCGTAGGAGCGGCATCTAATCCCAGATCCCGAAGACGGAAAAATCTTGCCGTGGCTATAAAGATTCCGCTCCTACAGCGGAAGGCACCTCCATGCCTCGAGGCGTCGCCCGGCTTAGGTCAAGGGCGTTCATACACACGAAATGCGGCTGAACCGGCCGCGCCGCTTCCTACAACGTCTGTCTTGCATCGACACCATCTCTGCGCCAATGATTGCCCTCGTGATCTGTCGAAATTTTTGGCTTCCAGTCGCAATGTTGGTGTCTGTAACGATCGCAGTTAGTGGGCTAAGTGTGTCCGGCTGCTCCTTTGGTGATCAAGACAACGTCGGTTCGGTATATGCACCGGCCGGTCCTGCATCCACTCCCCAAGTACCGGAATCAATGAAAACCAACGATATGGGCGAAGGACCTCAGGGGCCGCCACAGGGGCTTTAACCGCTTCGCAGTTTACAGTTTTCGATTGCACTTTCCAGTTCGCAGCTTGCGTTCCGTTCACAGTAAATTTCCAACAAAACGGCAGAGACCGGCAACGGTCCTCGAATTTGCTATTTGCGATCTGCTATTTGCAATTCTGTAAACAAAATCTCCCCGCTTGTTCCCAAGCGGGGAGATCAATTTGCTGCTAACTAAGTCAATTAGCTCGGTCTAGAAGTACCACTCAATCTGGGTACCGAACAACCAACCGTGGTTAGTGTTGCCGTTGTATGGCGGCATGAAGTTACCCCCACCGTTTTCCCCTGCAGGCGTAGTCATGCCTCTGAGGGAATCGGACCAAACAGAATACGTCGCAAAGAAACGCAGCTCAGGCCGGGTGTAATAACCTCCTTTTGGCTTGATCACAGGTCCAACATCGAAGACTCCCAACCAACCATGTCTGGCGCCAAATCCAGGGAAGGTTGATCCGTTGAAGTTGTTGCTTTCGTATTCAGCGGAAAATTGTCCTTGGAAAGCGATATTATCCGTAAGCCAGATGGCTGGACGGATACCGACGTCAAAGGTATGCGCGTGGCCTGAAGCGATTTTCGATACCAGCGGTTGGCCCGGATTGACGACGTTTCCGCCGTTACCAATTCCAGGGCCGGTGAAGCCGGCTACTGCTGAACCATTAAAGCTTTCCTGCCAGTTACCCCAGAATCCAATGGAGAACCACGGGAGCGGGGCAGGAGCGGGCGCCGGCGCGGGTGCCACGGCTTTTCCGTCCTTGGACATTCCGGCGACCGGTGCAGGCTCGGAATGATACCACGGCAGAGCAATGTAGGTTTGGAAACCAGCCCTATACGTGAAGGAATTGTCGATTACGTCGCCCACATTGACGGTGGTTCCAGCTGGCGTCCTTGGATTGAAGGCCAGGAAGAGGTTCTCGGCCTGTTGAATTGATCCAAAGTCATCGCCGGCACTGAAGTTGGTAGCACCTCGACCAAACAGCGCATAAGCCTGGAACGAGTTGTTACCGCCGCCAGGTCCGAATTTGATACTATAAATTACGCCGCCGCCGATACCCCACGCGGTATCGGAACGCACCGGATTAGTTAGGTTAACTATACTGCCATTCGGCTGGAAAACGCCTTTTACGAAAGTGCCAGTACCATATCCTTGGTTGAAGGTGCCACCCTTCTCAACGTTACCGATCAAGACCAACGCCAGGCTACCGAAGCCGCCAAGGCTGATATCTTTTAATCGGATATCAAACGTGTGTTTGAACAAGGTGCCGATACTTGGTGACAGGAAGCTGTCGTTCAGACCACCGATCCAGGCGAAGGCCAGTTTTCCGACTCCAACGTCGATGTTGTAAACACCGGCGCCGTATCCGGAAGTATCCAGCCAGAAGTAGTCATCCGGGTCCGTGTTGAAACGATCGTAGAACCGTTCGCCACCCCAGAAGGTGATCTCGGGAGCACCTTTGAATACATTCTTCATTTCCAGGAAAGCCTGACGAAGAACAAATTCGAAGTCCTGACCGTTGGCCTCTACTCCACTGCCGTTGTTTACAGTGAAGGTGTTGCGGCTCTGCTGATAAACGATTGCCGGGGTGAACGTCATAGAAACGTCCATGACATCCGGGCTGTCACCCAACATGTGTGCCTGCATCCAGGTTAATTCCATGTAGGTGTCGTTTTCGTTTCCGAGACGCTCACGACCGAAACTCCGCCAGCTAGGCAAATCAAAGCTGAAATTCCCGCCACCGCCATTGCCGTTGAACTGGAACCCGGCCCGGACATACGTCGAGAACGTGAAGTTCCGGGTCAACGACTTTAAGAAAGACTCGTCTAGCGTTGGCGCTGCGGAGACTTCCTTGCCATCGGCATCTGTCAAAACGCGAGTGTTTAATATCGAACCCGAATCAGCCTTTGACTCCAAGGACTTCATTTCGGCCTCCATGCTGGAGATTCGATCTTCGTATTCCTTCTGCATCTTCTGCATTTGCGTCTTCAATGCAGAAACGTCATTCTGATTACTCTGACCAGTGTTTTGGTCAGCGCTCTGGGCGAAAAGACCGCCAGAAGCCAGCAACGTAAGGCTCGCTGCTAGCCAAGGTCTTAGGCCCGGCAGTCTGGGGAAACTAACCGGCATATTTGATTATTTTTACTCCTCGTTGTCGGGGATTTGGTTGAAGGGCACCCTACGAGTAGCGAAACCGCCCTCCTATTGTCGAGCGTAAATTAAAATTTTTTTTGAACATTTTCAGGATTGATCCTGTCTACTGGGCCGGCAATCGAGAATTTTTGACGACATGTAATCCGCCCTGGGGAAGGCGCAAAGCCCGGTGTCAGAGACACGCGCGCTCGAAAGGAACCTGGAGGGAAGCCGCTTTTGATCGCTGGCAAACCTGTTCGCGTATTCGAGCGAAAAATCGTGGCAGTTACTTCGATGTACTTTAACAGGCGGCTCCCGCAAATGACCCAGGATGTGAATTAACCCAGTGGCTCACCTCTCTTGAACCGAACTAACACGTTATGCTCATGGCGGCGTCAGGGTCCGTTCGCGGGAGCCGCCTGCTTATAAAACCTGGAGCCTCAGACCGATTGCCGGGTTTCAGACACGCGCGCTCAACTCACCACGGGCGTAAGCGGCTCCCCTCCAGGCGTTGGGCAGGTAACCCGCCGCGTTACCATCGAGGAAGAGTCAGTTAGAGCCAAGTCCCGGACAAATCCTGCGGAGTGCTTCGGCAACACCGTCTCCACCTGCTTGTTCTGCTACGTAACCGTCGTGGCGTCTGACCATTTCTTTGACCTCATCCACACTGTTGACAGGACAAGCCAAATGATGCGCGATCTCAGAATCGAGCATCGGTAAATCGTTGAAGTTGTCCCCTGCGGCAAAAGTCTCATGCGGTTCAACTCCCAGATGAGTTTGCAGCGCTTTGAGTACGGACCCTTTATGATAAAACGCGTGGCAAAACCGAAGATAAATGGAGTTTCTCTGAAAAGACAAATTTGCTACCGGCCGGCATTTCAAGCGCAAGTATTCTACGGTGCGGTCCATCTCATCGTTGTTTTGCGCAATCAATCCAACCATCCGCCCATGCTCCCGATAGGAACGCACCTGTCGCTCATTCATGATGTACGTCTCGATCTCAGCCAAAAGTATAGCGGCCTCGGTGTAGAGTTCCTCGTGATCTTGGTGGCATCGTTCGTTCCATTCGGACAACGGGTCCCAACCTTGTTTCGTCCGGCAAAAGATCTCTCGTTCAGTCGTTAGTGCGAAGTCGGGTATCGCAGGGAAAAGTTCCATTCCCTGATCCACCAGGGCCAAATTGCGTCCCGTGTTAATAGCCAGCAGCGCGCCTCCCTTCCTCAGCGCCGCCAGACAACGCACTAATTCTTCACTAACCGCCGCTTTCCCATCCAACCAGGGCCCGACCATCGTGCCGTCAAAATCTAAGCTTAGCAGACGAATTGCGGTCATAAGCTAACAACGCTGTGAGACATGGTCCGCAGTAATGAGGAATCGGTAGGTCAGTAATCAGTAATCAGTACTCCACGACACACATTGTGGCTGGGGGAACCCGTCTTAGCGGCACCATCGATTTGCGAGCTGATTCCAAACATCTTCAATACTGATTACTGATTCACTGATTACTGATTACTTTGGAATGGATGAGCGCAGATAGCTCATCCATTCTGCAGTCCCGATACGGCGTCAAAGATGCCGTTGATAATTGAGTAAGCGATAATGCCGACCATGCCGGCCATTACAAAAATCACGACCGGTTGGATCAGTGCGGTCAGTCGCTGAATCTTGAGATTCAATTCCTTGTCATACTTCTGTCCGACCTTATCAAGCGCCTTAGCCAAATCACCGGTCTGCTCCCCGACAGCGACCATATCGATAAACATCGGTGGAAAATCGGACAGCTTCTCTAATCCTCTCGAAAAAGATCCGCCTTCTCCCACGTAATCGGTTACCTTTTGAATGAGCGTCTGCCAGTGTTCGTTGCCTGTCCCCCCTCTCACCAGCTGCAGGCCGTTCAGCAACGGAAGTCCATTTTGAACCAGGTTCGCCAACGTCTGAGCGAATTGAGCGTAGAAACGTCCGCGAAGCACCCCCCCGACTACAGGGAGTCCGATCTGGGTTTGATGCCACCATCGGCGGCCTCCCGGCGTATGGATCAATTGCCAAAACCCGACAACGAGCAGCAGGACAGCCCCCAGGATCGCCCACCAGTAATTCGCCATAAACCCGCTGGTTTGGATCAGTAACCGGGTCAATAACGGAATCTCTTTGCCGGTTTTTTCAAAAAGCACCGTGATCTGCGGGACCAGATAGGTCATGAAAATGAAAATCAACCCAATGCCAACGACAAAAATCATTGCCGGGTAGGTCAACGCGGCGAATACCTTGGCTTGCAGATCATTCATGGTGACCAGAAACTGCGCTTGTCTGCGGAGCAGCTGAGGTAAAGATCCGCTTATCTCCCCGGCGGACACCAAATTGCAGTACAAATCGCCGAAGCTCGGGCAGACAGAGCGCATCGCCGAGGAAAGGCTGCTGCCCTCACGAACATGGGAACGAAGCGCACCCGCTACATTCTTCAGAGCGGAAAGCTCTTTGCGCTTCTCCATTACCTGCAAGGCGGGGTCAATCTGCAACCCAGCATCCAAAAGATCACTCAGCTCTTCGGTAAAACGAATGATCTGCGTCCGGGAAAGACGGTATTTGGTGGCTACAGCGGCGCGCTCGGCCACTGCCTGTTTCCGTCCGTTTACACCATCTTTTTCCTCGATCTTGATCGGCTGAAGCCGATCGACGTCGAGTTTTTTGAAGACTTCCGCCCGGCTTTGAGCCGTCAGTTCTCCGCGAACTCGTTTCCCTCCTCGGTTTACTGCCTCGAAAACAAATACCGGCATACTTAGCTCCCTTTCACTGGTCGCTATGTGATTGGTGATTAGTGATTGGTGATTGGTGCTGTACGTCCGGGCTGGTCACACTGAACAAACGCATCGAACGGATCTGACCTATATGACGTTTAAGAAGCTTTGTCATTCGGATGGGCGGTTGCGGGATTTGCCTTTTACCAATCACAAATCACCAATCACCTTTCAGCCTCCGCACTACTCCTCGGCCATCTCGAGGTCTGAGGCGGTTACCCGAGCCACTTCTTCAATGGTAGTAACACCTTCATACACCTTGGTCCAACCATACTGTCGCAGCGGCACCATTCCTTCGTCGACAGACGCAGCCTTCAGCGCAGAAGCGGCTTTGCCCCCGACGATCATGTCCTGAATATGCGGTGAGACCATACAAATTTCGTAAATGGCAGCTCTGCCTTGGTAGCCAGTGTTGCGGCAAGCATGGCATCCGACCGCGGCGTAGGGAACCTGGTCCCTATCTGGAGCGAAACCGACCTTTCGAAAATATTCAAAGGAGTACTCGCCCGGCTGTTTGCACCGCGTACAAAGGACGCGCACCAGTCGTTGAGCGATAAATGCGCGAACCGAACTTGCCACCAAGAACGGCTCGATCCCCATATCCAGCAAGCGGGTGATACCTCCGATCGCGTCGTTCGTGTGCAACGTACTAAATACCAAGTGCCCGGTAAGCGCGCCACGAATAGCGATCTCAGCCGTTTCCCGGTCACGCATTTCTCCCACCATAATCACGTTGGGATCACCTCGAAGAATGCTGCGCAATCCATTGGCGAACGTCAGGTCAATTTCAGGTTTAACCGCGATTTGTATCACGCCGGGAAGCTGATATTCCACCGGGTCCTCCACGGTCACGATGCGCCGTTCCTTTGTGTTTAAGCTGGAGAGAAACGTGTAAAGAGAAGTCGACTTACCGCAACCGGTTGGCCCGGTTACTAGCACGATGCCATTGGGTAGTGACAAGAGATGTTCGATCTTGTGGCGAGAATCGGGATCGAGACCTAAACGATCGAAGGTAAACCGTTCTTGACCTAAAAGCCGGAGACTAACGCTTTCGCCGGTTACCGATGGAATCGTGGCTACGCGGACGTCGATCGGTTGCCCATCCAACTCAAGATTGATACGTCCATCCTGCGGCAATCTACGCTCGGCAATGTCCAGACGAGCCATCACTTTTAAACGCGAAATAACGGAAGCTTGCAGTACGCGGATATTCGCCGGAACCGGTACTTCGTGGAGAACACCATCAATCCGGTAACGAATCCGGAGATCGTCCGCGACCGGCTCCCAATGAATGTCCGTTGCTCGTTGCTCTAACGCTTCGCGCAAAACCTGGTTCACAAATTTCACGACGGACGCTTCCGAATCGTCCATGTCGATAACGTTAGTCTCCTGACGCAGGTCCGGGTCATCGCCGTCGTTCGCCCGGCCTTCAATGAGCGCCTCAAACGTTTCCGCGCCGATTCCATACCCTTGTCTTAGCGCCTGCAAGATCTGGGTCCTGGTCAGCATGTTGTAAACGATCCTCTGATCCAAGGCGGCCGCTAAGGCCTGACGCGCCACTAGATCAAACGGATCGTATAGACCAACCCAAACCGTGTTGTTCTCGAGTCTCAGAGGGACGATCTGGTGCCGCAGCGCGACACGAGCGGGTATTTTTTCGCGCAGGGGCGCAGCCACGGAATTGATCGCCTCTTCCCACCAAGGAATTCCCAGCCAGCCGCTCACCGCTCGCAAGAATTTCGCCTCATCTACGACCCGGGCATCGAGAATAGCGCGGATCAAAGACCTCTGATCCTCGGCGGCTCCGTGCAGGATTTCTTCGCAGGCGCGGACGTCAGTGCAATGACTTTCGCGGGCGATTTTCAACAAATTTTGAATCACAAATAAGAAGTGCCCGGTACCTTAAACCTGTTGTCCAGTCATCAGGACCTGTCCAGTAGGTTACCTTACCACAGCCTCCCATTTTTGCCCAATTTTGGCCTGCTAAGCAAGCAAAACGGTGAGTACTGGGCGACGGGTCGGTAAACGGCCGGCCTTCCCAGGGAGCCGGCGTTCAAAGGAATCGGTGAGCGGTTGATGGGAGACCTTACCGCGAAGCGGTAAAACAGAACAGCCCAGGGTTTCAACCCTGGGTCATGCCGCCGACAGATCCGCCCAGAAAGTGGCGCCCGAGGAGAAGGTTTTCGTGCGTTTGCGACGTCAATTCCACCGTTCACGCCGGTATGGCGTGCCACTTTCAGGCCAGCTTTCGAGGCTGCCCAACCCAGGGCTGAAACTCTAGGCTAATATCTAGCAGTCCCCATAAGCGCCTCGCGCATCGCGGCCAATGGAACGGGTTGGCCGAACCAATGTTCAAAAGCAAAAGCGCCTTGATGCAGCAACATCAGCCGGCCATCCACTGCTGGGACTCCGTTCTGTTCTGCCCAGGTTACCAGCGGCGTGTCGCCTTGCGGCCGGTAAACCATATCGAATAAACGATGTTCCGAGCGCAGCCACTTCGGGTCCCAATCCAGGGGACCGTCCGTGAGTCCTAAGGATGACGCATTGATGACTAAGTCAGCTTCCAGGAAAACCTGTCGAAGTTGGTTGAAATCCCAGAAGGTCACACCGGAATTCGTGACCAGTTCATGGCGAAGGCCGTCCATTTTTTCGACGGTACGGTTGACCAGCAAAAGCCTTTCCGGTCTCAGATTCGCCAAGAAACGCGCCGACGCCTGACCTGCCCCACCCGCGGCTCCCAGCAAGGCAATCCTGGATTTAGTTAGTTCGACCCCAAAAGCGTCGACCAGCGCGGCATGGAGGCCGCGACCGTCCGTGTTGAATCCGATCAGATTACCATCCCTGTTTACCACCGTGTTGATTGCACCCAAGGATTCGGCTTCGGAGTCAAGACGATCAACCAATCTGTATCCGGCAATTTTGTGAGGGATGGTCAGATTCCAACCGATAAATCCAAGCTTTCGCAAACACCTAAAAGCTGTCTCTAGCTGAGCTGGCGAAACCAGAAGCCGATCGTACCGATAAGGTAACCCGCGGGCTTCCAGCGCCGCATTCTGCATCACCGGTGAAAGCGAGTGCTCCACGGGATCGCCTAGCACAGCTACCTGAAACTCTGCATTGTCAGCGCCGGCTAGCAGCGCTTGCAACTTATCAACGGTCCAGATTTCCGGAGATTTAAGATCCACAGATTACGCAGATTACGCAGATTTTTTCCAAAAGCTCACGATTTGGTTGATGCCTTATGGGACCAGACAAAGCGTTGGTGCGACGCCTGGAGGGGAGCCGCTTTGGCCCTCGCCCAAGGACCTCGCACATTCTTTCCAATGCGAGGAAGACCAAACTATCGGGTTAAACAGGCGGCTCCCGAGAATTACCCAGCGCGATGTTTTACCCAACGGTCGCCTCGAATGATTTATTTCAGGTGCCAAGAGACAAACCACGCGTTGGGTCGTTCGCGGGAGCCGCCTGTTTTCGCACGTTCTAGCCGGACTAGTAATGCGACGAAAGTTGCGAGGGTGGCAGGATGCACTCCAAAGCGGCTCCCCTCCAGGCGTCCCAATGATTTGATAGGTTTTGGCCATCCATTCAGATGAAATAACACAACAATATAATGTTTCCTTTATCCTTCGTCATTCCGACGGCACGCGTCGGCTCAGATAATTTCTTAACCAAGAAACATCTGCGTAATCTGCGGATTTGAATTCGGATTTCGGGGTTTACTTACTAAACCTCTCGATCGTCCGCTCCAGCCGGGTTAGCACGCGCAGCCGTCCCAACACTTCCAGCATGTGATAGAGACTCGGCCCAATTGAGCGCCCACTCACCGCCAGGCGCGCCGGATGGATTAGCTCCCCCGTTTTGCAGGGGATACTCCTAGCCAAAGTCTTTAGCGCATTTTCCAGTGCCTCAGGATTCCACTCAGCTATGGATTGATAGGTTTCGCGTAGCTTACTGATTCGCGAGATCACATCTGGATCCACCTTCGTCGAGCCTTCGGCGCGACCGGCTCCGCCAAAGGTCTTAGCCACCGCCTCCGGATCGTATTCGTAGTCCTCGGTAAAAAAGTAGCCGATCCAATCCGGGACATCCTTCAAGAATTTTATCTTCTCCTGAACAAGCTTGAGTACGTCGATCAGATAAGCTTCATCCGTGACGTGAATCCCCGCCTTTTCAATAAACGGCAGGCTTAATTCCCGAAACCGCGACACCGGCATTTGCGCCAAGTATTGGTAATTCAGCCAATTACATTTGTCCAAATCGAAGGACGCATTGCGTCGATTTACTTTTTCCAAATCAAACAGCTGAATCGTTTCCTCGATATCCAATTTTTCGCGATTGTCTTTTGGGGACCACCCAAGCAGGCACAGATAATTCCGGACCGCTTCCGGCGCGTACCCTTGCTCGATATAAGTCGCGATACTCGATCCTTCATCGCGCTTGCTCATCTTGGAACCATCTCGGTTAAGAATTAAGGGGATATGCGCAAAGCGCGGCGGCTCGATCTCCAACGCCTGATAAAGAGCGACGTGTTTGGACGTATTGGTTAAGTGGTCCTCGCCTCGGATCACGTGCGATATTTTCATTTCGATATCGTCGACGACATTAACGAAATGGAAGATCCACGACCCATCCGGTCTGCGGATGGTCATATCGGGCTCCATACTACGATCGAACTCGATCCGCCCACAGACTATGTCGTCTACCACAACAGGGCGACGTGGTGAACGAAAGCGAATAGCGCCTTGGTCCTCATACACCAGCCATTTTTTTTCAAGAGTCTTGAGATACTTCTCGTAGATTGCGCCCCGCTCGCTCTGAAAATAAGGACCGAACTTTCCTCCTTTGTCTCCGCCTTCGTCCCATTCAAGCCCGAGCCAACGAAGTCCTTCATAGATCACAGCGACTGCGTCTTCACGCTCGCGACTCTTGTCCGTGTCCTCGATCCTGAGAACAAAGACGCCCTGATTATGCCGGGCAAAGAGCCAATTAAAAAGCGCAGTGCGGGCCCCGCCGACGTGCAAGAACCCGGTCGGCGAAGGAGCAAAGCGAACCCTGACAGGAGTGCTCATCGACTAATCAATTCTCGTAGCATCGAGGCTTGCAACTAGTTTTTGGGCTGACAAGTCCGCGGGATGAGACCAATGTCGGTAGGGCGAACATATCGGCGCGCGCAGGGTACCGTTATTCATTGCGTCACTCCGCACCGGATTTGAGCCGTTCCGTCTGCAATCCGGCTCGACTTCATTGCTGTGTGCACACATCGTCACCCCCATGTTGACGCGCGTGCGAAAACTCTTGGCCCTGGTTTTTCTGATCGCGATTTCTCTCGTGGGTTCGGTAGCCAACCCGCTACCAACCCCGACTCAACGTCCCCTCACCCTTGCAGTTGCGGGAAACCCTTCGAACAACCCCGGACCAGCATCACTCCAAAGCTCCATTACTCCAGCACTCCCCCCCTCCAGAGTATACCAGCAAACCCCGGTCACGGATCAGACTGACCTCAACGACTCCTACGACGTATTCTACGACCAACTATCTGCCGACGGACATTGGCTCTTTGCGGAGAATTTCGGGTACGTCTATCAGCCCAAAATAGCCGAGAACAACCCGGATTGGCGCCCCTACACTAACGGGCATTGGGAGGCAACAGACCGCGGTTGGTATTGGGATACCGACGAACCGTTTGGCTGGGCGACTTATCATTATGGACGCTGGGCAAACATCGACGGTACCGGATGGGTTTGGACGCCCGGGATCGATTGGTCGCCAGCCTGGGTCTCCTGGCGAATCTGCGACAACGGCTTTGTCGGCTGGGCTCCTCTACCGCCGGAATGTCCTCGACCTAGCGATGTGGTACCGATCGGTAGTTGGTGCGATTCCTATGCCGATATCGGACCCGGAGCATTTTGTTTATTGCCGTTCAGCGCGTGGTTTAAGCCAAGTTATGTCGGGTTACTCGCTCCGGCATCTCAGAACCTGGAACTCATTAACGCGAGCCGTAACGTTACCAACATTTCGGCAACCAAAACGACGATCAGCGACTTTGGTCCCCGTCCAGACTTCATTGCCCAACAAACAGGACAAGAAGTTAAGGCCTATCAACTTCATTACTCTGAAGTCAGGGGACAACATAATTTCTCGAGATCCATCAACGGCAATCTGCTGAATATTGATGGCCCTGCGGTCAAGCTGAAGGCGAATGCCACTAAGGTGCCCACGGTCATAAAGACAATCGTGAGGCCTACCGTCAATAAGGGCTGGAACGGTCTGACCAAAGAGGAGATCGACGGTGTGCATCAGAAATATGCTTCTGAGGCCCATATCCCGAGACATCTGCCAAATAAGCCGATCGAGCGGGTCAATCTGGTGCCAAGCGCAACCCCGGCGGTGATTCGGCCAGTCAGGGATCAGAAACAAAAGGAACCTAAGGAGCACAAGGAGACCGCCAAAGCGAGCCCTCAAAAAGGGACCAAAGGAAAGACGGCAAACGCTTCGACCCACAAGGGCACCACGAAGCATAAAACGGCCTCCGAATCGGAGGAGGAAGGCGGTTCGAAGGGAGAGAGCAAATCGAAAGTAAAATCAAAGACGCCTAAAGCATCGAAAGACACCGACAATACGGACGAATCTGAGATTCCCAAGAAAAAGACCAGCTCCTCCAAGAGTGGCAGCAGCAAGAGCGGCGGCGAGTCTAAGAGTTCAAAGACCTCTAAGGCTTCTAAGAGCTCAGCCGGACTGAAGGACGAAGATTCCGAGGATGAAGGCTCGAAGGGTAGCAAAGCCTCCAAAGGCGAAACTTCAAAGAACAGTTCGAAGAAGAGTTCGCACGCTTCGAACGACAAGGAGTCCAAAGGCGAACGGTCTAAGAAAAGCGGAAGCTCTAAGAGCGAATCGAAGAGCGCAGGCCCGAAAGGAAGCTCGAAGAAGTCTTCGGACGAAAAAGACTAGCCCGCACCGGAAGAGGAAGAAAAATGCGCTCTCATTCGCAACTATCGCCAGCTCATGGGCGATCGTAATCGCTTTGAGGCTGCAGGGATGACAGATACCAGAGATAGATTGAGCACGCGCCCGAAGAGACTCAATTATCATTACGTAGAGCGCCTTGGCTATTGATCATCCGAGAAGAGACGTTGGGACCGGTCCCGGTTTCTGGGCTCTGGGCGGTTAGCGCTGTTTAATAGAACCAGTTGTAGCCAGGGTCGGATCCCTCGGCGGTTTGTTCTGCTGCGTGTTGGCGCGGTTCGACGTAGTTGGCGGCATGATTTTTGATCTTGGGTGTCAACATCGTGCAAGTCATCAGGGTTAGAAGCCCGCTAACCACTGTAGAATAACATAGATGGTTAGTAGGTTTGCTGATTTTGTTAGTTAAGTTAAGCGGATTGGATAGCTTCATAGTAGCTTCTTTTGCTACATATACCGAGGAAGCAGCGGTTCTATTCCCGCGACGTGCGGCAGGGGCAGGTTTGTCCCGGAAAGACTACGGCCTCAGCCTGAGGTTTTACCCCAAAGAGCGGGCAGGAGGAAGTTCGAATTGGATGTGCATTTGGCCGAACCGTCTGGAGGGGAGCCGCTTTTGACCGTTGCTCGGAACCTGAGCTGATCACGCAAATAGGCACGGTACGGCCAAGACGTTTCCTTAGCAGGCGGCTCCCGGGAACGTCCCACGGTGTGTTTCACCTAGTTGCGGGCCGGTCGGAAGCAATCGACGGCGGTGGATTGTAAGGGCGTCAGGGGCCGTTCACGGCAGCCGCCTGCAAAGCCCACGCCTACGCAGCAAACGCGGGGTTTCAGAAATTTGCGTGCAAACGGGTTCGGGTAAAAGCGGCTCCCCTCCAGACGGTCTGCCTAACTCCGGGCTTTATCCCGCAGTGATGGTGGTTTGGACTCCTCCTGGATCGATATTTGCGGTCAATCCTTGGTATTCGAGGATTACGATTGAGACCATCGATTCACCGCTGCTTGAAGTGACAGTGATTGTATTTGCGCCAGGATTAATCCCACTCTTATACCAAGCGCGCCAACTCATAGCATTGTTTGACCCCTTAATTACCGCGCCTAGTGGTGTATATGTGCCATTGCCATTGCTATCCGTGACGGTCTCGCCTGTAATCCCATTTGACAGCTCTAGTCCAATATTTGTGTCTCCAGCCTTCTGGTTCTGGTTATAAGTAAGTGTGGTAACTCCTGCTAGTCCTTCGACTCTGCCCCGAACAAATCTCGGCGTTGGGGTTCGAGTTGGCGTTGGAGTCGGAGCGCAGTAGACATCATTGAGAGGTCACTCTCTTGCGGAAGAGGGCTTTCCTCGGCGAATTCGGGAAAATGTGATTCGTCCAATCGAGCATCAAATCCTCGAAGTACGCCGTCGTCCCACTCGACGTGCCTGCTTCCAAATTGCCAAATCGAAAGCTGTTCAATGTGTATCCTGTGTTCTGCTCCTGCGTGACCGTCGAGCCGACTTGTGCAAAATGGTTGCTTGGGTCGAAAATCGCCAGTTTTGCAAGCCCGTTGATCTCGTCAAAGAGCAGAGAAAACGAATAGCGATGTAGCGGAACGATCTCGATATTCGCACTTCGCCCCATGAACCCGATGACTCCGACGGTTTCGATGTGAACGCAGTAGCAAGGACTCCCAGTCCCATTGGTAAACCCATTGTTAAACTGCAATACGACATAACCGCCTTGAGGACTCGAGTCCCCCAATATGACCAAATCCATATAGCCCGCGGAGAACCCAAGGTCGGCCCATCCGAACGTAATGAAGCCGTTGGCGACGACCTGCTGCTTACCACTAGGGAGAGAATAGGTCGTGACGTAGGTATAACTGACACTGTTGTTTAGGGCCAGGGATCGCGTCGCCGTTCC
>Ga0210389_10001665_pt1 | contig 17931 bp, 13 predicted proteins | sample IncBWH28OmetaG_FD_160127 | JGI IMG/M metagenome (GOLD analysis project Ga0210389, IMG submission 160127) | Forest soil microbial communities from Barre Woods Harvard Forest LTER site, Petersham, Massachusetts, United States - Inc-BW-H-28-O ...
TCTCACTTTGGCGTCGGCGACTACCTGGGCTCAGGTCAATATCGGCGAACAGAAGCCCGAAGCCAGCATGCCTTTCAACATGACCACGGTGGCCACCTTCGAGCTGCCCTGGAGGCTGGCCTTCCTGCCCGATGGACGCATGCTGATCACGGAAAAAGTCGGCCCTGTTTGGCTGGTGTCCCAGACAGGAGAGAAGATCGCGGTGGTGGGCAATACGCCCGCAGTCTATTGGCAGGGCCAGAGCGGCATGTTCGGCATCTACCTCGCGCCCCATTACGCCACCGACCAGACCATCTATCTCACCTATTCCGAGCCGGGTGATTACGGCGGCGGCCTGGCGCTGGCTCGGGCGAAGCTCAACGTCACTGCAAACTCGGCCAGACTGCAAAACCTCGAAGTGCTGTGGCGCCAATTGCCCAAAGGCAAGGGCGGGCAGGAAGGCGCACAGGTCGCCTTCGCACCCGACGGTCAGTCTCTGTTCCTCACGGTTGGGGACCGCCAGCGCTTCACGCCGGCCCAGGATCCGAACCAGCCGGAAGGCAAGATTCTGCACCTGACGCTGGATGGCAAACCCGCGCCTGACAATCCGAACGCCGGGAAAACCGGGGCTTCCACCATTCCGTTGATCGATCCGCCAAGCGATACCGAAGCGGCCAAGAATGCGAAGGTGGTCAGCACCTATACTTTCACCGCTCCCAACCTGACGCCGGCTGAAACCTGGGCCAGCGGCTTCCGCACTCCCTACGGCCTGGCGTTTTCGCCGACCGGCGAATTGTGGGAGGTCGAGCATGGCCCACGCGGCGGCGACGAACTGAACCACATCGAGAAGGGCAAGAATTATGGCTGGCCGCTCGTCTCCTTCGGCAACAACTATAACGGTGTGCCAATTCCGAAGCCCGACTCGCGGCCCGACCTGGCGATGCCGGCGCTCTACTGGGTGCCCGTGATCGCGCCGGGGAATCTGATGTTCTACACCGGCAGCCAGACCTTCCCGCAGTGGAACGGTAACGGTTTCGTCAGCGGCATGGGGACCACGTCACTCAGTCGCATCATTTTTGACGGCAAGGGCGGCGCCAAATCCGCCGAGCGGTGGAATGTGGGCAAACGCATCCGCGATGTGGAAGAAGGCCCCGATGGCTCGTTGTGGATGCTGGAAGACGCTAATCCTGGCGCCCTGATCCATGTAACGCCGAAGTGATTTTGGGGTGCGTTCCCTGGAAAACGTGGGTCGCGCCGCGTGTACGCCCTACCGGCCAGGCCGATTACCAATCGGCCGCAGCTTGACAAGCCCCATATTGATGATCGCGGGGTTGGTTTTTGGCGTGGGATGCGGGCTGGCCGCGCCTTCCCTTCGAATCGCGGGGAACATGACCACGATCGAGCTGGCCCCCGTTCTGATTGCGGCGAATGGGCTGTATCGCGGGCAGGTCACTGTGATCAACGGTGGAATACCGGAACTGATGCGCGGGGAGGTGGATGCGGCAACCAATGCGGAGACGCAGTTGCTGCGCCGGTCGATCGACGATCCCAGCCTGCGAATCATCTTCACCGAAGCGGAAAGTTTTTATCGCGTTGTGGCCCGGCGATCGGCGGGCATAAAGTCCGTCGGCGACCTCCGCGGTAAGAAGATCGCCGTCGCGCCCAATACTTCTGCGCACTACTACCTGGTCAAGTCCCTGGCGGTAGCGGGCGTGAAAGAGGATGCGATTACGGCCGTTCCCGTTAATCCCATCACCAGAATGTCCGGCATGCTGGCGAATCGCGAGGTGGATGCCGTCGCGATCTGGGAACCGGAGGCTGAAAATTCAGCTCGAGTGCTGGGAGCGGACGCGATCGTATTTCAGGATCGTGGACTGTATCGTGAGCATTTCAATCTTCAGACATCCACGAAGGTCCTGAGCAATCCGGAGAAGCGGAGCGCTCTGGTGGCGTTTCTCAGATCTTTGATGGGCGCATCGGCGGGGCTCAGAGAGCGTCCGATGGAGTTTTGGCCATTGCTCTCGTCGAAATTGAACTACACCGAAGCGGTAATTGCGAGGAGTTGGCCGCAGCTTCGCTATGCGGGATCGATGGGCGGAGATCTCCTGGACGTGATGGTGGAGGAAGATCGCTGGGTGGCGAAAGAAAAGGCTCGCGCTCCCCGGACACGAGGACAACTCAGCGTCCTTATTGACCGCAGTCTATTGGCCGAAGCGCGGCGCGGATCTGCGAAATAAACATCGCCCCGGTCACTTCACTGTTGGAAGCTCGGGCTTGCCTTCGGGAGCGTGCTCATCGACAGCGATGGCAAAGTAGCCGCTTACGGCATAGGTGTTCATGACGGCCACCATATCCATGGTGCCGCGTTTTCCCCATAGCTCGACGGCTTTGGCGAAAGTGGCGGAATCGACTTTCTTGTCGTGGAGCATCTCACGGCCAAAGCGGATGACGGCGGCGTCTTTTTCGCTCAAACCCGTCACGCCGCGGTTGTTGCGAACTATGTCGATTACTTTGGCATCGACTCCGGCCTTGAGCGCGCTGGGCTCATGTCCATTCCACTCCAGGTTGAAGTTGGTTTCGCGGCAGGCAACCAGAATCGCGAGCTCACGCGTATGCGGATCGAGCGTTCCGCCAGGCACGGCCGCGTTGTGAAGATCCAGCAAGGCCTGAGCGACGCCTGGATTGTAGGCAGCGAAGGCGAGGGGGCCGCGCAGGGTGTCGTCCTTGCTCGCAAAGGTTTCGAGAAGCTTCTGACCCTTCGCGTCCATATCGGCCTTCTTCAAATACGGCAAGCGGGCGCGGGATTCGGGGTCGAGGTCGGCCGGGAGCTTGGATTGAGCATGGGCGATGAAGGGCGCCGCGGCTGTGAGCAAGACCACGGCACATCGGGGCGAGAATCGGCAGAGCGTCATGTGTGTTTTCTTCTCTGGTCGATTCTACTCCCGGGTGCCGGAAATCTCCACGCGTCGCGAGCGAAACAATGTTCCGGCGAGTTGGTGTAAGGTCTAGTTAAAGAGCAACCACATGAAGACTATCAACCGCCGGGATTGCGCGAAAGGCCTGCTGGGCGCCGCGGGGCTGTCGTATCTTCCCGAGCAATTGGCCGGGCAATCGGGTGCGGAGCATGAACGCGCGGTTCCTCCGGAAGGTATTGGGAATCGCTTCAAGCATCTGTCATACAGCGATATCGGCGGACGTCCGGATAGTGTCCAGGTGATGCACAACCGCGGGCATCTGTATGTGGGTCACATGTTCAGCAACGGCGTTACGATTCTGGATGCGGCGGATCCGCGCAAGGTGAAGCCTGTCGGCTTCTTCACCGGCGGCGACTTTACCCGCACACATCATCTGCAGGTTTCAGATGACCTGCTTCTGCTGGCCAATGGCGCGAACATCGTGGCCATGCAGTCTTACGACAACATACGAGGCTATTTTGAGAATGCGTTGGCCGACAGCATTACGAATCGCAAGAAATTCCGATCGGGCCTGAGCATTCACGATATTTCCCGCCCCGGAGAGATGAAAGAGATCGCGTTTCTCGAGATTCCGGGTCTGGGTATTAATCGTCTGTGGTGGGCCGGCGGCCGGTATGCCGCGATTGCGGTGCATATGGACGGTTTTACGGACCACTTCCTCTGCATGGTCGATCTGCAGAACATTACGAAGCCCGAAATCGTGGGGCGGTGGTGGATGCCCGGTATGAACCGGGCGGCGGGTGAACCGTCAACACTGGCTCCGGGGCGGCGCGTGGCGTTGCACCATATGATCACGGCGGGCAACCGCGGCTATGGGGCGTGGCGCGATGGCGGGTTCACCGTCCACGATCTCAGCGACCCCGCCAAGCCGAAGCTGATTTCACACATCAATTGGTGTCCGCCGTTCCCAGGAGGCACGCATACTCCGCTTCCGTTGCCGGGCCGGAAACTGGCGGTGGTGGCCGACGAAGCGAACGCGGAGAAGTGCGCCAAGGGCATGTTTTGCTCCTTCATCGTAGATCTGCGGGCGGAGGAGAACCCCGTTTCGATTTCCACTTTGCCCACACCCAAGGACCGTGACTATTGCGCGTTCGGAACTTTCGGTCCGCACAACCTGCACGAAAACCGCCCGGGCACGTTTCGCAGCGAGGAGAAGATTTTCGCTACCTATAACGTTGCCGGCGTTCGTGTGTTCGATATCCGCGACGCATTCGCGCCCAAGGAAATCGGTTACTGGATTCCGCCGACGCCGAAGAAGCTGATTGATCCGCGGCCCAATGTGGCGCTGGCGGCAAAATCGGCGGACATTCTGGCTATGACGGACGGGCTTGTTTATGTCACGGATTGGAATGCCGGGTTGAACGTGTTGCAGTACGAAGGATAGCGGCGGCGGTCGGTTCTACGGCGTGCGCGTGGGTTGCGATATCCAGCATGTCGATCGGCGGTTGGCGCTCGATCACGGGTTTCAGCAACCGGTCCGTGATGTTTTGCGGACGGCTATGATGTGCATGATGAACCGTGGCTGTCAGGATGTGGCTGCACAGTGAAGGCCGCGCTGACAGCGTCGATGACCGAGGCGGCATTCGACAAGGGCTACTGGTATGCAGTTGAACTACGCAAATTCGCGGTTGAACTGGGGATTCCGTCAGCAAGCAGGCTTCGAAAAGATCAGCTTGAAGCGGCAATCAAGCAGATCCTTCGTACAGGAAAAAAGGCTTTCGCGGAAAGTCCCAAGCAGGCACGCGGAGGCCCCCGCGATGTCGATCAAGGATTGAAACTCGACCTTGTCGTGCTTCATTACACGAGCAACAGGGAAACCAAGCTGTTCATCGAGCGAGAAGCCGCAAAGGTCGAACCGGGGTTCAGGCGGGTGTCGGGAACGCGGTATCTGTTGAACCGTTGGCGGGAAGAACAAATCGCTGCTGGCCGCAAGATCTCGTACCGCGACCTGGTGCTTCAGGCGATCGCCCTGAACAAGAGCAAGACTGGCCCGCTGCGCGCCGAATCCGGACGCTACATCAACTTCATTTCAGACTTTATTGCGAATACTACGGGCGCATCGCACGCCGAAGCCGTGAAGGCATGGCATGAGGTCAAGGCGTTGGATGTGCCCAAAACATATGCGGCATGGGCGCGCGGCGCCAAAAGAAAACGGTAAGCGCCGTGCCCGCGCGCGCCCAAACTCAGGGCAGGTGGCGCCGATATTTGACGGAAACCTCTTAAGGTGTTCGCGAAGCCGCGTAGGCTGAGATATTCAGCATGTCCTCGGTAGTCAGGTGCTCGACCACCGGTTTCATCAGTTCGGTCCATGAGCCTTTGCGGAAACCTTGCTGCATGTCGAACATCTGGCGCGTCAGGTAGCTGGGCGAACGGCCGGCCAGCGGGGGCACCGGGCCGATACCTTTCAGGTCGGCACCGTGGCAAGTGCCGCAGGCGAGGGTTTTGCCGCCGCCTTTCGTGACCAGCGCTTCTCCCTTCTTCACCGCGCCAATCGGCACGTACGCGGTAAAGGGCGAGTGCGGGTCGCGCAGGATTTCAGTGGCTTCGCCATTGACCGGTGTTTCCACGATACGGTTCCCGAGGGGCTCCATTTCGTTCCCTTCGACAATGAAGAGTCCATTCGAGGGCTTCACCTTTGGCGCCGTTTTGGACTCGACGACTTTGATCCACGGGGTCCACTTCATCGCGCCAAAGTATTCGGCGGCGGCTTTGATCTCGTCGTCGCTCATGTTCACGGCGAATTGGTGCATGAGGTTGGTGTTGTTCTTGCGAGGGTCGGCGCTTTTCCGGTTGCCCGCTTTGAAATCGTTCATCGTGTGGATGAAGTATTCAACGGTAAGACCGTTGACGCCGGCATTCTCCGCTCGTCCTTTGCCGTTGGGATAGTGGCAGAGGCCACACGCCCACACGTCCGGCTGCTTGCCGTGGGCGACGACGGGGGGCATCTGCGGATGTTCGCTGGGGAACCAGTCGGCGGGACCGAAGCGGTTGGCGATCTGGGCGCGCGAGTATTGCGCCGTGGCGCCCGGAATGGTGCGGAGACTCTGATCCGTATTGGCCGGACCGGGGGGAGGGGCCGCGGCTCCCGGAGACGGCGGCGTTTCGAAGCCGTAGGCCCATGGCGGCGGTGGATCGGCGGCAAACATAGTGCCGGCCATTGCCAAGGCGAATGTCGCGATTGTGGTGAATTTCATTAGTGCCTCCTTCTTCGGATGCGATTAACGTGCGAAGTTCTATCGATCCAGGGTACACCGGTGGGGAAACGTGTGCAAGGGGAAGTGTCTTGATTTGCGAAAGGTGCCGAGTCGGTTCTCTGGCAAGACCGGGCTCACATATCGCCGGGCGACAACCCGGTGAACACTCAGGGAATCTCGCCAGTGGTAACCTGATTATCTAATTTCCAAGCACGCCGCCGATACGCGGCCAAGGTGTCATTCGTGATCATTTGCCGTCTCTGGTTATTGATTTCCATGCTCGCGGTCGTCACGAGTCTGGCGTTCGCACCGGCACAAAAGCCTGGGAAGGTAGACGACGCCACACTGCGCAACGCCTCACAGGGTAACGGCTCGGATTGGCTCAGTTATGGCTTCACGCCTCAGGAAACGAGATACACTCCGCTCAATCAAATCAATACGTCGAACGTTTCGCGTTTGGGTTTGGCCTGGTCTTATGAGGTGGGCCCCGGCGGCGGGGGCCAGGAGGCCACTCCGCTGGTCCACAACGGGGTTATCTTCTCCATTACCCAATGGAGCGTCGTGTTTGCGGTCGATGCCCGCACCCATATGGAAAAGTGGCGCTGGGACCCGGAAGTAAACCAGACGGCGCTGCGGTCGAAAATCTGTTGCGGCATCGTGCAGCGGGGCGTCGCGATATACGACGGAAAGATTATCGCGCCAGTGATCGACGGGCGCATGTTCGCGCTGGACGAAGAGACCGGCAAGCCGGTTTGGGAAGCACGCGTCGCCTATCCCCAGGAGAACTACACCATCACGATGGCGCCGCGCATCGCCAAAGGCAAGGCGGTCATCGGTGTCTCTGGCGGTGAGTATCCTGTGCGGGGTTTTGTCGAGGCTTTTGATGCGAAAACCGGTGCGCAGGCCTGGAAGTTTTATACGGTTCCCGGCCCGGGCGACAAAGACCCCGGCTTAATCAAGGCGGCGAAGACATGGCCCAAAAACATCATTGGCGGCGGGGGCGGCAGCGTTTGGGATGCCATTTCTTATGATCCTGAACTCGAGCTGGTGTACTTCGGTACGGGCAATGCCGGACCCTGGTCCGAAGAAACGCGCGTGTCCAAAGGTTTCGATCTCCTTTATGCCGCGTCAATTGTCGCGGTGGATGTGAACACCGGGCTTTACCGGTGGCACTACCAGAACGTCCCCGGCGATGAATGGGACTTCGACAGCGTGCAGCATCTGCTGCTTGCGGACGTTACGATCAAGGGCGTCAAACGCAGGGTGCTCATGCAGGCCAACAAGAACGGTTTCCTGTATACGATCGATCGGGCCAACGGCAAGTTTATTTCGGCGACGCCAATCGCCAAGCTGAATTGGGCGTTAGGCGTGGACGAATCGACGGGGCGGCCGATTATCAATCCCGACGCCAAATATTCGGAAAGCGACTCCGCGAACATCACGCCGGGGCCGGGCGGTGCTCACAACTGGTCGCCGATGAGCTTTAATCCGACGCTTGGGCTGCTGTATGTCAGCGGGCAGTCAGGAGGGGGTTTTACTTACGCGGTGCAGCCCAACTTTGAATACAATCCGAAACAGCAGAATATGGGGATCGTATTTGGGCGAGGTCCCGCTGCAGGACGTGGCGGACCTGGGGCGGTAACTGCCGCCGCACCTCCTCCTGCGGGCACTGCCGGTGAAAACGTATCTCCGGAAGTTGCCGCTGCCCGGGCGGCTGCAGCTGCTGCAGCGGCCTCCACGGCACCGCCCGCTCCGGCGGCGCCCGCGGCCAAGCTCCGTCCGCCGCTCAAATCGATCGGTCCTGACAGTAACGGCGGCTTCCTGGTAGCTTATGACCCAGCTACCCACAGCGAACGCTGGCGCGTTTCAGGCGGCTCAGCCATCGGCGGCGGAACTCTTGCTACCGGCGGTGGCATTGTTTTCCAGGCTACGCAGGGCACCCTCTACGCCTATTCGGCAGACAAGGGGGAAAAACTGCTGGAACTCAAAACTGGGGTGCCCGGGGGCATGGGACCTCCCATCACGTTCACGGTAGATGGTCAGCAGTACGTCGCATTGCAGGTTGGACAAGGGCTTCCAGGTCCGGGGCCTGGTGGCAATACGCTGCCGCCGAATCCCGACGCGCCGCCACCGGTGAAACCACGGCTACTGGTCTATGCGCTGGACGGCACCGCAAAGCTTCCGTGATTCCGAGTGATGCGTCCCGGCATTGTTGTGTGGCCTGGCGTTTCAGGTGGGGATTGCGGAGGAGTCACAACGTTTCCCGAACCGTACGATGGTGGCGTCCGCAACTTCATCGACGGTAAGTGCATAGCTGCCCTTGGCCTTAGTACATGTTTTCAGAAATACGGTGACGCTTGAACCATCGCTCCCTTGCGGTCGCGGCTCGGTAACAACGTGATTCCACTGATGTTCCGATTGACGGAATACGTGAGTCATTTACGAAACCGTGTACTAAGTCGGGAGACACCGCGTGCTCGCGCGACTGCTAGGGCTTTTTGTAAAGGGCCCACCAGAACGTGTCGTAGGAGGCCAGTAGCCTCGCTGCTTCATTTCCCGTCACGGTCTTTGAGTACACAGCGCTCTCGGCGTCCTTTTGGCTCGCTTTCACAGTGCCGCCCTTCGAGGCAATCTCGACGCGCAGAAAATGCGACCCAACCGAACAGACGTAAGTCCCTTGCATCTCAGCGAACGTCCTTTCCAGTTCGCTCAATTCGGGCTTTGATTCGAAGACCTTCGTCCAATGCGTGCTCAGATGAGTTTTAGATGCACCGATATCGCCGTCTTCGACACTCGTGCCGATGGCGTATTCGGCGCAGTTGCTGCCCCAGTCAGGCGCGCCTGAGCTAGTAAAACCGGAGTACTTCTGATCCCAGAGCTCGTTGATCGCCTCCTTCGTAACTCTGGTGCAGTCTTCTCCCGAAGCATAGTAGATCTTTCCCTCATCAATGGCCTTTGAGAGTGTTTTGAGAGTGACGTTCGTGCCCTTTGTCTGGTAGTAGTCCGGGTTGCCGTGTTTATTGTCGAGAACGGCCGAGACCGAGATCTCAGCATTCACTGGTTCGAGGTCCGTGGTCTTGCAGCGCTGAATCACTCGTGGGAAGACCCGCCTGGCGACATTGGGCGCCGCGGGCGGATTCAACGGGGCAGATCCGCGGAAGCGGGGCTGAACAGTCATCGGCGGAATGCCAGGCCTGTATGCCGGAGGATGATTTCCGGGCAGAGGGCTCGCCCCGCCGGCTTTCGCGCGTTGCAGGACGGTTTGAGGTTGAGGACGATATACCGGAGGCGGCATGGCGGGCGCGCGTCCGGACATGCGGTTAGTCGCCCCGGGTACGGCGGCACGCTGGACACCGGCCTGAGGCTGAGGGCGATATACCGGAGGAGGCGGACCCGGAACTCGTCCGGGCAGGGAAACGGGGCTCGGCTGCGCAGTCATCCCAGTCGCCTGGGGCCGGTAAACCGGAGGAGGGCCCGCCTTGCGGACGGATGAGGAAATCGACGGGTTGCCTTTCACACCCCGGCCGTCAAGACGGTTCATATGCATCGAGCCTCATTGATTCTACTCACGCACGAGGGCGGGAAATTCCACTATACCGGTCCGGGCGCTTACGAAATTCGTGATACCGCCGGCGCTGGCCAGTATGTTATTTACATTGCTGGTCGAGAACCGTGATCCCGCCTCAGGCATTCCGTTCAGCAGCGGGACGGATTTAATACCCTCCAGGCTTGCTTTCGGCCGCATTGCCAGCTCACGTCGGTGGCATGGCACTCCCACCCTGAGCCTTGTTGATCCGGTGCAATACAATTACGCTGCAGAGACCATCAAAAATGAAATACCCGATCGCGCTCACCACCGTTCTACTGTTCCTCGCGGGCTCCGCGCGCGCGCAGCTCGCGCAGCCGCCGGCCGGAGTAACGGAAGGCTTGCTTAAGGAACAGCCGAACACTTGCACGGCAAACCCTGCGCTGGCCAAACTGGAAGCCGCGCCTTCCTGGTCAGGCTGGGGCGGGGCCAACAACGCCCGCTTTCAAACAAAGGCCAACGCGGGTCTCGCAGCGGCGGATGTACCCAAGCTTAAGCTCAAGTGGAGCTTTGGAATTCCCGGCGCCATGAGTATGTACTCGTCGCCGGCCGTCGCGTTTGGCAGAGTCTTTGTGGGTGGCGACAATGGCGTGGTCTATTCGCTGGACGCAAAGACCGGGTGCCTCTACTGGGCTTACCAGTCGGATATGTTTGGCCGGTTCGCTCCCATCGCCGCACCGATTTCCGGCCACCGCGGGACGCGCTACGCGATCCTGTTCGTCACTCGCTCCACCACCGCCTACGCTCTCGATGCGCAGGACGGCAAGCTGCTCTGGAAAACGCAGATTCGGACTGGACTGAATAACCTGAGCGCGACTGCGGCTTTTCACGATGGACGGCTTTACGTGCCGATGTCCGGCACGGAGACGCTGGTCGGAGCGGATCAAAACTATGAATGCTGCAAATCGCGCGGTGCGGTGGCGGCTTTGGACGCTAACGCGGGCAAGGTGCTTTGGGTTACGCAGAGCGTACAGGAGCCGCTGCGAGAGCTCGGCGAAAACGCGAAGGGCAAGCAACGATGGGGGCCTGCGGGTGCTTCTGTGTGGAACACGCCGACCGTCGATGGGAAGCGCGGGCTGATCTACGCGGGCACCGGAAACAGCTTCGGACGGATTGCGGCCGCGACGAGCGATTCGATCATTGCCCTTCGCATGTCAGACGGCAAAATGATGTGGCATCACCAGGAGTTCGAGGGCGACGCATTCATGGCGCGCTGCCAGGCGACGAATTCCGCCGACTCGAACTGCGCGGAGAAGCTGGGTCCCGATTACGACTTTGGTGGTTCGTCGGCCATTCTGCAAACCGTGAATGGCAAGGATATTCTTCTGGCTGCAGGGAAGGGCGGTGTGGCGATCGCGCTCGATCCCGACAACGAGGGCAAGCTTCTGTGGCGGACACAGTTGTGGGAAAACCAGGCGCCGTCGGCCTCCGGCCTGGTGGTCTGGGGTGGCGCGGCCGATGGGACTCGCGTGTATTATCCGCTGCAGCAACCCGGAGGTGGATTGAAGGCGTTGGATATCAAGACCGGCAAAGTGGAATGGAATGCCATGGTCGAGGCCGACCGGCGTGGGCAGGCGGGTCCGGCCAGTGCGATTCCAGGGGTGATCTTCACGGGTGGATGGGATGGGATCCTGCGCGCGGTGGACGGCGACGGAAAGGTGGTCTGGTCGTTCAATGCGGTTAAGGAATTCTCTACCGTCAACGGGGTGCCCGCCAAAGGCGGATCGTTCGGATCAGCTGGGCCGGTGGTTGCCAGCGGCATGGTCTTCGCCGCGTCGGGATATCCAGGGACGCTGCGTGGCACACCGGGGAATGTCGTCCTTGCGTTCGGCGTGGAGTGACGGATGCCAGGCACTTTCAGTTTTTGCGGCCTCGATCGCGAGGGTAAGCGCTTCGAACTGCGCGCGCCGGGTTCGGCGTCGTAAGTGATCACGCGGAAGAACAAGCAGAAACGCGACTTCCGCCGCGTGCACCTCCGGAGCGAACTGCGCAGGTGAAACGCCTGCTTTACGCGGGCCGGTGGGCTTTCAGGAAGGAATGTACCTGGCGCACCGCCAACGGGATCCGTTCCTTCGGCTCTTTCCACGGGTAGAAGCTTATTTCCGCCTTCGGGGCGAGCATCGCGCTTTCCATGGCTACCGCCAAGGGATGCGACGGGACATCGTCCGGCATAATTAACACGGGCGTCTGACAATTGCGAACGAAATCACGCGACACGGTGAAAACGAAGTCGGCATCGGTGCGGAACATCTTAGTCAGGAATTTGTCCACGGTCTCCTTTGTGACGTCCGGGCGACGCTTCAGAAAATCCGGAGCCCAGCTCGTCATACTGCCGTCGTACATGACACCGGGCATCTCCGGCCGGAAGCCAACCGGCTGCGCCGGCACGCCTGCGACCACACGATTGGGAGCGTGCTTCATCAGGTCCCAGATAAACGGGCCCGCGATGCAGAATCCAAGAACCATGAATTTGTCGATGCCGAGGTGATCCATGAGCCCCAGATGGTCGTCGGCGAAGGAATCCCACGGGCGGTCGGCCTCGAGCGGGCCGGAAGACTCACCACGATTCGCGTTGCGCAGGTCCGCGAAGACGCAACGGTATTCGCCCTTGAACTCGTCAATCGGGTTGAAGGGCATGGTGGGTAAGGCGGCCATGGTGGAGTTCAATCCGCCGCCGGCGATGAGTAGCAGGGGAAAGCCGGAACCGGCCTCCTGATATGCAATACGAACGGGGCCTTTTTCGTAAAGGCGCGGGCTTCCGGATCTGACAGCCTGCTGCGCGAAAACGCGCTGGCCGGCAGCCATTGCCGTCGCCGCGGCACCCGTTGTGAGGATCTTGCGTCTGATCGGATCCATAAGCTTTCCTCCTCTGCCAGACAGATCTTAGCGCAAATCGGAACGGCATGCGCAGGTTGCCGGAAAGTATGATAGCGTCTACTCGACATGAGGGCCTTGGCATGGATGATTCTGGGGCTGACGCTGGCAACGGCGCCGGCAATCGCCCAGGTGGATTTCTCGGGGGAGTGGGCGCCGCGTTTCTACGAAGATCAGCCCGAGCGGGTGCCGGGACCGGAACTCGGCGATTATCTTGGCATCCCTATCAATGCGGCTGACCGCATGCGCGGCGACACGTGGAGCGCGTCGCTGATGACGCTGCCCGAGTGGCAATGCCGCCCGCATTCGGCCGATTACATCTGGCGCGGCCCGTCCAATCTGCGCATTTGGAAGGAAGTGGATCCTGTATCGCGCGAGATCACGGCGTTTCATGCGGAATGGCTGCGTTCGATCGACCGGCCGGTGTATCTGGACGGACGCGCGCACCCACCCGATTACGCGGAGCACACGTGGGCGGGGTTTTCGACGGGGAAATGGGACGGCGACGTCCTCACGGTAACAGTGACGCATCTCAAGGAAGGCTACGTGCGGCGCAACGGCCTGGCGCGAAGCGATATGGCGACGCTGACCGAGCACTGGATCAGGCATGGCGACTGGCTCACGGTGGTGGAGATTGTCAATGATCCGGTTTATCTGGCGGAGCCGTTCATTCGCACCACCGATTATGAGCTTGATCTGCACCAGCAGATTCCGCCTTATCCGTGCGAGGTTGTCAACGAAGTGCCACGCGCGAAAGGCACTGTGCCAAATCTGCTGCCCGGGGCGAACAATTTTCTCCGCGAATTTGCCGAACGGTATGGAGTGCCGTTCGAAGCGACGCGCGGCGGTCCTGAAACCATGTATCCGGAATACCGGCACAAGCTGAAGGGCGCAAATGCAAAGCTGGTCAACGCGAGTCGCTAGTCTGGTCGTGGCCGCGATAGTTGCGGGCTCTGGCGTGGCAGCCGGGCAGGATGTACATCTGCTGCCGGTTCGTAAAAATATCTGGATGCTCGTGGGGGCGGGCGCGAACATCGCTGTGTCAGCTGGTCCGGATGGCGTACTGCTGGTGGATGCGGGTACGACGGCGATGACGGATAAAGTGCTGGCAGCCGTTCGCCAACTCGGATCGCAACTGAGTGTGAATGGCGCGCCGCCCAAACCGATTCAGTTCGTTATCAATACCAGCGTAGATGCGGATCACACGGGAGGCAACGAAAGAATAGCCAAGGCCGGTAAGACCTACACCGGAGGCAACGTTGCGGGCGATCTGCGCGGCCTGGGCGAAGCCGATCCGGAAGAGGGCGCTCAGATTTATGCTTATCAGAGCGTGCTCAGCCGGATGAGCGCGCTGGGCAAAGACAAAAAGCCGGTGGCGGCACAAGGCGCGTGGCCGGCAGTGACTTACGATACCGACGTACTCAACTTCAGCCATTTTGTGAATGGCGAAGCGATACAGATTATTCATCAGCCGGCGGCGCACACCGATACCGACAGCATGGTTTATTTCCGCGGTTCGGACGTGCTGGTGACGGGCGATATTTTCACCACGACGGCGTACCCGGCGATCGATGTGGAGCGAGGCGGCAGCCTGCAGGGGCTGATCGACGGACTGAATCGTATTCTCGATATCGCGATTCCGGAGTTCCGGCTGGAAGGCGGCACGATGATCATTCCAGGGCACGGCCGTCTTTGCGATGCAGCCGACGTGGCTTACTACCGGGATATGGTGACTGTGATTCGCGATCGCGTGAAAGATCAGATCGCCAAAGGGAAAACGCTGGCGGAAGTGCAGGAGGCCGGTCTGACGAAGGATTACGACGGGCGCTACGGATCGCCCACGGCTTTTATCGAGGCGGCGTATCGGAGCCTCAAGAAATGAAGTTGGCCGCGTGCTTGTACCTGGCCGCTTTGTCATCGGCTCTGCTGGCGCAGCGTGGGCCTGCGACGGCGAAGGCGGCGGCTCCGATCGATCTCACCGGTTACTGGGTTTCCATCATCACCGAAGACTGGCGCTATCGGATGATGACTCCGGCCAAGGGCGATTTCCCCAGCATTCCGCTCAATCCCGAGGGCGTGAAAACGGCCAACCTGTGGGATGCGGCGAAGGATGAGGCAGACGGCAATCAGTGCCGATCGTACGGGGCGGGAAACATCATGCGCGTTGCGGGCCGAATTCATATCACGTGGCAGGACGACAATATTCTGAAAGTCGAAATGGACAATGGCGAACAGACGCGGCTGTTTCACTTCGGCGACGCCAACGAGGGCGCGGCTACATGGCAGGGAATTTCGGCGGCACAATGGGAATATGCGGGCGGGCGGAACAGCGGGCGCGGCGGCGATTTAAAAGTGGTGACCAGGCACATGAAGCCCGGATATTTGCAGAAGAACGGCGTGCCGTACAGCGCCGATGCCGTGGTGACGGAACACTTCGATGTCACACATGAGCCCGATGGGGGCTCGTGGCTCATCGTGACTACGCTGGTTGACGATCCAAAGTATCTGCAACGGCCGTTCCAGAGAAGCACGCACTTCAGGAAGCAGGCGGATGCGAAGGGATGGGACCCTGAGCCCTGCTCTGCGCGCTAAGCGAACGCAGGCGAAAGCGCCTTTTCCGAAATACCAGGAATGCGGCTTGGCGCCGCGTGTACCTCCGTCACCCGGAGACTTCGCTACGTCATCGCAATGTGAACGTGTATAGCGCGGCTCCGCACTGGATGCTCAGGTACTGTTTTCCGTTGACCATCCAGGTCATGGGTCCGGCGGAAACGGAGGGTCCGAGATTTGTTTCCCACAGCAGTTTGCCATCGCGAGCGTCCAAGGCAACGAACTGCCCGTCGCGCCCTCCCGCGAACAAGACATTTGAAGCGGTCGTGAGAATCCCGCCTTCGGTGGACGGCGCGGATAACTTGAAAGTCCACTTGCGCTGGCTCGTCTTCGGATCCATCGCAATGATCGAGCTGAAGACTTCATCGTCGGTCTTTGAACGTTGCGGCGATTGTCCAACGAAGCTCTTCCCCTCTTCGAATTCCGGAGGAGCTTCGCCTTTGCGGTAAATGCTGGAGCCGTTCTCCCACGCCGGAATGTAAAACAATCCGGTAACGGGACTGAAGGAGGGGTTGTACCAGTTCGTGCGGCCCTGATTGCCGGGATAAACCAGAGTGCCGGCTTCGGTTGGCAGAATTCCCGGGGAGCGCATCGGCCGTCCCTTTTCGTCGAAGCCGGTATACCAATTCGTCTTCACGAACGATGCGCCCGAGAGGAATTGACCGTTGGTGCGATCGAGAACGTAGAACACGCCGTTGCGATTCGCCCACATCATCACTTTCCTTGGAGCGCCCCGGAAATCGATATCGGCCAGGACCGGGGTCTGGGTTGCATCCCAGTCGAATTCGTCGTGCGGCGAGAACTGATAATGCCATTTGAGTTTCCCGGAGTCGGCGTCCAGGGCAATCACCGAAGAGCTGTAAAGGTTATCTCCCTGGCGATCGTCACCGTTGTAATCGGGACCGGCGTTTCCAGTGCCCCACATGGTGAGATTGGTCGCTGGATCGTAGGAGCCGGTAACCCAAATTGGCGCGCCACCGTGTATGTAAGCCTCGCTGGGTTTTCCGTTTTTGTCGAGCCAGGTCTCGTAGCCAGCCTCTCCCGGGCCGGGTACTGTGTTGAAGCGCCAAACCTCTTTGCCGGTGTTGACGTCGAAAGCGGCGAGAAATCCGCGAACGCCATGCTCTCCGCCTGCCACGCCGGAGATCACCTTGTCTTTCACCACGATCGGTGCAACGGTCATGGCGTATTGTTGTTTGTAATCGGCAATCTGCGTGGACCACAACTCGCGGCCGGTTTTGGCGTCGAGGGCAATCATCTTCGAGTCAAGCGCCGCGAGAAAGAGTTTGTCGCCGAGAATCGCCAGGCCGCGCGTCAGGTTTCCGCAGCAGGGATTGCGGGTGCCTTCCGCCGGCTTGTGCGTGTACTGCCAGATCGTTTTGCCGGTTGTGGCATCGAGCGCGATCACGTCGTTGGGGCTCTGGACGGTGAACATGATTCCGTCCACGACCAGTGGAGTGACTTCGTGCTTATCGAGAGAGCGGGACTGGAAGACCCATTTCAGAGTCAGATCACGGGCATTCGTGGGGTCGATCTGTGTGAGACCGCTGTGGCGCTGGCTGTTGAGGTTGCCTGCATACGTCAACCAGTTTTGGGGTTCGCGATTCGCGCCTAGAATTCGTTCAAAAGGAACCGCCGAAACTATCGCTTCGCGATTCTGCGGGGTAACGGGTCCCTGGGCCCAGAGTGTCACAGTGGCAAAGGCAAGCAGGAATAAACGCACAGTCATAATGAGGCCTCCGGAGTATCGACGGTATCTTAACACCCGGGGCGGGGAGCAGGAAGCGTTGCTCCTGTGGTCCCGCAACGGGTAGCTGCATCTTCCGCCAGGGCACGCCTCGGCGCATTTACCAAACGGACCACGACATCACGATACTGTACGGCGTCTTTCTGGGCGTTCGACAGGGGTTCCGTCAACGCCAGCCGCCATGGGATCGTCGTATTGATCGCGAGGGATCGCGTCAACTCCCAGTTCCTCTCAACGACTATCTGCCGCGCCTTGTCTTGCCCGCTTTACGCCATTCTTTCAATGCGGCTTCTTTTTCGCGGCAGTCCACGGACGCGCATACCGGGCTCCAATGCTCGCTGACGAATGACTTTCGACACCATCGGCAAATAAGGCTGTCCAGCCCCCCTGGAGACTTACGCAGTTCCCCGGTTAATGCTGCCGAAGCTCTTTCTTCACGTTCGCGGGTCAGTTCCTCCAGGGCTCGGATGGTGTTATCCAGAGAATCGCGCTGCTCCAGCAACTGCCGAAGGATGAATTGCAAATCCATCGATCCCTTCTGTTGGGAGTTTTTTACCATAACTTGCTGAGAATCAGGCTCTCGGAAAACTACGTGATCCGCGCGATTGAATCAAGGTTACACACACGTTTGGACGATTAAAAGCGGTTATCCTCATCGAAGAGGAGGGTTGACCCCAATGAAGATCATCTTCCTGCTGAGTGCTATTGGTTTATTCGCGCCGGTGCGAGCCCAGTGGACCGTTGAAACGCCGGGAATTCGGCGGACAAAGGATGGAAAACCGAATCTCTCCGCTCCCGTTCCCCGGACTTCGGAGGGGGAGCCGGATCTGTCGGGGATTTGGGAGCAATTGAACGCTCGGGATAGCGCCTATTATTTGAAGGGTATTTCGTTTCCTTTCACGCCTTCAGGCAAGGCTCTGTTCGAGGGGCGCAAAGCGAATAACCAGAGGACAACCCCGAAGCGCA
>Ga0210389_10001666_pt1 | contig 17921 bp, 14 predicted proteins | sample IncBWH28OmetaG_FD_160127 | JGI IMG/M metagenome (GOLD analysis project Ga0210389, IMG submission 160127) | Forest soil microbial communities from Barre Woods Harvard Forest LTER site, Petersham, Massachusetts, United States - Inc-BW-H-28-O ...
ACGCGGGCACTCAAGCTCGATGGTCCCGGCGATACGAAGACTCATAAGGGGCGCTCGATCTCGCTGCTCTCGGCGCTTGCCGACGACCTCGCTGGTGTTCCGGGGGGCTTGATCTTCCCCGGTCACGACGGCGAACCGTGGACGCGCACCGCCTATAGCAAGTGGCGGGAGCGAGTCTGGCAACCCGCGTGCGAAGCAGTCGGCATCGGGACCATCACACCACAACGAAGATCGACGGCAAGACCACGCGCTCGTACACAGGAGCCGTGCCCTACGACCTGCGCCACACGTTCGCGTCGCTGATGTTCCACGAGCAGCGCAACCCGCTGGAGATCGCCGAGATGATGGGCCACAGCCCGCAAGTCCTCTTTTCTACATACGCCCACGTCATCGCCGAGCTTCGAGGCGGATCGCCTATCAGCGCTGACGACCAGATCAGCGCCGCCCGATCCGACCTTCAGCGGTCGTAGGCACGGCCACGCGGCTTGATGGCGGTCACCACGATCACGCGGGCATCCAGGTCCAAGCGGATGAGCGCTCGCCAGTCCCCGACGCGCAGACGCCACTCGCCTTGCCGTCCCTTGAGGCTCCGTACATCTCCGGCAGGCAGGCGCTCGATGGCTGTGAGGATGCGCTCGCGTTCGTTGCGAGGGAGCTTGCGCAGTGCCTTCGTCGCGGCGGGTGCAATCACCGCGTCCCACGAGGGCAGTTCAGGCGTCAGCTTGGGGCTCCGCGCGCAACTCGGCTACGCTGATCGCCTCGCCCCGCTGGTAGGCCGCCCAGCCCTCATCAGAAGTGGTGCGGTCGTCCCCGGTGTAGGGCTCGTCGTCAAACGGAGCCGCCTCCAGAGCCGCGAGCATCGGGTCCTTGGCACGCGTCAGGAGTATCCCGGCAGCGTCCACGCTCTCGTCGGGTAGCTCATCCACAAGGCGGTGTAGCTCGGCTCGTGTCATACGGCTAAACGTAGCATCGGGAACGTCAAACGGATAGAGGGGGTCGCGGAGGCCCTGGTAGCACGCGGGTAGCACAGAGAGCACCGATCTCGTCCCACTATGGCTTGTTCAAGCCAGATACGTCCCCAAGACCACGATCACTCGTAATGAAGGGGTCCGGGGTTCGAGTCCCCGCGTCGGCTTCTCGAAAACGCAGCCACCGCCAACGTCCACGGCGTGCCGCTGGTGACCTACAACGTCAAGGACTTTCAGATACTCGCCGCGGAGGTCGACGTTCGCGAGCCTCGAAGGCGAGGAGGCCGGGATTGCCTTCTCTGGCCAGACCCGCTTGGACACGGAACCGTCGTGTGGTTGCTGGCGTGGTTACCACCGAGAAACCCGAGCTCGACCGCGAACGGGAACCCGCCGCGAGGACAGTGGCCGGGCAGGCGGATGCCGGCGGGTTTATAGGGGACGACCCTGCCGTTGACGCGTTCGTAGTAGGTGAGGTCTTTGGGCCCTAGCACGAGCTGGATTTCGGCGACGGACAGGTAGGGGGCTTCCGGGAGGCTCGCCACCAGCGGGACCTGGATGTAAAGGAGCCCGCCGAACGGCGCTCGGGCGGGGAGCAGTTGGCCGGTGAAGAGGATCTGTGCGCTCACGGCTGTCTCTTCGTAGGCGTAGAACAGCAAAGCGAGGTGGCCGGTCTGTTCGGTCGTGCGGAGGACCGCGATCTGGGCGGCTTCGCGAAACACTTCGTGTTTGACCGGGAACTCGGCGACTGTCCGTCCGTCGCCCATCCACGAGTCGGCCGGGCAGGCTTGGGGCCCGGAGAGTTCCAGGGTCGCGGCTGAGCAGGTGTCGATGCCCAGACCGCTGAGGGTGATGTCCAGGCCGGCTGGATACCGTACGTTCGCTTCGGTCAGCGGTGGCGGGATCAGTTCGGTCGTGGGTGCGATCTGCACGCGAAAGTCGACGGTCGTGCTGTGCCCGAGGATCTCCGGGTGCAGGTCGGCGCGTAGGCTCACCGTCGGGGTGGCGAGTGCGCCGGCCGGCAAACAGGCCGCCGGCAGGCAGGCGCCGGTCGCCAGGAGCGTCCTCAGCAGGTGGTGGGCTCGGCGCATGTGTTCACCACGGCATCGCTCTCAGTATGAGATGTCTCCTGTTGTCTGGATGACCAGCGAGAACGTGCGGCGGTCGAACGTGCCGGACAGCCCGGTGCGGCCGTGGGCGTGTGCGTAGCGGCCGGTGCCGCCGGTGATGAGCAGCGACCCGCTGAAGCTCTGGTAGCGCCCGGAGCCGTGGGGGGTCGCGGTGCCTCGGCCCGTGATCGACCCGCCCCGGGTGTCGATGGTGCAACTGCCTTTGAAGACCGGCCCGACGGTTAGCGTGGCGCGCATCAGCCCGGGAATCGCTCCGGTGGCCGCCCCTTCCTCATACAGGAGCGTTTCGTTCTGATGGACCAGGCGCAGGTGGGCGGTGTCGGTCCCGTTGAGCGTCCCCGCGGCTTGCGCCCGGGAGTGCGTGCTGCTCTGAGGCTCGACCCCGGCGGCCTGGGCGACCGCGCCGGCCGCGATCGGTGGGATCGCCGCACAGGCCACGATCGTAGCGGCGACCGTGCCGCGACCGATGCGTCCCAAACCCCTCATCGCTCACTACCTCTCATCACGTCTACCTCCTCATCGTTGCACGTACGGGATCGTCCTGCGCAGGTTCAACTGTGTCTGTGGCCCCACCGATCGCGAGGCGGTGCTTGGCGCTCAGCAGGCGCATGCGCCAGGGAGGCACGGCGGCTCGGCCTGGGTTGCGTCCGAAGCCCTCGCGTTCGATCTGGCGCAGGATCTCTCGGTAGAGGGTCGCTGACAGGGCCATCGCTCGGCGGCCGCTGCGCAGCAGCGGTATCGCGCCGGCGCCGTCTTCATACAGCGCGTCGGCGCGGGCTATCTGGTCGCGCAGGAGCGCTTCACGCGCGCCGGGCGCCGGGAACCCAAAGCGCTCGATCGTCGTGCGGGCAATGTATACGCGGCCGTGCGCGAGGTCCTCGTCGACGTCGCGCAGGATGTTGGTCACCTGCATCGCCCGGCCGAGCGCCGCCATTTTGCCCTCGCCATCGGGGTGGGTGGTGCCGAGCATGCTCGCGAGCACGATCCCCACGGAGCCGCCGGCCTGCTGGCAGTAGCGCGCGAAGCCCTCGTCGTCCTCGACGCGCGCGCGCACGATGTCGTGGCGCATCCCCAGGCAGAACTCCATCAGTGCCTCGCGTGGCAGCGGATACCGTCGGGCGAGGTCCTCCAGGGCCCGAGTCTCCTGCGTGTCCGCAGTCGCGTCGGTGTCCGACGTGTCGCCGCGCGCCCATCGCTCGACCGCGCCCACCCGCGCGGGTGCTCGCGGGTCGTCCTCGTCCACGAGATCGTCGAGCGTTCGCAGCACGCGATACAGGCGCCGAATGTCCCTTTTCAGGTCCCCGGCCAGCAGCGCAAGCGCGGGCGCGAACGTGCTCCTGTCGGCCGCCATGTCATTGTCCTCGCCGCCACCTCGTGGCCGATCCGCACCGCCGCCAGACCGTGGCGTGAGGGCCGGCATCGGGGTTGGGTCTTTGCCTGTGAACACTCGGCTGCTCATGCGCTTGCTCGTTCTGTGGCGAGCGCCGCCTTGGGCTGGACTCCGGCGATGCGCAGGACCGCGATCAGTGACGCGGCCAGCGAGATTCCCACCGCGATCGCGAGTGTGCGCAGAGCGAGCCCCCATGCGGGTGTGAAGTGGACCGGGGCGCCCGTGGTGTGGTGCAGCCAGCCGTCTATCAGGTATTGACCGGTGAGACCGGCGGCGACCCCGAGCAGGCATCCGCTGAGCAGCACGGTGCCGCTCTCGTAGCAGACGAGCCTGGCGAACTGACCGAAGTCCATGCCGATCGAGATCAGCGAGTTGAACCTGTCTCGGCCCTGCCAGACCGCGGCCATCATCAGTGCGATGGCCGACGTGATGGTGGTGATCAGCACGACGATCGTGGTGTCGGTCAAGCGCGACAGCGTGCTGCCCAGCACGGCGCTGACTTCCGCTTGCCGTTCGTCGACGGTGTTGACCGTGAGCGATGAGCCAGGCGGGAGCGCCTGTTGGACGAGCTCTCTGCCCTGCGCGATCGTGACCCCCGGCTTCAGAGCGACGGCGAGTTGGGTCGCCGTGTCGGTGCTCCACAATCGCGCCTGGTCCCCGCCGTTCATGACGATCGCGCCCGGCAGCCAGCCGTAGTTGGCGGTCGTGGCCGCGAGGCGGAAGCTGGCGTTGCCAGCGGGGGTGGGCAGCGTGAAGCGCTGCCCGAGGCGTAGGTGGCGTTCACGGGCGATCGTCTGGCTGAGTGCCACCCAGCCACCTTCCCGCAGGTGCCTGTCGGCCGTGCTCAGCGAGCCTTCGAGCAGCTGGCTCGGGGCGATCTGCGCCCGTTGCTGGGGCGGGACGCCGAGGACCCACACCCGGCGTCCCGGCAGGTCCAGGAACGCGTCTCTCCAGGGCAGCACGGAGCTCACGGCGCTGACACGCGCGAGGCGCCGTTGGGTTTCGCTATATGTGAATGGCTCCGTGGTGTAGACGTTCTCCGCGCCCCCGGGCTTGACCCAGATAGTGGCGTCCGCGAGCAGGTCGGTGGCGCCCCGGCGAACGGCGCTCTGTACGTTTGCGACTGACCCGCCGATCAGGACCATCAGGAACGCCGCGATCGTGCCTGTCGCCAGCAGGGCAACCGACCTGGCCGACCCAGCGCGCAGTTCGGCGACCGCCAGGCGCGCGGCCGGGTCACTCGAATGCCGAGAGACCGTGTGCGCAAGCGCCAGTAGCCAGTGCAGGATCATCGGCAGGCAGATGACGAGCCCGACCGCGAGCCCCACGAGCGCGAGCACCGTGCTGGCCGGGATGAGCGCGGACACGGCCACCGACACGCATACCAGCAGCAGGCCGCAGACGAACACGACGGCATCTGACACGCGCAGCCTGCCGGCAAGCGACAGCGTGCGCCCGACCGCTTCGGGCTCGTTGGCGACGCCGGCGCGCAGGGTCACGAGCGCTGGCAGCGCCGCCGCGGCGAACGCCGCGAGCATGCCGCCCGCGGAGGAGATCAGGACTGTCTGCGGTGTGAGCACCCGCTGCCCGCCGATCGGGAACGCGGCCGCGATGTATCCGGGGACGCTGTGGTAGGCCAGCAGCGAGATCGCATCGCCCGCGAGCAGCCCGAGCGCGCAACCTGCGAAGCCGAGGATGAACGCGTCGAACGTCAGCGAGGCGACGATCATCGAGTCGGGGGTACCCGTCTCGATCAGATACACGATGAACCGCCGCCGCTCCTCGCTCGCCATCAGCAGCGCGTTGTAGGCAAGAATTACGCCCGCGACGAGGCTGATCGCGCTGAACAGGAGCGTCACCTGCGTTTCCGATGCGGCAGCGTTGGCCAGCAGCTGAACTTCGGTGTCGATCGGCCGTACGTTCAACCTGGCGCCGAACCGAGCCCTCAGCGCGCGCTGGAGTTGCGCTCCGCGCCCCGGCTGCGGCTCGATCAGGACGCGCGTCACGCGCCCCGCAAGCCCGGCGATGCTCTGTACGACTGCCAGCGGAGCCGCGGCGATCGGGCTTTCGGCGGCGGGGCCGATCTCGCCGGCTCCCAGGGTCGCGTCGAGCGTCATGTGTTCGGTACGGGCGCCGACCAGGATCGTGACGCGATGCCCCGGCCGCGCGCCGATCGCCTTGGCGGTCGGCCCGGTCAGCAGCAGCAGCCCGCGCTGGGAGGCTTCGCCGGCGCGCTGGAACTCCGAGGAGAGCCTGCCCCGTAGGGGGGTGACCTGTTCGGTGGCGCCCACAAGCGTGAGCGCCCGTCGCCCCCTGGGGCCGACCGCGACGATCGGCTGGGTGAGGATCGGCGCCGCGGCCCGCACGCCGGGCATGCGTTCCACTTCTTCGGATACCCGCTCGTCGAAGCCTTCGGGTCCACGGGCGGCGAGTTCGAGCGTCGCGTTGCCCGCGACGCCGTGGGAGATTTCTTCGAATGAGCCGGTGATGCTGTGGTGGGCGACCTGCACGGCGAACAGCAGCGCCACGCCTGCGGCGACCCCCACCACGGCCATCAGCTCCCGCAACGGCTGCACGCGCAGATGGCGCCGGTAGAACAGCAGCAGCGTCCGCAGGTAACCGGTCATTGCCCGAGCGCCGCCCGCGCCTGAAGGGTTGGCTCCGTCAGTCGGCCGTCGCGCATGCCGAGCACGCGATCGGCGTAGTGCGCCACGCGCGCGTCGTGGGTCACGAGCACGATCGCCGCCCCACGCTCGCGCGGCAGGCCGCTGAGCAGCCTGAGTACCGCGTCACCGGTCTCACTGTCGAGGTTGCCGGTCGGCTCGTCGGCGAGGATCAGCTTGGGCTCGCCCACGAGCGCCCGCGCGATCGCCAGTCGTTGCTGCTCGCCGCCGGAGAGCTCGGCTGGGGTGTGGTGGGTGCGATCGGCCAGCCCGACGTCGTCGAGCAGCGCGAGCGCCCGCGCTAGCGCCTGCCGGTGTGGGGTTCCGCGCAGTAGCAGCGGTAGCGCCGCGTTCTCCTGGGCGGTCAGGCCTGCGACCAGCTTGAAGTCCTGGAACACGAACCCGAGCTGGCCCCGCCGGTAGGCGAGGATCTCGCGCTTGGTCATCTGCGCGAGATCCTTGCCCTCGAACAGCACCCTCCCGGAATCCGCGCGCAACTGGCCCGCGGCGAGCAGCAGCAGCGTGGTCTTGCCCGAGCCGCTGGGGCCGAAGATCGCCACGAGCTCGCGTTCGTCGACCCTCATGCTCACCTCGTCGACGGCGTGGACCGCTTCGCCGGGACTTGGGTAGTACTTGCGCGCCCGCTCCAGCTCGAGCATCTGGCGCTGCCCGCTCACCCGTCGCCCGCCGCGGCCCGCCGAGCGCCGTCCGCCGGGAAGCGGTACACCCTCCCGTGCTCGTCCGTGGGCTTGGGGTTGACGATCCGCCCGTCGCGCATGTACAGCAGCGCTTCCGCGCGCAGCAGCGCCTGCGCCTCGTTATCGGTGACCAGCACCGCGACCTTCTGATCGCGTGCGAGCCTGCCGAGCAGCCCCATGATCCCGTCCTGTTCCACGAACGACAGGTTGCCGGTCGGCCGGTCGGCCAGGAGCAGTCGCGGCTCGGTGACGATCGCGCGCGCGACCGCGACGCGCTGGCGCTCGCCGTCGGAGAGCCCCCGAAGCTCCATCTCCGCGCAGTGTCCGACCTCGCACGCGAGCAGCGCCTCGCGCGTCCGGCGCTCTGCTGTGCGGTGGTCGCGTCCGTCCACGAGCAGCGCGAGGGCGACGTGGTCGAGCACGGCCATCCGCTCCTGCCAGGCTTGTCCGGTCCACACGCACGAGATCTCCCGCCGGCGGTAGCGCTGGCGCTCGGCGGCGGGCATCTCGTGCAGGCGCTCCCCGTTATACGTGACCGTCCCGCTGTCGGGCGCCTGTAGGCCGGCAGCGATCCGCAGCAACGTCGTCTTGCCTGCCCCGCTGGGGCCGTAGACCCCCACGATCTGCCCCCGCTCGACCTCCAGGGAGACCTCATCGAGCGCCACCCGAATGCCGGCCGGGGTCTGGAAGCGCTTGGACACCCCCTGTAGCGACAGGAGCATCTCACGCGCCTCGCGATTCCTGCTCGGGCACTGCCGCTGGTCTTGATGCAACGGTGCCTTGCGGAGTCCGAGGGCCCACCCGATCGGGGCGTCTGCCGCCGGCGTCCCTGCGTTCCCGATAGGAGGCGGGCCAGACCGCGTCGCTGTTGGACAGCCAGGAAAGTATCTCGCGGGCGTGCCTGGCCCACTGCAGCTCGCCTTCCAGCTGGAACACGTCGGCCGATAGGTTCAGGCGCAGCAGCAACTCATCGACCCGTACCGACTGTCCTTGGGCCGGTTGGGACTTTGCGCGCAGGCAGGCGACCTCGGCAAGGCGCTTCTCGCACTGCTCCTCATACTCGTCGACCTTCGTCACGGCGTGCTTTAGGCGCCGCGGGCCGGCGAGCGCGATCTGGATCAGCAGCGGGCGCCGGGACATCTGGGCCGGGCCGTCGTCTGTGGTCTGCTCGAACCAGCGTTCGAACTCGATCGCCCCCTCGGTTGTGATCGCGTACACGTGCCGGTCCTCCCGACCCCCCGGGCTGCTCTGCACGCGCGCGATCAACTTGTCGTGCTCGAGCCCTTTGATCGTCTTGTAGAGCGTCCCGGAGTTGACCTTCCAGGCCGGCCCCAGTCGTCGCTGCAGCCGGTCGCCCAGTTGGTACGGGTACGCCTCACCCTCGAGCAGCAGGCCCAGTAGTGCGTGTCTTGCCGACATACACCCTCCCCTCGTATTTCACCTACGCCCCGCGCGTCCCATGACTACCCTCCGAGCCTTACCCATTCCCCCGGAGCATACATCAATGTCTGCTATAAACAAGGCCTGTCTTGTATCGCAAGCCGGCTGTTTTCGGCTGCTCAAGCCGTTTTGGCCGATTACAAATACCTGCCTGGCAGGTATTTACTGTCGGTCCTCGCTGCTCGATTTCCCTCAGCGGCCCGCGACTCCCCACGCCGTGCGCTCCACACGAATACCTGCCTTGACGGTATTGACGACAGCCGTGGTCTCTTCCATCATGTGTACTCGCTGCCGGGGAGGTGAGCGCCGGGGTTCGCAGGAACGACCCGGAGGGCCGACCAAAGCGCGCAGCACATGCCTTACAGGAAACGGAAAAGAAAGTGAAGTGCTGTTGCTACGGATAAAGAGGGTCGAGGGGCGGGTGGGAGTTCGGTGAGCTGCCGGCCAGCCTCGTCCACATCGAAACTGCAAGGTCTTGGGCGCCATCGCTTTGTCGAGGCGGTGGCTCCCAGGGGAACTAGGGCGTCGTTACCTCTCGGCGCCCGCCTTCCCGGACGCCGCGGTCCATCCTGGGCCACGGCGTTCACTTCGACACCATCATCGACAATCCGATGAGCATCAACGACTAATCCAGTAACAGGTGCACGCGCGCACGAAGACCATGTGTCTGCTCGTGCTCGTGCTGCTCATAAAGACAGGTGCCGAAGCATCGCCCTTTCCGCGGATGACGCTCCGGCACCCAATGCAACGAAGGGAATATAGCACATGCGTTCCATTCATAAGAAGATATTGCTCATGCTGACCGTGGCGCTGGCGCTCGGGGTGGTCACCTCGGCGAGTGCCTCGGCGGCGACGTGGTGGGATGGGGGGAGCGAACTGGCTTCGTCTGCACCGCTGGCGTCGGCGACGAAAAAAGTCGAAACGATTACGATCTCGCCAGCCCCAGGTTTCACGATCAACTGCTCCGGTCTTGAATTGAAGGGCGGGGACATTGCTGCTCCCAACGGTGGTGCGGTAGAACACCTAGTCTTCACGGGCTGCGATGCTGAGGTGGGGTCGGGCTGTGGCTTGGTGGGCACAACGATCGAAAGCAAGCCGCTGAAGCTCGAAGCTGCGCTCGGCAGCAAAAGCCCGGAAGATACTCTGTTGGTGAAGCCGGTATCCGGCAAAGTGTTCGCCGACTGGAAGATCGAAGACATCGAAGGTTGTGAACAGTCTGGCGAATCGGCACTCGAAGGCATGGCCAAGTTCATCCTGCCCAAAGGACGTGAAGAACTCGCCGAACAGGAACTCGAGCCCCACGTTACGAAGGCAACAGATGAATTGCAATGGGGCAGCTTTGGCGTCTCAGTTTCGGGCAAGGTCAAGGTCAAACTGACATCTGGGAAAGGGTGGAGCTTCCACTAACATAGCCATCGCACCAGTTGATGAGCCGCTCACCCGTCTCGGCGGATGAGTGGTTCGGGGGGTCATCCGCATCGCGTATTGATACGGATGACCCCTCTTGGTTGCCGTGACTGGAGAGAAGCGTGAGCTCGTCGATGAGAATGTCAAGCAAAAAGTCGAAATGGGCCCGCAGTGCCCGGTAGCAACGCAAATCGGTGCCCACATGAGGAGGGGTCAGCTATGTCATCCACGAGGTGCTTCAGGTCGATCTCATTCTCTGCACGGTCTCTGGTGGGGTACCGGACGCGTCTCCTCGTCCTCTTCATTGCTACTGCTTGCATAGTGGTCTGCAACGGCGCCCCGGCGCTCGCGGCCACTACCCCGGAAACCCCTGAAGGCGAGGAAGCGAACCCGGTTGGGTCCACCACGGCGACGCTGAAGGGTGTCTTGAACCCAAACAGCAAAGGCGAACCGGGCAGCACGTACGAATTTCTCTACAAGCAGTCCGCGACGGAATGCGAAGGGGGCGAAGCGACGAGTGGCATCGAGCTGGAAAAAACGCCCGAACCGGTGCAGGCCGAAGTGACAGGATTGCTGCGGGGCACGCGATACACGTTCTGCCTGCGCGCGACAAACACTGAAGGAGAAGCGGCGACGGGATCGGCCGTGACGTTTACGACCCTCGCGCTGCCCCCAGTCGTCAGCGCGGAGTCCGCGTCCGGTGTTGAAGCGAGCGTGGCGACGCTGCAGGCACGGGTTGACCCGGCTGGCGCGGAAACGACGTATCACTTCGAATATGACACGACCCCGTACACGAGCGGCATGCCGCACGGCACGAGCACGCCGGGCGTGAGGGTCGGCGACGGTGCGGGCGCCGAACCGGCCAGCGCGCGGGTGCGGGGTCTGACACCCGACACCATGTATCACTATCGCGTCGTGGCGAGCAACTCGCTCGGCACCGTAGACGGCCCGGACCAGACGTTGACGACGCTGGCCCCGCCGGAACCGCCCTCCGCGGGATGTCCCAACGAAGCGTTGCGCGCGGAGCTCGGATCGATGCTGCTCCCGGAATGCCGTGCCTACGAGTTGGTGACGCCACCGTACAAGGAGGGCTACAAGGTCTCCGTCGTAAGCTACTCGACGAACGGGGGACAGGCCATAGTCAATACTCTGGGCGATCTCGCGGATGAGCCGGGAGAGAGCGAAGCGCTGCTCGAGAGCTCTCTACTCTTGGACACGCGCACGTCGACCGGCTGGCAGGTGACGCCGCTGAATCCACCGTCGAGTGAATTCGTCGGCCAGATCCCAGTCGCTCAGGAAGCCAACAGCGGCGACTCGCTGTGGGTGCAGCACACGCCAGCACAGTCAGGGCTCGTACGCGACCTGTATCTTCGCTCGGGTAGCGGCGCCTCCACTCATTTCACACTTATCGGGCCGATCAACCCTCCGCTCGCCGGCGAAGAAGAACCATCCAACTATATGGAAGATGAAGATACTTACTATGACACTCCGACCGCCGGGACGAGCGACTACAGCCACGTCGTGCTCGTCGCGAATTCAACGATCGACTTTTGGCCGTTCGACCCTACCACCGGCGCACCATCGTTGTACGAATACGCCGGCACTGGCAACAAAGAGCCGATCCTAGTGGGTGTTAGAGAAGAAGAAGGCAAAACTGAGCTCATCAGTCGCTGTGGCACGGAACTCGGAAGCGGAGACCCGGGCTCGATGTACAACGCGCTCGCGGGCGAAGGCGAAATCATCTTCTTCACGCCTATTCCGTGTGGGTCGGAACCGCCCCTCGCGGAAGTCTATGCGCGCCTGCACGGTAGCCATGTAAGCTCGAAGGCGGCGGAAACGATCGACGTCTCAGAAAGCGAGTGCACGCGCGAATGCGGCGCCGAAGAATCCGGCAAGAACTTCGAGGGCGCGTCGGAAAGTGGCGAACGGGTCTTTTTCACCAGTACGCAGAAGCTCACCGACGACGCTGTAGACGGAACGGCCGCCGGCAACGCCGCCAAAGGGGAAGGCTGTGCGGCGACGAGCGCGGGTGAAGGCGGCTGCAATCTCTATGAATACAACTTCAGCAAGCCTGAACACGAAAGGCTGCGGGCGGTTTCGGAAGGCGGTGAAGTACTGGGTGTTGCCGCCATCGCAGAGGACGGTGCGCGCGTCTACTATGTGGCGGACGACGTTGTGGCCTCGGCGCAGCCCAATCCGTATGGCAGGACGCCCCAGGCCGATGAACCGAACCTGTATGTGTATGACACGCAGACCGGGACGACTGCGTTTGTCGCGACCCTGAGCGGCGCTGACAGCCGGGACTGGCAGAGGGAAGCCCGTCGGTCGGTGGAGTTGGCTGGCGAAGGGGGGGCCTTTGCGCTGTTTGCCAGCGTGCAGTCCGGCCTCACGCCGGACGATCAGAACGAACGTGGACAGGTGCAGCTGTTCGAGTATGCCGCGGCCAACGGGAGTGAACCGGCGGAACTGGTGCGGGTCACCAAAGGCGAAAATGGCTTCAACGATGACGGAAATGGCGTCAACGTTGGGGTCGCGCCGGAAAGCGTAGCGCGAATGCCCGGGTACACCACGGATTGGAAAACGACGACGAACAGACTCAATATCTCGAGCGATGGAAGGACGATCGTCTTCGAAACCGTTGGCCAGCTGAGCCCGCGTGCGACCGCGTCCGCGTCCGGCTGCAGTAGCGTGTACGAGTTTCACACTGCTGGCGCTCTATCGCAGGGGGCCGTTCACCTGCTCTCCGACGGCTCCGACGTCGCGCTGAATCGACCGAGATGCGGCGCCCACTTCGAGGGTATGGATGGCGATGGAGCCAATGTGCTATTTGAAACGGCGGACTCGCTCGTGCCGAGTGACGTCGATGGCGGGCAGCGTGACGTCTACGACGCACGCATAAACGGCGGGTTCGAGCCCGCGGTTGGTGTCTTATGCACGCCGGCGGCGTGCGCGGGTCCCACGCAAGCCGCCCCCAGCCTTTCCGCGTTGGCTGGGAGTAGCCTCGTGCAAAGTCCTGAAGCCGGAGTCTTGCCGCCTTTGCCGGTGCCCGTACTCCCGAAGGCGAAGCCGAAGAAGGCATCTAAATGCCCCAAAGGAAAGCGTCGTAACTCGAAGGGTAGATGTGTCAGAACCGTGTCCAGAAAGAGGGTGCGGGGCAAAAGGGCCAGCACGGCAGGGCGGAGGAACAAGTAAACATGAGTACTTTCCGATTCGCATCTCCCGCCGCCTCCACGCTTGTGGGAAGGAGTCTCGTTCTGCCGCTGCTGCTCATAGCTTCAGCCTCCGTGCTGCTCGGCCCTTCTGAGGCGCGCGCGACGACGGCGGCGCCTGCGTGGCAGATCACGACGCTTGCGTCTCCCACGCGGATGCCCACGGGGATTGGCAGACAGGGGAAATACGCGATCGTCGTGGAGAACGTCGGGGGCGCACCGAGCAGTGGTCCGATCACGATCAGGGAGGTTCTGCCGCCGGATGCGAGTGCGTCTGTAGTTAGGCTTGAACCTGTCCCACCGGGGGAATGCGGCCTGCAGATCGGGCGTGAAATCACCTGCACCTTTCCCGAACCCGTCGTGTCGAGCGGCTTCATCGTCCTCAACGTTCTCTACCAGATGACGGCCGAAGTGGGCGCCGGACCGCTCGTCAACGTCGCGAGCGTGAGCGGCGGCGGCGCGCCGCCGGTCGTCGAAGAAACCACCACGCAGGTCACGAGCAAGCCCGAAGCAGGACCCGCGGGCATCAGCCTGTTTCGCTTCGACGCGACTGGGCCGGCTGGCGAACCGGCGAGCCAGGCCGGAGGGCACCCATATCTGGAGACGACGACGGCGCTGTTCAACTTGATCTTCGCCGAACGTGTCGCAGCTCCGGTGAAACCTGTGCAGTCGGTGAAAGACCTGGTTTTCTACCTGCCGCTGGGAACTCTCGGCAACGCGACGGTGGCTAGCACCTGCCCGCTCGGCAACGTGCAGCCGGTCTTCGGCGCGAGCTACTGCCCCTCCTCCAGTCGCCTCGGGACGATCCTGCCGATGATCTTGTCTGGGGTCGATGCGGACGGCGAGGAACCGACGCACGAGTCCGGGATCTACAACGTGCCGGCGGAGAAGGGGTACCCTGCCGAGTTCGCATTCGGCTCGAGCGGCAAGCTCTTCGTGCTCTACGCGAGCGTCGTGCGCCACGACGGCGCGTACATGACGCGCGTTGCTATCCCTGGCATCCCGCCTGTGGCCGAATTCGCCGGCTCGATCGCGAGCTTTGTCGGCGACGTGCAGGAAAGCACCAATGCCAGCAACGGTAGCCCGCTCACGCTCGACCGCGGCGGCTTCCTGACCGATCCGAGCGACTGCGAAGAGAGCGGCGCGGCGCGCGACGCCTTCGTGGAAGCGAATACCTGGGATGACCCCAGCCCTGAACTCCCGCTCAAACAAACCCTCGACGCGTTCCCAGCGCTGGAAGGCTGCGAACTGCAGCCCTTCTCCGCGGGTCTCGCGGTGGCGCCCGAAACCACCCAGGCGCAGGCGCCGTCGGGCTACCGGATCGGTCTCAGCTTTCCGCAGGCGCCGAACCTGGGCTCGGCCATCGCGGCGCCGCCCGTACGGGACGTGAGCGTGACCCTGCCCGAAGGCACGACCATCTCCCCGCCCAGCGCGAACGGTCTCGAGACCTGCCAGGAAACGGGGCCGGAAGCGATCAACATCGAAGGCGCCGAATCCGAAGCCATCGGGGCCGACGGGCTCGAGCACCCGGTCGCCGGCAAATGCCCGCAGGCGTCCGAGCTCGGCACGGTGACCGCCACGACGCCGCTGCTTAAGGAACCCCTCACCGGGCACCTGTACCTCGCCGCTCCCGAGTGCGGCGGATCGGGTCAGCCGGGGTGCACGGATCAGGAAGCCGAAGACGGGAACCTGTTCCGGATGTACCTGGAACTGGAAGCGCCCGAACGCGGCGTGATCATCAAGCTCGCCGGGCACGCGACGGTCAACGCGCAGACGGGGCGGGTCACGGTGAGCTTCGACGAACAGCCGCAGTTTCCGCTCGAAGAAGTGAACGTGACGCTCACGCACGGCGCCCGCGCGCCGCTGGCCAACCCGTCCGCCTGCGGGGCGGCCACCAGCGCGGGGCAGGTGACGTCGTGGAGCTCGGGGACGCCCATCGCCGAACCGACGAGCGCGTTCGCGGTCGACTGGGACGGCGCCGGCGGGGCGTGCCCGGCCACGGCGCCGTTCGCGCCGTCGTTCAGCGCGTTCACCACCAGCCCCGTCGCCGGCGCCAGCAGCCCGTTCAGCCTCACGCTCGGGCGTGCGGATCGCGAACAGGACGTGAACTCGATGTCGGTGACGCTGCCGGAGGGGCTGATGGCGTACGTCCCGAAGGTCGGACGCTGTGAGGAGCCGCAGGCGTCCACCGACGCGCTTAACGCGTGTCCGGAAAGCAGTCAGATCGGGATCGTGACGGCCGCGGTCGGCTCGGGCGCCGAACCGTATTACGTCACCGGCAAGGTGTACCTGACCGGGCCGTATGAAGGAGCGCCGTTTGGCCTCTCGATCGTCGTGCCCGCGGTGGCGGGGCCGTTCAACCTCGGCGACGTGCTCGTGCGCGCCAAGATCGAGGTCAATCCGCAAACTACGCAGATCACCGCCGAAAGCGGGCAGCTGCCCCAGAAACTCGACGGTGTGCCGTTGCACATCCGCACCTTGAACATCGCCGTGAACGCGCATGGATTTATGGCGAACCCCACCAGTTGCGGACAGCTCGACGTTACCGGGACGATCGCGTCCACCGATGGCGCCACCGCGTCCGTGTCGAGCCCGTTTGCGACCAGCGGCTGCAAATACCTCGCGTTCAAACCGTCGCTGGGGGCCTCGACGTCGAGCAAGACCAGCAAACCGGACGGCGCGAGCCTCACGGTCAAGGTGGCGTTCCCACCGCCCAGCCCCTCCACGCCGAGCGCCGAAGCCACATCAAGTCCGTCAAAGTCGAACTGCCCAGCGAGATGCCCTCCAGGCTGGGGACGTTGCAGCAGGCCTGCACCGAAAAGCAGTTCGCCGAGAACCCAGCCGGTTGTCCGGCGGCATCGGTCGTGGGCCACGCCAAGGTGGTGACGCCGATCCTGTCGGCGCCACTGGAAGGCCCCGCGTACTTCGTCAGCCACGGCGACGAAGCCTTCCCCAGCCTCACGATGGTGCTGCAGGGCGAAGGCGTCACGATCGAGTTGGTGGGCGCCACGCGGATCAAGGACGGTGTCACCTCGACGACCTTCAAGACCGTCCCCGACGCCCCCTTCAGCACGTTCGAGCTGACATTGCCGCAGGGCCCGTACTCCGCTCTGACCGCCAACGGCAACCTGTGTGCGCCCGTCAAGACCGTGACGGTCGAGAAGAAGGTGACCGTCAAGGCCCACGGTCACAAGCGGACCGTCACCCGCAAGGTCAAGGAGCAGGTCAAGGCGACGCTCGCGATGCCCACCGAATTCGTGGCCCAAAACGGCGCCGTGCTCAAGCAGACGCCGACGGTCGCCGTCACGAGCTGCGCCAAGCCCAAGCCCGCCAAGAAGACGAAGCACAAGAAGAGATAGTGGAGGGGAACAGGCAAGGTTCGCTGCACAAGCGCAGGATGTATACCCGGGTGACGGCGGTTCCGCGTCGTCCGGTCGCCGAGCTACAGCGGGCGCGGCTGGTGGCCGCAGCGATCGACGCGCTGGGCGAGCACGGGTACTCCCGGCTGACGGTCGCGGCTGTGATCGCCCGTGCGCGCGTCTCGCGCAAGACGTTCTACGAGGCGTTCGGCAATCGCGAAGATTGCTTCCTGGCCGCGCTCGAGGACACCCTCGCGCAGGCCGAGGTCCTCGCCCGCGACGCTTATGCCAGCGCCACGAGCTGGCGTAGCGGTATGCGCGCGGCGCTGGCAGTGCTGCTCGGGCTGATGGAGGAGGAGCCGGTGCTTGCGAGGCTCTGGATACTCGAGGCTCCGGCTGGTGGTGCGGCGGTGTGGGCGCGTCGATCCAGGGCGCTTGACGAGCTCGCACAAGCGGTCGACGGGGGACGCGGTTCGATCAAGGGCGCTCGCCAGCTCCCTCAGATCGCGGCGCAGGCCGTCGTGGGTGGTGTCCTCAGCGTCTTGCACAGCCGGCTGGTGAGGTCTCGTGACGCCCAGCTAACGGATCTACTCGGCCCGCTGATGTACATGATCGTGCTGCCTTACCTCGGCGTTGCGGAGGCGGCCAAGGAGCTGGAGCGCGCAAACAGCCTGCCGCTACGAGCGCGACTTCCCGCGAAGCCGCCGATCACCGATGGCCCGCTCGAGGGCTTGGACATACGTCTCACCTACCGTACGGTGAGAGTCCTCGCGGTGATCTTGGATAGACCGGGGGCGAGCAACCGGGAGGTCGCCGAACACGCGGAGATCGTCGATCAGGGGCAGATCTCGAAGCTGCTCGGCCGGCTGGCCCGGCTGCGGCTGATCGAGAACCGGGGAATGGGCCAGCTCGCCGGTCTCACGAACTCGTGGCACCTCACGCCGCGCGGCGCGGCGCTGGTCGCCCGCGTCGTTCCGAGCGCTCGCTAGGCCGGCAACCCTCCACGAACCGATCCCAGGCGCGGGGCGGATGCGGCAAGGCTCGCCAGCGCCCGCCCAGCGGCACGCCCCGAGAAGATGCACCCGCCGAGGAACGTGCCCTCGAGCGCGTTGTAGCCGTGGACGCCGCCGCCGCCGAAGCCGGCGACCTCGCCGGCGGCGTACAGGCCGGGGAACGGTGATCCGTCGGGCCGGATCACCTGTGAGTCCAGGTTCGTCTCGAGCCCACCGAGGGTCTTGCGGGTGAGGATGTTCAAGCGCACGGCGATCAGCGGGCCGTGCTCGGGGTCGAGCAGGCGATGGGGCTTGGCGACCCGTGCCACACGGTCGCCGAGGAAGCGGCGGGCGTTGGCGATCGCCATCAGCTGTGCGTCCTTGGAGTACTTGTTGGCGAGCTCACGGTCGCGGGCGAGGATCTCGCGCTCGACCTGCTCGTGATCGAGCTTTGGCCCTCGCGCGATCGCGTTCATCCCTTCGACCAGGCTGCGCAGGTCGTCGCGTACGACGAAGTCGACGCCGTGCTGCTTGAACGCCTCGACCGGTCCGGGCGCGCCCGATGCGGCGCGGCTTTGCGCCAGCAGCTTTATGTCCTTGCCGGTGATGTCGGGGTTCTGCTCGGAGCCCGACAGCGCGAACTCCTTCTCGATGATCGACTGGGTGAG
>Ga0210389_10001667_pt1 | contig 17920 bp, 19 predicted proteins | sample IncBWH28OmetaG_FD_160127 | JGI IMG/M metagenome (GOLD analysis project Ga0210389, IMG submission 160127) | Forest soil microbial communities from Barre Woods Harvard Forest LTER site, Petersham, Massachusetts, United States - Inc-BW-H-28-O ...
CCTGTCGCCGTTGGTGGGCAGGACCCTGACCCCGGCCCCGCCCCGCACCGCGCACGCGTGAGGCGCCTTCAGTCAACCATCGCGCCGTCAGTCACTCACATCGGGGGGTACGGGGGGTCGTCCCCCCGGGAGATATCGGTTGACTGACGGCGCGATAAGATGGCGGTTTTTGCCATCGCGCCGTCAGTCAACCGGGCGGTATTCCTGTGCGTTCGCGGCCAGTTGCTCGGCTAGCTCGTCCGCGTCGAGGCGGCCCTCGATCTTGCGCAGGTCCTCGATCTTCGCCCGGGTCTCCGCCCGGCGCGGGGTGAGCAGCGTGCAGCAGTCCTGGTCGGGCAGCTCGGAGATCGCCAGCGTGCCGAGCCTGCGCGCCTCCGCCATGATCTCCGTCTTGTCCCAGCCGACCAGCGGCCGCAGAATCGGCAGCGACACGGCGTCGTCAAGCGCGGTGATGTTCGGCAGCGTCTGGCTGGACACCTGGCCGAGGGAATCGCCGGTCACCAGGGCCGTGGCGTGCATCCTGGCGGCCAGGGCCTCCGCCGTCTTGAGCATCAGCCGCCGCTGTGCCATGACCTGGAGGCGGCCCGCCCCGGAGGTGGCGAGTGACTGCTGCGCCTTGCCGAACGGCACCACGTACAGCCGCGACGCGCCCTGGAACCGGTCAAGCCCGCGAACCAGCGCGTAGGCCTTGTAAACCGACTCAGGCCCCGTCAGCGGCATGCCGGAAAAGTGCAGGAAGACACAGCGCAGGCCGCGCCGCATCATCCGGTAGGCGGCCACGGGCGAGTCGATACCGCCGGACATCAGCGCGACCGCACGGCCGCTCATCCCCACCGGCAGGCCGCCCTGCCCTGGCAGCCCTTCGGTGAACACGAACACCTCGCGCTGGTCGACCTCGACGAAGATCTCCGTGTCCGGGTGCTTGAGCGAGACCTTCAGCCCGTGCGCGGCCACGACCTGCGCCCCGATCAGCGCGTTGAGCTGCTCGGAGGTGACGGGGAAGCGCTTGTCGCGCCGCCGTGACCGCACCGCGAACGACCCGCTTCCCGCGTCCGCCAGCGCCACCGCCGCGGCGGTCGCCGCCTCCGGGGTCTTGTCGACCCGAAGCGCGCGGCAGACGCGGACGATCCCCGGCACGTCGGCGACCCGCTCGGCCACCCGGTCCACCGAGGCCGCGTGCTCCGCCGTGGTCAGGCCGTCGCGGGCCACCCGCAGCACGAGCACCCCCTCGCGCAGGGTGAGCTCGGCGGGCACCCCGGTGCCGCGGACCGCCGCGCGAACGTTGGCATGCAGTATCCGCTCGAATTGCTGCCTGTTCCTCCCCTTGAGGAAGATTTCTCCCTGCTTCAGCAGTACGCACGGCTCGCCAGCGACCGGACCCGCACCGGCCGTGACCGGATCGGTCAAGGTCATCCCTCCAGTCTGCCAGTTCCCAGGCAGTCCGGCGGACTTCGCCGGGTACCCCTCTCGGAAAAAGGCAAGAATCAAGGATCGTCAGAACGACTTCTTGTTTCACGCTCCCCGCCACACGTTCTCCCCTGTGCGTGGCGGTGGGCCGGCCCGGCCGGAGCCAAGCGGACCAGCGAGAAGATGCCATCGACACGCGCATCTCCCCGGTCCCCGGCAGAAGGCGGGCGAGGAAAGCGAAGCACGAACTCGTTCGGATGATCGATGTTTTTCTTTTTGCTTGCTGCGGAGGCCTTTTGCGACATAACGTGTGCGCGTGAACGCCAACGAGCGGGATGAGATCACCGCGTCCGTGGCCGCCCACGCGGAACTCGGGTCACGGTATGACTCGGCCGTGGCCGAGGGCCTGGTCGAGCGGATCGGCGATGAGATCGACCGGCGGATCGACGCGCGGCTCGGCGGGCAGCCTCAGCCCGGCCGGCAGGCGCAGGGCGGCAACCGCGCGGCGCCCGCGTACCAGGGGCCGCCGGCGTACCAGGGGCCGGCCGCGCCCACGCCGTCGATGCCCGCCGCCGCCGCCCCGCCGCCGCCCGCGGTGCCACGGCGGGTAGGCGGGCTGAGCGGGATGGTGCTCGGCCTCGGGTCGATGGGACTTGGCGTCGGGGCCACCGCTGTCGTCGTCGGCCATCACGTGGAGTCAGTCGCCGCGCTGCTCATGGTCCTGCTGATCTGGGCCGCGATCGCGGTTATCAACCTCGCTCACGCGCAGCGACGGCTCTGAGCCGCGGGAGCACGCGATGTTCGAGCGGTTCACCGAGCAGTCAAGGCGCGTGGTCGTGCTGGCCCAGGAAGAGGCCAGGATGCTCGGCCATAATCACATCGGCAGCGAGCACCTCTTGCTCGGGCTGCTGCACGAGCAGGGCGGCATGGCGGCGGACGTCCTGGCGTCCGCCGGGATCACGGTGGAAGCGGCCAGGGCTCAGGTCGAGGAGCTTGCCGTGCCTCGCGACAAGTCGCCCACCGGGCACATCCCGTTCACCCAGCGGGCGAAGAAGATACTTGAACTGTCGCTGCGCGAGGCGCTTGAGCAGCGGAAGAGCTACATCGGCACCGAGCACATCCTGCTCGCGCTGATGCGCGACTCCGACGGCATGGGCGCGCGTGTCCTTGAGCGGCTCGGCGGGTCACTGCCCGCCCTGCGGCAGCAGGTCATCGACAAGGTGGCCGAGGCGGCGCCAGGCCCCGCCGACCGGGAAACAACCGAGCACGAGATGTGGGCCGCAGACTGGCGGCACGCCCAGGGCGGCTTCGCACGGGAACCCCGCGTCCCCCCGCCGGTCGCCGGGTTCCGCCAGCTGCTCACGCCGATCGACCGGCGCCTGGCAGCCATCGAGCGCCACCTCGGCATCGCCGCCGACGAGGAGGCTGAGGCCGGGTTCCGCGGGCTGCTCGCGTCGGTCAACCGGCACCTAGCCAACATCGAGCGCCACCTCGGGCTCTCCGCCGCAGACGCGGAAAAACCCGGGGGCGCCGACGAGGAGCCCGGCGAAGAGGCGGAATAGGCGCGCAGGGGGTCGTCCCCCCACGCAAAAATAACTTGCTGGGCCTGGCGTTGGAGCATAAGCTCAGCTGCTCCCCCGCCGTCCGCGAAGGATTTTGTCATGTCTTGGCGCAGTGCCCTGGCCCCAGGCTGGGCCCGCCGGTATCCGGTGCTCGCCATCCGTGACTTCCGGCTCCTGCTCGTGGACCGGCTGCTCGCGCCGTTCTCCATCGGGTTCTCGCTCGTCGGCGTCTCGTTCGCGGTACTCAAGGTCACCGGCTCCACGGCGGACCTCTCCTACGTGATCGCCGCCCAGACCGCGCCGATGCTGGTGTTCTCGCTGGTCAGCGGCGTGTTCGCGGACCGGTTCCGGCCGCAGCGGGTGATCATCGCGGGCAACCTGGCCGTAGTCGTCGGCGAGGGCGTCTTCGGCCTGCTCATGCTGGTGACCGGGCACCCGCCGCTGTGGGCGATGATCTCCCTTGAGGCGGTCAACGGGATCGGCGGCGCCATGTTCTACCCGGCGTCGCAGGCACTGCTCCCCCAGCTCGTGCCGGGCACGCTGCTGCAGGAGGGCAGCTCGATCAGCCGGCTCGCGATGAACACGGGGCAGATGACCGGAGCGGCGGCGGGTGGCGTGCTCGTCGCGGCGGCCGGGCCCGGGTGGGCGCTGACGCTGTGCGCGCTTGGGATGTCGGGGACGGTCCCGCTGATGCTGGCCGTCAAGGGCGGCCGAGTGCCGCGGCTGGTCGAGGCCGGCGCGCGCTCCAGCATGATTGGCGAGCTGCGCGAGGGCTGGGCCGAGTTCCGCAAGCACACCTGGCTGTGGGCCACGGTCATCCAGTACTGCCTGGTCATGATGGCCTGGAACGGCGGGTTCATGGTGCTCGGTCCGGTAGTGGCCAGGGCGCACCTGGGCGGCGCGGCCGCGTGGGGCGCGATCTCCGCTGCCGACGCGCTCGGGCTGATCCTCGGCGGCCTCATCTCGCTTCGGTACACGCCGCGCAAGCCGATGCTGTTCGTGGTCTGCACCGGGGGCGCGTTCGCGATCTCACCGCTGCTACTCGGGCTTGTCGCGCCGCTGCTCGTCATCTGCCTGGTCGCGTTCGTCCTCGGGGCGCTCGCCGAGGTGATGATGGTGCAGTGGACGGTGGCGATGGCCACCAGGATCCCCTCTGACAAGCTGGCCAGGGTGTCGTCGTACGACGCGTTCGGGTCGCTGGCGGCGATGCCGCTCGGCGCGCTGATCGCCGGCCCGCTCGCGGCGCGGGTCGGCGTCCCCGTGACGCAGTTCGCGGCGGCGGCGGTGATCTTCGCGGCCTCCGCGTTCACCCTGATCCCACGGGAGATATGGACGATCCGCAGCGACGACGTGCTCGGCGGCGACCAGGGTGCGCCTGGCCTTGCGGCGGAACCTCCAGGTGCACCCGATGACCTCCCTGGCGCTATCGCCAGTGCTCAAGTGGGAGCGAACCTCGGCTGAGCACGGTCCTGATCGCGAACGTGGACCGCGCCTCGGTGACGTCGGGGATGGCGAGGACCTGATCGAGGAGCAGTCGCTCGTAGCCGGCCAGGTCGGGCACGGCGGCCTCGATGAGAAAGTCGTCCGAGCCTGAGACGAGGTAGCAGGCGACGACCGCCGGGATGGCCAGGAGCGCCTCCTCGACCTGGGCGGAGGTCTCCCGGGAGTGGCGGTCGACCTTGAGCCCGACGAACACGGTCAGGCCGAGGCCGGCCCTCGCCCGGCTGACCTCGGCGCGATACCCGGCGATGATCCCGTCGGCCTCCAGTGCCTTCACGCGGCGCAGGCAGGCCGACGGGGACAGTCCTACCGCGTCGGCCAGGTCGACGTTGGCGACCCTCCCGTCCCGCTGCAAGTGGGCAAGGATGGCACGATCAACCTTGTCTGGCACGTGGGCCGGCACGTTCATAAGTGAATAGTAGCCCGCGCGCAATTTTGTGCCGCTACAGCACCGCAGCGCGGCGATATTTGCCATCGCGTGCGAGCCGTTTTGGCGAAGCATGGAGGCATGACAGAGACGCTGTCGCGGGCGCTCTCCCCCGCCGCTCACCCGGTCCGCTTCCCCCTCACGCCCGGCACCGCCGCCTCGTCAGGCCCGGCCGGCCTGACGACCGCGCGTGGCGTCGCGCTTTACATCGGCGCGCTGCTCGGGCCGGGCCTGCTGCTGCTCCCCGGGCTCGCCGCCGCCGAGGCCGGCCCGGCATCGGTGCTCGCCTGGGCGGGGCTGCTCATCTTGTCCGGGCTGTTCGCCGTCGTGTTCGGCTCCCTCGGGCGCGGCTTCCCCTCGGCGGGCGGCGTCGTCGGCTACGTCCGCGCCGGGCTCGGCGCGCGGGCGAGCGCGATCGCCGGCTGGTCGTTCCTCGCGGGGGTCATCGCGGGCGCGCCCGTCGTCTGCCTGATCGGGGCCGGCTACGTCACGGAGCTCACCGGCGGCGGGAGACTCGCCAGGGCGCTGATCGCCGCGCTGCTGCTGCTCGCCGTCATGGGGCTCGTCGCTGGCGGGCTGCGCGCTTCCGCTACCGCCCAGTTGCTGCTCGTCGGCCTGCTGCTCGCCGTGGTCGTCATCGCCGTCGCCGGCTCCGCCGGCGGGTCGCGCGCCGCCAACTGGGCACCGTTCGCGCCGCACGGCTGGCAGGCGGTCGGGCACGCGGCCTCGACCCTCATGCTCTCCTTTGTCGGCTGGGAGGCGGTCGCGCCGCTGACCACGCGGTTCACCGACCCGGCACGGCAGCTGCCGCGCGTCATCGGCAGCGCCCTGGTCGTCACCAGCGTGCTCTACCTGGGCCTCGCCATCGTCACGATCAGCGTCCTCGGCACCGGGGCGGGGACCAGCGCGCCGCTCGCCGCGCTGCTGCGGGACGCGGCGGGCCCGGCGGGGACGGTCGCCGCCGCCGCCGCGGCGGTCGTGCTGACGCTCGGCGCGGTCAACGCCTACGTCACCGGTGCCGCCGAGATGGTCGTCGAGCTGACGCGGCCAAGTGGCGCTCGCACCGCGGCCCGGCCCGCCACGCGGCCCGCCAGGCCCGCGCGGCCCGCGCCCCGGTTCCTCGCGGCCATCGCGGTCTCGGGCGTGGCGCTGATCTCGCTGTACGGTCTCGGCCTGGTCAGCCCCGCGGCGCTTGTCGCCATCCCGACGACGTTGTTCCTCGTGGTCTACCTCGGCTGCATGGCCTCCGCGGCCCGGGTGCTGCGCGGCCCGGCGCGCCTGGCGGCCGCCCCTGCCGCGGTCATCGTCGCGGTCGTGCTCGCGTTCTGCGGCTGGGCCCTGCTGGCCGCGCTGGCTGTTGTCCTCGCCGTCTGCGCCGCAGGCGTGTTCGGCCGGCTCTGCGCACGGGCGGCGGCCCCGGTTCGCAAAAGGCGCGAATCGCGCTAAAGAACGGATTCTCGCGACAACCTGGAATGTCGGACCCTGAGCGTAGCGTGTGGGCCATGAACCTTCCCAGGCGCCTTTCCGGTCGCAAGACCCGTCTTGAGTGCCCCGGTCACCCCAAGGAAGCCGAAGGGGCCGACCGCGACTGCGAGCACGCGGCGTACATGAGCTGGGTCGCCGCCACCGTCGGGGAGCACGGCTGGGCCATTTCCGGGCGGCACGGCGACGAGGCGGCGCCGCCCTGGGCCTACAGCGTGGGCATGTGGCTGTCCTGCCAGGTCCCCGAGCTGGTGCTGTGCGGGTTGCCCGTTGAGAACGGCGCGGCCATCATCAACGCCATCGGCGCCAGGATCGCGGACGGCGCCGACTACTGCGTGGGCGACGTGCTCGACGACGTCTGCCCGGCACCGCTCGCGCTCCGCCCGGTCGAGTCGAGCTGGCGGGCGTCGAACGGCCTGCTCGCGATCTCCAACGCCTTCTACGGGATGGTCAGGCCGCCCTACCTCCAGGTCGTGTGGTCAGACAAGAACGGCCGGTTCCCCTGGGACCCGGGTTTTCATGTCGCGTTCGACCGGATGCAGCCCCTGCTGTGGCTGCCCCGCGACGACAACCCCCCGTCCCCCTGGACCCGCCTGGAGCGCCTTACCTGAGCCTGGGCCGGGTACGGCCGTGCCCGACCTGGTAAGCGGCTAACCCGGTTCCTGCGCCTGGTACCGCCAGGTACCAGGCGGTACCAGAAGGCGGCCGGCGGGTCATGCCGGGGATCACCGCGTGCTCCGATCCGTTCCCGCGGCGAAACGGCGATCGTGGAGTCATCAGCACAGCAGCGGAACTCCCGAGGAGCACATCATGGTGTCGCAGCTCACCGAAGCGATGATCGTCAACGGCGTGGTCCTGGCGACGGTGCTCGCCAGCGACCTGGGCCCGGCCCGCAAGATCGGCCGCATGCGCCTGCTGCGCCCGGTCATCGCCGCCGCCGTCATCATCCCCCTGTTCGTCAGCAGCCCCGTCACCCACGGGACCGGCCTGGTGGTCGAGCTCGCCGGCGTCGCCGCCGGGCTGCTCGGCGGCCTGGCCGCCGCGGCCCTGATGCGGGTCTACCGCAACCCCGAGACCGGGACGCCCGCCAGCAGCGCGGGATGGCCGTACGCGGCCTTCTGGACGCTGGTCGTCGGCGCCAGGGCGGCCTTCTCCTACGGCGCCGCCCACTGGTTCACCAACTCGATCGTCACCTGGTGCGTCACGAACCAGGTCTCTGAAGCGGCGATCACCGACGGGCTGATCTTCATGGCCATCACGATGATCATCGTCCGCACCGCCGGGCTCCGGCTGCGCGCCGCCCGCCTCCCCGAGGCGGCCGCCGCCCCGCGGTCGCGGCCCCGCGGCCGCGGCCCGTCGCGGCCTGACACCGCCGGCGCCGTCCCTGCCGAGGATACGGATGGTGGATCGCTGGCCACGCTATAGCGTGGCCAGCGATCCACCATCTTGTCCGCCGGCAGGCTGTTAGACGTTCTTGGCGTAGCTGCGGAAGGTCGTCACCGAGATCGCCACCGCGATCAGTGCCAGGGCCAGCAGGCCGCCGGCGCGGACCGCTATCGCGGACCAGTCGGTGCTGGCGGCGATGGCGTCCCGGCCGATCTGGACCTCCCAGTTCAGCGGGTTCCTTGAGGCGATGGCCTGCATCCAGCCGGGCAGGAAGCTCGGCTGCATGAACGCGCTTGACAGGAACATCAGCGGGAGCATGAACAGCGTGTAGACGCCGATGATCGCCTCACGGGAGCGGATCAGCATGCCGGTCATGTTGGAGAGCGCGCCCCAGAAGACGCCGACCAGGACGGACGCGGCGGTCAGGACGGCGATGCCGGCCGCGCCGCCCGGGTAGCTGGCACCGCCCGCGAGGCCGAGAAGCACGATGATGAGGGTCTGCACGACCGTGGAGACCGCCTGCTCGGCCACCGAGGCGTTCATGATCGCCAGGCGGCTCGCCGGGGTGACGAGGAAGCGGTTGAGGGTGCCGCGGTCGATCTCCTCGATCATTGACATGCCTGCCCACATGTTGCCTGACATCGCGTTCAGCGCGACGATGCCAGGGATCAGGTAGGCGAGGTACGAGCCCTGGTAGCCGAAGCCCGGGATGTCGATAACCTTGTGAAACAGCTCGCCGAACAGGAACAGCCAGATCACCGGCTGGATCACTCCCATGCCAAGCACGAACGGCTGGCGGCCCAGGGCACGGAGCCTGCGCCCGGTCAGGTACCAGGTGTCGGAGATCAGCCCGGCACCAGGCGCGGGCACGGGCCTGGTGGCTTCCCTGTAGGTCACGGTTGTCATCGTCCGGCCACCTCCGTCAGTCGCGTGGCGTCGCTGTAGCGGCGGCCCGCGTAGTGCAGGTACACGTCATCGAGGGACGTAACGTCGAGTTCCCGCTTGAGCCTGGCCGGCTCGCCCTCGGCCACCACCCGGCCCCGGTCGACGACCGCGAGCGAGCCGGCGAGCCGGTCGGCCTCGTCGAGGTAGTGCGTGGTGAGCAGGACGGTCATCTTGTCGGCCGTGGCGAGCGTGGCGATCTCGTCCCACATTGCGGCGCGGGACTCCGGGTCGAGGCCGGTGGTCGGCTCGTCGAGGAACAGGACCCTGGGCTTGTGCACCAGGCCCAGGGCGACGTCGAGGCGGCGCTGCATGCCGCCGGAGTAGGTGCGGACGAAGCGGCCAGCCGCCTCGGTGAGCTGGAAACGGTCAAGGAGCTCGTCGGCGCGGGCCTTCGCGGCCTTCGTCGGCATGCCGTAAAGGTGCCCCTGGAGGATCAGGTTCTCCCGGCCGGTGGCCCCCGGGTCCGCGCCCGAGCGCTGGCCGACGACGCCGATCACCCGGCGGGCCTGCGCCGGGGCCGCGATGACGTCGATCCCCTCGATGGTGGCGGAGCCCTCGTCTGGCGTGGCGAGGGTGGTGAGGATCTTGACGGTGGTGGTCTTGCCCGCGCCGTTCGGGCCGACGAGGGCGAAGATGCTGCCCGGCCGCACGCTGAGCGTGAGGCCGTCCAGCGCCCTGACACGTGTTTTCCCTGGTGCGGGATAGGACTTGACGAGGCCGCGGGCCTCGATGGCGCCGCACCGGGCGGTGCCGGGGGTCGTCTCCCCTGGAGGTGACTGCATGGTGGTAACTCCTCTTTAGCTGGACTGCGTGTCTGCTTCAGTCCCGCGAGGAATCGCCCGGCGTACACTCATGATTGGGCCTCATGGCTGCCGCCTGCGGGTTACCCGCGGGACTGGTGGTGAGGTTGCGACCTCGGTCCGTGGTGTTGCAGCACCGTGGACCGGGGTCGCCTTCTACGTTTGTTCCGGGTTTTCCGGCCACCCCCTCTTCGCGAGCTCGTCGAGTTCCTCGAACTCGGACGGCGCCTTGCCCGTCGCGTGCAGGTGCCGCCAACCGTCCATGCCGCTGATGGTCCCCTCGACGAGTTCCACGAGCAGCCCGCGCAGCCACTGCGCCTGGGCGACGCGCATGGCGAGCTGGTATTCGCTCTCAACGAGGAACACCCGAGGCAGCCGTTCGGCCCAGAGCCGCAGGTCCGCCTGGTGGCTGGCGTTGGCCTTATCGAGGGTCGCCAGGCGCTTGGTCAGCAGGCCGATCACCTCGTCGGGCGGCAGGATGCCCGCATTGGACAGCGCCGTGACGAACCCGCCGCGCTCGCCCTCTGGCACCGTGAGCAGCTCACTCAGCCAGTCCCTGAGCTCGGCCAGGCCGGGGCCGGTGATCTGGTAGGTGGTGCGCTCCGGCTGACGGCCCTCGCGCTCGGTGGCGGCCGCCTCGATGAAGCCGTGCTTTTCGAGGTTCTGCACGACGGTGTAGAGCGAGCCCCAGTTGATCTTGAAGTTCTGCTCCTCGCCGCGCGCCCGCAGCGTCTGCGCCATCTCGTACGGGTACATGGGCTTCTGCGCGAGCAGCGACAGCAGCGACAGCGCGAGCAGGTTGCCCACCTTGCGCCGCTTAGCCACGGGTACCTCCTCCTGACTTGCTCGTTTCCAAGTACTCGTAAGCGAGTATACGCCGGCGAGCGCAAGATTCAAGACCTGTCGCGAGTTGTTGTCTACAGTTCGCGTTCGTAGACGTACATCAGCGGGCCGTCCACTCCCGACCGGTTGCTGAAGCCGAGGCTCTCGTACAGGCGGCGGGCCGCGAGGTCAGGCTCGTCGACACCGATGTCCATGCTGTCCGCGCCCCGGTTGCCGGCCTCGCGGAGGGCCGCCTCCATCAGCTGACGCCCTAGCCCCCGGCCGCGCCGGGCGGGGGCCACGTACAGCTCCGCCAGGTAGCTTTCCAGTCCGGCGCTCCAGATCGCCGGGCGAAAGCGGAGCACGGCCAGCCCGTCGGGCCCGTCGCCGGCGAGCACGACGAGCGTGTCGCCGCCGTCCAGTAGTTGCCGCATCCGTTCCGCCAGCGCCGATGGCTCGGGCGTGGGCTCATCGAACTCTCGGTTGAAGGCGTGGAGCAACCGCCCGATCGCGTCAGCGTCGTCGCGGCCGGCAAGGCGAATTTGGGGTGACATGATTCCTCCTGTCGTGGTCCGGTCTGTGCAGGCGACTGGGCCACGCGGAGGTCCACGGGCAGGATTCCCTGGGTCACGTCAACATCGCACGTCATGACACTAACACGACCGTTAACGCGGCCCTCGGCCAAAATCCGGAGAACGCGCTCCCCCGCCCGCCGGAGTAATGGGACGTGGGAGGAGCAGGGCGAATTCGTTCGGGACGCGCTTGATCTGGTCGATTTTGATCTTGAGTTTGATCCTTTTACGTACTAGCCGAAAAAGACTTCGGCTTCCGCGTAGCGCTCCGGGGGGACCAGCTTCAGTTCGCGGGTGGCCTCGGCGAGGGGGACGCGGACGATCTGGGTGCCGCGCAGCGCCACCATCGTGCCGAACGCCTCGTCGTGCACCGCCTCCACCGCGTGCAGGCCGAAGCGGGTCGCCAGCACCCGGTCGAAGGCCGTCGGGGTGCCGCCGCGCTGTATGTGGCCGAGGACCGTACAGCGGGCCTCTTTGCCCGTGCGCTTCTCGATCTCGTTGGCGAGGTACTGGCCGACGCCGCCGAGCCTGACGTGGCCGAAGGCGTCGAGCTGGCCCGACTGCAGCGCGGCCTCCTCGTGCTGCGGGTGCGCGCCCTCTGCGACCACCACGATCGGCGCGTACCTGGTCTGGAACCGGTGCTCCACGTAGCCGATCACCTTGTCGATGTCGAACGGGCGCTCGGGGATGAGGATGACGTTCGCGCCGCCAGCGAGCCCGGCGTGCAGGGCGATCCAGCCCGCGTGCCTGCCCATCACCTCGACGATGAGCGCCCGGTGATGGCTTTCCGCCGTGGTGTGCAGGCGGTCGATCGCCTCCATGGCGATGTTCACCGCGGTGTCGAAGCCAAACGTGTAATCGGTGGCACCGAGGTCGTTGTCGATGGTCTTCGGCACGCCGACGACGGGAATGCCCTCGTCGTTCAGCCGGGCCGCGACGCCAAGCGTGTCCTCGCCGCCGATGACCACCAGGGCGTCGACGCCGAGCCCGTCCATGTTGTCCTTGATCCGCTCCACGCCGGAGCGGCCAGGGCCGGTCTCCTTGAACGGATTCGTCCGCGACGAGCCGAGGATCGTGCCGCCGCGGGGCAAGATCCCGCGCACCGCGGTGACGTCGAGCGGCATCGTGTCCGCTTCAAGCGGCCCGCGCCAGCCGTCACGAAATCCGAGGAACTCGATTCCGTAATCCTGAGTTCCCTTGCGTACCACCGCGCGGATCACCGCGTTCAGTCCCGGGCAGTCGCCGCCCCCGGTAAGGACTCCCACTCGCATAGGGCAAAGCCTAGCGGTCCGCGGGCCGCTTGCAATGGCGGCGCGAGAACGCCGCGCGCTGCAATCGATAACATCGATAAATCCGTGTCTGGCGGGTCGGCCCGCGCCTGTTCCTTCGCCCGCTGCGCGTAGATGTTGACGTATTCCTGACCGGACAGCTTCGCGATCTCGGCGATGATCTCGTCGGTGACCGCGCGCAGCGCCTCGCGGTCCTTCTCCCTGCCGTAGTAGCGGGAGAACTCCATGGGCTGGCCGAAGATCACCCCGGGCCTGACGCCGAACTTGGGGTTGCGCGAGCCAGGTGGCAGGAATTCGAAGGTGTTCATCATGGCGCACGGCACGACGGGCGCGCGGGACTCAAGCGCCAGCCGCGCCACGCCGGTGCGGCCACGGTAGAGGCGCCCGTCCGGTGAGCGCGTGCCCTCCGGGTAGATGCCGAGGACCCTCCCCTCCGCGAGGACGCGCAGCCCGGAGCGCAGGGCCCGCTCGCTGGCCTCCCCGCCGGTCCTGTCGATCGGTATCTGCCCGACGCCGCTGAAGAACGCCCGGCTCGCCAGGCCCTTGACGCCCTTGCCGGTGAAGTACTCGGCCTTGGCGAGGAACACCACCTTGCGCGGCAGCGGCAGCGGACCGAAGAAATGGTCGGAGAAGGACAGGTGATTGCTCGCGAGGATGACCGGGCCGCGCCTCGGCAGGTTCCGACGCCCACGGGACCAGGGCCGGAACACGATCCACAACGTTACGCCCAGCGTGTACTTAGCTACCCAGTAGAACACGCATACATCGTCCCACGTCCCTCGAAATCTGTGGGACGATGCAAGGGTGTCGTCGATATCACCGGAGGCCGCAACTCCGGAGGCTGCCCCGTTCTCCGCTGACGGGGGGCCGGTTGGGGTCCTTGTCCTGCACGGTTTCACCGGGTCACCGCGCACCGTGCGGCCGTGGGCCGGGTATCTCGCGGAGGCCGGCCTTACCGTGCGGGCGCCGCTGCTCCCCGGGCACGGCGCCGACTGGCGGGAACTGGCCAAGACCGGCTGGACGGACTGGTACGAATGCGCCGAGCGCGCGTTCACTGAGCTCTACGCCCGGTGCGATCGGGTATTCGTTGCCGGGATCTCGATGGGCGGCTGCCTGGCGTTCCGGCTCGCGGAGACACAGGGCGACCGGGTCAGCGGCCTGGTCGTGGTGAACCCGTCGCTGGCCGGGGACAACCCGCTGATCCCGTTCGCGCCGGTGCTCAAGCACGTGATCCGGGCGCTCTCCTCCATCGGCGGTGACATCAAGAAGCCGGGCGCGCAGGAGGGTGCGCTGAAGAAGACCCCCGTGGCGTCGGTCGCGACCCTGCCGCGGATGTGGAAGACGACCGTGGCCGAGCTCACCTCGGTGACCCAGCCGGTGCTCGTCTACCGGTCCACGGTCGACCACGTGGTCGGCCCGGCCAGCATGAAGGTGCTTACCGCGGCGCTGCCGGGCGCCGAGGTACGGCCGCTTGCCAACAGCTACCACGTGGCTACCCTTGACAATGACGCGCCCGAGATCTTCGATGGCACCCTGGCATTCATTCAGAAGCACAGCATCGGGCAGCAAAACGGGTAAGACTTCTTAGGTGAGGATAGTGAGACCTCCGCAGCTTTCGTCGCGCCGGGCTGACCCGGCGGTACGGAGGATCGCTCGCCAGGAAGAAACAGGTCAAGGGACAACAATCACCCCGCAGCTTTGCCAGCGCGGGGTACGGGGGGTCGTCCCCCCGGGGGGAAACAGTGGCTGACGGGGACGTGCCCGGGGGAACCGGCACAGGCGGTAACGCGACAGGCGGAGACGGCGACGAGGACGTCTGGCTGGACCTGGTCGCCCGCTTCGACGCGCCCGCGCCGGCCGGCGAAGCGACGCCCTGGCCGGACAGGGAAGACCTGGCCGGCCCGGTGCACGTCACGCCCGCCGTGCCGCCCTCGGTGCCCGAGGCGCTGCCAGGTGAGCCCCCGACCAACCCGACCGGGCTGCCGGGCCTGCCGGTGCACGGCGGTCCCGCCATGCCTGATAACACCGTGCCTGACGAGACCTTGCCCGACCAGCCATGGCCGGGGCTCGGCGCGCGGCCAGGCCCCAGGGACGCGCCGCCGGCGAACGAGCACGCCGACGAGCACTTCGTCCCGCCGGTGCCCCCGCCGCTGCCCAGGCTCGACCCGGTGACCAAGGGCGCCTGGCTCGCGCTATTCGGCGGTCCGCTCTACCTGCTGATCAGTACCGCCATCGGGACCACCATCTCCGGGCTCGCCGCCTTCCTGGCGGTCGCCGCTTTCATCGGCGGTTTCGTCATCCTCGTGCTGCGGATGGACAACGGTCGGCCACCCGATTCCGGGTCCGACGACGACGGCGCCGTGGTCTGAGTGCCCGGCGTCGGTGTGCCCGGCGTCTGAGTGCCCCGGGTCGGCGGGCGCTTGGCCTGACGTCCCGTGGTCCGCGGGCCGGTGGTCCGCGGGACGGCTGCCCTGGGACGGCGCGGGCCGCTGCGCCTGCCGCAGTGCGGCGTCGAACAGGCTGAACGCGTCCCTGGTCAGCCCGGCCAGGGTGTCCCCCACCCCGGCGAACTGGCCCGCGGGGTTGCCGCCCGAGTCCCGGTACCTGCGCGCGGCACGGCAGATCGGGCACCACTGACACTCCGGTGGTTCGTCGGTCAGCTCCTCCGTGGTCGCGGTATCCCAGACATCATCGGCGTGCTTGGCGCCGCCCCCGCCGCCGCCGAGTGTGGACTTCACCCGGCCCGCCACCTCGCGTCCGATGCTCTTGGCTCCGGCTTTCATCAGCCACCGCTGGAAATCACCGATGGGGTCGCGGTCGCTGCGGTCGCTGCCCGGCTGAGTGCTCATACAGGCAGATTAACCCGCCTGACCGAATGTGTCGGTCACAGCTCGACGACGTACGGGGTCCTGGTGGCGCGGAAGTGGCCGACGTTGACGCACTCGGTGCGCCCGATCCGCACTCGCCGCACCAGGGGATTGTGCACGTGGCCGAAGAAGGCGTACCTGGGCTGCGTGCGGCGGATGACCTCGAGCAGTGCGGTCGAGCCGGTTTCCATGCGGCGGGCCTGCACGTCGTAGAGCAGCTCGGGGACCGCCGGGGGGATGTGCGTGCAGAGCACGTCCACCGCGCCGACCGCGTCCAGCTTTTCCGCGTACTGGGCCGGCGGCACCTCGTTCGGCGTCCGGTACGGGGAGATCAGCCCGGCGCCGACGAAGCCGAACGTGACCCCGTCGACCACCGTCCTGCCGCCGTCGAGCACCCGGTGGCCGGGTTTGCGAAAGGAGTCCCACAGGCGCGGGATGTCCACGTTGCCGTAGGTGAGGTAGGCGGGTTCGGCGAGGGCGCCGAAGAGGTCGGCGTACTGCTTCCTGATGGCCCGCTCGGTGAGGGTGCGCAGGTCGGTGCCGCGGTCGGCCGTCAGCCTGGCCGCGATGCCGGCGGTGAGCGCCCTCGCCTCGTCGAAGCGGCGCGCGGTGCGCAGGTCGATGTACTCCTTGGCGTGCTCGGCACCGTAGAGCTCGGCGAAAATACCCTGGGTATGGTCCGCGTAATCGAGGAACAGGAGCATGTCACCCAGGACGATCAGCATGTCCGCGCCGTCGCCTGCCGTCTTCAGCGCGTCGGCCGAGCCGTGCACATCACTTACCACGTGGACCCTCATGAGATAAAACATAGACTCGGGTTGACGGAGAACGGAGAGGCCCTTGCGCGAGTACAGCATCCCCGCTTTGGCGGAGATCCCGGCGTCGGCGAACGCGGCGGACTTGGTCACGCGCCGCGCGGCGGAGCAGCCGTCCGCCGTAATGCTGCGCCGTAAGGCGGCCGACGGTACCTGGTCGGACGTCACCGCGGCGAAGTTCAGAGATGAGGTGCACGCACTCGCCAGGGGGTTCATCGCGGCCGGCGTCCAGGTCGGGGACCGGATCGCGCTCATGTCGCATACCCGCTACGAGTGGACGCTGATCGATTACGCGCTGTGGACCGCCGGCGCGGTCGTGGTGCCGATCTACGAAACGTCCTCGGCCGAGCAGGCCGAGTGGATCCTGGCCAACTCGCAGGCGCGTGCCGTGATCGCCGAGACCGACGGGTTCGCGGCGCTGATCTCCGACGCCAGGGACCGGCTGCCGGCGCTCGAGCACCTGTGGCTGCTCGACTCCGACCTGCCGTCGCTGACCGCCGCGGGCGCCGACGTGGCCGCGGAGGCGCTTGACTCCCGTGCCATGTCGCGTGGCGCGCAGGACATCGCCACGATCATCTACACCTCGGGGACCACCGGGCGGCCCAAGGGGTGCGAGCTCACGCACGAGAACCTGCTCGCCGCCGTCAGGAACGCGTTCCTTGGGCCGCTCGCCTCGATCCACGCCGCCGGCACCGCGTCCACCCTGCTGTTCCTGCCGCTCGCGCACGTGTTCGCCCGGGTCATCGAGGTCGGCACGCTGGAAGCCGGCATCGTACTCGGGCACTGCCAGGACATGAACGACCTGCTGCCCGACCTCGCGTCGTTCAAGCCGACGTTCGTGCTCGCCGTACCGCGCGTGTTCGAGAAGGTGTACAACGGCGCCGAGGCTAAGGCGGCCGGCGACGGCAAGGGCAAGATCTTCGCCCGCGCCGCCAGCACCGCCGTCGCGTACAGCGAGGCGCTTGACGGTCCCGGCGGTGTCGGGTTCGGGCTGCGCGCCTCGCACGCCCTGTTCGACCGTCTCGTCTACGGCAAGCTCCGCGCCGCACTCGGCGGCCACGCCGAGTGGGCGATCTCCGGCGGCGCGGCCCTCGCGCCGCGGCTCGGGCACTTCTTCCGCGGGATCGGGGTCACCATCCTCGAGGGATACGGGCTGACCGAGACGACCGCGCCCGTGTCGGTGAACCGGCCCGACCGGCTGAAGATCGGTTCCGTGGGCCAGCCGCTGCCCGGGGTCACCGTGCGGATCGCCGACGACGGCGAGGTGCTGGTGCGCGGCAAGTCCATCTTCCCCGCCTACTGGCACGACGAGGCGGCCACCAAGGAAGCGTTCACGGCCGACGGCTACTACGCCACCGGGGACATCGGCGAGCTTGACGACGAGGGCTTCCTGACGATCACCGGCAGGAAGAAGGACATGATCGTCACCGCCGGCGGCAAGAACGTGGCCCCGTCGGTGCTCGAGGACCGGATGCGCATGCACGCGCTGATCTCGCAGTGCATGGTGGTCGGTGACGGGCGGCCGTTCGTCGGGGTGCTGGTCACGATCGACGCCGAGGCGTTCGGGCTGTGGAAGGAGCGGCACGGCAAGCCCGCCGACGCCACCGTGGCGGACCTGCGCGACGACCCGGACCTGAACGCCGAGGTCCAGGCGGCCGTGGACGACGCGAACAAGGCGGTGTCCCGGGCGGAGTCGATCAGGAAGTTCCGGATACTCGACGGGGACTTCACCCAGGAGCAGGGGCACCTGTCGGCCAAGCTCGGCATCAAGCGCGCGGTCCTGGCCAAGGAGTTCGCCCACGAGATCGAGGCCCTGTACTCCTAGCCGCCTCGTCCGCCGGGGACGGCAGCAGAGCACCAGCGGGTTCGCGTCGGCTGACGTTCAGAATCATCCCGAACGGAATCGTGCTGCCCGCCGCCGTCCCCGCTTCGCCCTGAACGCCGGCTGGCGCTCCGCGCTTGCTGCTGTTATCACCAGGTCGGGGCCGTTCGGCTGGCGCTCCGCGCTTCTTGCTGTTATCAACCCTTGGGGCCATCCGGGCCGGA
>Ga0210389_10001669_pt1 | contig 17913 bp, 16 predicted proteins | sample IncBWH28OmetaG_FD_160127 | JGI IMG/M metagenome (GOLD analysis project Ga0210389, IMG submission 160127) | Forest soil microbial communities from Barre Woods Harvard Forest LTER site, Petersham, Massachusetts, United States - Inc-BW-H-28-O ...
GGCGCGGCCCACCGTGCAGCGCTGAATTGCGACGGAATCACCGTCGCCGTCCTCGCGGGTGGCCTCGACGTCCTCTATCCGGCCGGTCATTCGTCGCTGCTGCATCGCATCGGCCAGCGTGGGTTGCTGTTCACCGAATACCCGCCCGGCATCCGGCCGGCCCGGCACCGATTCCTCACCCGCAACCGCCTGGTCGCGGCTATCGCGGGGGCGGCGGTGGTGGTGGAAGCCGGCTTGCGCAGCGGCGCGGCGAACACCGCCGCCTGGGCGCGGGCGTTGGGTCGGGTGGTGGCCGCGGTGCCCGGACCCGTGACGTCGTCGGCGTCGGCGGGATGCCATGCGCTGCTGCGCAACGGCGCGGAGCTGGTCACCCGCGCCGACGACATCGTCGAGTTTGTCGGTCACGTCGGTGAGCTGGCACCCGACGAACCGCACCCGACCACGGTGCTCGACGGGCTGGGTGACGCGGCGCGCCGGGTGCACGAGGCGTTGCCCGGCCGCGGTGCCGCTTCCGTCGACGAGATCGCCGTCGCCTCGGGGTTGGTGCCCGAACAGGTGCTCGGGCCGCTGGCCATCCTCGAGGTGGCTGGGTTGGCGCGACGCGACGACGGGCGGTGGCGGATTGTCCGCGCCGGTGACCACGCTGCGGCCCGGACTTCCAACGCGCGGCTCGTATAGTCGACGCAGGATCGGGTCTGGACAGGAGGACAAGTGGCAGGTCGACCTTTGCAGAGCTTCGAAGTCGTCCGCACCCGACAACTCGCACCGCACATGGTCCGGGTCGTGCTCGGGAGCAGTCGGTTCGACACCTTCGTGCCGAGCAAATTCACCGACTCCTACGTCAAGCTGGTATTCGTCGCAGCCGACGTCGACGTGTCGAAGTTGCCTCAGCCGTTGACGCTGGACAGCTTCGCCGGCCTGCCCCCCGAGAAGACGCCACCGGTGCGGACCATGACCGTGCGCCATGTCGACGTCGCGGCCCGCGAGATCACCGTCGACATCGTGGTGCACGGCGAGCACGGGGCCGCGGGCAGTTGGGCGGCCGCGGCGCTGCCCGGCCAGCCCATCTATCTGATGGGACCCGGCGGCGCGTACACGCCCGACCCGGCTGCCGATTGGCATCTGCTGGCCGGTGATGAATCGGCGCTTCCCGCGATCGCCACGGCGCTGGAAGCGTTGCCGCCCAACGCGGTCGGCAAGGCGTTCATCGAAGTGGCGGGCCCAGACGACGAGATCCCGTTGGCGGCGCCGGAGTCGGTCGAGGTGAGTTGGGTCTATCGCGGTGGCCGCGCCGATCTGGTTCCCGAGGACCGCGCCGGCGACTTCGCGCCGCTCATCGAGGCGGTCACCACCACCCAGTGGTTGCCGGGGCAGGTGCACGTCTTCATCCACGGCGAGGCGCAAGCCGTCATGCACAACTTACGGCCGTACATCCGCAAAGAGTGCGGCGTGGATGCCAAATGGGCGTCCTCCATCTCGGGATACTGGCGACGCGGCCGCACCGAAGAGACATTCCGGCAGTGGAAGAAAGAACTCGCTGAGGCAGAGGCCGGGGATTACTGAGGCCTCGTCATCCCACCCCCGGCTGGCATGCTCATCGCATGGCGTTTGGGGACTTTCAGAACGAGATCTACCTGCAGGGCCTGGCCGGAGTGCTGCCCTCGTTGCCGATGGCCTTTCCCGAGCTGCAGGCCAGGGCCGAGAAGGTACTGCCGCCGTCCGTGTGGTCCTTTGTCGTGGGCGGGGCGGGCGACGAACGCACGCAGCGCGTCAACTGCGAGGCCTTCGAGCGCTGGGGACTCATTCCGCGCATGTTCGTCGGTGCCACAGAACGTGATCTGTCCGTTGATTTGTTCGGCCTGAACTTGCCGACTCCGTTGTTCATGGCGCCGATCGGCGTCATCGGGCTGTGCGCGCAGGACGGCCACGGCGACCTGGCCACCGCTCGCGCGGCCGCCCGCACCGGCGTCCCGATGGTCGCCTCGACGCTGACGGCCGATCCGATGGAAGACGTCGCCGCCGAATTCGGCGATACGCCCGGGTTCTTCCAGCTGTACACACCGACCGACCGCGAGCTGGCGGCCAGCCTGGTGGATCGCGCCGAGGCGGCCGGCTTCAAGGGCATCGTCGTCACCCTGGACAGCTGGATTACCGGCTGGCGCCCGCGCGACCTGAGCACGTCGAACTTGCCCCAGCTGCGCGGGCACTGCCTGACCAACTACACCAGCGACCCGGTCTTCCGCGCCGGTCTGCAGCGCCCGCCGGAGGAAGATCCGCAGGGCGCCGTGCTGCGCTGGGTGCAGGTCTTCGGAAACCCGTTGACCTGGGACGACCTCGGCTGGCTGCGCTCGCTGACCGAGCTGCCGCTGCTGGTCAAGGGCATCTGCCATCCCGACGACGCCCGGCGCGCCAAGGATGGCGGCGTGGACGGCATCTACTGCTCCAACCACGGTGGCCGGCAAGCTAACGGCGGCCTGCCCGCGATCGATTGCCTGCCGGACGTGGTGGCCGCGGCCGACGGGCTGCCGGTCCTGTTCGATTCGGGCGTCCGCAGCGGCGCCGACGTGATCAAGGCGCTCGCGCTGGGCGCGACCGCGGTGGGCGTGGGACGCCCGTACGCATATGGTTTGGCGCTCGGCGGCGTCGACGGTGTGGTGCACGTGTTGCGCATGATGCTGGCCGAAGCCGACCTGATCATGGCGGTGGACGGATATCCCGCGCTGAAAGATCTCACCCCGGACACGCTTCGGCGCGTCGACTGAGACCCAACGGGCCGCGCTGCGACGGTGGGGGAGTGCAGGCGATCCTCGAGGAGTTCGACCAGTACCTGGAGCTGCAGTGCGGTCGTTCGGCGCACACCCGCCGCGCGTACCTGGGCGACCTGCGCTCGCTGTTCGCCTTCCTCGATGCACGCGGGTTGGGTGTGGACGCACTGAGCCTGCCGGTGCTGCGATCGTGGTTGGCCAGTGCGGCAGGGGCCGGCGCCGCTCGCACGACGCTGGCCCGCCGCACCTCGGCGGTCAAGGCCTTCACCGCGTGGGCGGCGCGACGCGGCGTGGTCGCGGCCGATCCGGCCGCGCGACTGCAGGTGCCGAAGGCCCACCGCACCCTGCCGGCGGTGCTGCGCCAGGACCAGGCGCTAGAGGCCATGGCGGCCGCGAAATCCGGTGCCGAGCAAGGTGATCCGCTGGCGCTGCGAGACCGGCTGATCGTCGAGATGCTGTACGCCACCGGTATCCGGGTCAGCGAACTGTGTGGCCTGGACGTCGACGATGTGGACACCCGGCATCGGCTGGTGCGCGTCCTCGGCAAGGGCAACAAGCAGCGCAGCGCGCCCTTCGGGGTGCCGGCCGCCGACGCGCTGCGCGCCTGGCTGGCCGACGGGCGTCCGGCCCTGGTAACCCCGGAGTCCGGGCCGGCACTGCTGTTGGGTGCGCGGGGCCGGCGGCTCGACGTGCGCCAGGCGCGCACCGTCGTGCACCAGACCGTCGCCGCGGTGAACGGCGCGCCCGACATGGGGCCGCACGGGCTGCGGCACAGCGCGGCCACCCACTTGCTGGAAGGCGGGGCCGACCTGCGGGTCGTCCAGGAGTTGCTCGGCCATTCCAGCCTGGCGACCACTCAGCTGTACACCCACGTCGCGGTGTCCCGGTTGCGGGCGGTACATGACCAGGCCCATCCGCGAGCCTGATGCATGGCGAGTGCGTACCAACGCCGCTAGCCGCCCAGCGGTTTGAGCCGGATCGGCGTCGACCGCAGCAGGCCCAGCGGATCGACGTAGTCGGCGCCCGATGCCGGACCCCACATCGCGCCCCAGTGCAAACACGCCGCGGCCGGGCAGCCGATATGCCCGCCCGCCAACTCGCCGATCGCCGTCTCGGCCGTCACGCGTTGACCGGGCCGCACGGACGCCCGGACCGGCTCGTAGCTGGTGCGCAACCCGCCGGGATGGGCCAGCGACACCACCGGGCGCCCGGCCAGCACACCGGCGAACACCACGGTTGCGGCGCCGGCCGCATAGACCGGCTGGCCCGGGTGGCCGGCCAGGTCCACACCGCGGTGACCGGGATTCCAGTTGGGCGACGGGCCGTCGAATGTCCGGACGACGGCCGGGGCCGGACGCAACGGCCACTGCAGCCGGACGTCGTCGGCGACCGCCGGCGCAGCGCTGACCAGGCCGATGCTCAGGATCAGCGCCAGCCACCGCATTCCTCCACTGCACCGGGGCCGCGACGGCAAGGCCAACCACTTCCGCCGGTTCTGTGCACGAACGGCCCTGTGTGGAAGCCCCGCTGGCAAAAACCGCCCGCCGAGCGGTGTAAACTCCTCCTCGCAGCTCGCTAGCGGGCTGACTTCGCGCGCCTGCACCGCGGCTCCCATTCCCTACAGGAGTTCGCATTGCATGTCGGGCGGTCCCGAAATGGGTCCGGCACGCGGCAGACGCCAGGGCCCGGCTCACCCGATGCCGGGCGACAACCGACCAAGTTAGGCACAAGCATGGCCGTAGTAACCATGAAGCAGCTGCTGGACAGCGGCACTCACTTCGGGCATCAGACCCGTCGCTGGAATCCCAAGATGAAGCGGTTCATCTTCACCGACCGCAACGGCATCTACATCATCGACCTGCAGCAGACGCTGACCTTCATCGACAAGGCGTACGAGTTCGTCAAGGAAACCGTCGCTCACGGGGGCAGCGTGCTGTTCGTCGGCACCAAGAAGCAGGCGCAGGAGTCCGTCGCGGCCGAAGCGACCCGCGTCGGCATGCCGTACGTCAACCAGCGCTGGCTGGGCGGCATGCTCACCAACTTCTCCACCGTGCACAAGCGGCTGCAGCGCCTCAAGGAGCTCGAGGCGATGGAGCAAACCGGTGGCTTCGAGGGCCGCACCAAGAAGGAAATCTTGATGCTGACCCGCGAGAAGAACAAGCTGGACCGCAGCCTCGGCGGTATCCGCGACATGGCCAAGGTGCCGTCGGCGATCTGGGTCGTGGACACGAACAAGGAGCACATCGCCGTCGGGGAAGCCCGCAAGCTCGGTATCCCGGTTATCGCGATCCTGGACACCAACTGCGACCCCGACGAGGTCGACTACCCGATCCCGGGCAACGACGACGCGATCCGGTCGGCCGCGCTGCTCACCAAGGTGATCGCCTCCGCGGTCGCCGAGGGCCTGCAGGCCCGCGCCGGGCTGGGCCGCGGCGACGGCAAGCCCGCGGCCGAATCCGCCGAGCCGCTCGCCGAATGGGAGCAGGAGCTGCTGGCCTCGGCAACAGCAACTGCGACGGCCAGCGCGCCGGCCGAATCTGCCACGGGCGCAACCGAATCAACCACCGAACCCTCATAGGAAGGCTGAGCATTGGCGAACTTCACCGCTGCCGACGTCAAGCGGCTTCGGGAACTCACCGGCGCCGGCATGCTCGACTGCAAGAACGCGCTGGCCGAGACTGACGGCGACTTCGACAAGGCCGTCGAGGCGCTGCGCATCAAGGGCGCCAAGGACGTCGGCAAGCGCGCCGAGCGCGCCACCGCCGAGGGCCTGGTTGCGGCCAAGGACGGCGCCCTCATCGAGCTCAACAGCGAGACCGACTTCGTCGCCAAGAACGCGGAGTTCCAAAAGCTGGCCGACGAGATCGTGGCCGCGGCGGCCGCGTCGAAAGCCACCGACGTCGATGCGCTGAAAGCGGCCAGCACCGGGGACAACACGGTCGAGCAGGCCATCGCCGACATGTCGGCGAAGATCGGTGAGAAGCTCGAATTGCGCCGGGTCGCGTTCTTCGACGGCACCGTGGAGACCTATCTGCACAAGCGCGCCGCCGATCTGCCGCCGGCGGTCGGGGTGCTGGTCGAATACACCGGTGGCCCTTCAGGATCGGGAGCCGAAGCGGCGCACGCCGTCGCGCTGCAGATCGCCGCGCTCAAGGCGCGCTACCTGTCCCGCGACGATGTTCCCGGCGACGTGGTGGCCAGCGAGCGCCGCATCGCCGAGGAGACCGCGAAGGCCGAGGGCAAGCCGGAGCAGGCGCTGCCCAAGATCGTCGAGGGCCGGCTCAACGGCTTCTTCAAGGACGCTGTGCTGCTCGAGCAGCCCTCGGTGTCCGACAACAAGAAGACGGTCAAGGCCCTGCTCGACGAGGCCGGCGTGACGGTGACGCGGTTCGTTCGGTTCGAGGTAGGCCAGGCCTAACCAGCAAACCGTGAGCGGCTAGCGTCGCTGCTATGCGACGCGTGCACGCCTTCGGAGACGATGCCCTCGGTGACCTCGATGCGGTCGGCCTGACCGAGGCCCTACAGGCCGGTCGGGTCGGTAGGTCCGATGTCATCGAGGCGGCCATCACCCGCGTCGAGGCCGTCAACCCGGCCCTCAACGGCTTGGCGCACCAGGGGTTCGAACAGGCCCGGGCCAGCGGACAGGACGGCCCGGCCGGCGGCTTCTTTTCCGGGGTTCCGACCTTCCTGAAAGACAACGTCGACGTCGCCGGGCAGCCGAGCATGCACGGCGCCGATGCGTGGGCGCCTTTCGACGCCGTGGCCGACGGCGAGTTCACCAGGCTGTACCTGGCCACCGGGGCGATATCGCTGGGCAAGACGCAGATGTCGGAATTCGGGTTCAGCGCGTCCGCCGAGCACCCCCGCCTCGGACCGGTCCGCAACCCTTGGGACACCGACTACACATCAGGAGCGTCGTCGTCGGGTTCCGGCGCGTTCGTCGCCGCCGGTGTGGTGCCGATCGCGCACGCCAACGACGGCGGCGGTTCGATCCGGATTCCAGCCTCCTGCAACGGGCTGGTCGGGCTCAAGCCGTCGCGCGGCCGGTTCCCGTTAGACCCGCAATTTCGCCGCATGCCCGTGGGCATCGTCGCCAACGGCGTGCTGACCCGCTCGGTGCGTGACACCGCGGCCTTCTATCGGGAGGCCGAGCGGATCTGGCGCAACCACAAGCTGGCGCCGGTCGGCGACGTCACCGGCCCCGGTCGGCAGCGGCTGCGGATCGCCGTGGCAACCCGCTCGGTGCGGCGGGAGTGCAGCCCCGAAGTGCGCGAGCTGACGCTGAAGTCGGCGGCGCTGCTCGAGGAACTCGGCCACCGCGTCGAACACATCGAGGATCTCCCGGTGCCGTCCAGTTTCGTGGACGATTTCGTGCTGTATTGGGGCTTTCTGGCGATGGCCCAGGTACGCGGCGGGAGACGGCTGTTCGGTGACACGTTCGATCGCACCCGCCTGGACAGCCTGACGCTCGGCCTGGACCGACACACCAGCCGCAACATCCACCGGCTCCCGTCGGCGATCGTGCGTCTACGCAGGCTACGGCGGCGCACGGCGCAAGTTTTCGCTACCTACGACGCGGTGCTCACGCCGACCGTCGCCGATGCGACGCCCCGGATCGGGCACCTGGCTCCCACCGACTATCACCAGGTGATCGATCGGCTGGTCGACTGGGTCGCGTTCACCCCGCTGCAGAACGTCACCGGCGAGCCGGCGATTTCGCTGCCGTTGGCCCAATCCGGTAACGGGATGCCGATGGGCATGATGCTTTCGGCCGACCTCGGACAGGAAGCGCTGCTTCTGGAGCTGGCCTATGAGATCGAAGAGGCCCGGCCGTGGGCCCGGATCCAGGCCTGAAAACACGCCGGTCGGCCGCCGAGCTGGGGTTATCGAGCCGACACGCGGCTGAAAATTTCATCGCGGATTCAGATGGCGTCGAATGTTCTGTCCGGTTACTATGAGCGCCATGCTCACCTGGCTGTGACTGGGATCACAGCCGTTTTGATGAGTTTGAACCGGGGGGATTCAGCCATGTCTTTTGTTGTCGCCGCTCCAGAATTTGTGACCGCAGCCGCCGGAGACCTGGCGGGCATCGGCTCGGGGCTGAACGCAGCCCACACCACGACAGCGCTGTCCACGACGGGGCTGGCCGCCGCGGCCGGTGACGAGGTGTCGGCCGGGATCGCGGCGCTCTTCAACACCTACGGTGCGGGCTACCAGACGCTTGGCGCTCAGGCCGCGGTGTTTCACGCCGAATTCGTCGACCTGTTGAATGGCAGCGCGGCCGCATACGTCAGCACCGAGATCGCCAATGCCGAACAGACCCTGACGAGCGCCGCGAGCGCACCCGCAACGACCAGCGTGGCGGCCGCTGGGAACTCCCTGCTCGGCGGGCTGCTCGGCGGCACCACCACGGTCAATCTCGGGGGCGGCTTGGGTGTGCTGCTCGGCGGGCCCTCGGGCTCCCTCGGGGTCGAGTTGAGTGCGCTGCTGGGCGCTGGGCCCGGGTCCATCCCGCTTCTGGGCGGACTGACCGGGGTTTTCGGCAGCGGGACCGGAGCCGTCGGAATCGGGCTGATCCCCGGCCTGGGCTCGATTCTCGGCGGGGCGGGATTGACCGTCGGCTTGCAGCAGATCCTCGCCGGCGTAGGCCTGGGCTTGAACTCGGTTCTTGGCGGCGTCGGCACCGGTGTGACGTCGATCCTCGGCGGCAACTTGGGCGGTGGGCTGAACCAGCTCCTCACCGGGGTCGGCGTCGGCGTGCAAGACATCCTCGGCCTGTTCGGCATCCCCGCGGGCGGCACCACCGGTGTTCCCCCCGTCGGGCCGGTGCAAATAATTTTGAACGCCATCAATACGCCGTTCGTGGACCTGACCGGACGCCCGCTGCTCGGTAACGGCATGAACGGAGCGCCTGGCACCGGGCAGGCCGGAGGCAACGGCGGGTGGCTGATCGGTAGCGGCGGAGCAGGTGGATCCGGCGGGGCGAACCAGGCCGGCGGTGCCGGCGGGTCCGCCGGGCTGCTGGGCAACGGCGGCGTCGGCGGCGCCGGCGGGTCAGGCGGCGCTGCCGGTGGCACCGGTGGAGCGGGCGGGTTCTTGCTGGGTAGCGGCGGGACCGGCGGGGCCGGCGGACTCAACGCTACGGGCGTGGGCGGGGCCGGCGGCCTCGGCGGAAATGGCGGAATCTTCGGCGCCGGCGGCAATGGCGGCGTCGGCGGGGTCGGCACCTCCGGTGGGGCCGGTGGGATCGGTGGGGCGGGCGGTCTGCTCGCCGGGCTGGTCGATGCCGGCGGCGGCGACGGCGGAACCGGCGGAGCCGCCACGACCGCCGCCGGTACGGGTGGTGCCGGTGGCGCCGGGGGCGCCGGCGGGTTCGTCCTGGGCGCCGGCGGGGCCGGCGGGGAGGGCGGCGGCGCTCCCCTCGGCACGGGCGGCGTAGGCGGCCATGGCGGCAACGCCGGAGCGCTCTTCGGAGCCGGCGGGTCTGGCGGTACGGGCGGGTCCGCAGGCCTCGCCGGTGGAGCGGGAGGTACCGGCGGCAATAGCGGGCTGGTGTTCGGCAACGCCGGAGCCGGTGGTGCCGGCGGCGACGCCGCTAACAACGGCGGAAGCGGCGGGGTCGGCGGCAATGCCGGCCTGATCGGCTTCGGCGGGATCGGCGGTGCGGGCGGTTCCGGCTCTGCCATCGGCGGCCTCGGCGGGCACGGCGGCCAATCCGGTCTGCTGTTCGGCGCCGGTGGTGCCGGCGGCGAAGGTGGGAACGGTGGCACGGGCCTCGGCGGTAACGGTGGCACCGGCGGAGCGGTGGGTCTGCTGGGCAACGGCGGGAACGCCGGCAACGGCGGCCTCGGCGCGGTAACGGCCGGCAACACCGGTGTCGGTGGCGCCAGCGGGCTGTTGTTCGGGGCGGACGGATTCAACGCTCCGGTCAACACCGCGCCCCTGCACGTCGTGGAACAGGCAGTGCTCGGCGCGATCAATGCGCCGTTCGTGGACTTGAGCGGGCGCCCACTGATCGGTAACGGCGCTAACGCGGTCGCGGGCAGCGGGCAAAACGGCGCGGCAGGGGGGTGGCTGCTCGGCGACGGCGGAGCGGGCGGGTCCGGTGTGCCGGGGCAGAACGGTGGAGCGGGCGGCGCGGCCGGGTTGTTGGGCACCGGCGGCGGCGGCGGCGCGGGCGGAATTTTCTTGGGGGCCACTGCCGGGGCCGGCGGGGCCGGTGGGGCCGGCGGCCTTCTGACGGGCAACGGCGGGGTGGGCGGCAGCGGCGGCGCCGGCAACGCGCTCGGGCCCGGCGCGGTCGGTGGTGCCGGCGGCGTCGGCGGGTTGTTGGGCGCCGGCGGTAACGGCGGGAGCGGCGGGCTCAGCCTGCTGGGCTTAGCTTGGAACGGTGGCAGCGGCGGGGCCGCCGGGCTGCTGGGTGCCGGCGGTCATGGCGGGGCCGGCGGGGCCGGCATCGCCGGCGGCACGGGTGGAGCTGGCGGCGGCGGCGGTCTGGTGGCTGGAGCCGGCGGCAGCGGCGGTGCTGGCGGGACAGGCCTGAGCATTGCCGGAAGCCCGGGCGGCGCCGGCGGGCAGGGCGGCAACGCCGGCCTGCTGTTCGGGAGCGGCGGTGGCGGCGGGTCAGGCGGGTTCGGCGCCGGCCCGGGCGCCGGCGGCAATGCCGGCGGCGGCGGCAACGCCGGCCTCGTGTTCTCCAGCGCCGGGGTGGGCGGTGACGGTGGTACCGGCGCGTCCGGCGGGTCCGGCGGAACGGGCGGCAACGCGGGCCTAGTCGGCTTCGGCGGGGGCGGCGGGCTCGGCGGATTCGGCGAGATCACCACCGGGGGCAACGGCGGCACCGGCGGCGCGGCCGGCGTGTTGGTGGGCGGCGGCGGCGCCGGCGGTGCCGGCGCGAATGGCGTCACGACCGGCGGTAACGGCGGTAACGGCGGCGGCGCGGTGCTGATCGGCAGCGGCGGCAACGGCGGCAACGCCGGGCTCGGCGTCGTGATCGGCACCCCGGGCGCTGGTGGGCCCTCCGGACTGTTGGGCGAAAACGGATTCAACGGCTTGACATAGCCGTCGTCCGCGGCGGATCGTCCAGCTGGTCAGTCGGATCCGAGCTTTTCCAACATTCGTTTGAACTCGCGCTGTTGCGCTGCGGTCAGCTTGTCCAGAATGCGCGCGTCGGCGATCCGGACGGCGCTCTCCGCGCGCTTCAGCAGGGCGCGGCCCTGACTTGTCAGCGTGGCCGGAAGGGCGCGCCCGGAGGACACCGTCGCCGGCCGCTCCACCGCGCCGATGTCTTCCAGTCTGCGCAACACCGTGTTCATCGCCTGCGGAGTCACGTTGGTGTGACGGGACAATTCGGCGCTGGATAATCCCGGCGACATCGAAAGAATGCGCAGGCAAACGAATTCGGGGAGGGTCAGGCCGAGCGGATTCAACACGGCGGCAACCTCTGGGCGCAAAACTGCTGCCACCCGGTAGAGCAGGTAACCAAGCGGAGCGTCTTCGGCCTGAACCATGTCAATGATATTGACATACATCGGGGATCCCGAGGTGGAGCTTGGACGGTGCGGCCCGCATCCGCGCCCAGCAGCCGCCGCGGTCGGCGAGCGCCTGCTGGTGGCCTGGAAACAGAATTTGACTGTCGCCCCCGGCGGGTGTGCGAATTGCCGTGGCGAGGCTGAGTTCATGGTGGTATTGATGCCGATGTGAATTCTGTTGCGCGAAAGGCGCTGTGGCGCAAATCGAATTCGCGCCGTGTTTCCGCAGGTAGAAGCGCTGGCATTGGCCATTTTGGGTTCATCGGTGTTTAAGGCCGTTGGCGAATGGCTATGCGAATTCGGTGCGGCTGTCGCTCTTCGGGGAGCGACCGTTGGAAACGAAAGGAACCAGTAATGAAGGTCACCACAACCGCTGCAAAGGCTGCGATTGCTGCGGGCGGAATTGCGGCGGCAGGTGTTTTCGCGGCAGCAAGCGCTTTCGCTGCGCCGCCCAACATCCAGCCATTCGGCGCCAGCGAACCACTCATCGACGGAGCGTTGGTCACGAATTACACCGTGAACAACCTGCAACCCAGCAGCATGGCGATTCCCGGGTACACGCCGAAAGGCACGCTGTACCAGGCGGACGTCACCGCCAGGTCGGACGGCGGGCTGGTAACCCCCATGGTCAACGACTTCATCGCCCGCGGGCCGAACGGTCAGAACTACCGGGTGATCGACAAGGTGCAGGCCCCGGGCAGCCTTAACCCGGCGCCCATCCCGCAGGGCAGCGAATCGACCGGGACGCTGTACTTCGACGTGACCGGCGCACCGCCCAATGGCGTCGTCTACAACGACGGAATGCAAGACATTCTGATCTGGACGTCGAACATGGGGCCCTCGGCGCCTGGCGCACCGAGCCCAAGTCCGGCACCGGGTGCGCTGCCTGGCCCGGCACACACCTGACCTGATCGCACAAATCTCCCCGCGCCCGCGAATGGCGTGGGGAGATTTGCGTTCGGGATTTCCGCACGGACGAATCGGGTACCCGACACTCATGAGCGATCTAGATCACCGGCCAGCAGACGTGCGCGCACAAGCCCGGCGACATGCCGAACAGGCGCGGGAGGCGATGCAGGAGCAGCGCAGCGGCCGGGGCGGGCTCAGCGGCTGGGTCGCCGAGCGCGCCGGCAAGTGGGATCTCAGCGGCCAGGACGAGAACACCCTGCAGCGTCAGAAATTTTTCTGGAATGTGTTGGTCGACTATTGGTTTCGCATGGAGATCGACGGCTGGGAGAACATCCCCGAGCCGCCGGTGCTGTTGGTGGGGATCCACTCGGGTGCCCCATTCGTCTGGGACGCCTGGACCGTGGGTCTGCAATGGTGGCGGCGCTTCGGCCAGAACCGGCCGTTACACGGCACAGCGCACGACGCGTTGATGGCGATCCCGATTTTCGGGCGCTATTTCCGGTCGATGGGTGTGCTTCCCGCGGCCCCGGACGCCATTGCGACGGCATTAGCCGAGGGCCGCGATGTGGCGCTGTGGCCGGGTGGGGAAGTGGACTCGTTGCGTCCGTGGACCGAACGTGATCGCGCCAACCTCGCAGGGCGAAAGGGCTTCGTGAGGATGGCGATTCGTGCCGGCGTGCCGATCGTGCCGATCGCGACCGTGGGCGGCGCCGACGCGATGCCGGTGCTGATGCGCGGCGACCGCCTGTCGAAGGCGTTGCGGCTCGACCGCCTGCTGCGGCTCAAAGTATTTCCGCTGGCGCTCTCCCTGCCCTGGGGGATCGCGCCGGCGGCCCTGCCGCAGCTGCCGCTGCCCGCCAAGATCAGGACCCGGTTCATGCCGGCCGTCGAGATCGACCGCGACCCGACACGCGCGGCGGACGACACCTACGTCTATCGGAAATATCACGAGGTTGAAGACACCATTCAGGAAGGCATGGATGCGCTGGCGCGCAAGCGCGCATTGCCGCTCTTCGCGTGAGTAGACCCGTTGAGCTCACCCAAATTTATTGCGGCACCGGGTCGGTGGTGGGCGCGGGCGTCGATGTCCAGGCCGATGTCCAGGCCGGGGTCAGCGTCGACTCGCTGAGGACCCATTCCGGTTGCGGTGGCGTGGCCACCATGTAGCCCACGCCGCGCACGGTGTCGATCATCGAATCGTGTTGGGCGCCCAGCTTGGCACGCAGTCGTCGCACATGGACGTCGACCGTACGGACACGACCGTTGCAGTCATAACCCCACACCTCGTGCATCAGCCGGGTGCGGCTGAAGGCCCGACCGGCATGCTGCACAAGGAAATTCAACAACTTGAACTCGGTGAGCGTCAGGCCGAGGTCGTTGCCGTCCAGCGATCCGGTGAAACTGCCGGGGTGCAGCATCAGATCGCCGAACTTCAACGCACCGTCCAGTGCGCTGCGCCGGCGAGTGATCGCGAGCCGCAGCCGTGTTTGGAGCTCATCGGCCCCCGCGGCGGGCAGCAGCACGTCATCGAAGTGCCAATCGACGTCCACCGCCATGAAGTCCGCGGCTGCCACTACCGCCACCACCGCGATGGCCGGTGCGTCCGACGTCAGCCGGCGGCAGACGGTCCGCGCCGCCGCGGGGTCGGTGCGTGCGTCGATGATCGCGACGTCGGCAGCACCGAGCTGCCCATTGACGTCGCCGGTGAGGCGGGCGTGCCGGACGGTGTGCGTGAACGACGTCAGTGTCGGCAAGGCCGATTCGAAATCGTCTTCATCGGTGAGTAGTAGAACGTCCAACGACATCTCCAACACTTATAAGGCTTCGCCAATCTTCCCCGATCGGTAGGCACCTCGTCGGGAGATGTCTGCTGCGCAGCGCTGAGTACCCGATTCAGAGCAAAGCCATGCAAATTCTATTGCCCGTTTTCTGGACCGCTACGGCCACCCTCGTCGGGCGTGCTGGATGGGTTTGCTCCGGCCCGGGAATGTCGATGGGTCCGGCCCGTTGACACGGACCGGACCCATCCTTGGTGAAGAAGAAGCTACTGGTTGGCCTTCTGGCGCTCCTCAGCGACTCGTGCGCTACCGCGGGCCGCCTCTGCTTCGGCTTCCTTCTTTGCGGCATTGCGCTGTGCTTCGCCCTTGTCCTGCTGGGCCCGGCCCTCGCGGGTGAGGTCGTCGCGACCACTCACCGCACCGACGGCTTCCTTGACCTTGCCCTTGGCGCCCTCGACGGCGCCCTTGACGGCTTCAGCGGGTCCCGAGTTCTTGTCCGCCATGGATTGATCCTCCCTGTTGGCGTACGTGGTTGAGCAATGTGTGCTCAATGCCGATCGACCGATCGGCTCTTTTACGCGGCGAGGCGGGCCCTCATTCTCAAGACCCTCAGTACCCCCCGCGTTGGTGCGGATTCCCCACGGCCCCAATCGCTCAAACATCCGATGCGGAAACGAAAGTCGTGTCGGCGGCGCTGTCCTGTTGACCTGGACCGATGCCCCCGAGAACCGGGTGGAATCGCCGCCGATGCACTTTGTGCCCCCCGCCCACGCCACACGGTGCTGCGATGAGGCAGGATGTGAAATGCCGTTCCGGATGAGGTCGCCCGGGATGGCAATCCCATGCGAGGAGTCTGATGACCGAGCCCAGGGAGTCCCACGTCGCCGGCGGGGCGAACCCGGAGCCGGAGCCGAGGAAAAGCTCCAACGGTGTACCGGCATCTGCTGCGGAGTATGGACATACTTCCCCCGTGGGTCAGGCCATGTACTCGAGAGTGTTACTCAAGCTTGGTGGCGAAATGTTCGGCGGCGGGCAGGTCGGGCTGGACCCCGATGTCGTGGCGCAGGTGGCCCGCCAGATCGCCGAGGTGGTCCGCGGCGGTGTGCAGGTCGCGGTCGTGATCGGCGGTGGCAACTTCTTCCGTGGCGCCCAGCTGCAGCAACGCGGCATGGAGCGCACGCGTTCGGACTACATGGGCATGCTCGGCACCGTCATGAACAGTCTGGCGCTGCAGGATTTCCTGGAAAAGGAGGGCATCGTCACCCGAGTCCAGACCGCGATCACCATGGGCCAGGTAGCCGAGCCCTACCTGCCGTTGCGCGCGGTTCGCCACCTGGAGAAGGGCCGGGTGGTGATCTTTGGGGCCGGCATGGGGCTGCCGTACTTCTCCACGGACACCACCGCGGCGCAGCGGGCGCTGGAGATCGGCGCGGACGTCGTGCTGATGGCCAAGGCGGTCGACGGTGTGTTCTCCGAGGATCCGCGTGAGAATCCCGAGGCCGAACTGATCACCGCGATCAGTCATCGCGAGGTCATCGACCGCGGGCTGCGCGTGGCCGATGCCACGGCGTTCAGCCTGTGCATGGACAATGGCATGCCGATCCTGGTGTTCAATCTGCTGACCAATGGGAATATCGCCCGCGCGGTCGCCGGTGAGAAGATCGGGACGCTGGTCACCACTTGAGGGAGACGCGATGATCCGCGCCGGCGACGATGCAGAGCGGCAGCGATGAGGAGGAGTGGCGCAGATGATTCGCGCTAGCGACGATGCAGAGCGGCAGCGATGAGGAGGAGTGGCGCAGATGATTCGCGCTAGCGACGATGCAGAGCGGCAGCGATGAGGAGGAGTGGCGCAGATGATTCGCGCTAGCGACGATGCAGAGCGGCAGCGATGAGGAGGAGTGGCGCAGATGATTGATGAGGCGCTCTTCGATGCAGAAGAGAAAATGGAGAAGGCCGTATCGGTGGCCCGTGACGATTTCTCATCCATTAGAACCGGCCGCGCCAACCCGGGCATGTTCTCCCGGATCGTGATCGACTACTACGGCACCAACACCCCGATAACCCAGCTGGCCAGCATCAACGTCCCCGAGGCGCGGCTCGTCGTCATCAAGCCGTACGAAGCCAACCAACTGCATGCCATCGAGACGGCAATCCGCAACTCCGACCTCGGAGTGAATCCCACCAACGACGGCACGCTCATCCGGGTAGCGGTACCTCAGCTCACCGAGGAGCGCCGCCGGGACCTGGTGAAGCAGGCCAAGAGCAAAGGGGAGGACGCCAAGGTCTCGGTGCGCAACATCCGTCGCAAAGCGATGGAGGAGCTACACCGAATCCGCAAGGACGGCGAGGCCGGCGAGGACGAGGTCGGCCGCGCGGAAAAGGAACTGGATAAGACCACCCACCAGTACGTCACCCAGATCGATGAGCTGGTCAAGCACAAAGAAGGCGAGCTGCTGGAGGTCTAGCGGCCGTTCAGCAACCACCTCCGTGACAACTACCGGCGCAGGAACCCCACCCAACGAGCCAGCGCGCGCGGCTAAGAAAGCGATGCCGCAGCCGGCCAAGAAGACGTCCCGGGCGGGGCGCGATCTGCCCGCCGCGATCGCGGTGGGCGTGGCTGCAGGTGGACTCGTCATCGCGACGCTGGTGTTCGCTCCGCGATGCTGGGTGGTCCTGTGTTCCGTCGCCATCTTGGTGGCGACCCATGAGGTGGTGCGCCGGCTGCGCGAGGCCGGATACGTCATTCCCATGATCCCGTTGCTGATCGGCGGGCAGCTCACGGTGTGGCTGACCTGGCCGTTCCACGCGGCCGGCGCGCTGGCCGGTTTCGGGGCGACCGTCGTGGTCTGCATGGTGTGGCGGCTGTTCATGCAGGACAACAGCAAACCGCCCGAGCCGTTCGCCGGTTCGCCGTCGGCAAACTACCTGCGCGACGCGTCCGGCACTGTTTTCCTGGCTGCCTGGGTTCCGCTGTTCGCGTCGTTCGCCGCACTGCTCGTCTACCCCAAGGACGGGGCGGGACGGGTGTTCTGCCTGATGATGACCGTCGTCGCCTCCGATGTGGGTGGCTACGCCGTGGGCGTGCTGTTCGGCAAGCATCCGATGGTCCCGGCGATCAGTCCGAAGAAGTCCTGGGAGGGACTCGTCGGCTCGCTGGTTTGCGGAATCACCGCCGCGATCCTGACCGCGACCTTCCTCGCCGGCAAGTCACCGTGGGTCGGTGCTCTCCTGGGCATTGTCTTGGTGCTGACCTGCACGCTTGGCGATCTGGTGGAGTCTCAGGTCAAGCGTGACCTGGGCATCAAGGACATGGGCCGCCTGTTGCCGGGCCACGGCGGTCTGATGGACCGGCTCGACGGTCTGCTCCCGTCGGCGGTCGCGGCCTGGACGGTGCTCACCCTGGTTCCCTAGGGCATTTCTAGGCTGCCTCCGACTTGACCGATACTGGACGCGTCATGGTCCAACAATTGGTTTTCTCCGAGCCGCGCCCGAGCAGGCCGCCGCAGCACCTCGCCGACCTCGACGCGGCCGGTCGAGCGGCGGCGATCACTGAGCTGGGCTTGCCGGCGTTTCGCGCGAAGCAGCTCGCGCACCAGTACTACGGCCGGCTGATCGCCGACCCGCGGCAGATGACCGATCTTCCGGCGGCCGTCCGCGGCCAGATCGCCGAAACGTTGTTCCCCCAATTGCTCACCGCGGTCGCGGATGTCACGTGCGATGAAGGCGAGACGCGAAAGACGTTGTGGAGAGCCCTCGACGGTGCCACCGTCGAATCGGTCCTGATGCGGTATCCGCAGCGCAATACGGTGTGCATTTCGTCGCAGGCGGGCTGCGGCATGGCCTGTCCGTTCTGTGCGACCGGTCAGGGCGGGTTGACCCGCAACCTGTCGACCGCCGAAATTCTGGAGGAGGTGCGTGCGGGCGCCG
>Ga0210389_10001671_pt1 | contig 17906 bp, 17 predicted proteins | sample IncBWH28OmetaG_FD_160127 | JGI IMG/M metagenome (GOLD analysis project Ga0210389, IMG submission 160127) | Forest soil microbial communities from Barre Woods Harvard Forest LTER site, Petersham, Massachusetts, United States - Inc-BW-H-28-O ...
ACGGCGCATCAGCTCAATCGGAGAGTCGCTGCGCATGTCGACGGCACGCCGGTCTATCTTCACACGGTGATTGCGGCAGGCGCCGACACCATCGAGCACGGGCCGTTGGATGATGTCGCGATCGCCATGATGAAAAAGCGCGGGACGGCCTACACGCCGACCTTGCTCGCCGGCAAACTCATCGATTACCGCTTTCAGGAAGGCCTCGACGGTGTGGGCAAGGCCTATCGCGCCGGCGTGCCGATCATTTTCGGCACGGATTTGGGGATTTTCGGGCCGGAGCGCAGTCACGAGGAATTTGCGCTGCTCGCCTCGGCCGGCATGCCGCCGGCCCAGGTGCTGCGCAGCGCGACAGTCAATGCCGCCGCGGCGCTCGGCGGCTTGGGCGCGGGCCTGGGCTCGATCGCGCCCGGCAAAACGGCCGATGTGATTGCGATGAAAGCGGATCCACTGACGCATATCGATCAATTGGGCGAGCCGGGCAAGGTTTCCTTCGTGATGAAAGACGGCAAAGTGTTCAAGGACGAGCGCTGAGCGCGCCATGATCCTGTCCGGACGCCTGCCATGATGGTCCATCTCGTCGACGGCACGTACGAGCTGTTTCGGCACTTTTACGGATTGCGCCGCTTCACCAAGGGTAAAGACCGGCCGATGGGCGCGGTCGTCGGCGTGCTCAACGGCGTGCTGCAAATGATCGAGGAAGGGGCGAGCCATCTCGGCGTCGCCACCGATCACGTGATCGAATCCTTCCGCAATGAGCTGTGGCACGGATACAAAACCGGTGAAGGCATCGAGCCTGCGCTGCGCGCGCAATTTCAGCCGCTCGAGGACGCACTCGTCGGCTTGGGGGTGACGCTTTGGCCGATGGTGGAACTGGAAGCGGACGATGCCCTCGCCTCGGCGGCAGCGTTGGCCGCGGAGGATCGTGATGTTTCGAAGGTTTGCATTTGGACGCCCGATAAGGATCTTGCCCAATGCGTGCGTGGCGATCGCGTCGTTCAGGTGGATCGAAAAAGTCATGCCATCCGCAATGCCGACGCGGTCCGCGACAAATTCGGCGTCACCCCCGAGAGAATTCCCGATTATCTGGCGCTGGTCGGCGATGCGTCGGATGGCTATCCCGGAATCTCCGGTATCGGCCCCAAAGGCGCCGCGGGTCTGATCGATCGATTCGGCCGGATTGAAGATTTTCCGGACGAGATCTTGGGAGAACGCAAATCGCTGGCACTGCTGTTCAAGAGATTGGCAACGCTCAAGGATGATGCGCCGCTGTTCTCGGGTGTCGGCACGCTGAAGTGGCAGGGCCCCGGTAAGGACTTTGCCGCCGTCGCCTCGACGCTGGGCGATCCTCGCTTGATCGAGCGAGCCGAGAAGGCGTTGCACTCGCCCAAAGTGTTGGAAACGCGCTCGCCGACGTCGATTGCGCTAAAGAAAAAATCGAACAAAGCCACGCAGCGGCGCGGAAACGATCCCAAGAATCCGTCTTAGGGCTTTCCCGCGCTTGCCCGATTCGGTCGCGCACCGCCACGCAGTGCGCGCCGAACGATATGCACAGGATGGTATGGTCCTATGCAGAAAAATTATATTGACAATTCTCTCCACGGGCATAGTCTGCACTGATACGACGTCCACTGTGCGGAGGTAACGGATCTACCTACGGATCCGGGCCTCGTATTGCTACATCACAAAAAGTATTGGGGATCTCGTATGAAAATCGTCGTGAGCGCTACGCTCCTGTCCGCGGCTTCTTTGTTGGTCCAACCCTCCTTCGCGCAGAATGCGGGCGCGAACGCTTCATCGGATACCCTGGCGGAAATCGTCGTCACCGCAACCAAGCGTGTCGAGCGCCTGCAAGACGTACCGGTGAGCATTACCGCCGAGACAGGGATAGAGCTCGAGCACCGTGGCGCGACGCAGCTGCAGGACATCATCAATACCACGCCGGGTCTGAATAACCCCGGCTCGGGCGGCGGGAATTCGACCAACCTCACCATCCGCGGTGTCACCACCGGTACCGACCTGGGCTTGAAGCAGTCGACCGTCGCGCTGTTGTACGACGACATGCCGATCGATCCGGTCGGCCAAGGCGGCGGCGCCAGCAACTTGCGCGTCGTCGACATCGAGCGAGTCGAGGTGCTGCGCGGTCCGCAAGGCACCCTGTTCGGTTCGGGTTCGCTCGCCGGCGCGATACGTTACATCACCAACAAGCCGGATCTTTCGCAGTTCAGCGGATCGATGGAGATCACGGGCGCGGAGACCAAAACCGGCGCCCCCTCGTTTTCCGGTTACGCGGTGCTCAATGCCCCGATCGTCCAGAACGAACTCGGCGTTCGTCTGGTGGCCTATGACTATGACGACGGCGGCTGGATCGCCAATTTGCTAACCGGTCAGGCGAACTCAAACCCCACCAAGACTGACGGCGCGCGCCTGGCAATTGCCGCGAAGCCGAACGACCAGTTCTCCGCCAACCTCACGCTGACTTACCAAGATTCGAAAGACTACAACGGCGCGGATGCGGGCAGCTTGGCGGTCAAGCCGCCGGGCACGGGCTTTTCCGGCCAGGTCACGGACGGCTTCAACGATTATATTATCGAACTGAAAAGCACGATCGCGGCCCTGACGCTGCAATACGATTGGGATTCTCTTACGTTCACGTCGGTTTCCACTTATCACGATCGCAAATCAAATCTCTACGGCACGGATAGCTATTTCGTGCCATTGACGGCATTGATCGCCACCGGCGGCGCTAACATTATTCCGGGTATCACCAAGGATAATTCCGGCATCGACGGCAATATCTATACGCAGGAGCTGCGCTTGGCCTCGCACGGCGCAGGCAACTTCAAGTGGACCGCGGGTTTGTTTTTTCTGCATGCGAGCCAGGGCGGAGGGCAAGAAGCCCGTTCCGATGCCATCATCCCCATCATCGGCAGCGATAACATCGTCGACCTGATCTATCATTTCGGTCAACAGGAAGTCGCAGCATTCGGCGAGGCGACCTACACCTTCGCCGATAAGTGGGACTTGACCGGCGGCGCCCGAGTTTCGCATTACATGGTCTCTGCCCAGATCGACACCGGCGGATTCATTCCCGTGTTCAGCATCCTGCCATCGGACTACGCGCATACCGACTTTCATGACCTCGGAACACCCGTGGATCCTCGCGTGTCGCTGGCCTATCGTCTGGATCCCAATCTGACCCTGTATACGCAAGTTGCGCGCGGTTACCGCGTCGGCGGCGTGAACCTCACCTCCGATGTCGGTGGCCGCAACACCCCGCCGAGCTACGCGCCCGATAGTTTGTGGAACTATGAGATTGGCGCCAAGGGCAGGATGTTCGACGGCAGGCTGACCTACAGCACGGATTTCTACTACATCGACTGGAAGAACATCCAAGTCTCGCTGCAGAATCAACTCGGCAACTACACGGGCAATGCGAGCGAAGCGAGAAACTACGGCATCGAATTCCAAGTGGACGCCAAGCCGGTTTCCTGGTTGCTCTTGGGCGCGGCTTTCCAACTGAGCAAGAACGAGATCTCCAAAAACGATCCGACCGTCAGCCGGCCTGCAACAGGTCTGGTGGGTGTGCAAGACGGCGATGTGCTGCCCGCGGCGCCCGAAGCGCAGGCTTCAACCTACGCCGAAGTGGACTTTCCGGTGGCTGGCTACCAAGGCTATGTGCGGGCCACTGCGTCGTATCTGGGCGATGAGTGGACTGACTTCGAGCATAACGGCACAAAATTCGGCGGCTTTGCTCAGGAGAGCGTACGCGCCGGAGTGAACTTCGGATCCTACGAAGCCGTGTTATTCGTTAATAACCTGAGCAATTCCCAGGGCGCGACCGGCGCATTGGATGCTCAACTCGCAGGGCCGGTCATCATCAACAACCAAGAGTTGTTCCGCATTCGGCCGCGCACAGTGGGTGTGACGCTGCGGGCAAAATTCTAAGTACAGGCGGGGAAGAGCAAATGAACCTAAAATCACGGCTGGGTTGGTACGGCTGCGCGCCATTGTTGTTGCTGGCGAGTTCGCTGCAGGCGGCGCCCGTGCTCAAGGGGCCGCCCACGCGCGCGCTCACCGATCCAAAGAGCTTGACCTCGCCTGTCCTCGAGGCCGCAGGTCCGGTGCCGATCGCAGACCTTTTCTACGTCCGCAGCAGTCTCGATGCCGCCTGGACGCAAGATTCCAAAGCCTTCATCGTCTCGACCAATCTCACCGGGCGATTCAATTTGTGGAGTGTTGCAGCGGGCGGGGCATTTCCGACGCAGCTGACGCAGTCCGACGATCGACAGATGGGAATCGCCACCTCACCGGATGGCAAGTGGGTCGTGTACGAATCCGATCGCGGCGGCGCCGAGATTTTCGACCTATATGCCGTTCCCGCGGCCGGCGGCGCCGTCGTCAATCTCACGCACACCGACGATGCCTCTGAAACCGGTGCGGTGTTCTCGCACGACGGGCGCTTGATCGCATTCGATCACCGCCTGAAAACCGGCGCATCGAACAATGTGGCGGTCATGGACTTCGCCACACGCACGGTGCGCGTGCTCACTCACGAGGCCCTGCCCACGATGCAGTGGAGCGTGGTTGCGTTCTCACCCGACGGCCGCTTCGTCATCGCCAATCGCTCGAATGTCGAGAGAACTCACGGCTCCATCTGGCGTGTCGAGGTTGCGACCGGTGCCGCAACGCCGGCGCTAGCCACGGGCGAGGCGGGCTTGAACACTGCCAGCGATATCTCGCCTGATGGACGCTGGTTGGCGCTGACCACGGAAACCGCCGCGGGGTCGCTGCAGGCTGCGGTGTATGACACGACGACGCAGAAACTGACCCTGATCAAGCCTGATGAGTGGGAACAGAAGTCGGGCCGCTTTGCTCCCGACGGACGTTCGCTGCTCATGATCAGCAACGTCGATGGCCGTGACGTGATCTATTCCTACGACCCGGCCGGCGGCCGCAGCGAGCCGCTGCCTTTGCCGGCCGGCGTCAATGCTGACTACTTCGGCAAAATGCCGGCGTTCTCACCGGACGGCACTCGCATTTTATTTCCGCATCAGGCCGGCAATATGCCGCTCGACTACTGGACTTTGGATCGGGCCAGCGGTAAATCGGCGCCGGTTACGCGGCTGGCGCTGGCCAGTATCGATCCACAGAAGCTGCCGAAGACGCAGCTCGTCCACTACCGCAGCGCCGACGGCACCGTCATCAGTGCATTCGTTTGGCTGCCCTACAACTTGGCGCGCAATGGCCACGCGCCCGCGGTGGCTCTGCCGCACGGCGGTCCGACCGGACAGACCATGGACGACTTCGATTCCACTGCCGTGGCGCTGGCCTCGCGCGGCTATGTCGTGATCGCTGCGAATCCGCGCGGCTCGACCGGCTACGGCCGCGCATTCACGGCCGCCAATCATCGCGATTTGGGCGGCGGCGACTTGAGCGATTACGTGGCGGGCGTGAAGTTTTTGGTGGACACGGGCTACGTCGATGCCCGGCGGGTCGGCATCACCGGGGTTTCCTACGGCGGCTACATGACCATGATGGCCATATCCAAGACGCCCGAAGTATGGGCGGCGGGTGTCGAGATCTGCGGCATCACCAACTGGTTCTCGATGTACGAACGCGGCTCGCCGGTGCTGCGGCAGTATCAAATGGGACTGCTGGGCGATCCCGTGAAGGACAAGGCGGTATACGAGGCTTCCAGCCCGCTCACCTTTTTAGGACAGGTCAAAGCGCCCTTGCTCGCACTCGCGGGGGCCAACGATATCCGCGTGCCGGCATACGAGGCGGAGCAAGTCACGACGGTGTTGTCGAAAGCCGGCAAAACAGTAGATATCAAGGTGTATCCGGGCGAGGGTCACGGTTTCTACAAGCGCGAAAATCAAATTGACGCGCTGGAACGCACCGTGGCCTGGTTCGATCGCTACCTGGGCAGCGACCGGGGCGGCTGACTGTCATGGGGATTCGCGCGGCTCGTTGGTGTTTGCTCGCCGTCAGTCTGCTGCTCGCGGAAGCGACCCAGTCCGCGCCGGCGGCCAAGACCATCATTCATGCCGGGCATCTCATTGCCGATCCCGGCAAGCCGTCGCTCGATAAGCAGTCGATCATTGTCGAGAACGGCAAGATCACCGCCGTCGTCGAGGGATTCGTCGATGGCGGCCGAATCGTCGATCTCTCGCAAGCGTGGGTGATGCCGGGACTCATCGACATGCACACGCATGTGACGGTCACGGTGGATGTGAACTCTGAGGTGCCCTGGTCGGACTTCATGCCCGCTTTTCTCGGGCGGCCGGCCGCGCGTGTCCTGGCGAGCGCAGGCCGTGCAAACAGCATTATGCACAACGGCTTTACAGCCATCCGCAATCTCGGCGATCCGGCGAGCGTGACCTACGATTTGCGCGACGCCATCAACGCCGGCCTCATCGACGGACCGCGCATCATTGCCTCCGAGGCGATGTTCGGGGTACCGGGGGGCGACTACGATGCTCACAATTTCGGCGAGCGAGAGGACTTGGAGCCGCTTTTCAAGAGCCGCGGCAGCTGTTCTGGTGCGACGGATTGCGAGCGAGTGGTTCGCGAGGAAGTCCGGCGCGGCGCGGGCGTCATCAAACTGCGGCTGGCCGCGCAGACGCTGCTCGACCCGAAGAGCGGACCGATGGAAACCCCGGCGGAGATTTCCGCCATCGTCGCGACCGCGCATCGCTTGAATCGCCGCGTGGCCACCCATTCGGCGGGATCGGCGGCGGCCAACCAAATCGCGATCGAGGCGGGGACCGATACAATCGAGCATGGTCCGTTGAGCGATTTGAACATCGCGACCATGGCCAAACGCGGAACCGGCTACGTGCCGACCCTGCTGACTGCGAAACTGGCAACGGAAAATCCGAAGGTCGGGGTGCCCGTCGAGTACTACCTGCAGGCGAAAGCGAGCGTGACCAAAGCCTACAAGGCGCACGTACCGATTCTGTTCGGCACGGACTTGCCGGTCGTGCCGATTGCACGAGAGTGGGAGGAGTTTCTCGCGCTGCAGGACGCCGGCCTCAGCACCGCCGATGTACTCAAGAGCGCAACTGTCACCGCCGCTGCGGCTCTAGGCATGGCCGATTCGCTCGGCAGCATCGAGGCCGGCAAGTTCGCCGATCTGATCGCCGTTGCCCATGATCCGCGCGTCGATTTGCGCGAGATGGGCAAGGTCATTTTCGTGATGAAGGGCGGCAAGACAATCCGGGACGACTTACACGACGACCGCAGTTAGGTTTCGCGCCCAGAGCGAGCAGCGGGGCTGGCAGAATCGGGCGCGAAGCGACGCACCGCGTTCAGGTCGCCCGTGATTTGCACCCCGCCGCTCTGCGCCGCTTTCAACTCAGTCTTGCCCAACAGCAGGGATAGAATCTGAATCGATGAACCTTTGACGATTGCTCGAGGATTCTGAGCGCTATTCAGATGGACCTCGAGCGTGCCGGCCGCGGCGGAAATCACAATCGGTTGCCCTTCGCTGCGCAGCTCCACCGCGACGGGCGGTGCGTTCGGCGTGTGGTCCCTAAGATGCTGGCGCAGTGGAAGGACAATCCAATGCGCGAGCACGGCATCTTCTTTGCGGCTCTTCGAGAGAAGTGGCGCGCCCCACGCGCCGAGCAGCTGCACGGCAGGCTCGAGCGCCCGACCGCGATCCGTGAGATGGAAGAGGGTGGTCGCGATGGGCGGCGGCTCCTCCTGGCGTCGGATGACGCCGGAGGCTTCCAGTTCCTTCAGTCGCGCGGACAGCAGGTTGGTCGCAATACCGGGCAGTCCGTTCTTCAGGTCCGTGAATCTGCAGCCCTGACGAATCAGCAGCTCACGGACGATAAGAAGTACCCAGCGGTCTCCCACTAGGTCGAGGGCCTTGGCCAGACCGCAGCGTTGTTTGTAACTTTTCATTGTTAGTTTAAATTATCTACTATAAAGTAGATATTATCAATTCATTCCGGATAAACAAAGGGGAGTTCGTATGCGCCGCGTCATGTCTAAAGTGTTGCTGGGATCCGCTTCCGCGATTCTCATTTTCGGCGGCGCGCTGCACGCGTCGGCGTTCTTTGCAAAATCCTCGGCGGCCATCGATAAGGCGGGCGTTTCACCATTTTTCGCCTCGGAATTGAAGGGCCTCTGGCTCACCGATTCGACCACTTTGGTTGCCGTCGGTTTGATTCTGACTCTCGCCATGCTGCGCTCTTCCACGCCGCCGCTTCTCAAACTCAGCATTATTCTGCTGTCATCGATTCCCGCCGCGACCGCCGCGGTGCTTTATTGGTTTCTCGGGGGCTTTTTTGCCGCCCACCTGTTGATGGCGGCGGCCGCGCTGGCGGTCCTGGCCGCGTTGCTGATGCAAGGCACGCAGCCGGCGCTCGACTGATCACGAGGAAGAGGGAGAGCGGCGAGCTCACCGCATCATCGGCAGAACGGGGTACCGTGCTTCACAGCTCTTGCGGTTCTGCGCGCCTATGAACGCATCGGTGGTAGGGCGGGCGGTCCAGTCCGCGCATGGCGATGGGCCTGCCGAAGCCCTGGTGGAACGGATCTGCCGCTGCCTCTGGGTGCTCACTCATGGGCAAACCCAGTGCTTCCTTAGTTCCGGCCCGACAACACCGCAATGACGCGCTTGTCGCCCTGCGCGACGTAGGTGTTCTCTCGATAGGCAACGGTGTCGCCCATTCTCACTTCTATGGTATGCGTGCCGGGCGCGACCTGAAGCTCTTGAGGCTGGTTGAGGACTTCCTTCGCCTGACCGGATTGAACGCCGTCGACGAACACAATCGAACCGACCGGCGCGCCCGTGACGATCAGCTCGGTCGGCTCGGGTACGGGTGGCTTTCTGTGAAACCAGCTGCAGCCGGAGATGCAGACCAATAGGATGATGAGAAAGGCTTTCAATGAAGACATCCGAAATCGAGAAGCAGCATTGAGCCTACCACGGCGTATGGATCCTCGATAAGCCAAGCCGGTCACGGAAGTAGGAGGACCCCTACGACAGGTGCACTATCGGGATGATGGCCAGGGCGCGGGCGGGCGCGCAGAGTCTCGCGTCGCTTCAATGAGCCTCGGGAGATGCTGATGAATACGCCGAACGAATTAAAGCCGCTGACCGGTGCCCTCGAGACGGTGGTGTCGGAGACGGGCGACAGGACCCTGCGCCGCGCGCGGCAGTTGCGCGGCAACGTCAACATAACCCTGCGCACGGCAAAAAATGCGATCGCCGAAGTCAGTGCGACAACGGCCGAAACACTGAAAAGCGCGGCCGCTTCGGCCGACGAATACGTGCACGAAAATCCTTGGGTCGCGATCGGCGTTACCGCCTGCATTGCCGCCGCAGTGGGCTACCTCGCGGGCCGCTCGGGGCAACGACGCCGCTGACGCGTAAGGGCTTGTTTTTCAACCGGTCGGTGGCCATTCCGACAGTCAATCGGCCTGCTCTCCTACGCCGCGGCCTTTGCTTCGCGTGCCATAGTTTGTCGCGAGTTACAAACGTACCAAGGGGGTAAATCATGGGTATCAACAAGGATCAGGTCGCAGGCCGCGCCAAGGAAGCGGTGGGCAAAGCGCAAGAAGTGGCCGGCAAAGCCGTCGGCAGTCTGCCCGAGCAAGCCAAGGGCATGGCGAATCAGGTCGCCGGCAAAGCGCAGGCGAAGTTCGGGGATGCGAAAGAGACGGTGAAGCAGAACTATAAAGACGAGAAGGCCAAGGAAGACGCGCGACGCGACGAGACCAATCGACGCCCATAGCGTCGAATCCCCGTAGCGTCGAATCCGCCGCATCAATTCGCCGCAGGACCCGCGCTTGGGTTCGCTCGAGCGCGCATCGGAGGTGCTTCTTGAACCGACGACACTCCTCGATGGCAATCGCAGCTTCTCTCGCCCTTTCGGCGCCGGCGATCGCCGGCGATTCCAATGCTCTTCCCGCCACGCCGAGAGAGATGGCGCATTGCATGATGAAGCGACTGAAGGCCGATAATTCGGAGTCGTACCGCGCTGCTTTCAAAGCCTGCAAGGATCAGTTCAATGCTGCGCAGGCCGGCGCCGGCCAAGAGACCGCGATGACGGTGCCGCCAAAGGAAACGCAACAGCGCCCGTGATCGAGGAAATGCAGCAGTGCCCGTGATCGAGCGCGGCGCTCCTGGCGGATTCGATGCCGGTGTTCGTCTAGTGCAGGTGCTTCGAGAGAAAATCCATGGTACGGCGCCAGGCCAGTTCAGCAGCCTTGGCGTCGTACTTTAAGAAGGGCAGATTCTTCGAGTCCGCGGTCTCGTTCGCGAAGGCGTGTTTCGCGTCGTAGCGGTGGAACTCGAATTGAGCGCCGGACTGGCGCAGCATCTTCTCCAGTTCATCCACCTTTGCAATCGGAAACGCGGTGTCATGCAGGGCCCAGTGCGCCAACAAGGGTATTTTTATCTTGGATGCATCCACGTACTCGAGGGGAGGGTAGCCGTACCAAACAACCGCCGCATCGAGCTCAGGGAGATTCACCGCTGAGAGCAGCGTCAGCGCGCCGCCCATGCAAAAGCCCGTTACCGCTACCTTCGCGCTTCCCGACGCCTTGAGATATCCAACGGCGCCCCCCACGTCCTGGCCGGCAGCGTCGCCGAAATTGAGATTTTTCATCAAGTGCTCGGCTTCGTGAGCCTGCAAGGCAACCTTGCCGCGATATAAATCCGGCACCAGTGCCCGGTAGCCCGCCGCCGCCAGCTTGTCGGCGACACCTTTGATCTGGTCATTGAGACCCCACCACTCCTGGATCACCACAATCCCGGGCGCACCCCGTTGCGGCGGTTCGGCGAGATAACCATGAACGCTTTGGCCGTCTAGCCGCTTGAATTCAATCATTTTGCTCATGCGACTTTTATAGCCGGGTGCGCTTCTTATGACAAGAACCATCGACGCGCGATTCCACCGTGCAGCGATAGCCTAGCAGCGCGCCGTTCTGGCAGTATGGCGCCACGTAAATAAGGGGAGCGTGGGGATGGCTGCGGGTGTCTTCTTGTTCGCTGATCGGCGCAGTACGCTCGCCTTTTGGATAGGCTCGGCGGTCGTCAGCATCGGCGTGGCATTGCATCTGCCGATGTTTTGGATGGCACGCCACTCAGGCTTCATTCTCGCGGGCATGCCGATGGATGCCGGCATGCTGCTTGGAATGGGGCTCATCGTCGGCGGGATTGCGGCGACGGCCTATGGTCTGCTGCCCAAGACCGCCGTCGCACCCGCTGCGGACGAATTCCTCTGCCCGCCCGAAGACGCTGCCCTGACCCACGCCCACTGGAGATTGATGGCGGTGCTGGCGGTCGCTCTGATCATCGATGTCATGAAGCCGGCAAGCCTCGGATTCGTGACGCCGGGAATGCGCACCGAATACGGAGTTGATCGCGCCACGGTTGCGCTGTTGCCGTTTTCCGCGCTCATCGGCACCGCCGTGGGGTCATTCGTATGGGGAGCGCTCGCCGACTTGTTCGGCCGGCGCGCCTCGATTCTCCTCTCGTCCGTGATGTTTGTGGGAACCTCCATCTGCGGTGCCATGCCCTCATTTTGGTGGAATATCGGCATGTGCTTTCTCATGGGCGCGGCGGCGGGCGGCATGTTGCCGGTCGCGTACGCGCTGCTGGTTGAGATCATGCCGACCAAGCATCGCGGCTGGTGCCTCGTGCTCATTGGCGGTCTGGGCACGATCGGCGGTTATTTCGCCGCGAGTCAACTATCGGCGCTGCTGCAGCCGTACTTCGGTTGGCGAATCATGTGGTTTCTCAACCTTCCAACCGGTCTGTTGCTGATCGCGCTGAGTCCGCTGATCCCCGAGTCGGCGCGTTTCCTGCAATACATGGGTCGGATCGGTGAAGCGCGCGCCACGTTGGCGCGATTCGGCATCACCAGCACAACGCGCCCCGTGGAATCGGCGGCGGCCCATCATGCGCTTCCGGTATTTGCCATTCGAGGGTTCCTCGGCGCCAGCGTTGCCCTCACGCTGGCGGCTCTCGCCTGGGGCTTCGTGAATTTCGGAGTCCTGCTATGGTTGCCCAGCGCCCTCGTGGCAGAGGGGCGCAGCGTCGGTGCGGCGAGCGCCGTCATTGCCCGTTCCACGCTCATCGCTGCGCCGACCGTCATTGTCGCGGCCTATCTTTACAGCGTGTGGAGCACCAAGCGGACCGTGCTCGCGGCCATAGCCGTCACGACGCTGGGCCTGTTGGCCCTGATGTTGCGCAGCATGGGTACCTTTCCGCTCCTCTCCAACCCGGTCGTTTCTTTGTCCCTTCTCATTGTTGGATCAAGCGCCGTCATCTCAACCTTGCTCCCGTATGCGGCCGAAAGCTATCCGGTGGGCATCCGCGGCCGCGCGACCGGCTGGGTTGCCGGCTGGAGCAAGATCGGCGGGCTGATGGCGCAGGGATTGAGCGCATTGGCGCTCGTTCCGGCGCTGGGCCTCGCCGCCGCCGCGGTGGCGTTGCCGGCGGGGTTGTCGCTGCTGTTGATCTTGACCTTTGGCCGCGAAACCCGCGGCAGGGATCTGCGCGAACTCGAGGGCCGGCGGCGCGCAGCCGCGTACGAGCGCTGATCGCGATAGCCGCTTACAGCGTGCAGCGGCCAGGTTGTCCGCGACCTGGCTTGCCTCGGGCGTTAGCAAATCTTAGATGACCTTAAGATAACCTAAAGCGTCGTTGCTTCAGGACCGGTACCATTGCGCCGGCGCGTTTCGCGCCGATGAGAACCCCGCATGCCGTCAAAACCGAAGCATCCCGATGCCATCAAGCCGTCCGCGTGGCTGCTCGGCGCATGCCTGCTGACCGTCTACATTGTGTGGGGCACGACTTACTTCGCGATCAAAGTGGCGATAGAAGGCATGGCGCCGTTTTTTCTGGTGGGGACGCGCTTTGCCGTGGCCGGCGTGGTGCTGCTCGGCTGGCAGGTGCTGCGCGGCGAGCCGATGCCGACGGCAAAGCAGTGGGGCGGAGCGGCCTTGGTGGGATTTCTGCTTCTCGTGGTCGGAAACGGCGGCGTGTCGATCGCGGAACACTGGGTGAGTTCCGGGGCGACGGTGGCACTCATCAGCGTCATGCCGCTGGCGACTGCGCTCTGGTCCGGCGCCTTCGGCGAATGGCCGCGCCGCGCCGAATGGATCGCCATTGCGATCGGCGCCGCGGGCGCCGCCGTGATGCTGATGGGGCGGGACCTGCAGGCCAGCACCCTCGGCACGGCGCTCATTTTATTTGCAACAGCCTCGTGGTCTTTGGGGACCGTGCTCTCCCGCCGCGTCGACATTCCGCACGGCCCGACCGGCTTCGGCGCAGAGATGCTGACCGCGGGTCTCATGGGGTTGGCAATCAGCGCCGCGCTGGGCGAGCACTGGGCGATGCCGCAGGCGCCGCGCCAGTGGTGGGCGTGGGGATACCTCGTGGTGTTCGGCTCGCTCATCGCGTTTTCGGCGTATCGCTTCGTGGTCGAGCGCGTGTCGCCGTCGCTGGCCGCCACCTATGCCTACGTGAATCCCCCCGTGGGGCTGATCGTGGGCAGCTGGTTGGGCAGTGAAACCTTTTCCGCCAACGTTCTGGTCGGCTTGCCCGTGGTGCTCGGCGCGGTCGCGCTGCATGCCTGGATACACTCACGCGAAACGCCGTTCGTCCTGCCTAAAGTCCCGCTCGGCACAGCGCCGCGCCGCCCGTAACAATCGCGTGGTAAGCCGCGCGCTGAGCCGATAGGATCTCAGCCGCCCATTCGTGGCGGGATATTTTTATGCGCCGAATAGTGTTGTTGATTCTGGCAGCCGTGCCCGTTTTCGTGCTTGCGGCCCCGGAGCAGTCCGCGCCCGACCTGTCGCAGGGCTGGTCGGCTTATGGGGGCGATCCCGGCGGCACGCGCTACTCCTCACTGAAGCAAATCACGGCCAAGAATGTGGGCGAGCTCAAGGTCGCCTGGACCTTTCGCACCGGCGAACTCGGGCAGGGCGTCAAGGACTGGCGCCGTTCCGCTTTCGAAGCGACACCCATCCTCTACGACGGCACGCTGTATTTGACCACCAGCAGCACCGATGTCATCGCGGTGAATGCGGCCAGCGGCGAACTGCGCTGGCGGCATGACTCCCAAAGCCGCAAGGACCTGCACTATTCCGATGGGGTATCGCGGGGCGTGTCGCTCTGGATCGATGAGCAGAGCGCGCACGATGCGCCGTGCCGCGCGCGCATCTTCGCACCCACCCTGGATGGCCGGCTGCTGGCGCTCGACGCCGCGACGGGCAAGCCTTGTGCCGATTTCGGCGAACAGGGTGCCGTCAATTTGCTCAAAGAAATCCGTTCGCAATTTCAGGAAGGCGACGAGTGGCGCAACTACCTGGTGACCTCGCCGCCCGCGATCCTGGACGGCAAAGTGATCGTGGGTTCTTCGATCGGCGACAATCGCGCCGTGCTCGAAGAGCTGGGCACCGTGCGCGCCTTCGATGCGCGCAGCGGCCGGCGGGTGTGGAGCTGGGATCCCATCCCGCGAGACCCGGGCAACCCGGTGTACAAGGAGTGGGATTCGGCATCGGTCGGCAATGCGAGCGCCGCCAATGCCTGGGCGCCGCTGTCGGTGGATACCGCCCGTCACTTGGTGTTCGTGCCGACCGGCTCCGCCAGTCCGGATTTCTTCGGCGGCTCGCGCCCCGGCGACAATCGCTGGGCGAATTCCATCGTGGCGCTCGACGGCGACACCGGCACGCTCAAATGGGGACAGCAACTCGTGCACCACGATCTGTGGGACTACGATGTCGGATCGCAGCCGACGCTCGCGAACATCATGCACAACGGCAAGGCCGTGGCAGCCGTGATTCAGGCCACGAAGACCGGCTTTCTGTTCACGTTCGATCGCGACAACGGCACGCCGCTGTTTCCGATTGAGGAGAGGGCAGTGCCGCAGGACGCGGTCCCGGGCGAACAGCCTTCGCCGACGCAGCCTTATCCCACGGCGCCGCCGGCGTTGGTGCGTCAGTCGAAGATCACGCCCGATGACGCGTGGGGCGTCGCCTGGTTCGACACCCGCGCCTGCCGCAGGCGCATCGAGCAATATCGATCCGAGGGCCTTTTTCAGCCGCCCGCGCTGAAGGACTCACTCATGCAGCCCGGCAATGCCGGCGGCTCGAATTGGGGCGGCATCGCGTTCGATCCAGAGCGCCAGCTCGCCGTCGCCAATACCATGAATTTGCCGTTCATCGTGGCCTTGATTCCGCGCGCTGAACTGGCCGCACAACGCGACGCGGAAGAGTACAAGGACTTCGAGTTCGCACGGCAGCTGGGCACGCCTTACGGCATGCGCCGCCGATCCTTCATCTCCAACTTCGGCATTCCCTGCGTCAAGCCGCCGTGGGGCACGCTGGCCGCGATCGACATGCAGCGAGGTGTCATCAAATGGCAGATTCCGCTGGGCGATACGCCGATGATTCATTTGAACCTCGGCATGCCCGGTCTCGGCGGCCCCATCGTCACCGCGGGCGGTGTCATTTTCATCGCGGCAAGCCTCGACGATCGGCTGCGCGCATTCGACACCGACACCGGAAAAATATTGTGGACAGCGAGCTTGCCGGCGGGCGGCCAGGCCACGCCGATGACCTATGCCATCGGCGGACGGCAATATGTGGTCATCGCAGCCGGCGGATATAAAGACATGAGCACGCGCGGCGACTACCTGGTGGCGTACGCGTTGCCGAGATAAGAGCAGGCCCCTTTGAGCCGCGAGCGCGCCCGTGTGCCGCGCACAATCGACCGCGCGTGCCGCGCGCCCGCCTTCTCACGCAAAAATTCCCGTTTTCCTACGTAGAGCGTGGAAGTTTTGGCTATGCGAAATGCAGTTCAAAAAGTGCATTTTGGTGGCATCCAAGAACTCGCGTCATGGGGTCTCGTTATGAAGGGTCTTGCAGGGTCTTTGGTTTTACTGTTCCCAATTGTGGTCATGGGCGCGGATATCCCGGACGTCCAATTCTATCGAGATGCGGCGGAGGGCGGTATGGCCGAGGTCGCGATGGGCAACCTGGCACAGCAGAAAGCCCACAGCCAAAGCGTCAAGGAATTCGGCGCCCAGATGGTCAAAGATCACTCGGCGGCGAATGAAAAACTCCAGGCCCTCGCCCAGTCGAAGAATATAACGCTGCCCGCCAATCCGAGCGTGGAGGCGATGACCGCGAAAGCGAAGCTGCAAGTTCTTTCCGGGGACTCGTTCGACAAGACCTACATCAAAGGAATGATCAAGGATCACGAAAAGGATGTCGCCGAGTTCAAGAAGGAGGCGGCCTCCGGCCAGGATCCGGAGGCCAGAGCATTCGCCCGCGCAGCGCTGCCCACGCTGGAAGCGCACTTGAAAAGGATTCAGTCGATCGCCGCCGACGCCGGAGTCAGCGCCGACCAACCAGCCATTTAAGAGGAGTCTAAGTATGAACGCGCCAAGATTGATGCTTGCGGCGATCGCACTCAGCGCGATCGCGGCGGGCTGCTCACCCCACACGCCTACGTCGCCGTCGCTTCCACCGAGTTCGCCGGATTCGCCGGCGCCGTCATCGAACCCCACGCCGCCGACCACGCCGAATCCCGATCCGAGTGTCCCGCCGACGTCTCCGAAACCGAGTTCGGACGACTCCAAATAGCTCGAGCTCCAGCGGTCAAGAAGGCGTGCGGGGCTTGATCCCGCACGCCGCAGTTGGCAGCAGCACCTCCACGTCGCCCTCTTCCATGCCCGGAAGCTCGGCGGTCACCCGATAGTTCTTGTCGGTTTCGTCGAGGTCAATCCTTGGCCACACGGACGCGGCCGAGGTCGCGGTCATTTCAAGACCCGGTACTCGTGACACTTGGTGCAGTGCGCCCCGGGGCGCGGCCCACGCCACGGTGGGTTCCACGGACAAGCCGATGAGCCATAATCACCGCGAAGCATCAACAGTGCGACGGATATGAGCTCCCCACGGCCGACCCTGATCGATTCGTCTGCGGCGCATTCGCTGCGCGACGCGGTGCGTGCCATGCTGGCCAAGGCCGCAAACCTCGGGTCGGGTGACGGCGATCGATCCGTGCATTCGTCGCGCCGACAAATGAAGCGCATTCGAGCGGCCCTGCGTCTGCTGCGGGCGGCCCTGGGCGACTCATCGTATCGAGCATTCAACCGGGAGGTGCGCGACGCGGCGCGCCCGCTCACCTCGCTTCGCGACGCGGCGGTGTTGCTGCGCTCGCTCGAGCTTTTGCCGCGGCCAAATGACGTAAAGGGTTGCAAAGCCTATGCCCACCAGGCACGGCGCCTGCTGCGCGCCGAACTGGCGTCGAACCGGCGCAAACTGACGAGCGGGGCGCTGCGCAAGAGTGCCGCGCGCTTGCACGCGATCGATCAGCGGATGGAAACCCTGCCCGCCAAAGCACGCGATCTCAAATCGGCGCGGCGTGGGATGAAGAAGACCTATCGCCAGGGCCGCGCGGCCTTCAGCGCCGCCCTGCGGCGGCCGACGCCGGACACACTGCACGAATGGCGCAAGCAAGTGAAATATCTTTCGAACCAAGCCAGCCTGGTGCGGTCGTTGTTCGGGGCGAAATTGAAGAAAATACGGCGCCGCGCGCGCGAACTGGAGATGCTGTTGGGCCTGGATCACGATCTCGTGCTGCTCGAGGTGAAGCTGGACGAGTTGCACGGCAAGCGGTTGCTGGGGCCGGACGATGCGGTGCGCGGAGTCTTCAAAGGGCGCATCAATCGACGGCGCGAAGAGTTGCAAGCGGCGAGCTACGGTTTGGGCAAGCGCATATATCGCCGCTCGCCCGGCAAGTTTGTGAGACTCCACCTACCCTAAGTGGCGCGTTGAAAGGCTGGATGAGCGCCAAGAGCACGCAGTAGAGTGGCGCTCAAGCCGGCATGCCAATTTCCCAGGGAGCAAATGAAGCGTCTTCGACCCAATAT
>Ga0210389_10001672_pt1 | contig 17900 bp, 13 predicted proteins | sample IncBWH28OmetaG_FD_160127 | JGI IMG/M metagenome (GOLD analysis project Ga0210389, IMG submission 160127) | Forest soil microbial communities from Barre Woods Harvard Forest LTER site, Petersham, Massachusetts, United States - Inc-BW-H-28-O ...
TGAAGGGTTCGGCACGATGGTAGGTCAGGAGCAGGAGCTGAGCAGCGTGGTCGACGGCGACGACCTTGTCGAACCGGTGGATGACGACCTGGACGACACGGTCGAGGACGAGGACGAGGACGCCGACGAGGAAGAAGAAGACGACGGCGACTCGGATGACGATGAGGTAGACCTGAGCTCTCTCGAGGAAGAGGGCGAGATCGCCGCCGACTACATCGAAGGGCTCCTCGACATCGCGGACCTTGACGGCGACATCGACATGGATGTGGAAGGCGACCGAGCGGTTGTATCGGTCGTGGGTGCGACCCTTAACGAACTGGTCGGCGATGATGGCGAGGTGCTTGAGGCGCTGCAGGAGCTGACCCGGCTCGCGGTGCACCGCAGGACGGGAACCCGGGCCAGGCTGATGCTTGACGTGGGCGGGTTCCGCGCGCGACGCCGGACCGAGCTGGCCGAGCTTGGCCGCTCCGTGGCCGCGGAAGTATCCAAGACCGGGGAACCGAAGAAGCTGCGGGCCATGTCCCCGTTCGAGCGGAAGATCATCCACGACGCTGTCGCGCTCGCCGGGCTGCGGAGCGAGTCGGAGGGCGAGGAGCCGAACCGGCGCGTGGTGGTCTTTCCGGCCGGCTGAGGCGGATCGCGGTGGTGCCTGGGGAGGCTGCCGATGTCTTTGGCGACGCGCTTGACCAGGCACGTCGATACGCGGAACTGCTTGCTACCGATGGGGTGACGCGCGGCCTGATTGGCCCGCGTGAGACCGAGCGGCTGTGGGATCGCCACCTGCTCAACTGTGCGGTGGTGGCCGATCTGCTGCCTGAGCGTGGCGTGCTCGTTGACATCGGCTCGGGCGCGGGGCTGCCGGGGATCGTGCTTGCGATGCTCCGACCGTCGCTTCAGGTAATTCTCCTCGAACCCTTGCTCCGGCGGTCGGTCTTCCTTGAGGAATGTATCGCTGAGCTAGGCCTGTCCAATTCCACCGTGGTGCGCGCTCGCGCGGAGGAGAAGGCGGCGGCGCACATCAAGGCGGACATCGCCACGGCGCGGGCGGTCGCGCCCCTCGACCGCCTGGCGGGCTGGGCCGCAAAACTACTGCGTCCCGGCGGGGAACTGCTCGCGATCAAGGGGCAGTCAGCCGAGGACGAAATCGCGGCGGCACAAGGGGTTCTTTTCCAACTTGGCGCGCGGAGTACTGAGGTTCTGCAAGCCGGTCACGGTAGGGTCATATCTGCGACCACGGTTGTCCGTGTCGTCATGGGAGGACACGGCCGAGAGGAGCGGGCAGGTGCTCAGCGCAGCCGGCGTGGGGTGGCCTGACGGGGGAACGGGTGTAATCCCAGGCGTGTCCGGGTTGGGGTGGCCTGGGCAGCGGCTGGAGCTTTCGTTGTCTCAATCCCCTGAGCAGGTCTCGAGAGGTACGTCGGTGAGCGATCAAGAAGATCTGTCCCCCCTTCCCGGGGCGGAGCGGATACGAAACGCGCTGGCGGCGGCGGTTTCACGTGGAACACCGGTCGGAGGAGAGCCAATGTCGCCGCAATCTACAGGACCGGGTGCGCCGGTCGTGGTGCCGGACGCACCAGTAACTACCGGGGACACGCCCATCGCAAAGGCGGCTGAGGCGGCCGTCGGGACCCGTGGCGCAGCCCAGCGAGAGTCTTGGCCGCGCCCGAACCGGTGCCGGATCATGACGGTCGCCAACCAGAAGGGCGGCGTTGGCAAGACGACGACCGCTGTCAACCTAGCGGCGAGCCTATCGCAGCATGGCAATCGGGTCCTGGTTATAGACCTGGACCCGCAGGGGAACGCCTCCACGGCGCTTGACGTCCCGCACCGCGAGGTGGACTCGGTGTATAACGCGCTCGTCGAGGAACGCCCACTGGCGGAGATCGTGGTCGAGGTCAAGGACATACCCGGCCTTTACTGCGTGCCGGCCACGCTGGACCTAGCCGGTGCCGAGATCGAGCTGGTGCCGCTGGTCGCGCGCGAGTCGCGGCTGTCACGCGCGATCGGGCAGCTCGACATGTCCAGGTTCGACTACGTGCTGATCGACTGCCCGCCTTCACTTGGCCTGCTGACCGTCAATGCCCTTGTGGCGGCCGAGGAAGTGCTTATCCCGATCCAGTGCGAGTACTACGCGCTTGAAGGCCTGCAGCAGCTGCTTGAGACGGTCGAGCTCGTGCGCGCGCACCTCAATGCCAAGCTATGGGTCTCCACCATCCTGCTGACCATGTACGACGGCAGAACCCGCCTCGCGACGCAGGTCGCCGACGAGGTACGCTCCCACTTCGGCGACATTGCTCTTCAGACGATCATTCCGCGCTCGGTCCGCGTGTCCGAGGCCCCGAGCTACGGCAAGTCGGTTATCACGTACGACCCGGCTTCATCCGGCGCGGTCGCTTACGCGGAGGCGGCCCGTGAGCTGGCCTACCGTGCCGTCACCGCGTAGCCTTCGCTAACCCTGCTTATGCTTAGCCGCTGACTATGGCGGGGGCTGGGCGAAGGACCCGTTCAGGAGTCATTGAGCCCAGTAGGCGTTCAAGCGCTACCTCCACGTCCTCGCGCCAGCTCAGCGTCGAGCGAAGTTCCATGCGGAGCCGGGGGTGGCGATGGTGCGGGCGGACCGTCTTGAAGCCGACGGCGAGCAGGTAGTCAACCGGCAGCACGCAGGCAGGCGCAGTCCACTGCTTGTCCCCGAAGGCCTCGATCGCCCGCACGCCGCGCCGGGTGAGATCCTTGGCCATGCCCTGGATCAGCATGCGGCCGAGGCCACCGCCGGAGAACTCGCTGAGGACCCGAGCCGTCATGAGGAGAACCGCATCCGCGCTTACCGGGCTAGTGGGAAAGGCGACCGACCGTGGCACGTACTGCGGAGGTGCGAATAGCACGTAGGCAGCGGGCACGCTGTCGACGTAAAGAAGCTTCCCGCAACTACCCCACTCAAGGAGTACGGAGGAAATCCAGGACTCCTTTTCCAGGCCAGGGTCCGACGCTTCGGCGCGTGCCTTGCTGATGGGATCGAGTTCCCAGAAAACGCACGAGCGGCAACTCGGCGGGAGGTCGCCGAGGTTATCCAGTGTGATGTTGACAAGTCGGCGTGACATCCCGTTGTGATCCCCGATCAGGTCAGCTTGAGCTAGGCACTATTTTGGCATGGTACCCCGCCAACGGCAGGGAATGCTGTGACCGATGATCTAGGAAAATTTAATTGGAGGACCCGATGACCGGGCCGACGTCACGGAAGAGCTTTGGCAGCGACAACCACGCGGGCACTCATCCCGCGGTCATGCGCGCCATCGTCGAGGCGAACACTGGGGACGCCGTCGCCTACGGCGCGGACCCTTGGACAGAGAAGGCAGTCAGCGAGATCCGTCGGCTGTCCGGCGCACGAGGCGATGTACACCTGGTATTCAATGGCAGCGGTGCCAACGTGCTCGGGCTCGGGATTCTGCTCGGCAGGCACGAGGCGGTCATCTGCGCGGAATCCGCTCACATCAATACCGACGAGTGCGGCGCAGCCGAGCGCATCCTCGGGGCCAAACTACTAACCATACCCGCTCCTGGCGGGAAGCTCACGCCGGAACTGATCGCAACCCGGCTGGTCGGCCGCGGCGACGAGCACTTCGCCCAGCCAGCCGTCGTCGCCGTGACGCAGTCGACGGAGTACGGCACCTGCTACACACTGGACGAGCTGCGGGCGATTAAGGAGTTCTGTGCGGCGAACGGGCTGCGCGTTTTCCTTGACGGCGCACGGCTAGCCAATGCCGCGGCATACCTGGGCTGTACGCTGGCCGACCTGGCCGACAACGCGGACGTGCTTAGCTTCGGCGGGACTAAGAACGGCGCGATGGGTGTCGAGGCCATCATTGTCATGGAGTCGGCCGACGCCGCTAGCGTTCGCTATCTCCGTAAGCAGCACATGCAACTCTCGTCTAAGATGCGGTTCCTCGGCGCACAGTTCAGTGCGCTCCTTGCCGACGACCTGTGGCTCGCTAACGCCGCACACGCCAACGCGATGGCGGCCAGGCTGGCATCAGGTCTTGCGGAGATTCCTGGTGTCGAGGTTGTTTATCCTGTCCAGGCGGACGCGGTGTTCGCGCGCCTCGACCCGGGCCACATCGCCGAATTGCAGCGAGACTGGACCTTCCACGTGTGGGATGAGTCGACGTCGGTCGTTCGCTGGATGACCGCCTTCGACACCCAGGAGAGCGACGTGGACGAGTTCCTGAGTGGCATCTCGGCCGCAGCCGGGGCCGTCCGGGCCTAGCTGGACACTGCTTGACGGGCGCTGGTTTCACGTGAAACGGGCGACAGGGTTCCCCTCGCGAGGATCGTTTCACGTGAAACCAGGCTCGGTGAAGCCACCATATTCATGACTGGTTGCCGTTAAATTGGAGTGGCACACCAGCATGTACGCCGACCGCGGGAAATAGGAGAGCCAGTGGCGCAGCAACGGCGAGGTCTCGGCAAGGGGCTCGGGGCACTGATCCCAGAGGCGCCTCGCACCGGCACCGCGGTAGGCAACGGGACACCAGGCGGTGCCCCGGCTTTGGGGGGGCTCGGCCTCTCCGGCGCACCTCAGGGAGCGGGTGACGTCATCCACCACGACCGGTCCGCCGGTGCTCCCGTTGGCGTCCAAGAGACTCCTGACATGGGACTGCGCCAGGTGGCCGGCGCCTATTTCGAGGAGGTCGCGGTCGGGGCGGTCACACCGAACCCGCGCCAGCCCCGTCAGGCCTTTGACGAGGATGCACTGGAAGAGCTTGCTGCCTCCATCACGGAGGTCGGCCTGCTGCAGCCAGTGGTGGTACGAAAGATCAGCGACGGGAACTACGAGCTCGTCATGGGCGAGCGCCGCTGGCGTGCGTCCCAGCGAGCGGGCCTTGAGTACATCCCCGCGATCGTCCGGGAGACACCGGACACCGACATGCTGCGCGACGCGCTGCTGGAGAACCTGCACAGGCAGCAGCTCGATCCGCTGGAAGAAGCCGCCGCCTATCAGCAGCTGCTCGATGACTTCGGCGCCACGCACGAGCAGCTCGCACAGAAGATCGGGCGGTCTCGTCCACACATCAGCAACACGCTCCGGCTCCTCAATCTGCCACCGACCGTCCAGAAGAAGGTTGCCGCCGGAGTGATCAGCGCGGGTCACGCCCGCGCGCTGCTCTCCCTGGACGACCCCCAGGCCCAGGAGCGCCTCGCGCACCGCATCGTCGCCGAAGGCCTCTCGGTTCGCTCGGTCGAGGAAATCGTCGCCCTTGGAGACGACAGGCCGGAGAAGGAACCTCGCAAGTCAGGGACGGCCAAGCCTGTCGCCCCGGCCCTACGCCACTTGTCCGACCGACTCTCGGATCTTTTCGAGACGCGTGTGAAGGTGGAGATGGGGCGCACCAAGGGCAAGATCACCGTCGAGTTCGCGACCATCGACGACCTTGAGAGGATCGTCAAGGCGATGTCGCCCGAGGCCTCCGCCAACCGCCGGCCGACAGACTGATCTTCGCTCGTCTCTTGCTGGTAATCCGTGTGATGCGGTTACTCGCGATTCCAAGCTCTGGGGCCAGTTGATTCACGTCGGTGTGGGGTCGCAGGGGCTTGCGGGGATCCGGCGGGACAGTCGTGGCACACAGACCGTGCCCCGAACGTCCCGGCGGACCCCCGCGGCGCCCCCGCTCCGCATACCGGCGGCGTCTTGTGGTTGCGGTCTTCTGCCTGTGCCGGTATCCGGTGGCTAGGGTCCCGGTCCTGTCTGTGCCGGTAGTAAGTGGTGCCGGTCTTCTGGTCTCTGGTGGCTCGCGTCCTAAGTATGTGCGGGTTCTTCTGACCGCTTACCCTCGGCGCTGCCAGCCTTGAAAAGTGAAGCGGGAGGCCGATGCGGCGATCCCCTCGGTCTTCCGCGACCGGTTTACCTGATGCAGCCAAACTTCCACGCCAGCTCCAGTCGGCGGCCAGCTGTTACTGGGTCGCGAGTACTACGCAGCGCTGGAATTCCGTGAGGGCGTCGGGGGTGCCCTCGATTGTTACGCGGCTTGGCTCGCCGGGGGTTTCGCGGTTCCAGGTCCAGCGGAAGACGTCTGCCGGGGTGCCGCTGATCGAGATATCAGGGGAGATTTCGTCGGCGAGTTTCTCGTCTGGGCCGCCTTCGACCGTAAAGATGCCGGGGGCGGTTTTGACGAGCCAGGTGACGCTCGGGCTGTCGGCTGTGGCGGTGGTCTGGATCTTGAAGGTGCGGCCGGGAGAGGTGCCTAGAGCCTCCGCGAAGTAGTCGCTCCAATTGGCGACGCTGTAGGCGACGAAGACCTTCAGGAGCTCGTCGATGCCGTCGACCGCAAGGTCGTCGGGGACAGGGGCGATGGGCGCGCCCGCGCCGAGCTCGGCATCGATCCGGTGGATCACGCTCTCCTGGGCCATCCGCCTGAACCAGAACCCGACCGTCGGATCGGGTTCATACCAGGTCCCTCCGAGCGCGGCGGGGTTCCGTGTGGTGAGTTCGGCAACAAGCTCCGCATAGGACCGGTCAAGCAGGGCGACGGGCTCTTCATCCTTGAGCCCCGCAGGCGGCCAGTCGGTCTCCCGCTCGACCCCTTCTCGCATGCACTCGACCTTGTGCAGGTACACCTCCCCGACATGCCGCGCCAGGTCGGTGACCGTCCAGTTCGGACAGGTAGGCACCCGCGCATCGAGATGCCCCGGCACAACCTCCCGAATCCGCCGGTAATCCGATTCCAGACAAGAAAGAAACCGTGAGTTCTCCATAACCCACAGTCAACCACAGCCCAACACCCCTAGCACAGAAATTCGAGACCCACCAGCCCGACACCAAAGGCGAGGTCACGATGATGAGGTTTTGAAGCCAGAGGACAAAAGAAGCCGGGGCCAGGGGGATTTCTCGCGACCTTCCGAAGGAGCGTCGCGAGAAATCCCCCCAGGCCCCGGCTACAAGCCCCTAAGGGTTTTGACTTTAGGGTCTTGACTTGAGAGCAGAAACCCGGATTCAGATGAACTCGGCCAGGTCCCGAAGCAGCGCGGCCTTCGGCTTGGCACCCTTGATCTGCTTTACGACCTCGCCGTTCTGGAACACGTTCAGCGTCGGGATCGCGAGGATCTGGTAGCGCTGGGCGATGGTCGGGTTCTCGTCGACGTTCAGCTTGACGACGTCGATCTTGTCCGCGTGTTCGGCAGCGATCTCCTCAAGAACCGGGGCGATCATCCGGCACGGGCCACACCACTCGGCCCAGTAGTCGACGATGACCGGCTTGCTGCTCTTCAGGACCTCTGCCTCGAAGGTCGCGTCGGTGACGGCCTTGGTCGCACCCATGATGATCACACCTTCCGTGTTGGATCTGCCGATATTACGCGTTGACGAGCTCGTGCTCGTGCTCCGCCAGCCACCGCTCCGCGTCGATCGCGGCCGAACAGCCACTGCCCGCCGCGGTGATGGCCTGCCGGTATACATGGTCGACCACGTCTCCGCAGGCGAAGACGCCCTCGATCGCGGTCCGGGTGGACCGGCCCTCGACATCCAGGTAGCCCTCGGAGTTGATGGGAAGTTGCCCGGCGAACAGTTCGCTGCGCGGCTGGTGGCCGATCGCGATGAACACGCCGCCCACCGGGAGCACGGTCTCCTCGCCGGTGTGGACGTTCCGCACCCGCAGCCCGGAGAGCTTCCCCTCGCCTTCCATGGAGACGACATCGCTGTCCCACTGGAACCTGATCTTCGGGTTGGCGAGCGCCCGCTCCTGCATGATCTTCGACGCGCGCAGCGTGTCACGCCTGTGCACGATTGTCACGGACTTGCCGAACCGAGTGAGGAACATTGCCTCCTCGAGGGCCGAGTCGCCGCCGCCGACCACCGCGATGTCGTGCTCACGGAAGAAGAAGCCGTCACAGGTCGCACACCAGGACACGCCGTGCCCGGACAGTTCCTTCTCACCCGGAACGCCGAGTTCCTTGTACTTGGACCCGGTCGCGATGATCACGGCCTTGGCGAGGTATGTCTCACTATCGGTCTTGACGACCTTGGGTGACGCGGTGAGGTCAACGGAGACGGCATCGTCATACAGAACCTCCGCACCGAATCGCTCGGCCTGCTTGCGCAGCTCCTCCATCAGGTCGGGACCCATGATCCCGTCAGGGAAGCCGGGGAAGTTCTCCACATCGGTGGTCTGCATCAACGCGCCGCCGGCGGTTACCGAGCCGGCCAGAACGAGGGGCTGAAGCTTGGCCCTCGCCGCGTAGATGGCGGCCGTATACCCGGCCGGGCCTGAACCGATGATGATGACGTCACGTACGTCAGTCACTGAACGCGCCTCCTCAAAAACGAACCTCTTTGTCCCACCCGCGATTACCTCGGCGATCTAGAGGATCAAGAGGTTCGCCGCATGTGCTAAACCGATACTAGGGCGCGGAGATTCCCGGCTCAGCTAGCCAGCGGTACCGACACGATGACCTCGGGTTTAGCCGCCGTGCAGCCAAGTCCCGCCACCCACACGCGGCCGGCAGTGGCAATGATGTAAGCAGGCTCACCCTGGTATGTGGCCCGGTCAACAAGCCGGGGAGTCTGGCCGCCTGTCAGATGGAGAACGCAGCCTCTCAACACCGAGGTCGGCACGCTGGCATGCCCGGAGGCGGCGCTGCTGGACCCGACGTTGCCCGTCGAAATCGGCCCTGGGACTTCGACCGGGGTTCTGTTGCTAGCACTCACCCTGGCCCGCACCTGCGTGGCCAGGGTCGCTGACTGGTACCTGGTGCCGCTCTGGGTCACAACGAAGGAGGAAGCGGCCCCGGCGAACCCCGACGCCGCCGAGGCAGACGCCGTCGGCGCGGCCGCTGCCGCACTCGATGCACCGCTGTCCGCTGAGCTGAATGTTGTCCCGGAGGTGCTGCGCGAAAGCCCGTATCCGAGGACGGCGAGGAGCAGGCATACCACGAGCGAGCCGACCGCCATGAGCGGCCGTGAAAGCCGAGTGTGGCCGCGGCGCCGCTCGGCGCGGGCCCGTGCCGCGGCGCGCCCAAGCGTCCGGGAGTCGGCCGGAGTGGCCGATGGTGAGCCGTCCCGCGATCCAGCCGCAGGAGGGTCTTCCGACTGGGCGGCGGCATCGTCGCCGACCGTGGCGGCGCCTGCCCGCGTGCCGGCCTCGGCCGCGAGCGCCGCGCTGATCCGTGCCTCGACGTTGGCTGGCAGAGCGGGAACGGGAAGCGATGCCAGATAGGCGGTGACCTCGGATAGCCGCGGTTCGGTGTCCGCGGGCAACTGGGCAGCCTCCTCGGGGAATTCCTCCTCTTGGTCTTCCCACTCGGGGGGCCAGTGCCCGCTCATCCGCCTCCTCCCTGCTCAGATGGGACGCTGTCTGCGGCTGTCTGGTTCCGTTCGTCCGGATAATCGCTGCGGAGATGCGCGAGATGGGGGAGCAGCTTCGCCCTGCCCCGCGCGCACCGGCTCTTTACCGTGCCCTCTGAGACGCCGAGAATCGCAGAGGTGTCGGCGACGGAGTAGCCAAGCATGTCCACTAGGACGAGTGCCGCCCGTTGCGGCGGCGGGAGGATGCGCAGTGCCGCATCCACGTCGAGCCGGGACTCCGTACTTGAACCGCCCTGCCGCGGCTCAGGGACCGGCAGGTCATCCGGGTCGCCCGACCAGCCGACCGACCGGGCCGACCGGCGGCGCAGCAGGTCGAGCGAGGCGTTGACCACGATTCTGTGCAGCCATGTCGTCACCGCGGACTCACCGCGGAAGTCGCCCGCCCGCCGGAAGGCTGAGATCATCGCCTCCTGCAGCGCGTCCGCCGCGTCGTCGGGGTCGCAGGTGATGCGCAGCGCCACGGCCCAGAGTCGGCTTGAGTGCCGCTTGAAAAGCAGACCGAAGGCATCTGGATCACCGTCGGCATGACGTCGGAGCAGGGTAGCGTCTGACGGCTCGCCGGGAGCCGGATCTGACATCGGCAACCCCGGCCGCGGTCAGGAGGATCCGGAGACGTCGCTGCCGCGCACCACTACGTTGGAGAGCTGGGCCTCGTAGTAGGTGTTTCCCGCTGGGGCGCCAGGGGGCGTACTCGGCAGCTTGGGCAGGTTGGTGATCCAGATCAGCACGTACCGGCCGGTGGCGCTGCCGCTGACCGGGAACTCGTGGTCGCCGGACACGGAGACCGATTTTGAGACGAGCTTGAAGTTGCTCAGCCCGGTCGCGCTATTGTCCGTGGGGTCGTTGCCGAGGTAAATCGCCGCCGTGGTCGGCCCGCCGTTCGAGCTGAACGCCACCTCCACCTGACTGAGCTTGACTTGCTTGCCCATGTCAATGAGCAGCCCGGTGCCGGGCTTCAGACCACCCAAGTTGGGCCGGTTGAGGTAGTAAGAGGTCGACCAGGAGATGGGCGAGTCGGTGCCGGCGGTGAACTTCAGGGACGCCGTGTTCTCGTTGTTGCCCGGGGTGGGCTTGCCATACGGGTTGAACGTGAGGACGTTGGCGGGCGCGAGCACCGTGCCCGCCGCCGGCGCCGCCGGCGCCGAGTTCGACGCGTGCGTGCCCGCGCCAGCGGTCGGCGGGCCGGACTTGCGGAAGCCGACCGCCCACACCACTACCGCCACCACGACGAGCACGACCACCGCGACGAGCGCCAGTCCGCCCCGTCCGTTGCGGCGCTCCTCGCCCCGGTAGCCCGCTGCGCTGCCCTGGTAACCAGTCGCCGGGTACTGCGATCCCCCGTACCCCGCGGCGGGAAACTGGCTGGAGGGCGGTGCCTGGTAAGGGGCGGTCCCGCTTGGTCCCCGGTCCGGGTTTCCCCACGTGTCCGGGTTGTTGGGATCCGGGCCGTATCCGCCGCCGTAGCCGTAGTTGGCCGGCACAGGGGGAGCGGGCTCGGGGAGTGGCGTGGGCGGGGCGACAGCCGACAACTCGTCGGCGAATTCGGCCGGAGACTGGATCGGCGGTCCCTGCCTGGTCGTCCGCTGCAGCAGCGCCCGGATGATCACGCTGTCGAGCGCGGAAGACACGTCAGCGGAGACCTGGCGAGGCGTGCACACCATGCCGTCGGAGACAGGGGCGGCGGGCAGCCTTGCCGGTTCCTCGCCGGGCCAGTAGCCGGTCAGCGCCGCGTAGAGCAGTGCGGCGAGAGCGGTTGTGTCCGCGAGTGCCGGGTCGTAGGCGGCGGCCCCGGTCAGGCCGTCGCCGGCCAGTGCGGCGTCAATACCGAGACCGGTGATCTTAATGCCGCTGCCTCGGGACCAGCGCAGCGTGTCCGGGGTCAGCCGCAGGTGCGCCTGCCCGAGCGCGTGCGCGCCGGCGATCGCACGGGCGGCATCGCAGATGAGGGCGCAGGCCTGGGCCGGGTCGAGGGGGCCGCCGTCCAGGAGATCGGTGAGCGAGTCGCCACCCACCCATTCGAGGACAATGTAAGCCTGGCCGCCGCCGTCCTCGACGTCGAAGACCTGGGCCATCCGTGGGTCGGTTAGCCTGCTCGCCGCCCGGGCGGCGGTCACGACCTGCGGGATTCGCGGGAAACCTGACGCGAATGTCAGGATAGAGACGGGACGCGCGAGCGTCTCGTCAATGGCCTTCCAAAGAATCCAGCCATTGCCGGTGACCGTCTGGTCCACGAGCCGGTACCGTCCGGCAAGCCGTGTTCCTGGCTCAGAAGTGTACGTGCTCATACGTCAGCGTCCCGAAATCCCACGATCACCGTCCCATGCTAGTGTCTGGCGCTCGCCGAGACCGGCGACTGAGGCAAGGCACTCGACAGGCCGCCTTACCGTTATATGCGAAACCTGCCGATGGCGTATACCAGGACACGCCAACTATTGACGACTCGTGCTCACATACCGAGAAGTTCGACAAGTCGTCATCACCTCGTCATCGATTGCGCACTAGACAGCGCCAGAAACACGCGCGTCCTACCTGAACCGTCCGGCGACGGACTTCATGAGAGTTCTGAACTCCTCAATGCCGAGCAGTCGCGAGCAGAGCGCGTAGAGCACGAGCGCGCCGCCGCCTCCCACTACCGTGGTGATGAGGCCGTAAACGGGGCCCTGGTGCATGAACGACCCCACGACCGCCATCACCACGAAGGCAAACAGCAGGCCGGGAATGGTCGCTATGAACATCCGGACAAGCGACCGGGTGATCCGCCACCCGTCCAGGCTGCCGACTCGGCGCAGGAGCAGCGGCCAGGCGATGACCGCGCCGGCGAGCGTCATGATGTCATAACCGAAGGCCAGCCCGACCACGATCTGCCCGGGGGGCAGCGTCTCCTTCGCGACCATGTAGGCGATCACGCCGACGACGAGCATGATCATTCCGACGACCGCCGGTGTCCGGCTCTCGTGGAACGAGTAGAACACCCGCAGCTGGAGCTGCGTCAGCATGAACGGCAGCAGCCCCACGCAGAAGGCGCCGAACACCTCGCCGATATACCGCGCCTCTGCCAAATTGGTGTTCCCGTGGCCAAACAGGAACTCGCACAACGGTGCGCCGAGCACCCCGAGGAAGACCGCGGCGGGCACCACGATCACCGACGCGATCCGTACTCCCTTGGAGAAGTCGTCGCGGACGAGGGAGTACCGCCGGTCGCTCGCGTGCCCGCTCATCCGCGGCAGCAGCGCGCTGATGACCGAGATGCCGACGATGGCATAGGGGAGCTGGAAGAGCTGGTTCGCGTAGGCGTAGGCCGAGTACCCGGCCGTGGGTGGTGCGGAGTTGGCCACCCGGGTCACGACCAAGTTGCCCAGAAACTGGGAGACCACGTAGCCGAACATCCAGCCCGACATCCGGCCGATCTCGCCGATCTCCTCGCGCCGGAAATCGAAGGTCAGGCGCATGCTGAACCCAGCGCGCCACATCACGGGGAAGAGCGCGACCGACTGGATCACGATGCCGAGCGTGGTGCCGATTCCGAGCAGGTCGATGCCGGAGGCGGAGATGGTGGCGGAGCTCGTGCCGTTCCTGACGGTCACCATGAAGAGGATGCCGACGCAGATGACGACGACGTTGTTGATGACCGGCGTCCACATGTTGGCACCGAACCGGCCGCGCACGTTGAGGATCGCGCCGAGCAGCGAGTCCATCCCGTAGAAGAAGATCTGCGGGATAAAGAAGTAGGCGAACGTGACCATGAGCTGGTGTTCGCCCGGCGCGTGGAGATTGCCTCCGTACAGATCGGCGATCGGCCCGGCGAGCAGGGTCGCCACGATGGTCACCGTCAGCAGGCTGACCACACCCAGCGAGTAGATCCGCTGCGCGTACCCCTCGCCCCGGTCCGGGTCCTCCTTGGCCGCCCGGACGAGCATGGGCACCACGACCGAGGTGAAGACGCCGCCGAGCATCAGGTAATACACGGTGTTCGGCAAGGTGTTGGCGGTGTTGTACGCGTTGGCGGTCGTGGCGGCGCCGAGCGCGTACACGAACACGAACGTCCGCAGGAACCCGGTCGCTCGTGAAGCCAGCGTGCCGAGGGCCATCGCCCTGCTCGACCGGGCGAGGTTTGGCGAGGTGTCGTCCGCGAGTCGCTGCGGCCCGGTCGGCGGCACCTGACCGGTGTCCAGGTCCAGGACCTTGGTGCGGTTGTCCTGGACGTCTGGCGGCGCAGGGCGGTCGGCGGGAACGAACCGAGGTGCCGACCTCGGCCGTGCCTCGGGGTAGTCGAACGGCTGGAAGGACGGCTGCGGGTAACCCGCCGGCACCGGCGGCAGGAACGCCGTCGGCACGGGGGCGGGACGTGACCGGTCCGCCGAGGGGACGTATCCCTCGTGCGGCGTGAACGTGGGGCGCGGCCGGCCGTTTCTGTTCCGCCCGTGCTTGGGTCCCTGGCGGTCCTCCCCGCCAGGCGGGTGCGGCGTAAACGACGGCCCGCGCGCGCCGCCTGGCGGCGCAGGAGGAGGTGGCGGGGGCGGTGGTGGCTGCTGCCCAGCCTGGTAAAAGCCAGGGACCTGCGTGGGCGGCGCCGGCTGATAACCCGGTTGCGCAGGCTGGTAACCCTGGGGAGGAGGAGGCGCCGCGTATGGCTGCTGCGGACCCGACTGATGTGGGCCCGACTGATGCGGGCCCGACTGCTGCGGACCCGACTGATGTGGCCCCGATTGATATGGAGCCGACTGCTGCGGACCCGACTGGCGCGGGGTGAACCGGGGCTTGGCCGCGTCCTGCGGCCCTTCATCATCGGGATACGGCGGCCCGGGGGGCCTCGTCGGCCTTGTCATCCGGCGCCTCCAGCATCCGCGGTCCCGTCGGCATTGCCACCGTTTTTGGTGCCGGTGAGCCGCTTGCGGCGCAGCCGGTAAGCCGACGTCAGGACGAGGATACCTAGCGCGCCACCGATGATGATCAGCAGCGACCGTCCAATCCGCGTCACCTCGACGCTCAGCGACTGCGTCGTCCAGGCTAGCGGTGACCCGTTGTGTGTAGCCAACTCTAGCTGCACAGTCGTGGTTCCTATCGTGGCGGAGTGCAACGGCATCGAGACGGTATTGGTCTGCCCGTTCTGGACCGTGAGAAGCCCGCTGAACGACCCCACCTGAAGCTGGCTATCCGCAGGTGTTGACGCCATCACCCGGACCTGGATCGCTTCGCCGAGGTCGTTCTGCACCGAGACCGGGGTTTCGCCCGATTGCCCGAAGAGCAGGATCTTCTTGGTGATGGTGATCTTCACCTTGTGTTCTGAGTCGGTCAGGTAAGAACTTAGCTGGCCCATCGCCAGAAATCCGCCCGGCGCGCCACGACCCCGCCAGGCCGACGACTCGGTGGCCGCGAGCGCCGCGTCGAGTGAGTCGATCCGCTGCCGGGACGGCTGGTACAGGAGATCCTCGAACAAGGCGAGGTTGGCCTGGGCCCTGGTGAGGTCATCGACGTAGGTATCGCTGAGTTCTGAGGGGCTCACCTGCTTCGGCGGGACCTGCGACACGGTCGGCAGCTTCGCCGCCGCCGCGGAAAGCTCGGACAGCCCGGTCGAGTGCAGCCATGGCGCGCCATGCGTGATCGAGAGCAGGGCGTTGGCTTCGGCGGGCGACGGATCCCAGTTCGTCGGCGGTGCGATCACCAGGGACCGCTCCGTGTTAGTTTCCGCGGCGATCATCGCGGTCTGCGCGAGGAAGTCCTGGGTCAGGGCGAACTGGCCGGCCTCCGTGGCCGTCTGCGACCGCGGTGCGCTGAGCAGGCTGGTGATCCTGGAGTTGGCGAGCAGCACCGACATGCTGTTCCCGACGCCGTTGACAGTCCTTGCGAGGGCATTCTCACCGGACCAGGGGGACGAGGAGGACAGCGGTTCGTTGCTGCTCAGAATCACGGTGTTGATGCCACCGGAGCTGGCGAGGCTGGTCAGCACCCCGGCATCGGCCTCGCCGCCGGCCGGCCATGCTGCCTTAAGTACCGATCCGTCCGCGGTACCTGTCCCGTTTTTCCCGAACGTATTCGGCAGTATTTGACCGGCCACGGTATCGCCGACCCGGTAGGCGGTCGCGATGTTGGAGTCGAGCCCGGCATGGCTGAGCGCGGCCATGTCCACGTTGGCGTACGGGGTCAGGAAGGCCGGCTGGCCGGCGGTGGACGTCTTCAGCTGTGACAGCCACTGCGACGCCGCCTTGCTGGCGGGCTGGGGGGACCGGCCGGAGCAAGCGGCGTTGCCGCCGGTGTGGTAGGACCGCGTCATCACGGACGCATCGGACAGCAGCGCGGGGTCGATATCCCAGGTCAGGTCGTCTTCCTGGGCGTAGGCCGAGCCCGCGTCGAGCAGCGTGGACAGGCGGCCGCCGGAAGCGACGGAGCTGGCCAGGTCGTTGGTGGTGAGGGTCTGCGGGCACGCGCCCTGCTGCGGCGTATCGACGAGCGGCCAGACCCACGCTGTCTGCAGCGCCGCGGGCTGGCTTGCGGCCCCGCTGCCCGGCCAGAACACCAGGAACGTGTTAGCGGTCGCCGTGGACCCGATGCCCGGGGCCGAGACCTGCACCTGAATGGGAAAGACACCGAACTGGTGGTAAAAGTCCGCAGCCTGGAACTGCACTGACCAGTGCACGGTCCCGCCGTTCGGCACGGAGCTTAGCACCGGGTAGCCTCCCGCCCGCTGGAGCGAGATGGTGGAAGCGCCGTCTGTGAAATCCGTCATCTGCGACGGGTCCTGGAAGTACTGCGCGCTTGTCAGCGCCTGCACGGTGATGCCGGGCAAAGCCGACCCGGTGTGGTTGGCCAGCGTCCCGCTCACCGTGACCGTGGAGTCTGGACCGGGCCACGCGGGTGTCATCCCGGTGATAGAGATGGCGAGCGGCTGAGAATCAGCCGAAGTCACCGCGGCTGAATGCCGTTGAAATTCCGCGGCGGAAGCCTGCACAGCGCCGGCCCCGGCGAGCAGCGGGCCACCTGCCACGAGGAGGACAGCGGTCAACGCACCCAGGGTACGGAGGACGGAGCGCACGGGTTGCATGTTATGACCGTTCGCTACAAAGGGTTGGGGTAGATACCCTGAATGCCCGTGTCAGAATCCACCTCCGTTGCCCAGAAGGCTACCTTGAGCGCCGACCAACGTCAGGCCGCCGCAGCTCTGCTGCGCGCCAACACCTCACCCACCGTGGCCGAACTCGGGGAGCTCTTCACCGCAGCGGGGCAGGAGCTCGCGCTCGTCGGCGGGCCGGTGCGGGACGTGTTCCTTGGCGGGCGGCCGAAGGACCTCGACCTGACCACAGACGCGGCGCCCGACCGGGTCCTGGCGATCACGCGTAAGTGGGCGGACAAGACGTGGACCGTGGGGATCGAGTTCGGCACGGTCGGCCTGCGTAAGCGCGATGAGATCTTCGAGATCACGACCTACCGGAGCGAGGCTTACGACCGCACGTCGCGCAAGCCCGAGGTGAAGTACGGCACGTCGCTTATCGCGGACCTGGAGCGGCGGGACTTCACGATTAACGCGATGGCGGCGCGGCTGCCCTCGTTCGAGCTCGTCGACCCGTTTGGCGGGCTCGAGGCGCTGCGAGAGAAGGTAATAAGGACGCCCGGGCGGCCCGAGGACTCCTTCTCCGATGACCCGCTGCGCATCCTGCGGGCGGCTCGGTTCGCTGCCAGGCTTGGGTTCACCGTCGCCGACGATGTGCAGTCGGCGATGGGCGCCATGGCGTCCCGGCTGTCGATCGTGTCGGTGGAGCGGATTACCGACGAGCTGTCCAAGCTCATGCTGACCGAGACACCCGAGTCGGGGCTAGACCTGCTTGTGCGCACCGGGGTGGCCGAGGTTGTGCTGCCCGAATTGCCCGCGCTGCGGATGGAGGTAGACGAGCATCACAGGCACAAGGACGTCTACACGCACTCGCTGATCGTGCTGCGCCAGGCGATTGACCTCGAGCCCCGCTACGGGCTCGAGCCTGATCTCGTGCTGCGGCTGGCGGCGATCCTGCACGACATCGGCAAGCCGCGCACCCGGTCCCTGCTGCCGGGGGGCAAGGTGGCCTTCCACCACCATGAGGTCGTCGGTGCGAAGATGGCGCGCAAGCGGCTGACCGAACTCCGGTTCCCCAGGGACGTCATCGCGGATGTTTCTCGCCTCGTCGAGCTGCACCTGCGGTTCCACGGGTACGGCGACGGGGAGTGGACCGATTCGGCGGTGCGCAGGTACGTGCGGGACGCCGGCCCCCTGCTGACCCGGCTGCACGCGCTGACCAGAGCCGACTGCACCACGCGGAACGCACGGAAGGCGGCGCGTCTCGCGGCGACCTATGACGCGCTCGAGGCGCGCATCGAGGTGCTGCGCGAGCAGGAGGAACTCGACTCGATCCGGCCGGAGCTCGACGGCAACGAGATTATGCGGATCCTCGGGCTGACGCCGGGGCCGCTGGTCGGAAAAGCGTACAACTTCATGCTTGAGCTCCGCCTGTCCGAGGGCGTGCTCGGCGAGGAGCGGGCTACCGCTGAGCTGCTGGCGTGGGCCGAACGGGAGGGGATT
>Ga0210389_10001677_pt1 | contig 17884 bp, 14 predicted proteins | sample IncBWH28OmetaG_FD_160127 | JGI IMG/M metagenome (GOLD analysis project Ga0210389, IMG submission 160127) | Forest soil microbial communities from Barre Woods Harvard Forest LTER site, Petersham, Massachusetts, United States - Inc-BW-H-28-O ...
CTGTCCATCGTCGCAGGGTGAGTAGGTGCCGTAGGTTCGCGCGTAGTGGACAAGGGGCGGTTTCGGTTGAGCGGCTGCGTCCTTGACGTAGCCGAGCAGGATGGCGTGGTCACCACCCTCGAGCACCTCACCCAGGGCACACGTGATCCACGCCTGTGCATCAAAGAGAAGGGGCAGACCGTCGTCGTACTTCCACCCCCGACCGATGAATCTGTCTGGCGATAGCTTGCTGGCGAATCGGTCAGCGATTTCCCGCTGGCCGGCGGACAACACGTTGATGCGAAATCGGCACGCCCGGAAGATGATGTGGAGCAGTCTTGAGTGCCGGTTCAGTGCCAACAGCATCATCGGTGGATCTATCGACAGCGATTCGAAGGCACTCACGGTGGCTCCGTAGGGCTGTCCGTCGAGCGCGGAAGTCACGACCGAGACCGCGCTGGGGACCTGGGCCATCACAGAGCGGAACTGGTCTGTCGCTACGAGCGGGTAGTGGAACGCATCCTGCTCGGCACCAGCCCGGCCGTCGAGCGGGTGTGGCGAGCGGGCGCTGAATTTGTCCACCGGGGGCGCAATCAATCACGCTCAGCCGGCCGCCTGAAGGTGCTTGATGAGCAGAGGTCCAACGAGTTCGGGTGCTTCGACCTCGGGGAAGTGTCCCACCGGCGGCGGGTTGTCCAGCACGGTGATGCTGGCGGATGGGGCCTTGTCCCGAATACGAGAAAGGACATGGGATCCACTGATCGGGTCGTGGGGGCCCCAGATGAAAGTCTGTGGACCCGAGTAGCTTTCGACAGCGTCTGACCAGCGGTCGGCATGCTCGCGGCGTTCAGCCATGTAGCCGAGCAGCGCGGGAGCCACCCGCGTTCCCCGCGACCGGCTGAAATCGTGCCACATTTCCCCGACCCGATACTCCGAGACGGGTCTGCCGAAGACGGCAAAAAGCGCTGCACGATAGACGGTTTCGGTGAGGAACTCTTCGGCGTCGTCTCCGCTGAGTTCAGTCAAGTGTCGTTGAAATTCAATAGGTCGATGCAGATCGGGGAACATACCCCCGTTGAGCCAGGCCATCGACTCAATCCGGCCAGGGTCGCGGGCCAACAGTTCCTGGGCTACCGAAACGCCGTAGTCATGTGCGACTAGCGCCGTGCCCTCGATACCCAGGTCTTCCCACACGGCCTGCACAAGACTGGCCTGCTCCATAAGGGAGTAGGCATACGGATACGGTTTGTCGCTGCTGCCGTAGCCGAGAAAGTCCAGGGTCGTCACGCGATAACCGGAATCCGTGAGTTCCGGTACCACGTCCGCCCAGTCGAACGACGACGCCGGAAAGCCATGGAAAAGGGTTACCGGCTTGCCGTCGACGGGGCCATCTTGGCGCACGAACAACTCGTGCGACGAGCCGCTGATGCGGCGTCTAGAACCACCTGAAATCCACGAATCCAGCGTCGTATTCATGGGAGAAACCGAGCTGGGCCTACTGGACCAGGTCTGGGTCGCTGCCCAGGATTTGATCGAACAGCGGTTGGGCCTGGAACCATCCGGTCGCCGGGGTTCCGATGAGCTCGCGAGTCGCCAGGGCCACATCGTGCGGAATCAGTTTCGGCGTTCCCGCCGCCATCGCGAGCAGCTGCACCTGGCAGGAGCGTTCCATCGTGATGAACCACCAAATGCATTCGGCGACGGTGTGGCCCACGGTGAGCAGGCCGTGGTTTTGCAGAATGGCGGCCTTGTTCGGCCCCAGCGCCTTGGCCAGGCGCACTCCCTCGTCCATGTCGTTGACCAACCCGTGGTAGTCGTCATACACGGCGTGGTCTTCGTAGAACGCGCAGGAGTCCTGGGTAATCGGATCGAGCTTGATTCCCAGGGTGGACAGCGCCCTACCGTGCACCGAATGCGTGTGTGCCGCCGCCAGCGCATCGGGACGGGCCTCGTGCACCCGGGAGTGGATCACAAACGCCGCCCGGTTCACGGCCCGAGACCCTTCGACCACATCGCCTTTGTGATCGACCAAGATCAGATCGGATGCCTTGATTTTGTTGAACGACATCCCGAATGGATTCACCCAGAAATAGTCGGGGTGTTCTGGATCCCGCACCGTGATGTGACCGGCGACGCCTTCGGAGAAGCCGAACTTGCCGAACAGCCGGAACCCGGCGGCCAGCTGCTCCTTACGGTACTTGCGCTCGGCCTCGATTGAGCTGAACACCGGCGGCTGCGGCAACCCGCTGCCAGAGGGCGACGGACCGGTGACGGCCGCCAAACTTGAATCGATGATGCTTGTCATCAGTTCCTCCTTGCAATGAACGACCCCACCGCGAGAATCCCCCGGCGGTGGGCCGAAGTGATCCACCACACCGTGACTAGTCACTAGCCATGCTCTTATAGGTGAAGCCTGACACCCGAGCCAGCCGGCCGTCGATGTGTTCGACCACAACGAAGCCAGGTGCCGAAATGTCATTTAACACAACGCAACCGATACAGTCCGCAAGCCTCAAGGGCCGCACGGTGTACGCGCCCTCCGCTAGCGAGCATGGCTGTTGCCGCGAGGTCACCGGTGCCCAGCGAACCCGTCGTCGGTGCAACCGACTCATCGTCCTGGTGACTTCGGATCCAGAATCGGCCACGTCCGAGACGACCGAGATCGTGTCGAACTTCGCGTGATGAAGTAGCTGGGTGGCAGATAGTGAACCGCGGGTTTGGGACGCCACGCGCCCGCGAGAACGTCACGATTCCGCGTCGTGCAGCGAAACGCTGGCGACGGGAGCGCGCTGAATGGTTGTCTGAAAGAAACGACGCTGCTTGCGCAGGACCGTGGTAGGCGACGGCCCCTGGGCCTGGTCACATTTCGAAAGGGATTGCAGTGGTTTTCCGAGCAGACCAGGAGATCGGACGCGATCTGGCCGCGGTCGACTGGGAGTGCACACCGCTAGGGCCGGTGGACGGATGGCCGCAAAGTCTGCGCACGGCCGTCAATATCCTGCTGTCGTCCCGGTTTTCGATGTGGATGGCATGGGGTCCGGACTTGACGTTCTTCTGCAATGCCGCCTATCGCCGCGACACCCTCGGCCGCAAGTACCCGTGGGCGCTGGGTCGCCCGGCCAGCGAGGTGTGGGCGGAGATCTGGGATGACATCGGTCCGCGGATCGAGAGCGTGTTGTCGACCGGGGAAGCGACCTGGGATGAGGCGCTGATGCTGATCCTGGAGCGGTCGGGCTACCCGGAGGAGACGTACCACACCTTCTCCTATAGCGGTTTGCGTGACGAGGAAGCGTGCGTGGTCGGCATGCTCTGCGTGGTCAGGGAAGACACCGACCGGGTGATCGCTCAGCGTCGAATGGCGACGCTCCGGGACCTGGGCTCCGATCCGAGCGTCGTGCGTACCGAGCGTCAGATGCTGGACCATGCCGCCCATCAACTCGGGAGCAATCCGTCCGACCTGCCCTTCACGCTGACCTATCTGTTTGACGACAACGGCGCGGCGCAGCTGGTCGGGGTCAGCGGAATCGCGCCCGGGCATCCCGCGGCGCCGGAAATGCTCCCGGGCAGTGGCCATTCCGTATGGCCCATCGAGAAACCGGCGCATGGTGAAACGGAACTGGTCGACCTCGACAGCGCCTTGAACCTGCCCACCGGTGCGTGGCCGGAGCCGCCCGTTCAGGCGCTCGTCGTGCCGCTGCTGCGGCAGGGAGGCGCACCTGTCGGATGCCTTGTTGCCGGGTTGAACCGATACCGCCCGCTCGACGACGGCTACCGCGGCTTCGTAGAGCTCGTGGCCGGGTACATCGCTGCGGGCGTGGGCAGCGCACGCAGCTACCAAGCTCAGCAGCAGCGTGCCGAGGAGCTCGCCGAACTCGACCGGGCGAAGACCGCGTTCTTCTCCAACATCAGCCACGAATTCCGCACTCCGCTCACCTTGATCCTCGGTCCGGTCGACGACTTGCGGGGTCGGGTGACCGGGATCGATGAGCAGGCACGCCAAGAGCTGGAGCTCGTTCATCGCAATGGCTTGCGGCTGGCGAAGCTGGTCAACACGCTGCTCGATTTTTCGCGCATCGAGGCGGGGCGGATGCGGGCCCGATTCGAGCCTGTCGACTTGTCAACCGTCACCGCCGATCTGGCCAGCGTCTTCCGCTCGGCGATCGATAGGGCCGGCCTGACCTTCGCTGTGGACTGCCCGCCGCTCGACGAACCGGTCTACCTGGATCACGAGATGTGGGAGAAGGTGATCCTCAACCTGCTCTCCAACGCGCTGAAGTTCACCTTCGAAGGTGCCATCACGGTGGCGGTGAGCCGAGACGACACCAATGCCATCGTCGCCGTCACCGACACCGGGATTGGTGTACCCGCCGCGGAGATACCCCAGCTCTTCGAACGTTTCCACCGCATCGAAAATGCGCGCGGACGTTCCACCGAGGGCAGTGGAATCGGGCTGGCTCTGGTCAAGGAACTCATCGGGCTGCACGGCGGCACCATCAGTGCGAACAGCCAGGAGGGTGCGGGCACCAGCTTCATCATCCGTCTGCCGTTCGGCGCGGCCCATCTGACCACCGACGAGCTCGCGGAGTCACCGGGAGCGATCCCGATATCCGGCGTGATCGCCGAACCGTACCTGCAGGAAGCCTTGCGCTGGCTGCCCGGCGACACCGGTGCCATGCCGCCGGACACGGGCACCAGGGCAACGATGACCGCGGGCGCACCAACCGGGCACGGCGGCGAACGGACGCGCGTGTTGGTCGCCGACGATAACGCTGACATGCGTGAGTACCTGACCAACCTGCTGCATGCGTCCGGCTACGAGGTGAGTGGCGTCACCGACGGGCAGCGGGCGCTGGAGGCGATCCGCGCGCAGGTCCCCGACCTCGTCATCAGTGACGTCATGATGCCCAGGCTGGACGGCCTGCAACTGCTCGCGACGCTGCGGAGTGACCCGCGCACCGCGGCCCTACCCGTCCTGCTGCTGTCGGCGCGCGCGGGACAGGAAGCGTCCATCGAGGGCTTGCTGGCCGGTGCCGACGACTACCTCGTCAAGCCATTCGCCGCCGCCGAGCTGCTCGCCCGGGTGCGCGCCAACGTCGAGCTGGCGCGGCTGCGCAGCCATCACACCCGGTGGCGCAGCGCTCTGGTGAACTCGTTGCAGGAAGGCTTCTTCGTCTGCGATGACCGCGGTGCCGTCATCGAGATCAACACCGCATTCACCGAGATCCTCGGCTACGGTCCCGAGCAGCTGCCGTATGAAGCCGCCCACCCGTGGTGGCCGGACGCCGAGACCGACCCCGAAGCCCACCGGCAAGTCGAGGCTGCCTTCGCCCAGCTGATGAACCAAACCAACGGCGCCTTCACCGCGCCGGTCATCCACCGGGACGGGCACCGACTGTGGGTCGCGGCCAGCTTCAACCACGCCGACGACCCGGATACCGGCCGACGCGTCATGGTCGGCACCCTGCGCGACGTCACGGCCGAGCACTACATCGTGCAGAGCCAGATTGCCCTTGCCGCATTGAATCAGCAACTGGCGCAGGCCGATACGCTCGACGACGCGCTGCGGGGTGCGGTCGCGGGACTGCGCCAGATCTGGGACGCCAGGCGCGTGCTCGCCGCCACGTTCGCGGTCGACAGTCCCCGAGAACGCGCCCCGTCACTTGTGTGTGCCGGCGAGCGTTGTGACTGGGCCGAACTGCCGCCACGCCACCGGCAGCTGATCGAATCGCTACGCGATTCCGACCTGCTCACCACGGTCACCGGAGAGGCGGGTACGGCAGGCATCTCGCTGCAGCATCCGCGGGGAGTGCTGGTGGTGTGGATCGACTTGTCGGAGCAACGCCCGTTCACCCCGGAGGATCACAACCTGCTGACGGTCCTGGCCGGACGGCTCAGCCAAGGCTTGCACCGCGTCTACCAATTGGACGAGCAACGTGAAACCGCCCTCGCGCTGCAGCACGCGATGCTCGGCCCGACGACTCTGCCGGGAGGCTTTGCGGTCCGGTATCGCCCCGCCAGCCGGCCGCTGCAGATTGGCGGCGACTGGTACGACGTCGTCGATCTCGACGACGGGCGCTTCGCGTTGATCGTCGGTGACTGTGTCGGGCACGGCTTGGCGGCCGCCACCATCATGGGGCAACTCCGGAGCGCGTGCCGTGCGCTACTGCTCGACCGGTCAAGTCCCAGTGCCGCATTGACGAGTCTGGACCGCTTCGCCGCGCGTCTACCCGGCGCGAGCTGCACCACCGCATTCTGCGCGGTGCTCACCCTCGACACCGGTGAGCTCGTGTACTCGAACGCAGGCCATCCGCCGCCAATCATGGTGCACGCCGACGGCACCAGCGTGCAGCTGGATCGCGGACACGGGCTTCCCCTGGCGCTGCGGCCGGACTGGACCCGACCCGAAGCCCGCGTCTCGATGCCGGCGCGGGCCACGCTGCTGCTCTACACCGACGGTCTGGTCGAACGCCGCGGTCACTCGATCGACGACGGCATCGGCAGCGCCACCAATCTCATTCAGGACGGCCGCTCGCACTCCCTCGATGAGGTGGCAGACCTTCTCATGTGCAGGCTTGAGCCCGATGGTGGCTATCCAGACGACGTGGCCGTGCTGCTCTATCGGCAGCCCGCACCCCTGGCGATGAAATTCGCCGCCGACGTCCATCACCTCGCCCCCAGCCGTGCCGCTTTGCGCAGCTGGCTTACCCAGGCCGGGGTCGCGCCCGAACAGGTTCAAGACGTGCTCACCGCCGCAGGCGAAGCCGTCGCCAACGCCATCGAACACGGGTACCGCGACCAGCCCCGGGGCACGGTCTCATTGCGCGCGACCGCAGTCGTCGACGGCCTGCAGGTGACCGTCGTCGACACCGGTACCTGGAAGACCCCGCGCGTGATCCCCGGCATCAATCGGGGCCGCGGAATCACCCTCATGCGAGGCCTGATGGAGGACTTGACGATTCAGTCCGACGACGCCGGCACCACAGTTCACTTGTCCGCAAGGATCACCTAATGGCCACAGAGCTCACCCTGAACACCGACCGTGGCCCCGACGGGACACCCCGGGTGATCGCGACAGGCGAGATCGATCTCAGCAACGTCGCCCACTTCATCCAGGCGCTGAGCACGGCGAGCGCCGGAACTCGCAGGCCGGTCACCGTCGATCTCAGCACGGTCAAGTACATGGACAGCGCGGGAATCAATGCGCTTTTCAACCATGCCGACAAAGTCGACGGTCTGCACATCATCGTCCACCCCTTGCTGATTCGGGTCCTGACCATCAGCGGCCTCGACAAGATTGCGAACCTCGAAGCCGCGCGGGAATCGGCAGGCGGCGACGGTTAGCGAACCGGCAGCAGCGCGGCTTACTACACCGCGACCGTCAGCTCCGACAGGCCGCGCAGCGCGACGTTCTTCTTGTACTGTGGCTCGCCGTCCAGCTGGGCGTCCGGAAAGCGCGCTGTTATCGCCGACAGGGCCATGCCGGCTTCGAGCCGCGCCAGCGGCGCACCGAGGCAATAATGCGCGCCGCGACCAAATCCCAAGTGTCGCAACACTCCACGGTCTGGGTCGAAGGTGTCGGGACGGTCGAACTCGGCGGGGTCACGCTGAGCCGCGGCCAGCAACAGCAGCATCGCCTCGCCCGCGGGCACCTCGACGTCTCCAATCGTCATGTCGTCGGCGGCAGTTCGGCCGACCAGTTGCGCAGGTGGGTCGTAGCGCAGCGTCTCCTCCACGATCGCCGACGCGCGATCTGCGTCGGAGCCCAGGGCCGTCCACTGAATGGGGTTGCGCAGCATCGCCAGAATGGCATTCGCGATCAGGTTGACCGAGGTTTCGAGCCCCGCGATAAGAAGCAAGTTGCACGTGGAGACGATCTCTTCCTCGGTCAGCTGATCGCCGGATTCCTCCACCGCTATCAGGCCCGAAATGAAGTCGTCCCCAGGCCGGGACCGGCGCTCTTCGATGAGCTCGTGGAAATATCCGCGACTCCATCGAGTGGCCTTCAGGAAAGCGGCAAGCCTGCGCAGCGAGGGCCGCATTTCGATGCCGGTCACCGAGCCGGTGAATGCGACCAACGGATCCAGCGCTTGCGCCATCGCCGCCGACGCTTCGCTGAACTGCGCCTCGTCCTCGAGCGGCACACCGAGCAGCCGGCAGATGACCGCCACCGGCAGCGGGTAGGCGAAGTCTGCGACGACGTCGAACGTGCCCTTCTCGGCGATCCGATCAAGCATCCCGTCCACCAGCGCGGCGATATCGGGCTGCAACGCGTTCACCACCTTTGGCGCAAATGCCTTGCTGACCAACTTGCGCAGCCGGGTGTGATCGGGCGGATCCATGAACAGGAATCCCGGCGGTCCCAGGGGCCGCGGCGCCGGCCCGCTCTTCAGGAGGCGTTGTGCCATCGTCGACTTGAGCCGGTCGTTGCTCGACGAGGGGTGGCGCAAAACCTCGTCGCAGTCCCGGTAAGTCGAGAAGACAACGAGGTTGGCCTCGGGGAGCTGGAGCGGCTCACGGTCGCGGAACTGCGGGTAGAGCTGATACGGATCGGCCCGGTTGGCCGGGTCCATCAGCTGCAGTAGCAACGCTTGCGATCCGGCCTGCTCGGTGGGCGCGGTCGTCACCCTGACATTGTGCCCGGGGAGCGTGACCATCGCAGGATCAGGGAACAACGAAACTCCGCAAACGTGGTGTCGGCATTCGTATCGTGCGCGCGGTCGCGCCGATAGCGTGGTGTCGCGGCCGTGGTACGACCGCTGGCATCAAGGTCGATCCCGAGAGGACACGATGAAGATTCAGCTGGGCGATCACCGCCCGAACGTGCACGAGACGAGTTGGATCGCGCCCAACGCGACTGTCATCGGCCAGGTGACGCTCGGCGAACAGGTAGGGATTTGGTACAACGCGGTGCTTCGCGCTGACATGGATTCGATCACGATCGGCGATCGCACCAACATTCAAGACGGCTGCGTCCTGCACGCGGATCCGAACACCCCGCTGGTCGTCGGAAGCGGAGTGTCGGTGGGCCACAACGCGATCTTGCACGGCTGCACGATCGGCGACGATGTGCTCGTCGGCATGGGTGCGACGGTTCTCAACGACGCGAAGGTCGGCTCCGGATCTCTGATCGCGGCGAATGCGCTGATCTCGCAGGGTGTCGAGATTCCGCCCGGCTCGTTGGTGGCTGGTATTCCGGCCAAGGTGCGACGCCCGCTCAGCGACGCCGAGCAAGACCACATCCGACAGGTGGCCGCGGTGTATTTGCATGCGCTGCAGCTGCATTCTGAGGCTTCTGAAATCTAATGCCTCCCCGAGCCTAATTGTGTTAGGCCGCAGGGAGATTCGCGGGCGATCAGACGAGACCTGACCAGTCCGCGAGGCGGAAACTGGCGCTTAACACCCACCGATTGGGTTGGTCCGAATTCCGCTGCGGGCGCGACCCGAACGGACGGCTGGGCGCTGGGCTGGACTACTGCGTCGCGGCGACCGGCGGGGTCGTTGCCTGCAACCCGGGCGCCATGCTTCCCGTGTCGACGTAGCGCTGGTGCCACGAGAGTGCCTCGTCCAGCAGGTGCGGGGTGTGGCGGGCAGTCGGCCGTGCCTCGAAGGCTCGCTCGAAGTAATCGCGGAGCTGAGCCCGGAACGACGGGTGCGCGCAGTTCTCAATGATCCGTGGGGCCCGGTCCCGGGGAGCCAGCCCACGAAGGTCGGCGAGGCCCTGCTCGGTCACGATGACGTCCACGTCGTGTTCGGTGTGGTCGACATGGCTGACCATTGGGACGATCGCCGAGATGGCGCCCCCCTTGGCCGTCGAGGGCGACAGGAAGAAACTGCAGAACGCGTTGCGCGCGAAGTCCCCGCTCCCGCCGATGCCGTTCATGATCGCGCTGCCCATGACGTGGGTCGAGTTCACGTTGCCATAGATGTCGGCCTCGATCATGCCGTTCATGGCCAGCACCCCGAGTCGGCGCACCAACTCCGGATGGTTCGAGATCTCCTGACTGCGCAGCAGGATGCGGCCCTTGTAGCCGTCGATGCCGTTCATGAACCGGACTACACCGTCGCTGGACAGCCCGAACGATGTGGCCGACGCCGCGCGCAGCGTCCCGGAGTCGAGCAGGTCGAGCATGCCGTCCTGCAGCACCTCGGTATATGCGACCAGGTCGGTGAACTCGCTGTCGCCGAGCCCGGCCAAGACGGCATTGGCGACGTTGCCGACGCCGGACTGGATCGGCAGTAACTCCGGTGGGATCCGTCCGGCGCGGACCTCGTGGCGCAGGAACTCCACCATGTGTCCGGCGATCGCCCTCGACGTGTCGTCGAGGGGGCTGAACGCCGCGTTGCGGTCGGGGCTGTGGGTCTCGACGACGGCGACCACCTTGTCGCGATCGACGTGCAGGTACGGCTCGCCGATGCGTTGCATTGCCTCGGTGATCATGATTGGGCGGCGGTGAGGTGGCAGCGCGGTGCCGTAGTAGATGTCGTGGAAGCCCTCCAGCTCGCGGGGCTGCCACTCGTTGACCTCGAGGATTATCCGCTCGGCCTGGTCGAGCCAGGTCTTGTTGTTACCCACCGAGGAGCTGGGCACCAGGAGCCCGTCCCCGAGGACCGCAGTCACCTCCACGACCGCCACGTCGAGCTTGCCGTAGAAGCCGAACCACATGTGCTGCGCGGAGTGGCTCAGGTGCGCGTCGATGTAGCGAACGTCTCCTGCGTTGATCGCGCGGCGCAGCGTGGGGTCGGAGTTGTACGGCAGCCGCGACGAGATGCCGTGGGCCCCGGCCAGTACGCCGTCGGCGTCGGGCGCCGTCGACGCCCCGGTCCACAGTCCGACCTGGAACGGCCGTCCCTCGTCGTGGGCTCGGGTCATGGCCGCTGCCAGCGCATGGGGGATCGCCTTGGGGTACCCGGCGCCGGTGAAACCACTGAACCCCATGTTGTCGCCGTCATGGATGTGCGTCACGGCCTCTTCGGCCGTGACCACCTTCGTGGCTAGAACAGGACAACTGATACGCGACATGGGCTGTCTCCGATCACCTTCTGATTGTGGCGTTGAATCGAGCAGTCACACACTTACGGCCCCCAATGCGACAGTCCTTATGCCGCAGTCGTATTCGGCGTTCAACTCGCGAAATGCCCGAATGAAGCGAACTACGTCCGGCAACCCCGCGGTCGGCGGTCCAGCGTCGAGCACGCGGATAGTGTATGTCTCGCCGCAGCGACAAGCATCGAATCAGACAAATGCCGAGCACCGGAAACCCGCCATCGCCGCGGGCCTACCGCGTGGGATGAGGCGCTCGGCGTTGCTGGAAAGGCTGCATCGAGGTTGCTATCACCCTGCGGCCCACCAGTTCTCGTTGCCTTTCTCATGCGTTGAAACCCGGCGCCGATACAGCGCCCGGTTCTCGGCGTGGCAGGATGCAAGGGTGCAGCGGCGAAGTGTCGACGTCCGATGGGGCCGTGAGCGCAACCGATCCAGCCGCACCTCGGGGGCTTAGGTGACCCGCTTCGCCTCCCCGCCGCCCCCGTTCGTGGACGAGAACAGGTTGCTCATCGCACAGGACCCGGCGGACTATTGGCGCGCGCTGCGGGACGGTGCAGTTTTTCGTGATCAGGGCGGCTACTACGTCCTGACGCGCGGCGAGGACGTACGCGCGGCGCTCCGCAACCACGCCTCATTCGCCTCACGCAGGAAACAGCTCCCGCCATCGACCGGCGGGGTGAAATCACTCCCGATCCCAGTTCCGATCGCATACGACCCACCCGAGCACACCCGTTTCCGCCGGATTCTGCGACCCTTCTTCAGCCTCCAGGCCGTGGATGAGCTTCTGCCCGCGCTGCAGGAGCAGGCGTCAGCGCTCATCGACACCGTGGCGGGCAACGGTGCCAGCGAGGCGATCGGCGACGTCGCGTACCCGTTCCCGTTCGGTGCGTTGGCGACGCTATGCGGGCTTCCGCTGGACGACCGAGACAAGCTGGCAGCTTGGGCCGAGGCCGTCAACTGGGATATGCCCGGGTCGCAGGCAGAAGCGGAACTACTCAACTATCTCGTCGAGGCGATCGCCGGCGACCAGCGGCCGACGCTCGCGGCGCAGCTGCTGACGGGCGACGACCCGCTGACCGAAGACGAAGTGATCGGGTTCTATTCCCTCCTGTGCTTTGCCCAGGATGGCATGCAGGCAGCCATCGGGTCGGGGCTACTTCGGTTGGCCCGCAACCCCAAGCTGTGTGCTCTGCTTCGCGACAACCCCGACCAGATCAGGGTGTTCGCCGAAGAGGTCGTGCGACTCTCGACGCCGCTTCCGTTCATCGGACGCTTCACCACGCGAGATGTGACCATCGCCGACGTCTGGATACCGGCGGGCTCCGTGGTGCGCCTGTGCCTGGCGTCGGCCAACCTTGACGACGGCGAAGAGTCAGAGGCGTCGTCGATGACAGTGACTGACCAGGAAAAGATTCGTCCCAAGCCGCACCGGAGCTTCGGCGGTGGTGTCCATCGCTGCCTGGGCAAGGCCCTGGCGCGCATGGAACTCGCCGTGGTCGTGGCCGAATGGTTGCGCGCCATACCGGATTTCGAATTAGAACCCGGCTTCACCCCGCGCTTTACCTTTACGCAGGGCGGTGCGATCATGCCGAGCCGTCTGCCGCTGCGATGGGCGACCAGGGTGAGCGCCGCGCGCGCGGAGTGATCAGATCCTGTCTCGGGATTCGTCAAGGAGTCCGTGGTGGTGAGGTTGGTTGCCCCCGCGGCGCTTGGCGCAGTACATCGCGGCATCGGCGGCGGTGATGAGCTCCTCGAGGAGTGCTTGGTACCTGGCGGGTGTCGGCTCATCGAGGATCGCGCAGGCGGTCCCGATGCTGGCGGTGACTCCCGCGGGCGACGCGGCGATGGCGCTGCACACTTGGGTTGCCAAAGCCTCGGCGTTGCAAGCCGGCGCAGTGGCCGCCAGCAGGAACTCCTCACCGCCGCTGCGCGATAGCGCCGCCCGGTTGTCGGTCTGGGCCAGCAATGCGTTGGCGACGTGGACGAGGGCGTGATCGCCGACGGTATGACCGTGAGCGTCGTTGAGTGCTTTGAACTTGTCGAGATCGATGACCAGCATCACCAGGTGGGTGTGGCCGCTGCGGCGGGTGGTGATCAGCCCGAGCGCTTTGTGGTTGAAGGCGCGCCGGTTGAGCAGGCCGGTCAAAGGGTCTTGGTCGGCCCGCAGCAGATCACCCGCCAAGGCGCGAACCAGCACTTGGATCGCCACCGGCAGAGCGATGTTGACCTGGATCACGAGCCAGAGATCCACCCCCGCCAGGGCGGGGTGCCCCGAGGCAGCCAGGCGCACGGCCTGGATGGAGCACACGGTTGCGGCCACGATGAAGTTGTAGAGAACCAGTCCGGTCTGGTGGAAAAACGCGACATAGGCACCGCAGGTGGCAAAGGCGATACATCCGACAATCCCGGCCAGCGCATTGGGGTGCGCCAGACACGCCAAGGCGATGCCGGTATTGAGCGTGAAGGCGAAGGCCACCGATTGGGCGCGGGTCGGCCAGCGCCACGCCCACAGCATCAATGCGGCCACACCGCCGGCGCATGCGATCCAGGTCATCGCCACGGGTACCGTTTCGCGTGGGCCGTCCGTGCTGTACAGCAGCGCGACCAGACACAAGATGTATGACACTGCGAGAAATGCCATCAGGACGCGGACGGTCAGGCTCAAACCTCGTACCGCAAGATAGCCCGATAGCCAGTCGTAGTGCCGACCTTGCCGCAACCGGCTAAACACCGACGTCATCGTCGACCCCCGAAACAACAACAAGCAGGCGCGTTCCCGATGCATATAGTAAAGACACAAGCGTCATCAAATGTTGTCTTGCAGGGTCTGAAGATCCGAGGTGTCGGCGAAGATCAGCGTTCCGTCAACACCGAAGTCTTCGACGATGACTCCAAGGCGGTCGTCACCGCTGCCGGGGTACACCCGCACACGTCGAACCACGGCGAAGTCAGAACTCTTTGACATTGGGTTAAATTTACGCTGAAGCAATTTCGCCCAAGCAAGTCCGAACGGACGCTGTTGCCGTCGGCGCTGTCCTGTCGCGGTGTCGCTGTCCCTGTCCCTGTCTCGCCTGGCGAGGCGCCCTACGTGTCTCCCACGCGTGGGCCAACTCGTCCTGCGTGCTCGCGGCAGCTGCGGGCGAGCTCACGGTTGTGTCGCACGGCGGAGCGATGCGCGTCCGCGATGTGCGTGTGCGCGACGGACAGCAAGTCGTTGGGGGCGTTTTCGGCGGCGAGGTCGTGCTCACGGGCGGCGGCATCATGAGCGTTCGCGGATCGCTCGAATTGATTGGCGGCCGCGAGCTGCGACGCCGCGGCATGCAGCGCGGCCTCTTGCGCACGTCGGCGAGCGCGTTGCAGATCCTCCTTGACCGGCCGGACCACGAGTTCCGCTTGGTGCGGGCGAAGCTGCTCCACCCGGTCCTGCGTCGCGTCCACCCGCAACTTGATCCGCAGCCGCTCGACGTCCCCCCTGTCGCTCACCGGTCCTCACTCTCACTGCCGCCGTCCAACTCGCGGATGGCGCCGCTCGGGTGGATCGCTTGGTGACCGCCTTCGCGCCAGTAAGTCAACGGTACTGTCGCGCGTCGATTTTGGTGCGGTGAAATCGGGCCCTCATAAGTTGTTCCCATGAAGCTGTCCGCGAACTTGGCGCGCGGCTGCCGCGAACCTCATCGCACTCGACCGCCCGGGCGGGTACCGATTGACGCTGGCGTCTCTTTTGAGGCCGATCCCGTTTGCTGCCGGTTTCATCCCGCTTGCCCACGGATTTGGGAGCATGGCAGTCCTGCGAGACGGTCACGATCGTCGAGCGTGACAGTTGCCGCGACCCCACAGGACAACCGGACATGGCGAGAAACACGGCGCGTCGATCTGGGTCAGCTGCCCAACCACCTCGACGCGGCCTTGCCAAGTCGGCAATCGTGGTTGCAATGGTCACTGCCATGGGCGCGGTAAATATCGGGGTCAATATCGGGGCCAACATCGGGGCCATGGCACCCCCGGCATGGGCCGACGATGGCATCTTGACCGTTGAAGTATTGAAATATGTCACTCCCGAGTTCGGGGTGCGGTTGGCCAACCTCGACAAAGGAACACCGCCCGTGGACATTACGGGTCCTGCCGACAGTGAAAGGGACATGGATGGCGGGCAAATGTCCCACTTCTATGCGATAAGGCCCGGTGGCCGCCCGGCCACCGCCACCGCCTTTTACGACGTCGAACAGAATGGGCAACTCCTCGGTACTTTTCGGGTCGACATGAATCTCGGTCAAGGGGGCGATCCGAACAACCTCGAGGTGACCTGCAACGAGCAACTTGCCCCCGTCGATTGCTACGCGTTCGAAAACCCCTTCATCGTGCGCGTATATCCCAAAGACCCTGCGCGCAAAGGGGTAACTCAGAGCTTGGCCGGCGGCGTGACGGACCCTAATTCGCAACCGGAATCGGCCGGTTGGCGGCAAATGTGAGTAAACGCAGGCGTTGCCAGCTTGCGGCGAAGCCCGGATGCAGCGGCAGGTCGGCGACGTCGGTTACGTTGACCCAGCGCAGCTCAGCGCTTTCGGCGCACGCCACCGTCGGCAGTAGGTCGTCACAGTCGGCGATGACGGTCGTGTAGGTCCACCGCGTGCCGCTGGGCGCCGCGGTGACCACCGATGTCCGCACGGTGACCTGAGCGGAGGTCACACCGGTTTCCTCGCACGCTTCGCGTATCGCGGCCTGCTCGGCGGTCTCGTTGCTGTCGCGCGCCCCGCCCGGCAACCCCCACGTACCGCCGTGGTGACTCCATATGACGCGGCGTTGCAAAAGTACCGCCCGGGTGCGCTCAGGGGTTGGGGCGCACAGCAGCAGTCCGGCAGCGCCATACCGGCCCCAATAGCGAATCCCACTGGCCGACAACACCCATCCGTCACCGTCACCGCGCACGAACCCACGATACGATCGCCTCCGGCGCACATTCGGTAGAAGCGCGGCGAACCAAGACGAACTTTAGACGCACAATCGCTTAACTGACGCTGCCCAATGTCTGAAACGCCGAGATCTACTGCCGTTCAGTGGGTTTCGGGCAACACGCAAGCCAAGTTGCCGGAATCGCCGTCGCCGAGTCGTTGCGAGATAACCGAATTCCGCCTGTTTTCGATCCAGGGTCGAGCTTGACCAGCGACGAGTTGCGTATCACGCATGACGGCCGGCAACCGACAGATCGAGTTTGCTACCGGCGCCGAAGCCGCCGATACTCCCTGCCGGCGCCGGGAGACTCTTGGAGGGCGACGTTTTCGTCCGTTTCTGAACAGTTTGTGAACGACACGCCAACATGGCATCCTGCTGACTGCGAACTCTGCCTTAAGGCGGGCGGAAGCCTAGTGGGCTGACCGCCACGAAAGGGGCCCTGACGTGCATGGATTTGGTTTCCCCACCCTCGCGCTGCTGACCGCGATAGGTCTGGCCGGACCGTTGTTGGCCTCGTTGCCACGCTTGCGGATACCGGTAATCGTCGGGGAGCTCACCGCGGGACTCATCATCGGCCGGACCGGTTTCGGCATCGTCGATGTTGCCAACCCGACGTTTCAGTTGTTGGCGGACATCGGCTTCGCGTTGGTCATGTTTGTCTCAGGCAGCCATGTTCCCGTCCGCGGCAGTGAGCTGCGGTCGTCGCTGCCGAGGGCGCTGGCTCGGGTGGCTCTCGTCGGCGCCGCCGCGGCGGCCCTCGGCTTCGGGCTCGCCGCGGAGTTCGGCACCGGACATGCGGCGCTCTACGGGGTCGTGATGGCCTCGTCGTCGGCGGCACTGGCATTGCCGGTGATCGGTTCGATGGGGTTGCAGGGACCGCAGGTGGTTGCCGTGACCGCTCAGATCGCCATCGCCGACGCTGCGTGTATTGTGTTGCTGCCGTTGGTGATTGACTTCAAGCAGGCGCCGACGGCGGCGCTCGGTGCGCTGGCGATCGCCGGCTGCGCGGCGATGCTGTTCGTGGTGATGCGCGTGGTCGACCGGCGGGGCTGGAACCGGCGGGTGCATGAATATTCGCAGAAGCACCAGATCGCGCTGGAGTTGCGGACCAACCTGTTCCTGCTGTTCTCGTTGGCGGCGCTGGCCGTCGCCACCCATGTGTCGATCATGCTCGCGGGGTTCGCGCTGGGTTTGGTGATCGCGATGATCGGCGAACCGCGACGGCTGGCGCGTCAGCTGTTCGGCATCACCGAGGGGTTCTTCAGCCCGCTGTTCTTCATCTGGCTGGGCGCCTCGCTGCAAGTGCGCGAGCTGGGCTCGCACCCGAAACTCATTCTGCTGGGCCTGGGCCTGGGCCTGGGTGCGGTGCTCGCGCACTGCGCGGCAAGGCTGCTCGGCCTACCGCTGACGCTTGCGGCGCTGTCGGCCGCGCAGCTCGGCGTGCCAGTGGCCGCGGCCACGATCGGCACCCAGGAACACCTCCTCGTCGCGGGCGAAGCGTCAGCACTGATGTTCGGCGCTTTGCTGACGATCGCGGGCACGTCGATCGCGGGCGCGCTCGCGGCCCGCGGTCAGACTCCGGCCAACGCGGATCAGCCCGCCATGACCGGCAAGTCCCCGTGACGCGGGACTGAAGCCAAAGCGGCGCCGTCGCTGGTCGGTTCGTGGCGGGTTCATCGTGTCCGGTTGGCATCGGAATTGGCACAAAGTCCCTTGCGCTAGAGCCGTCGTGCCCTCGTGAGGATTGCGTGATTCGGCGATTGTGGAGGTGCCGACGCTTCGTCGAAGGGAACGAAACCCATGAACGCGCGCTTGCCCGATGCCGACACAGTCCGGACGGTCCTGACTCTGGCGTCTCGGGCTCCCTCGGTGCATAACACGCAACCCTGGCGTTGGCGCGTCGACGCGGCA
>Ga0210389_10001678_pt1 | contig 17880 bp, 13 predicted proteins | sample IncBWH28OmetaG_FD_160127 | JGI IMG/M metagenome (GOLD analysis project Ga0210389, IMG submission 160127) | Forest soil microbial communities from Barre Woods Harvard Forest LTER site, Petersham, Massachusetts, United States - Inc-BW-H-28-O ...
CCCGGCCCCAGTCCGATGTCGCGCAGCATCGGCGGTGCCCAGGCCAGCACCCCGTGCGGCTTGACCGGGGCGATGCCGGCATCGGTCCCCGCGACCAGCGGCGCACCCAGCTCGTGCAGGCGCCTGATGTTCTGAACGATCTTCGGGAGGCGCGAGACGACCTCGGCCGGCGGTACCAGGCCCGCAACCGGCACCATGCCGACCGTGGCGCCCACCGTGACCCGCCGGTCGGCGACGGCCCGCAGCAGCTCCTCCGGGCTGTCAACGCCCCCGGCCGACCAGAACGTCACGTGCTCCATGCCGTCGACCCCTGCCGCCAGGGCATCGGCGATGGCCGGGGTGCCGTGGGCGTGCGCGGTCACCGGCAGCCCGTGCCGGTGCGCCTCGTCGACAGCCGCCCGCAGCACGCCGGCGTCGAACTGGGCGCACTCCTGCCGGGTTCCCGGCGTCATCGTTCCGCCGCTGGCCATGATCTTGATGACGTCCACGGCGCGCTCGACGTGCTCGCGCACCGCCGCCCGCACGCCGGACTCAGTCGGTTCGGCGGCCCCGCCCAAGAAGTGGCAGTGCCCGCCCGGACTAGTGATCGGCGGCCCGGCCGCTACCAAAGTCGGCTGGTCTTCACGGCCCCGCAGCTCCAGCGACAGGTAGCCGCGGTCGCCCAGGTCGCGCACCGTCGTCACCCCGGCCCGCAGCGACGCCCGGCCAGCCTCGGCCATCGCCGTCACGGCGGCGCCGTCGTCACGGCCAGCCAGATTGCCGACCGGGTCCAGGCTGGCGTCGAACGCCAGGTGGACGTGGGTGTCCACCAGCCCTGGCAGCAGCGTCGCCCCGTCGAAGTCCACGAGGCACGCGCCGTCGGGCACATCGCCGCCGGACTCCACCGACCGGATCGCCGCGCCATCCAGGACCAGCAGCGGGTTCGCGATCAGCACCGAACCGGTGCCGTCGAACAGCCACGTCGCACGGATCGCGGTCAGCCGGCGCCGCTCGGAAACAATGAGGCTTGTCATGCCGACAACCGTGGCCGCCCCCGCCCCCCGCCGCATCCGTGGTTGTACGCACGCGAGGTACGCATCGCTGGCTGCCAGCGGGCAGGCTGGTGACCGCGCAGGTAGAAGGCCCGGGTGGTTCAGGGCTGTGCCAGCGCACCTGGCCTGCCGCATCGGCGCCCGGGCGCAGGCCGCGAAGCGTAACGCCTGGCCAGCGGTGGTCTTCATGCCAGTGGCCTATGCTGATCACATCGGCGGCGGTTGCCAGTTGAGCGCGAGGGTCAGAGCAGCAATGAGTACATCCGGACGTCATCCTGGAACCGGGCTGCTGGATCGCCGCGGGGAGCGGTCGGTGCTCGATGGGGTGCTGGATCAGGCGCGCGGAGGTAGCAGCGCCGTGCTGGTCGTACGCGGGGAGCCCGGGATCGGGAAGACAGCGTTGCTGGACGATGCGGCCACCCGGGCGGTGGGGTTTCGCGTGATCCGGGCCTCGGGGGTGGAGTCCGAGATGGAGCTGGCGTTCGCCGGGCTGCACCAGCTGTGCCTGCCGATGCTCTGTCGGCTGGACCAGCTGCCCAGACCGCAGCGCGACGCGCTCGCGGTCGCGTTCGGCTTGCGGGAGGGCCCGGCGCCGGACCGGTTCCTAGTCGGGCTGGCGGTGCTGAGCCTGCTGGCCGCCACGGCCGAGGACCAGCCGCTGGCCTGCCTTGTCGATGACGCGCAGTGGCTCGACCGGGCCACGGCGCAGTGCCTGGCGTTCACCGCCCGCCGACTGCTGGCCGACCCGGTCGCCATGATCCTCGCCGCTCGCCAGCCGGATGACCACGATGAGCTGGCCACCCTGCCCGGGCTGACCCTCACCGGGCTGGGCGATGCCGACGCGCGCACGTTGCTGGCCTCCGCGGTCGGCGGGCGGCTGGACGCCGAGGTCCGCGACCGTATCGTCGCCGAGACCGGCGGCAACCCGCTCGCGCTGCTGCAACTGCCTCGCGGGCTGGGCCCGGCTGAGCTGGCGGGCGGTTTCTGGCTTCCCGACCCGCGGCCGCTGGCCAGCCGCATCGAAACCAGCTTTCACAGGCAGTTCCGGGCGCTTCCGCGGCAGACACAGCGGTTGTTGCTGACCGCGGCGGCCGAGCCGAGCGGCGACGTGACCTTGTTGTGGCGCGCGGCCGGGCTGCAGGGCATCCCGGACGACGCTGCGGCAGATGCTGAGGACGCCGGTCTGATCGAGCTGGGCGGACGCGTACGCTTCGGCCACCCCCTGGTCCGCTCCATGGTCTACCAGGCGGCGTCCGCCGGTGACCGGCGGGCAACGCACCGGGCATTGGCCGAGGCGACCGACCCGGACGCCGATGCCGACCGGCGGGCGTGGCATCTGGCCCACGCAGCGCCGCGGCCTGATGAGCCCGTGGCCGCCGAACTGGAACGTTCCGCCAGCCGGGCGCAAGCGCGCGGGGGCCTGGCCGCCGCGGCCGCGTTTCTCGAGCGTGCGGCAGCGCTGACACCGGACCGGGCGCGGCGAGCCGCCCGTGCTCTGGATGCAGCTGCGGCCAAGGTCCAGGCGGGCGCGTTCGAGGCGGCGGGGAGGCTGCTGGGGATGGCCGAGGCCGGGCCGCTGGACGAATCCCAGCGTGCTCGTGCCGATCTGCTGCGGGCTCGACTAACCTTCGGGGCAAACAGAGGCAACGACGCCCCGCCCCTGCTGCTGAAAGCTGCCAAGCGGCTCGAAGCCATCGATGCCAGCCTTGCGCGCGGAACCTACCTGGACGCGCTGAGCGCCGCGCTGTTCGCCGGCCGCCTGGCCAGTCCCGGGGGGAGCTCCCGGGAGGTGTCACGGGCAGCGCGCGCCGCACCGCTGCCGCCGCACCCCCCGCGCGCACCAGACCTGCTCCTGGACGGGTTTGCCGTGCACTTCACCGAGGGGTACGCGGCGGCAGCTCCCATCCTGCGGCGGGCGCTGAGCGCCTTCGACCGGGAGACGTCCGCGGAGGTGGAGCTTCGCTGGCTGTGGCTGGGCTGCGTCGCGGCCAGCCATCTGTGGGACTACGACCGGTTGGACAGGTTCTCCCGTCGGCACCTCAAACTGGCGCGTGAAGCCGGCGCTTTCAGCGAGCTGCCTGGTGCTCTCGGCATGCGCGCCCACGTGCTCTTCTTCGCTGGTGAGCTGGCCACCGCTTCGTCACTAGTCGAGGAAGTGAAGGTTGCGGCGGAAGCGACCGGCATGAGGCTCGCGCCCTACGGTGCCCTGGGCCTGGCCGCGTTCCAGGGCCGCGAAGCCGAGACGGCCGCGCTGGCCAGCGCCGCCAAGGAGGAAGTGGCGGTGCGCGGCGAGGGTAACGGGATCGGCATCGCCGACTGGGCGACCGCGCTGCTCAGCAACGGTCTTGGCTGCCACGACCGTGCGCTGGCAGCCGCCGAACAAGCCAGCGCCTACCCCGCGGACGTCAGCACAGCGAACTGGGGTCTGGTCGAGCTGATCGAGGCGGCCGCCCGCGCCGGGTCGCCCAAACGCGGGACTGGCGCGATGCGGCGGCTCGCGGAGTCCACCACTGTCAGTGGCACCGACTGGGCGCTCGGAGTCGAAGCGCGTTCACGGGCCCTGCTAAGCGACGGCGAGGTCGCCGAGCGCCTGTACCGGGAGGCGATCGAGCGGCTCGCCCACACCCAGATGCGTGCGGAACTGGCGCGCGCGCATCTGCTCTACGGGGAATGGCTGCGCCGGGAAAATCGCCGTACCGATGCCCGCGAGCAGCTTCGCGCCGCCTACCAGATGCTGGCCGCGATGGGCATGGACGGGTTCGCCGAACGCGCCCGCCGGGAGCTGCTGGCCACGGGGGAAACCGTGCGCAAGCGCACAGTGGAGACCCTTACCGACCTCACGGCCCAAGAGGCCCAGATCGCTAGGCTGGCCCGGGACGGGCACACCAACCAGGAGATCGCCACACGGCTGTACATCAGCCCCCGCACCGTCGAGTGGCACCTGGGCCACGTGTTCACCAAACTGGGCATCGCCTCCCGCAAAGATCTCCGCTGACCCATCGCCTGATCCGCCGCGCAACTTCAAGGCGCGGCCCACCCCAGCAGCGCCCGCCGACCGCGGCCGCGCCGGTGACTCACCGGTCGAGGCTCATACGGCGATCACGATCTTGCCGCTCGCGGGTCGGGCCTGCGGCGGGTTCAGGGCAGCAGGCGCCTCCTCCAGGGAGATACGAGTGATTGGCGGGGCGACGACCCGTGCCTCGGCGACGGTGCGCGCAACCCGTTCGAAGAGTTCGCTGGACGTCGGCAAGGCGAAGTTGATGCCGGTGATCCCGGCCGCACGCAGTGCCTCTACGTCGGCGACGTAGTTAGTCGACACCGCGGTACCGCCCGGTCTCACCAGCGAGGCGAGCGCGGCAAAGCCGGGAGCTTCCGCGTTCACCACATCGATGAGGACATCGATGTGGTCGGGGTGGGCCTGACGTACCGCGTCGGGCAGGTCGATCGCCGCGTAATCGATCGTCTCAGTAGCGCCGTACGCGCGCACGCGCCCCGCATCTCGGACTCGCACGTTCGCGATCACACTCGCCCCGGCGTTCGCGGCGAACTGGGTCGCGAAGGAGCCAACGCCGCCGCCCGCACCCACGATCAGCACCGTCTTGCCGGCGAGCGGCCCGAGCAAGTCGACCAAGGCGAGCCCGGCGCCACCAGCGGTCGGGAGCGCCGCCGCGACAACGTCATCGAGTCCACGTGGGACACGTGCCAGCGGCGCGTCCTCGGTAACGGCCACGTATTCGGCGTACGTTCCCGCCGAGCCAAGCGGCGCGATCAGCAACTGGCCGAACACGTCGTCGCCGATGGAAAACCTTGACGCCCCTGGCCCGAGTTGCTCGACCACGCCCGCGCCATCGGCTCCGAGCACCATGGGGAATGTCGCCGGCAACGGCTTCCAGGCGCCGGAGGCAAGCGCGCGATCCATCGGGTTCATGCCGGCGGCGCGCAGCCTGATCAGGACCTGCCGCGGTCCCGGCTCCGGTGTCGGCATCTCAACCACTGCGGGAGTGGCTCCATAGTCTGTGACCGTGACCGCTCGCATCATGTGCTCCCTACCGTTGGAGGCTTGGGCTGGGAATGGCAAAGATCGGCATCGCGCCCGGCGGAACAGGAACGTCTGCGGGCGCTTCCGGGCCCGGACCCGCTCCCTGCCGCTGGTCGTTCAGGCCGTTGACATCGTGAGTCCGATCTTGGACCGTAGCCATGACCCCATCTCGGTGACTGTCGCTTCGATCTCCGGAACGCGCCCGGCGCCGAGGAAGAAGTTGTGCTGTCCCTCAGGCAGCGATCGGAGCTCCAGGTCGACGCCGGCGGCGCGGGCCCGCTCGGCGAACTGGTTGGCGTCGTCGACGAGGAGTTCGTACTCGCCGTAGTAGATCATCGTCGGCGGCAGTCCCCTCAGGTCCGCGTACGCCAGGTTGATCCGCGGATCGGTTACGGCGATCCCGGTGCCGTCCAGCATGGAGTTGCTGAATCCGCGCAGCAGGTCGCGGCTCAGCATCTTGTCGACATTCGCGTTGGTACCGATGGACTCGTTCTTCAGCTCCATGTCGAACCACGGCGACATGGACAGCACCGCCCCCGGCAGCGGTGCCTTCTTGCGCTGCAGCGTCAGGGCCAGGTTCACCGCGAAGTTCCCGCCGATCGAGTCGCCCGAGCTGGCGATCCGGGACGGGTCATACCCCTGGTCGAGCAGCCACCGGTACGCGGCCTCGACGTCGTCGATCTGCGCCGGGAACTTGTCCTCGGGCGCCAGCCGGTAGTTGATGACGAGTGCCCGCGCGCCGGCCGCCTTCGCCAGATGCCCGACGGCCTTGCGCTCCTGCCACATCGACGCCGTGACCCCGCCGCCGGAGTGGCTATGCAGGAGGATGTGGTCCGGAGAACTCTCAGCCGGCATCACCAAGATGGCTGGCACGCCGTTCGCCATCACCTCTCGGTAGGTGACGTCCTCCGGCTCGGGTGTGAGCTGATGCAGCCTCTCGGATATGTCCCTCCAGAGCTCAAGATTGTCGGTCAACCCGAACCGGCGGGTCATGTCGGCGTAGAAGTCCGCGTATTGCGCGAGTTCCGGACTGCCCATGGCGCTGCTCCCTCACGTAGCGTAGTTCTGTGATGCACTGACCCGCTCACTGTCACGCCTATTGGCCGCCTGTCGCCCCGGGGGATGCCCCGGGAATGCCCCGGGGGTCATCCCTGGTTGTGCCCGGGGCGCGGGCTCCGTGGGACCATCGGCCGGCCTTTCGGCGCCGATGGTGTGTACCTGACCATGCGGGAGGAACGCTGAGGGCGGACGCAGTCATGACGCGTCGAGTGCGCTGACGCTTCTTGGGCTTTCGGGTAATCGCCTCGCGCTACCGCGAGCTTGGCTTCGAGCAGGAGCGCTTCCCGAGCATGGCGCGGCGAGCCCACACAGCGCAGAAGCGGCATCGCCGCGCCCACCAGCCCCTGTCGCGAATGTGCACGTACGTTAAAGGCGGACGGGCGTCGCTACCAGCCCCGCTCGCGCCACTCCTCCAGGTGCGGCCGCTCGGCCCCGAGCGTGGTGTCCGCGCCGTGCCCGGGGTAGACCCAGGTCTCGTCGGGCAGCCGGTCGAAGATCTTGGCGACCACCCCGGCGTACAGCGAGCCGAACCGCGCCGGGTCCTTCTGCGTGTTCCCGACCCCGCCGGGGAACAGGCAGTCCCCGGTGAACAGGTGCGGCTGCGGCCCGGCGGCGTTGAGGGTCAGCGCGATCGACCCGGGCGTGTGCCCGACGAGGTGGGTCACGTGCAGCCGCGTGTCACCGAACTCGATCGCGTCGCCGTCCTCGACCAGTTCGTCGGTGGGCACCGGGATGCCTGGCGCGTCCGCCGGGTGCGCCACGGTCACGGCCCCCGTCGCGGCCTTCACCTCGGCCAGGGCCTGCCAGTGGTCGGGGTGCTGGTGCGTGGTCACGATCTTCACCACCGGCGTGTCGCCGATCATCTCGAGCAGGCGCCGCGGCTCGGCCGCCGCGTCGATCAGCAGCCCCTGCCCGCTCTCGTTGACCAGCAGGTAGGCGTTGTTGTTCATCTCGCCCACGGCGATCTTCGTCAGCGTCACGCCGCCGATCCGCCGCGTGTCCGTCGGCCCGCCGACGCTCACGTCTCCGGTGTAAGTCACGGAGAAAATCTATCTCCAGAACGGGTTCGTGTCTGCGCCGCCCCCGTGCCATGGCCCGCGCCCCGGTCCAGCGCACCAGCCGCCGCGCCCGTCGCGCCGTCGGCCCGGGCCGACGGGCACGACACGACCGGCCGGTTCCCAGGCGAGTCCGGCCCGGCCAGCTAAAGCAGGCTGGCCCGCCCCGCCGCCGTGGACTCCGCCAGCGCGCCGGGATAGAAGCCGCGCGCCGTACGGAACACCTCGTCGAGCGGCGGCCACCACGGGCCGTGCCGCAGCGAGCCGAGCTCGCTCAGCAGGGCGTCCGCCTGCGCCTGCGGCGAGGCCCCGGCGGCGACGGACACCCGGTTGGGCCGGACGGCGCGCAGCGGCCCCAGGTAGAAGTCGGCCCGCCGCTCGCCGGCGCCTGAGTCGTCGCCGCCCGGTGCGGTCTCCTCGGCGAGCACCAGGTAGTAGTCGGGCAGCTCGAACCGCTTGGCCCGCCAGGAGGCCAGCGCCTCGGCCGCCCGGAGCTCGAACTCGTCGCTTCCCGTCGCCTCGGCGGTGACCGACCACATTGCCTGCCACGCCTCGGCGACCGCGCCGAGCGGGTCGGCGGCGACGAGCACGTAGGGCGCGGAGATGCCCGCGGCACGCCGCAGCGCCCAGGCGGCGGCCTCGATCCCGCCGTCCGCGGCGTCCGCGCCGGACGAAGACGCCGGCTCGGGCCTGACGAGCACCACGTTCAGCGACCGGCTCACGGCCGCGAGCACCGGCTCGGCCGGCCGTCCCGCGAGCACCACGACGGTAGACGGATTGCGCCTCACCCGCCCGATGATAACGCCGCCGGGCGGGCGCTGCGGCAAGCGCCGCCGCCCGCCGGTCGCAGGCGATGAGAACAGCAGTATCCCGAACGGAAGCGGCTGACTGCTTCTTCGAAGATATTTTCACGTCCGCTTAGCCTGCGATGCGGCGGTGCCGTACGCTGGAAGACGGCTGGCCCGGAGGCGGGGACAGCCAGGGGACCGGGCATAAGAAGCACTCACGCGGCGCTATCTAGGGGGCGGTTCCGCCATCGGGCTGGAATGTCAGACCCCCCCGTTATGTTGTCGGTGGCCCGGTATCGGCGCCGGGCCCGTCCAAGGAACCGCAGGACGCACTTCCGAAGGTAACCAGAAGAGAAGAAGAGAGCGCGCAGTGGCTGACCGGCTTGTCGTTCGCGGCGCACGCGAGCACAACCTCAAGGATGTCTCGCTCGACCTCCCGCGTGACGCCATGATCGTGTTCACCGGCCTGTCCGGGTCCGGTAAGTCCAGCCTGGCGTTCGACACGATCTTCGCCGAGGGGCAGCGGCGCTACGTCGAGTCCCTGTCGGCATACGCCAGGCAGTTCCTCGGCCAGATGGACAAGCCCGACGTGGACTTCATCGACGGCCTGTCGCCCGCGGTGTCGATCGACCAGAAGTCAGCGAGCCGCAACCCGAGGTCCACCGTCGGCACGGTCACCGAGGTGTACGACTACCTGCGGCTGCTGTTCGCGCGCGTCGGCAAGCCGCACTGCCCGGTCTGCGGGCGCCCGATCGCGCGGCAGACACCGCAGCAGATCGTGGACCGGGTGCTCGAACTCGAAGACGGCACCAGGTTCCAGGTCCTGGCCCCTGTCGTCCGCGGCCGCAAGGGCGAGTACACCGAGCTGCTCAAGGAACTGCAGTCCAAGGGCTACTCCCGGGCCCGGGTCGACGGCACGGTCATCCGGCTTGACGAGGTCGCGAACGACACGACCATCCTCCCCGTGCTGAAGAAGTACGAGAAGCACGACATCGAGGTCATCATCGACCGGCTCGCCGTCAAGGACACGGCCCGGCGGCGGCTCACCGACTCGGTCGAGACCGCGCTCGGCCTTGCGGGCGGCGTCGTCGTCCTCGACTTCGTCGACCTTCCCGAGGATGACCCGCACCGCGAGCGGATGTACTCGGAGCACCTGGCCTGCCTGTACGACGACCTGTCATTCGACGAGCTCGAGCCGAGGTCGTTCAGCTTCAACTCCCCGTGGGGCGCCTGCCCGGAGTGCACCGGTCTCGGCACGCGGATGGAGGTCGACCCCGAGCTCATCGTCCCCGACCCGGCCAAGTCGCTGGACGAGGGCGCGATCGCCCCGTGGGCGGGCGGGCACGTGAGCGACTACTTCGACCGGCTGATCGAGGCCCTGGCGGAGACCGTCGGGTTCCGCACCGACACCCCGTGGGACCGGCTGCCCGCCAAAGCGCAGAAGGCGCTGCTGTACGGCCTGGACCAGCAGGTCCACGTCCGGTACAAGAACCGGTACGGCCGTGAGCGGTCCTACTACACGAACTTCGAGGGCGCGATCACCTACGTGGAGCGCCGCCACGCCGAGGCCGAGTCGGACTCAAGCAGGGAGAAGTTCGCCGGCTTCATGCGCGAGGTGCCCTGCCCCACGTGCAAGGGCGCGCGCCTCAAGCCGGTCTCCCTCGCGGTGACGATCGACGATCAGTCGATCGCCGCCTACTGCGCCCAGCCGATCGGGGAGCTGGCCAAGAACCTGCTCAACCTGGAGCTGTCCGACCGGGACATGACGATCGCGCGGCTCATACTCAAGGAGGTCAACGCCCGCCTCGGGTTCCTGCTCGACGTGGGCCTCGACTACCTGACGCTCGACCGCGCGTCCGCGACCCTGGCCGGCGGCGAGGCGCAGCGGATCAGGCTGGCCACCCAGATCGGCTCGGGCCTGGTCGGCGTGCTTTACGTGCTCGACGAGCCGTCGATCGGGCTGCACCAGCGGGACAACCAGAAGCTGCTCGACACGCTGCTGCGGCTGCGCGACCTCGGCAACACGCTGATCGTCGTGGAGCACGACGAGGAAACGATCAGGTCCGCCGACTGGGTGGTCGACATCGGCCCGGGCGCGGGCGAGCACGGCGGTCACGTCGTCGTCAGCGGCACCGTCGACGACCTGGTCAAGAGCGACACCTCGGTGACCGGCGCCTACCTGTCAGGCCGCAAGGCGATCGAGGTGCCGCACAAGCGGCGCAAGCCGACGAAGGGCCGCGAGCTCACGGTCAAGGGCGCGCAGGCGAACAACCTCAAGAACGTCGACGTCTCGTTCCCGCTGGGCCTGTTCGTCGCGGTCACCGGGGTCAGCGGCTCGGGCAAGTCAACCCTGGTCAACGACATCCTGTACCGCGCCCTGGCGAAGGAGCTGCACGGCGCGCGCACCGTGCCTGGCAAGTACGTGCGCGTCACCGGCATGGACCAGCTCGACAAGGTCGTGCACGTCGACCAGGGCCCGATCGGCCGGACCCCGCGGTCCAACCCGGCGACCTACACCGGCGTGTTCGACCACATCAGGAAGCTGTTCGCCGCGACGACCGAGGCGAAGGTCCGCGGCTACCAGCCGGGCCGGTTCTCCTTCAACGTGAAGGGCGGCCGCTGCGAGGCCTGCGCGGGCGACGGCACGATCAAGATCGAGATGCAGTTCCTGCCGGACGTGTACGTGCCGTGCGAGGTGTGCCACGGCGCCAGGTACAACACCGACACCCTGCAGGTGCACTACAAGGGCAAGTCGATCGCCGAGGTCCTGGACATGCCGATCGAGGAGGCCGCGACCTTCTTCGAGGCGGTCCCGGCGATCCACCGGCACCTGAAGACACTCAACGAGGTCGGCCTCGGCTACGTCCGGCTCGGCCAGCCCGCCACCACGCTGTCCGGCGGCGAGGCGCAGCGCGTCAAGCTCTCCACGGAACTGCAGCGGCGCTCGACGGGCCGGACGATCTACGTGCTCGACGAGCCGACCACCGGCCTGCACTTCGAGGACATCCGCAAGCTGCTCGGCGTGCTCACCAAGCTGGTCGAGACCGGCAACACGGTCCTGGTCATCGAGCACAACCTCGACGTCATCAAGACCGCCGACTGGCTCATCGACATGGGCCCAGAGGGCGGCACCGGCGGCGGCAGCGTCATCGCGACCGGCTCGCCGGAAGACGTGGCGGCCAACGACAAGAGCTACACCGGCCAGTTCCTGGCCCCCCTGCTCGCCAAGTAGGCCCAAGCAGGCCGTGTGACGCCGCGGGAGCCGGGCGCAGGGGCCGCCCGCGGCGCCCCTTACCGGTTTGTCTCGGTAATTTCCTCTGAATAGGCTCTATCCTGGATTTGCTCTGCGGGAGTTCTGTAATCCGGCTCTTCCGGCGAAAGCTAAGCATGCACGACGGGGGCTTTACCTTTATCGGCTCTCATGCGTTCAGCGACCTAGTGGATTTTGCACGCTAATCATTCGCGTTGCGTCTGGAAGTGGGCCGGGCCGGCCGCTAGACAGGCGGATTACCGGCTGGTTAAGTCGCTGGAAACGATTGGCTGGCTCTACGGGCAGGCCGATTCGACAATGACGCCGTTTCTCCTAATCGATTGGGAGTCGCTCGCATGCCCCTGCTCAACAGGGAAACCCTCGTCAAGGTTCCCGAGATAACCTTGCTCTTCTGGATCGCCAAGCTTGGGACGACCTGCTTTGGCGAGGCATTCTCCGACTACGTCTTCTTCAACGATTACATCGGACGCACGGCGGCGATTCTCATGGGCCTGGCCCTGATTCTCGTCTGCTACGCGATTCAGATCGCGACCAAGAAGTACATTCCGCTGATCTACTGGATCGCCGTCACTGCCGTGGCCATTTTCGGCACCATGTCCGCGGACTTCCTCAACAAGAACCTCGGCATGTCGCTGACCGAGTCCACGATCCTGCTGCTCGTGCTCCAGGCGGCTGTCTTCTTTGCCTGGTGGCGGACCGAGGGCACCCTCGACGTGCACAGCATCACCACGACCCGCCGGGAGATCTTCTACTGGCTGACCGTCTACCTGACGTTCTCGCTTGGCACCGCGGCGGGCGACTTCGTGTCCGGCACGCTCGCCTTCGGCACGCTCGACTCCACCCTCATCTTCCTCGGCATCATCCTGGTTCCGCTGATCGGCTGGCGTTACTTCCACCTGAACACGGTGTTCTCCTTCTGGCTCGCCTACACGATCACCCGGCCACTCGGCGCGTCCTTCGGCGACTACCTCGCGGTGCCCGCCCCCTACGGTGACGGGCTGCAGATCGGCACTGGTCCGATCAGCCTTTACTCAGGAATCGTGCTGCTTGGCCTCATCGGCCTGGTCGTCTTCCTCTACTACCGGCGGCAGAAGACACAGTCGGCCGAGGAGGTCCCGGTCGCGGCCGTGAGCTAGGCGGCGGAGCTCGCCCCCCACAGGGCAGTCGCGCCAAGGCGGGTCGACGGGTCGAAAAGGAGCGGCGCGTAGCCCGTGTAGGTCTCGGCCAGGGTGGCGGCCGCGGTTCTTGAGGTCACCAGGTGGCGCAGCTGGGCGAGCTGCAGCTCGGACTCGAACGGGTCCTGGCCGGGGACGACGTGCATCATGGACGTCATCCACCACGACAGGTGCGTGGCCCGCCACACCCGCTCAAGGCAGTGCTCGGAATACCCGGCGGCCAGTTCGGGCTCGCCGGCGCGGATGAGCCTGATGAGCGCGGTGGCGAGCGCCGTCACGTCGGCGACCGCGAGGTTGAGCCCCTTCGCGCCGGTGGGCGGCACGATGTGCGCCGCGTCGCCGGCCAGGAACAGGTTGCCGTAACGCATCGGCGCGGCGACGAAGGAGCGCATCGGGGTGATCGACTTCTGCAGCACCGGCCCCGCCCGCAGCGACCAGCCGGGCACCGCGAGCCGCCGCCTTAGCTCGTCCCAGATCCGCTCGTCCGGCCACGCGGCGATGTCCTCGTCGGCGGGTACCTGCAGGTAGAGCCGCCCGATCTCCGGCGTGCGCATGCTGTGCAGGGCGAACCCGTTGTCGTGACGGCAGTAGATGACCTCGTCGGTGGACGGCGGTGCCGCCGCCAGGATGCCGAGCCACGCGTACGGGTAGGACCGCTCGGCCACCGTGGTCAGTCCGCCGTCGGGGATGGCCGGGCGGCAGATGCCGTGGAACCCGTCGCAGCCGGCGATGACGTCGCAGGTCACCACGTGGCGCTCGGCGCGCGCGTCGGTATAGGACAGCACCGGCTCCGCGGAGTCGAGCCCGCTCACCGCGGTATCGCTGACCTCGAACTCAAGGGCCGCCCCGGCCGCCAGCCGGGCGGCGATCAGGTCTTTGACGATCTCGGTCTGGGCGTAGATCGTGATCCACCGCCCGCCGGTCAGCTCGCGGAAGTTCAGGTGGTGCCGCTCCCCGCCGAACTGCACGTAGATGCCGTCGTGCTCAAGCCCCTCCGCGTCCAGTCGGTCCCCAAGCCCGACCGCACGCAGCAGCTCGACCGTGGTCGATTCCAGCATGCCGGCGCGCTGGCGCGCCTCGCAGTAGGCCCGGCTGCGGTTCTCGACGCACACCGAGTCGATCCCGCCCAGGGCCAGCAGGTGCGAAAGGAGCAGGCCCGCCGGCCCCGCGCCGACGATTCCGACCTGCGTGCGCTCATGCACGGTCATGTCGCACATCCTTCCCGTACCGACTACATCACCTTATGTAGTCATCTTGCTCCATATCGTAGCCGCACGAAAAGTAATTGCTAGATAACCAAGCGTAAATAATGTTGCACTGCAAGGTGCAGTGTTGCCTGCGGGCGGTTCCTGGTACGGTGCGGGCGTGGAGGAGATCATGACCGCGGCTGGGCCCGCTCACGTGCTGCTTGACCAGCCGGAACGGCCCAGGTTCCTGGTCGTGCTGACCCACGGCGCGGGCGGTAGCCCGGATACCGCCGACGTCCTCGTGGTGCGGGACGCCGCTCGTGCGCTTGGGGCGGCGACCGCCCTGGTCACCCAGCCCTACCGGGTCAGGGGCGGCCGCGCGCCGGGGTCCGCGCCCAAGCAGGACGCCGCCTGGGTGGAACTCGTCGACGCGTTGCGCCGGGAGACGGCGCGAGACGGCGTGGCGCCGCTCGTGCAGTGCGGCCGCTCGAACGGGGCGCGGGTGGCCTGCCGCACCGCGCATCAGGTGGGCGCGGCCGGCGTCATCGCGCTCGCGTTCCCGCTGCACCCGCCCGGGCAGCCGGCCAAGTCGCGTGACCAGGAATTGCGCGCCGCGGGGACCAGCGTGCTTGTCATCAACGGGGACCGGGACCCATTCGGCGTCCCTGAACCGGATGAACTGACGAACGTCGTCGTGCTCCCCGGGGAAACGCACGCCCTCTCGAAGCATCCGGCGGCGATCGGCGTTGCCGTCACCGACTGGCTGAACGGGCTGCTGTCCCCGGTGAAGTGACCCCACTCAAGTTCCCCGGGACCATGACCCCTGTGTCTCCCGGGGCCCCGGCCGCGCGGCTGATCACGAGGCGCGATCGCCGGGCGCGGCGGCGGGTTTCTCGTTACTGCTTAGGCGGCTGGTGCTTGATGGTCGGTGGGCCGGTGCGGGGCGATCGTGGCCCCGTCTGGCAGCAGCTCACCAGTGTCTTCAAAAATCACGACCCCGTTGCAGAGCAGCGACCAGCCTTGCTCCGGGTGGCTCACAATCGTGTGCGCCGCCTCGCGGTCTGGTGCCGACGCTTCCGGACAGGGCGGTAGGTGCGGGCACATGTCAGTGCCTCCTGGCTTTCTCAACAGTCCACGGTCTCACGCCACCTGGCCCCAACGGGCGCGCCCTGTTTCCCAAGAACAGCCTGGGCAACGAGTTGCGCCCGCCAAATCCCTACCAAATGGCCTAGACCACTTAACTTAACTTTGCCCCGCCGCGCCGGCTAGTGCAAGCGACTTGCCGGCGTGTTAAGCAGAGATTTCCCTACTGTTGACACGGTCATGCTTGCTGATTGGTTCAGACCTTCCGCAAGCTGACGCGGTCGTCGGGGTTGCCTAGGATCCTACCGAACGACGGCAATCGATACGCCGTTTGGCGACTACTTGCAACTGAACGCTAACCGACGCCGGGGCAGGGCTCTCACCTGCGGCGATAACGGACAGCGCCAGGCCCGGCCGTTCGCGACGGCGCAGCCTGGCGCTATGTGGAGATTAGGAAACGTTTCAGACGGCCGGAACGCGCGGCACCTCGGGAATGCGGTTCAGCCGGTGGTTCTCGCGGAGTGTCAGCAGTCGCTCGGCCTCGGCGGTGAGCGCGTGGACGGCGGGCTTGGCCTTGGCCTTGCGGTGGTAGATCCGGTCCTCGTAGCCGCGCGGGCCGATCTCGGCCCGCTCCGCGGCGTAGGCGGCGCGCATGGCGGCGGTCAGCGCCGCGTCAAGCTCCATGGCCAGCCGGTGCACCTCCGCCACGGGGGCGCGCGTGGCCTCGGCCTCGCGCAACGCCGCGTCCGCGGCCCGTGCGGCGTCGAGCAGCTTGCCGCGCTCCGCCGCTTCCGCCGCGTCCGCCGCGTGCAAGTTCAGTGCCTCCTGGCTAGGCTTGTACATTCCGCTTCCGTCTCCGTCCTCAGTGCCGGCCCGCACGTAGATTACGCCACGCCGTGCCCCGCCCGCCCGCCGGCTCCCCGGATACGCCGGGCCCGCGGTCTTTCCAAGTCCCCGGAGCTTTCTGGATGCGCCCGCCCCTTGTGTCAGGCCGTCGTCGGCTGCCAGTTTGTCACCGAGATCTCGGCGCCGCGCAGGTGCCTGAGGGCCTGGTTCTCCCGCCCGTACCCAAGAGGGCTGAAAAAGAATGTGTCGAGCGGAAACCAGATTCCCACCCACACCAGCACCCACCCCGTGGTGTCGAGGACGATATTGCCGCTGTGGCCGACCAGCGTGCCCTCGAAGATCACCAGGAGGTATCCGATCACCACGATGGGGACGCCGACCCACAGCGACCGCAGGCCGCCAAGCCTGACCGCCCGCCGCTCGCGCTCGTTGTAGCTGATGCGCTGGTCGCAGTAGCGGCGCAGCGCGATGCTGAGCCGGTCGCCGAGGGCATCGTCAACCTCCGCGGCCGGCAGCGAGAGCTGTAGCAGGACCGGCCTTCGGATGCGCTGCGAGCGGAGCAAGCTGATGCAGTACTCGACTCCGGTGAGGTAGTTGCGGTACTCGGAGAACAGGTCGGTCTGGGCCAAGACGAACATCTCCTCGACCTGCTTGAGCCGCAACTCGATTACCTGGTGCCTCCCGCGGTTCATCGCACTACTCTAAGTCACCAGGCCGACACGGACGCGGGCGGCCAGCACGCAACCGCCTGGTCAGGCGCCCGGCGCGTCCGCCCGCCAGCTGGCGGACGCGCCGGGCGCGGTCAGCGTGGCCAGTCGCGGAACGCGGCCCGCAGCGCGGCGATGTCCGCGCCGCCGAGGCCGAACGCAGCGAAGACCGAGTCGCCCCACCGGTCGAGCCGGCGGCCGGCGTCGGCGAAATCGCGGTCGTCCAGGCCGGGATCGAGCTCGCGGGCGAGCCCGATCACCTGGTCGATGCTGAAGCGGCGGAGAGCGGCGGCCGTGTCGATGTAGTCGCGGGGCTCGGCCCGGCCGGCGAGGGCGCACACCTTGCCGCCCACCACGTCCTCAAGCCTCAGGACGGGCCCGAGGTCCATGGTGACCGGCTGCGCCGTCCGGTCGAAGTAGGCCATCTGCAGCATCATCTGCTGCCCGTCCCGCGCGGTGACCGTCCACTCGGCCAGGCCTTCGCCCATGCCTTCGAAGATCTCGGGAAGCCCGGAGGCCTTGTCCTCGCGGTCCGCGTCGAACCCGGCCTCCCGCAGCGCGGTCTCGACGGAGTCGGCCGCCGCCTCCACCCCGGTCTCCTCGTTCGTGAACAGGTCGACGTCCTGGGTCGGCCGGGTAATGAGCCCGTGCGCTATCAGCGCGTTGCCGCCGCCGAGGGCGAAGCCGTACCTGGTGGCGACCCGCAGTGCGACGGTCGCCACCCGGCGGTGCAGCTCGTTGATGGGCATCAGGCACTCACTTCCGCTCGCAGGGACCGGTGCTGCTCTTCCCAGGCCCGCCTGACCCCCTTGGGGAGGTACAGGTCTGGCCACAAGCGGACCAGGGTGGCGGCATCTAGGTGAGTGCTGAGATCCTCCGCGCGGCTGGCCTCGCGCAGGACCGTCTGGTAGTACCACAGGCGCATGTCGGGATCGTCAAGGTCGAACCGGTGATCAGGCACGCTCCAGAACAGCCGCAGGGGCAGCTCGACCGGGCCGGCCGTCGGGCCGCGCAGGTCGGCGAGGTCGTCGATGACGAGGACGCGGCGGCCGGGCCGCGCCTGGTAGGGCGCGAGGTGCGCGGTGGCGGGCCCGCCGGGCCGCTCGGGTGCGTAGCCGTCAAGTTCGGCGGCCGGCCGGCCCGACGCGCCCGTGCGCATGGCGTCCGGCAGGTACTTGTAGATGGTGGACCGGCTGACGCCCAGCTGCCGCGCGATGCCTGAGACCGTGTTCTCCGGCCGGAGCAGCAGCCCCCGTACCTCGCGGAGCTGCTCTTGGGTGAGCGCAGGCGGCCGTCCGAGCCGCTTCCCCCGGGCGCGGGCGGCGGCAAGGCCGTCGCTCGTCCCGGCCGAGATGGCGGCCCGGCCGAGTTCGGCGAGCCCGTCGAACACCCGGAAGATCGCCGCACCGCCCGGGCCGGCGGTGTCGAGTTCCTCGCGCAGCGACCGCAGCCCGGCGCCCCGTCGCCGTACCTCCCCGACGGTCGCGATCAACTCGCGCTGCGTCCGCCCGAGCTGGTCAAGGCTGGCCGCCACGAGAATGTCACCAGGCCGCAGGGACTGCAGGCAGTCGCGTAGCCGCGGCAGGCCCTCGTCCCTGCCTGCCGCCTCGTCGGTGTAGACCCGCGCGCACCCGGCGTC
>Ga0210389_10001679_pt1 | contig 17866 bp, 13 predicted proteins | sample IncBWH28OmetaG_FD_160127 | JGI IMG/M metagenome (GOLD analysis project Ga0210389, IMG submission 160127) | Forest soil microbial communities from Barre Woods Harvard Forest LTER site, Petersham, Massachusetts, United States - Inc-BW-H-28-O ...
GAATCGGCCCCGCCCAGCGGCGCCGCCTGGAGGAGATCCGCGACAACCTCCACGCCCGCATCGCCGAAGCCGAACGCGAAGGCTGGACCGGCGAAGCCGAAGGACTCAAGGTCGTTCGTCGAGGACGTGAGCCCGTCCACTGCCTGCGAGCTGTACCCGAGGCTGACCTGCGGCTCCAGGCCGCCGGGGACCGCAGGCACTTGGACCGGGTAAGAGTAATTGAACGCGCCCGTGGATCCGCCCGCAGTCCACGACCCGGATTCTGACAGCGGCGTGGCGGAGTAATCGCCCGCCGAGCCGGACGGCGAGGTGGTCGCCGCGAGCACGACCTGCTGGACAGGAGCGGTCGCGGAGGCTGCAGACACGTCATCCCCAGAGGCGGCCACGCCCACGGGATCGGCAACACCGGCCGGCACGCTGACGTCGGCGCCGAGCCGGAAGCCGCCCGGGTCGTTCGCAGAATCCACCGGCGTCTGCTTCCGGCACGCCGCCACCTGCGGGGTGGTCAGGACGCAGGCAGGTAGCCCACCAGCCGCAGCCGGGAGGCATAGTCGCCGCCGTACCCGAACGCGAATGACGAGTAGTCGAGGCTCACGTACACCCGCCCGGCCGGCGACGGCCCGGCCGCCGACAGGCTGAAGATCGCCCCCCGCACGCCAGCGGCGGCTGCCGCCTGCTGCGACGCCATCGTCACCCGCACACCAGGAGAAAGGGACACCTCGTTTCCAGGCACCTGTCCCACCCACACCGGTAGCGACCCCGCCCGCGCGGACCCGGCCGATGGCGCTGCCGCCGCCGTACTTCCGGCCCTGAGCACCGCGGTGGGCTTGCCTGTCGCGGGGTGCGCGATAGCGCTGCCCGCCGCGGGCCAGGCCGTTTTCGGCTGCTGCCACAACTGCGCCGGCGGCAGCTGGACCGGATGCGTCGCCACTGTGTGCACGGGCACCGGCTTCGTCTGGCCGACTAGCAGCAGCGGCGCCGGGCCCGGCGCCGACGCGCTAGCGGCGCCGGGACCCGCGGGAAGCATGACAACCATCGCCGTGGCGGTTACGGCGACCGCCGCGAGTTTCCGTCGGACGGCGCGTCCGCGATTCCAGGACCTCACTGCTGATTCCTTTCAAGGCCGCCGCCCAGGCGGCGAGTGGCAAGGCCAGAAGACTTTCCTGTCGGCCGGGCGGACAGTGGCGGCTGCCACACGCCCCGAGCCTGTGTCACGTGGAGGGCGGTGCTGACGCCGGCGGCTTGAACGGGCAAAAGCTGCCGGATACGGCGGTGGCGAGCGCCGCGTATCCTCCGCCGTCGGCGAGCGTCAGGTTCACGTGGTCCCCGGCATCGTCGGCGGGAGCCAGATCCGCCGGGCTGGCGTCGCCAGCGGCGGCGACGGCGCCAGAGAAGTCCGCCTCGCGGATGCCGGACAGGCCGTCGACGTCCTGGTTCACCTTGAGGCGTGCCGTCTCGGCCTGGGCGTCGCATTGCTGGCTGTCGGCGGCGTCGGTGAACCCGCCGCACGGAGTAAGGTCTCCGAAGATCACCTGTCCGACCCCGAAGCCCGCCAGCTGTTGCTGGATGACCTGGTAGGCGTCCGTGAGGTTGGTGACCTCTCCGGGCGCGCCGTCGGTGGCCAGGATGTCCTGCAGGCCCTCATCGAGGATGACGGTCCCGACATCGGGCTCGGCGAGAATGTCGCGGTCCACGCGGGCGAGCAGGCTCTGGCCGCCCGGTATCCCCCCGGCGGTATCGCCGTCCTGGAGGACCATGTTCGACTGGATGTCGGCATCGGTGATCCCGTACCCTCCGCCCGGCCCGCCGCCCGCGGCGTACAGGGAGCCGGCCGCTCCGTCCCGGTCCAGCATGCCGGCCAGCATCCTGCTGGGCGTGTCAGTCGCGTCACTCTCCGCACTGGACTGCGGGCCATCAATCACGTTATCCCCGGCCACTACCACCGTCGGCTCCCCCGGGTACTGACTGAGGTTGTAGGTCGCTTCCGGGGTGGTGACGTCGAAGCCGGCCAGCAGCGGCACCGCGCTGACCGCGTAGCCGCCGCCGGAGGTGAACGGCGTGCCCGTCGTATCGGCTGTCTCATTGGGGGTACTGGACGGGGCGAACCACGCCCGGCCCGCGCTGGGGAAGGAATTCAGCGGCAGCACCGAGAGCTTCGAGTTCGTGAGCTCCACGCTCAGGACTCCCCCCTCGGTAATCACGTCCGAAAGGGAGAGCGGATCACTATAGACGTCGCCGCCAACCGGGATGGTCACCGAATCGGACCCGCCGAACGTCAGTTGCTGTGGACTGGCATCGAGGACCGGGCCGCCGCTGCTGGCCTGCGAGCCGAGCGTCGCCGCGCCTATCGTCAGGGGACCGTCGCCGTCACCGGACAGGAAACCGGGGTTGGAAAGCCGGATCCGGACATCCGTGCCCGCGGGGACCTGCGTGTTGGGCGCGAACGCGATGCGCACCGTCTGGTCGCCCCAGGTATCGCCGGACGGCGGGCTGAACGCGTCCTCAATGGGTGATTCCCACGCCCCGGTCCACGCCTGGCCGGACGGGGACTCGGGTGATGTCTGCGAGCCCGTACCGCCGACGTAGGTTCCCACCGCCGGAGTGGCAGTGGTGGTGTTGCGCACAGCCATGCCGAGAATGTGCAGGGCCGGCTGGGACGCGGTCAGCCCGCTTGTGAGCTGGGCGCTCACCGAGTCCCCGACATCCGGCAACTGGACCGACGTCACCGTGCACGAGGGGTCGAGAGGCACGGCGAACGCGTACACGCTCGGGGTGTCAGCTTGCTGCCCGCCCGGGTGATCACGCGAGGCCGTCTGCAGGGAAGAGATGTCCAGCGGCCCGGATACCCAGTCCGGAACCGCAAGAGTGTAGGACCCCTGATTCCCGGTGGCGCAGCCGGTCGCGTAGTTGATCTGGCCGATCGCCGGCGTGCAGGTAGCGGTGGTGTTAATGGCCAGGACCGCGCTGCAGCCGGAGCCTGTGATCCCGTATCCGCTCGGAGTATACGGCGCGGTCGGATCGTGCTGCAGGGCACCCGCGTCGGGCGAGCCCGTCCCGACCGCGCCAGGGACCTGCACGAAACCGTTGGTCGACGTGGCCAGGAACACCAGGGCGCTGCCCTGGATCCCGCCGCCGCCGGCACCAAGCGTCTGGCCGTCTGCCAGCAGGTTGTCGGCGGTGTCGCTGCTGGTGCCGAACTGGGGCAGGGTAAACGTCGCCCCGTCTATCGTCACCATGCCACCCGATGCCCAGCCCGCGCTCTTGAGCTCGGCCTCATCGAGGGCATTGCCGATACCGTCCGCGTTCGCGTTGCCAGGCGACCCGGACGCCGTCGAGATCATGACGTTGTCGTAGGACGCGCCCTTGGCCAGGGCCGCATCGAAGTTGCCCTGCAGGCTTGAGGGCACCGGTGAATGGCGCCGGGGGCGTGTCAGCTGCTCCGGTGAACGTCCACGTCTGGCCGCTGGGCGCCCCGTTAGTCATGCCCGAAATATTCCCGCCCGCGTCCTCCGCGTAGACCCACAGATCATGCGGCCCGGGCGACGGCACCGTGACCGACAAGGTCGCCGAAGCTACCCCGCTGGTCACGCTGAGCTTGCACGTGGTGCTCGTGGTCGTGCAGGTCTGCGCGGCCGGGATCGTCCCGGACGTCGGCGGCAGCTGGTCAAACCCCCACACGAACTCGCTGGCGGTATCGGTTCCGGACTGCTTGATCGTGAACGACACCGTCGAGCCGACCGGCTGGTCGGTGGTCTGGGTAGAGCCCGACGAGGTAAGCGACGGCGCGTCCGGGCCGTGCGGGTAAACCGCCTGCCACGGCGTGAGCCACAGAAATACGGATGTGTACCGGCTCTAGGTAGCCGCCTCAGGCGACCCACCAGTACCAGCCAGTGAGTGCTCCAGGATTCCTGATATGCCCATGCCTAGGCCTGCATGATCGTATTGGATGACATGAAGGCTGGTTGCGGCGATCACCTCGGAGAGTCGGCGGGATTTGACGGCTGTACCGGTCAACACCGTCAGCCTGACGCCCGCCCCAGCGGGCCAAAATCGATACATACAAGATTGCAACCTGCGCATTGGTGATAGATCCCTGCTAAGGAAGGACAGCCTCCGCAGACGGAAAGCGGACAAGGTGATTCCTGAGGAAGCGAGCCCGGCAGCAGATGCCGTGCATCCTATTGACCGGGCCGAACTGCACGGGCGGGCACGAGGAGAACTGCGTCAGGGGCGGCGAGCAGTGCGGCTGCACCATCGGCTGGAACGGCGTTACCGCAAGGCGTCATTGAAAGGTCGTGGCCGCTTACATGGTCATACTCATGGAGCCACAGCTCAAGCCGAGCACTGAGAATGATCTATGGAATCGTCGAAGATAGTCAAAGGAGAAGCGCAATCGATCTGTGAGATTAAGATGCCAGAAGGCCAGCCTCGTGGATGGACAAGGACCTGCAGAGTCCAAACCTACGAGTCCTTTGCCTGGCCCTGCGACTTCTACGGTGAGCGGACCACGGTGAGCCCGGGCGGACACGCACTGGTCCTGGACCTGCGCAGCAGCGACGAACCGGGAAGCCATACCGCGAACACCCGGACCTCGCCGGGCCGGTGACGTCGGACCCGGTGGTCTTGCGAACAGACGGCTCGGTTTCCCCGGGCGAGAGCCCGAGGCTAGGAGGGCACGCCAGCGACAGGGGGCAGGCGGTATGCGCGGTTGCGGCTGGACGGCGGCGCGGTGGGAATGAGCCGCCCCTCCTCCACAAGCCTCGCGAGGTGACGCTGGGTCATGGCCCTGCTGAGCCCGGTGGCCTGGGCAACGTCTGAAGCGGTAAGTTCCGGGTGGCCCGCGAAGAGCATCATGATCTCGGCGGGCCGTCCGGTGAGTCCCCGGCCTGGATGCGACTCGCCCGGGCCCTGTGCCTGCCCGGCGACGACATTGCGCTCAGCGTGGGTGAACGTAACGGTGAAGTGGCTGATCGCGTTGGAGAACTTGACCGACGCGGTACCGGAACGTCGCAACTGCTGCAGCATGGTCGGGATGCCGGTGCCCCGGTTCTCGCAGATGACGCGATCGCTGTCGGGAAGCTGCACCTCCTGCAGAAGCGCCGACAGGACCGGATTGCGGGACGAAGTGACCCCTTCCATGCCGAGTTCGGTCTCGGCCACCGGGCCAAACAGCCCGCCCGGGTTCCGGACCACCAGCCGGCTCGGGTACATCTCTACCTGAACCTGCGCGCCGCGTGACGGCGGCGAGTAGTCGCGGTGCATGATGGCGTTCACGATCGCCTCCCGCAGCGCCTCAACCGGGTACTCGTAAGCGTCTTCCCTGCCCACTCCCCGCACGGTGCCCTCAACGCGCATGTTCCTCACGATGGCGTCTATCGCGTCCGACACGATCCAGGGGACGGGACCGTTGAGCGACCGGTTGTCGATAAACCGCGGCCCGCCTTCCGGAACCATCCCAGCCTGGTCCGAGGGGAGCACGACGAAGGTGACGTTCAACTGCGGGAAGAACTCCTGCGGGTAGACCCCGAGCGTAAGCAGCCCCGCCAGCGACGGCACCATCCTGTCGGTGCCCGGGCCCGCCGCCACCAGCACGCCCAGCCGCCGCAAGGCAACCTCATCCGGTACGGGCCGGAACGCCCTCGGCTGCCGCTGCCGCATCCGCCGCAGCAGCCTCGCGACGGCCTCATCATCAAGGTCAGCGGCCGATGCCCCGGAGACCGGCTCCCGGTCATCGCGAGGCTGGCCCCGGTTCGCGTGCAGCAGGCCGACTTCGTAGTCCGACAACTTCCGGTCCCCATCGCCCCCACGGACGAACGACCCCTGATATTCGCCCCGGCCCCGGACATACGCGGGCTTGCTAAGCGGGCTGATCTCGGGGACCTTAGCCACCACGACATGGGCACCCTCAAACGGCAGGATCTCTATCTCTGTCCGGATGGGCGGATGAATATCGTCGGCACAGGCACGAGCGAGTGCTTCTCGCGCCCTTACCGCGTCGAAGCCAGGAGCAGGCCGGAACCCCGTCGCCTCGTCAAGCCCGAGGATCAACGTCCCGCCCGCGCTGTTACTGAAAGCGCTGAGCGTCTCGGTCAGCGACTTCGGCAGCTTCCCGGCCGCCGATTTCACCTCGACCGAATGCGCGTCCGCCCCGACGGAACGAAGCTCCGCCACCAAGCGGCCCAAGCCATCGGGATCCACGGCACCTCCCACTCCCTAATCCGATATCAAGGCGGGCAAACCAGTTGGCGCGGCCAGCTCCACTGTCGCCCAACCTCAGCCTACTCTCAGTCGAGTCTGCCGTGCGACTGACAGTAGACTGATGCCGCGCATGCACCCCGCCCTTGCAGGACGACATCGAACCCGCGGGGCGACACGGCCACTCGCCATGATGCCTGCCGACGTACCGTCGGCCCAGCTTGCCAGTGGCGGCTGGGCCTGTCAGAGCTTGGCTATTGGCGTCAGAATCTGCTACAACATGACTGGAATGACAGTACGAACGAGCCCAGCTCTGACTATCGAGCACCTGACTCCATTTGGCACCACTTTTTCGTGTGGCTCTAAATTTCTACCAAAAATTTCTACCAAAACCGACCCTCACGCCAGAGCGGGAGCCACCAAATCCCTTGCCCGGAAGGGGTCGCCCGCTCCACAGCTCAGGTCCTAGCTGGTCAGGGCCATAAAGGGAGCCGCCGGTGCCCTCGTCATCGTCGGGCTTGCGCCGCTCGGCTTCGACATGAGCGTCGATGTTGTCGGTGATGATCTTGTCCGCGCGAGTCGAGTCCCGCGTCGACGCAGCCGGTGAATCCGGCTCCGGCCTGCTCGCGCCAGTGCCGGGCGGCGACGGCTAGCCATCCTGAGGCATCGGCCGGCACGGCCAGCCAGGTTTCCTGGATTCCGTCGCGGGCCAAAGAATCCGTGCCCGCGGTATCCGGTGAAGCTGCTCCCCCTCGCGAATGATCCTCAGATCCGACAAGCTGAAAGGTAAGCTAATCGTACGTTTGCTGCCCCATGCCCGCTGCGCGGCGAAACGTCCGGGGCCGACGGTCGGCTCGGCACCTTACGGACAGGGACGCAAACTGACGATGGCGAACAGCCACTTCGGGAACCTGGGCGACGTCTGGAAGCACCTGGTGCTAGCGGAAGTACTGGAACGGGAACCTCCCCGCTGGTACGCGGAGACGCACGCTGGCTCGGCGGCCTACCTGCTGAATCGCGATCCGCAGCGAGAATTCGGCATCTGGCGTTTCCTGGCCGCCGCGCCGCGGTCAGCTGAGCTGGCCCGGTCCCGGTACTACGCCATTGCCGGGTCCTGCGCCAGTGCCAGCCCGGCCACCTATTCCGGGTCACCTCTGATCGCCATGACAATTCTCGGTAACAGCAGCTCGTACCTGCTCTGCGACCTGGATCCGGGCAGCGCCGCCGATCTTCGCTCCTGGTCCGGCCAACTCGGCTTGCGTCACTGCGAGGTGGCCGACGCTGATGGCATGGCGGCCGTGGCGGCGTACCTGGCCCGTGGTGAGGGCCGTGGCGATGGCCTGGTGCACGTTGACCCGTTCGAGCCCGATGCCGCAGGTCTGGGCGGAGCGTCGGCGCTGGAGTGCGCCGCAGAAGTCGCGGACAGCGGCAGCGCACTGCTGTTCTGGTATGCAGGTGACCCGGCGGCCGCGCCGGACAGCGACCCGGCGCGGCTCAGCGCGCTCACGGACGCGCCGTTGTGGTGCGGTGAAGTGACCGTCGTCACCCGGGATGCCTCCGCCCGCGATGTGCGCCGGTCAGTAACGCCGGGCGTCGTTGGCGTGGTTCTCGCGCACGTGCAGCCCGCCACTGCCGACGCCTGCGCGGCCCTCGGCCAGGCACTGGCGGAGGCTTATGCCGGCGTCACGCTTCCCGCCGGCCAGCCGGTCAGCCTGACCTTCACCGGCCGATGGCTGCCCGCGTCTAGCCGGACCTGAGCTTGCCCCGAACCAGCCCACACCCCAAAACGGAGACCACCGAATCCCTTGCACCGTAAGGAATCCGCGCGCACTCTCCGCAATGGACGGACAGAGTCTTCCAAGTTGCCACGCGGTTCTATTACCGTCGCCCGTCCTTATATTTTCGCTGTTCAGGACGAGTTCCCGAATTTTTGCTTGATCGGCAACTAAGGCCCTCCTCCTGACGTCGGAAGATGCTTCTTTTTCGATAGTTTCTCCTATCCAAGAGCACAATTCGTACGTGATTACGCCTTGCGGCGGCACGCGGTGAAGCTACGTCCGTCTACCGAGATTTCTACGCAGTCGATCCACGAAGCCCGACCTCGGATCGCGGCGCGCCTTGTGAGGCAAGGTATCCGCGATCTGATTTGTGACGGACGAGCAGACCCTTCCTGGCTGGTGCCGCGAGTTCGATTCCGGCCTCGCCGACCCATCCCGAGGAACGGGATGCCATCGTCCCCAGCGGCGCATAGACGGGAGCCGGCCGACGCTTCGTCCAGCGCGAACTGGTGCCGCGCGGCGACATCGTCGTGATCCGCAGAGACCGACCGGTCGCGCCAGGCCCCACTGCTGACCAGCGACGAACTCCAGCTTGCCGGCGATCCAGGGGAACAAGTCGCACCCGAACCGAATGCGCAGCGACTGGCGGGTAGAGGCGATCCGCAGAATCGCCTCTACCCGCACACGGGCCGTCACCGGGCATACTGGCGGCCCTTTCCGCGCAACCTTCGGGATCTGGCCCACTGAAAGCGGCCTGGCTGATGGTTGCCACCAGCGGTCGACCATCAGGTTGCAAGTCGAGAGGCACTCCGAGTGCGAGACAGCCGCATCACGCACGACCTGACGCACCTGTGCGGCAGATGCGGACGTCCACCCCGAGGACCCCGCTGCATAGAAATACAAGGTTGGGCCGATCCCGCTGGGCTGCAACCGGGGCGGAATCGGCGATCTGGAACTCGAGAAAACTGCTCGCTGATGACGGAAGGTAGTCGGCGCTGTCGGCTCCCTCCCGAGCCGCGTGGCCGTCGTGTTCTGCTACCGGGGCTCTGTAGCGGTCCGCAGCACGGCGGCGATGGTATCGACGGCGTCGAGCTGCCCTGATGCGACGCTGATTACGAGGTCGTAGGCGGCGTCGTTGGTGAGGGTAAGGCGGCGGCCGTTGAGGCCGTAGAAGGCGATGGACGCGGCCAGCGCGAGGCGCTTGTTCCCATCAATGAGGGCGTGGTTGCGGGCGATGGAGTGCATCAGCGCCGCAGCCTTGGTGTCAAGGTCGGGGTAGGCGTTCTTGCCGAACGCGGTGGCCCGGGGCCGGGCCAGTGCTGACTCCAGCAACCCGTAGTCGCGTACCGTGTAACCGCGGCCAAGTACGCGGTCCGCGACGTGGAGGAGCTCGGGCAGGGTCAGGTAGATCACTGGCCGAGCCGCTCCAGGGCCTCGGCGTAGCGGGGCAGCTCCTCATCGAGCACCCGGTCGAGCAGTTCGGCGCGGCTGTGGTTCTCCACGTACTCGCGGATCGCCTGCCGTGCGACTTCCTGCATGGACCGGTGCTCAAGCTCGGCGCGCCGGCGCAGCGTCTCGGTCTCGTCGTCGGCAAGCCTTAGTGTCATCGCCATACAATTATGGTATCACTGGTGATACCATAATTGCGGGTGCGGGCGGCCTGAGGGCAGTCTTCGGCGGGCGCTGCCCGCGCTGTCACGGGCAGCCGTCAAAGCCTCCCACAGCCGATCCTGGCGAAGAACGCGCACAGTCCCGCCGATTTGCGCGGGGAGGCGTTCCGCCGCTGATCCGTGCAGACCGCCCCGAACTGGGCGATCCGGGTTGGGCGCCGCCAGGCAGGTGCGCGATGGTGACGTGGCCACGGGACAGGGTCTGTGTGGCTAGATCGACACCCTGATGAAGAAGTGCTTACGAATTGCCAACGGATAATCTGGTGAGCTCGCCGTGCTCCGGCTGACGGCCAGGCCATCTCTCACACGTCTCTCACAGATTGCTGAGCCAAGGCCGGATGCGACCGGAATCAAGGGAAAGCCGACAGACTCGAGCCTTTCCTGGCAGCCAGTGGCGACACGCACATGGCCGTTGACATCGCTCGCTCTTATATTTCCCGTTCAGTCCACTTCTTCAATCCCATGTTTGATCACTCGAACGCAGCCTTGCAGCCGGGTGCCGGATGATGCAGTTTGATGGATTGTTTTAGCAGTTCAGACAAATACTTAAAGCACGGCCATGCTGTATGTCAGCGCCTCTTGGCGGCTCCCCCGTCTACCAAATTTTTTACGGCAGATAAGGGACAGACTGCGGCATACACACAGGCCGACGAAGGCAAGCAGAGCATCCTTCTGGGTGCCGGGCGGTGCCGTCTGATCGAGCGCCTGCGACGCGGCGTGCCTAAGCAGTCGCCGACGCCGCTGCGGCGATTACAGCTACGATCCGTCAATTCTTTGCGGATACCTGCATTCCCACAGAGAACTACCTAGGACTGGTTCGTGAAGTTGACGGCCCCGACCCGGACGACAACGCGCACATGGCTGCCCCGGTTGCTGGGCACGTGGAAGTATTGGTCACGTGGAACACGAAGGACTTCGACTGCGAATTCATCCGGAGACATGCGCTCAGGGTTACAGACCCAGACGAATATCTTTGCGCCCTCTATGAGGAGTTCCCCGACGAACTGCTTGCATCGATCACGCGGCTTGCGGATAGCAAGCGCCGCCCGCCTATGGCACCAGCCGACATAGTGCGACCGAATCTGGCGTGAGCGGTTCTCTTGCCGAACGGGCGTTGGTACTTCTATCAAGGCGTCGGCGCTTCGCGCCACCGCGCCCGCCTAACATGCGGCGGGCAGACGAACGCCTCTGCGTACCGCTAGCAGTCACCGCACAGCCACAGTGAGCGCACTTCGCGCGCCTCCACTTCCGTAGCTGCTGGAAGGTCGCCCTGACTTTTATCACGATAATGGAATCTCGTGGGCTGCGAGGATCTGGCCTGCAGGTTTTGCTGTTGTTAGGTCTGGACTCTTCGCACTAGCCGGGGTACTCCCGGGCCGTAGTGTGGCCGGCTGGATCATCTGCGGCAGTTCGTGCGCCGGAACGACAACGACAGCCCGCCTTCTCGCGCAACGACTCCCGCTCGCCGCGCAGGTCGAAGGCGGCGAGATTCAGCGGCTGATCCTATCTGGCTGCCGGTATCTTCTGCTGGACCGCCGGGCTGAAGCTGTCTGGATGGTAAACGCCACAACTGGTTGTCGCGAGCGCCGAGGCGCTCGCGACAACGCGGGTGGCGGCCGGCCAATCAGGGGCGTCCGGGCCTTCTATTCCGGACGCACCTCGAGGGTTCCGCTATCGGGAAGCGTCACCTGCCGGCTCCAGGACCCGGCGACGACGGTGGTGTTCGTACCCGGGCGGCCGGTCAGCCTGATCATGGTGGCGGCGCCGTTCGCCCAGTCGACGTCGATCTTCATGCCGGGCCGGGCGCCGGCGCCGTGGAGGTAACCGGATGCTGCCCAGGCCGACGGCAGCGCGGGCAGGACCTCGACGCGCCCGGGGCGAGACTGCACCAGCATCTCGACCATGGCCGCGGGAGTGCCCATGTTCGCGTCGATCTGGAACACCGACGACGTGCTGCTGAGCGAGTACATGTCGAACATGTTGATCGCCGAGCCGTTGCTGTAGTCGACCGACGGCGCCAGTACGTTGAGCAGCAGTTGGTAGCACGTCTCCGGCTCCTTGAACCGGGCCCAGCACGCGGCCCGCCAGGCCTCTCCCCAGCCGTAACTGGTCAGGCCACGGGCGGTCAGCAGGTTGCGCGCGCCGGTCAGCAGCCACTGCGGGGAGTCCTGGAGGTTGATCCGGTCGCCGGGGAACCAGCCGAACAGCGGGGACAGGTGACGGTGCTGCGGGTCCCCCAGGTTGTCCGGGGTCATCCACTCCTCGAGCCACCCGGTGACGTCGCTCACCTCCGGCAGGTACAGCCGGGATTGCAGGCCGGCGATCGTCGCCGTGAACCCGGCATCGCTGTCCAGGATCCCCGCTGCCTCCCGGAAGTTCGTGAAGAGCTGCCAGACCTGTTCCTGGGCGTAGGTGATGCCGATCGCGTTCGTCGGTCCCTGCTCCGGTGACCAGTCGGCGTCGTCCACCAGCACGGTGCGCGGCTTGCCCGTGACCGGGTCGGTGATCGTGGTCTCGATGAGCCTGGCTTCCCAGAACTCGCAGGCTCCCTTCATCAGCGGGTAGATCCTGGCTAGGTACGCCTCGTCGAGGGTGTACTGGTAATGGTTGTACAGCTCGTTGCACAGCCACGCGCTCCCGGCCACATGCCACCACCAGCCGTTTCCGCCCCAGGGATTCGTTGAGATCGCGATCGTCCACCCGGCGACCTTTTCCGAGGAGTTGCGGAACCAGTTGTCCGCCGCCTGGAACAGTTCCGTCGTGGCTTTCTGCCACAGCGGGTACATGGTGACGCAGTAGTTGGTGAACGCGTCGAAGAGCGTCGTCAGGCCCGTGCGGTCGGGTAGCCAGTAGGCCATCTCGACATTGATGTCGGTGTGATAGTCCGACATCCACGCCGGGGTATTGTTGTCGATCCACAGTCCCTGCAGGCTGATCGGCAGGCTGTCCCGCGAGCCGCTGATCATGAGGTACCGGCCGAACATCAGGTACGAGGCTTCCAGTTCCGGATCCGGTGTGCCACCGGAGGCGAGGGCCGCCAGCCGCTGGTCGGTGGGCATTGCCCGCTGAGCGGCGGTCGAGGCGCCCAGGTTCACCGCGAGCCCCTGCTCCAGGCTCTGGTAGTCGGCGAGATGCGCGCCGAGCAGCGCCTCCGATCCAGCCCGGGCCGCGGCGGCCGCCTTCGCCTGGGCGACGGCAAGGGGATCGGCGGCGGCGTTTTTGAAGGCAGTCGAAGGGTCGGAGACGTAGTTGGTACCACCTGAAAGGATCAATGTGACCTCCCTGGCGCCGTCGAACGTCACCGCCCCGTTCGCAGCGGACACTGCCGCGGCAGACACTGTGCCGCCAGTGCTTGTCGCTGTTATCAGCGCCGCGTATTTCAGCCCGTTGTCGAGGGCCGATGTGAACGAGACGACGGAGTTCCCTGAGTCGGTGACGACCGTTTCCCCGCGCGTCCCGTCGAGGGTGAGCGACCCGGTCCACGAGCCTCCGTCCCCAGCCGTCAGCCGGACTACGATCACGTCGTCGGCGTGGCTGGCGAACACCTGACGCTGGTAGGCGACACCGTCGTAGGTGTAGCTGACGGAAACCAGGCCGTTACTGAGGTCGAGTTCCCTGCGGTAGCCGGTGACACCGGCGGCGGTGTGCGCAGGGACAGCGAGGTAGGCGTGTGCCAGCTGTCCCCAGGTACCGAAGTTTTCGGTGTCATAGGAGAACTGGCCTCCGTCATCCACCAAGTTCTCGTTCCCGGTCCAGAGGGTGACCTCGGTCCAGTAGATCGCCTCGTTGGACGGGTCGCCCGTGCACATGGCGCCGAGCCTGCCGTTGCCCACCGGCAGGCCTTCGGTCATGATCGAGGCCTCGGCGCCGGGGGCGGTGTACCAGAGTGTGGTTGCCTCGCTGTCCGGGACGAGGGCCGCGGTCGGCCGCGGTGCCGAGGTCGAAGCGGCGGCCGGGGCGGTGAACTCCGGCAGCCCCAGCGGGACCATAGCGGCGAGTCCGGCCGCCGTCGCGCCGCGCAGCAGTCCGCGGCGGCTGATGACGGCACCGTTCAGCGCGGGATGGCGCGCGGGGCGAGGATTACCCGAGGGATCAGGGTTGCGAGCGGAATCGGCACTGGGCATTTCAGGCTCCTTGGGGCTGGGACGCCGGTTGAGTGAGTGGATGGCGACATCGCTGAGTGCTGCCGGAACCGGAGAATCGCACATCCGAATGTTCGGTACTGATCACTCCTTCAGGAATGCACAACTTTGTCGATAGATCGGATGTTTGCACAGGTATCCGCCGCAATCAAGGGAGCAGGCATGATTTTCCCATTAAAGATCCGATCTATATTCGAGAACCGACTCACCGAGTGGTGGTAACAACCGGAGAAGTGACAGATGCCGGACGGGACGACTCCGCCGGCCGTGGTGAAAAGCTCGCGTACTGAGTCGTTGCGGCGCCCGGGACGGTGGCAGACCCGAGCGATGTCGAGGTCGTCCCGTCCGAGTTGTAGCCGGTGTACGAGGTGGCCATGTCGCGGGTGAGACGCAGGTACGGTGGCGCGGCCGCGGCGTACTCGGACTGGTTATCGGAGTCGATCTGGCCGCCACCGCCGCTGTCCCAGCACATGAGCACGCTGTTGTCCGGTGTGACCGCGAGGTACGCACACCGAGCGGGAACCGGCCCGGCGAGGCCGCCGACGACGAGGGCGACCCTGCGGCTAGCGGAGTGGGTGATCCACTACGGGCACGACCGCCGCATGGCGAAGAGGACGGATGGCTAACCCAGTGTGTCGACATGGTTGGAGAACCGGTCTAGCTGTACCCCGTTTCCGCAAGTCGGCTTCTCGTGACCACGCTCATCCCGCAACACACAAGTGCTGCAGCGTGATCTTTCCTGGCAATGAGCCGCGTAGCGAAGCACGTCATGCGGATTCGATTCCCGTCGCCCGCTCCACGCGAGAAACCCAGGTCGGAAGCAGTTTCCGAACCTGCGGTTCCGCCGATATGAGCCGAGTTGCGCGCATCGGGGCCAGTCTCGCAGAACCGGTCATTTCTCCGAACCACACGAGCTACATCCGGGTCCGTGCGTACGTTTGCAGTGCGTCGCGGACGAACGACGCCCCCGCGGCGTCGTCGTACATGCCGGCGAAGCGGGGGTCGTCGACGTACATGTCCCCCAGGCCTTTCACCATCTCGATCGAGCGCTCCCGGTCGCCCTCGGCCGTGGGGGTACCCGGGATCTGGCTCAGCCACTGGACGTGCCGGACAGCCAGTGACTGAGCGCGTTCCGATGCCGGAGAAACCCCGGCCTTCGCTGCGGCGACCCATGCGGCGACGAGGTCTTCGGTGGCCTGCTTCCAGGCCCGCTGCTGGTCAAGGGTTTTGCCGTGCCACCAGTCGTTGCTCACTTGGAACGCGCGCTCGCCCCAGCGTGAGATCACCTCGTCCTTGTAGCGGTCGTTGAACCCCGCCAACATAACGTCCATCCGCGGTTCAGCCCCCGCCTGCAGGGCCTCGAGCGTGTGACGCACAGACCGGATCTGCCGTTCGATGCGGTCCCGTTCCTCTTCCAGTGCGGCAATGTGGGCGCGGAGCCCGTCGCACGTGTCCACCTCGTCGGCCAGAACCTGGGCGATGGCCGGCAAGCCCATGCCGAGCTGACGCATGAGCAGGATCCGCTGGAGCCGGGCGACCGTGCCCGGGTCGTAGTAGCGGTATCCGTTCGCGCCGACCCGGGACGGGGCCAAGAGCCCGACGCGGTCATAGTGACGCAGGGTCCGGCTGGTGATGCCAGCCCTCGTCGCGAGTTCCTGGATCGTCCACTCCATCATTCCAGTGTTACCCGCGGCGGAGCGTGGCGGCGATGATCTCGGAGCTGGCGGCGTGCAGGGCCTGCGCCGCCGTCTGCCCGGTCGCCGCCAGGTAGGTGTCGACCAGCCTGTTGCCCGCGGCGTACCCGGCGCCCATCGGCAGCCCCACCGGGGTGAGGCCGAAGCGCTCGGCGCTGGGGTCGCCGTGCACCCAGGCAGTGAAGTTCTGCATGCCTGTCACGTCGAGCCCGGTGAGTACCTTGGCGAAGATCTCGTCGTCGTGCAGGTGCGGCACGCCGCTGCGGGTGGGGCCGAGCTCGTCGCCGTAGAGCTGTCGGGCGAACGCGTCGGCCAGGCCCTCGGAGACGATGTGATCGCCGACCGTGACGGTCATCGGGTCCCACACAACCCCGCCCGGGCCGAACCGCAGGTTGTGGTGGAGTTCGTGCACGGAGGTGGCCTCCAGCCGCTCGACGTTCTCAGGGAAGGGCCAGAGCGTGATCACGATGTGGCCCGAGATGCCGCCGAACCCGGTCACTCCTTGGCAGGGACCCATGAAGTGCTCGTCACCCGGATCGCCGAGCACGAACAGCACGGTGATGTCCGGGGCCTCCAGCCCCGGCGTCGCCTCCAGCAGTACGGTGAGAGCGTCGTCGAGGGCACGTTGCATCCGCTCCCGGGCTCCGGCCGCCGCCAGGGTTTCGAGTGCGTCGAGGCAACGCTCCTCGTCGCGGTCGATGGGGAACCCGGACGCTTCGAGGTGCATGGCCAGCAGGTCGACCTCGCCGGGGTAGTAGCGGTACATGCCCCTGGTGGGCTCCAGCATCGAACGCAGCAGGTCAACGCGGTCCACGACCGGGGCCAGCAGGATCCGCCTCATGGCGGAGCATGTGTCAAGGACAGTGATTGACATGGCCCCGATGCTAGAAGTTGACGCAGCGTCAAGGTCAAACCAGCGGCGCTCTTCGTCGAGGTACGGTCGGCATGCCGTCACCCAATCCCGTCATGACCGACGGTTCGCCGCTGCGATGGACTCACGCAACTCGGTCAGCCGCTGTTCCAGTGTGCGCAGCTCCTCCGTCTTGCAGTTCGCGGTGAACAGCGTCCACCGCTGCACCTCCGTCGTCGTCAATTGCACCGGGCGAGCCTTCCAGCCGGATATAGCCGACACCCGCACCGCTTGCCGGATGGGGTGAGATGAGGTCGGCGAACGCGCTACGCGGGTCAGCCCGTAGTAGGTGCGTACTGGTCAGGCAAGGATGGCCAGCGTCGCGAGGCCCACTCCGACCATGTCGGGTGCTCTGGTGGGACGGGTGGAATCTGAGAACCTCGCAGTTCATCCTCGTCCGGCGCTTGAAACTGAGCACGCCACTGTTCGAGCTCAACGACGCTCATATGGAACGTTTGATCGGGCGTAGCCGCGAACCGATTGGTGACACGCCTTCGTTGCTCCTCTTGGTCAATCGGCAGGTAGACGACTTGGCTACGCGCACCAACGGCGCGAGCGATCCAGCGGAGCGCTGATCGTTCGTCCTTTCCCCAAAACCCGAAGTCGAAGACGACATTGCGCCCCAGCTCTGCGACCCGCATGCCGAGCTGAACCAACTTGCCTTCAACGAGATCACGCTTATCTGGTGGATTCTGATCGCCAAACAGCATGATCTGCCACTCGTCTGGCGTTAGCCGTAGGGCCGATGCGCTCATCTCCAGTTCCTTCGCGCGGGTTGTTTTCCCTGCGCCGGGAAGGCCAACGATGAGGTAAACGATTGGCGGTCCGATACGCGGATCGCTCGGCTCGGGGTACTTGTCTGTGTACATGCGGTGGCTCCTGAACTGGCGGCGGCCAGGCCACGCGAAACGGGGCGCCCGGCGGGAAGCCGACGGCGCGGAACCGAGGAACTTACCTACAGACTGTCCAGCGCCGTCAGCGGAAACGCCGGGGACAAGTCACGGACGTACCTGCACACATGCCCGCAACCCTATCAATGAATGGCCTGGTCACCCACAGTCCGTGTCATACCGCTGATAGCGTGCGTTTGCGGAGGTCCGCTACGAGAGGTACTGAGAACGCGTACCGTGGCGGATGCACCGTCGATCACGACGCCGAGAGGACAGGCCTATGTCACATGTACGACGTTTCGACCACGTCGGCCTCACGGTCGCAGATCTCGACGTCGTGACCGCCTTCTTTGTGGGGCTGGGCCTGGAGGTCGAGGGCAGAACGTTCGTCGAGGGCGAGTTCTTGGACACGGTCTGCGGCATTCCCGACTCCCGCACCGAGATCGTCATGCTGAAGCCGCCCGGCGATGGCACCCGCCTGGAGCTCTCGAGCTTCGTGCGACCCGACTCCGTGCCGGGCTCACCGGCCGCCATGGCCAACGAGCTGGGATTGCGCAACGTGGCCTTCGAAGTCAACGACCTGCAGG